>Ga0265295_1000192_pt1 | contig 126593 bp, 112 predicted proteins | sample Munlansysbiofilm_FD_192503 | JGI IMG/M metagenome (GOLD analysis project Ga0265295, IMG submission 192503) | Leachate microbial communities from a municipal landfill in Southern Ontario, Canada - Methane capture system biofilm | ecosystem: Engineered > Solid waste > Landfill > Unclassified ...
CACGCTCTTTGATTGAGCGCTGACTTAACTCATTCACAAAGTTCCAGACAAAGTTCACCGACCGCGCCATATTATTGAGCAGTGGAATATGCTTGTCTTTCACTCGAACTTTGAGCGTTTTAGTGTGCCTATTCATGCTGTATACAATACCAATGCTGCACGTTAAACCCAAGGGAAAGCTATGCTTTCCGCGCTATCCATCCCACGCACTAAAAGTACGGGGCATTTCGCGCAAAACTGGTAAACCACTGCACTTGGGCTAAATCCACCTCCGCCAGCGGTGTTCGCATCACTTTTTTCCAGTGTTGATCCCAGTTATCTCGCTGCGAAAGACCACGTACCACTGCAGCATAGGGCGCTTCCTGCCAGGTCACGCGATGCTGATTACACCAGACTTGCACCGTTTGATCGCGAGCGAAAGTATTATCCAAACCCACTTCTTGATGCGCAAACAGTTGAGCTACGCCAAAGCGCTGGTGCAGTTGCTCAAGCGTACTCAGCACATCCTGCTTAATCACATACAGACTGCCGATGGGTAAACGCTGCTGCAGATCTTGTAATGATTCGCGTATAAAGCGCCAATGCCGTGCCGAATAATGCGGATCGCTGAGTAACATCGGCTCAAAACAATACAGCAGCACGACCGGCAAACCACTGGCCGCTGCGTCAGCTAAGGGCTGATGATCGCTTAAGCGCAAATCACGCTTAAGCCACACTACGGCCAGTGCCATGGTTACAGTTGCTCAATCTGGGTTAAATAGTGCTCTGCTTGCGCTAAGACAGCATGCTGCTGTTCCGGTGATTTTTTCAGCCAGTTAGCATAGACCATGGAAGTTCTAGGGTTATTACCCAGTACCTCTTTACGCGTGTGCATAAAGTGCCAATATAGTGAGTTCAGTGGACAGGCATCGGTGCCAGTCACTTTTGTCACTCTGTAATGGCAAGGGCTGCAGTAATCACTCATTTTATTGACGTAATTACCACTGGCGGCATAGGCCTTAGAGCCAACAATCCCACCATCCGCAAACTGGCTCATACCACGGGTATTGGGCATTTCCACCCATTCCAGTGCATCGATATAGACACCTAAATACCAGGCATCCACTGCATCAGGATAAATACCCGCCAGTAAACAAAAGTTACCGGTCATCATTAAACGCTGAATATGATGGGCGTAGGCATACTCCAATGACTGATCAATCGCATGTTTCAGACAACTCATCTTTGTCTGCCCCGTCCAAAACCATGAGGGTAGCGCACGAGTCGCTGACAATGCATTGAGGCTGGCGTATTCAGGCATATTGGCCCAATACACACCACGGACAAATTCACGCCAACCGAGAATCTGCCGAATAAAACCTTCCACCTGAGAAATATCAATAGGCGGCTCAGAGCTGAGCAGCTGATCCTGTTGCGCACGGTAATGCGCCAATACGGTATCCACCACCACCTTTGGGCTGATAATTTTACTATTCAATGCAAATGACAAACGTGAATGAAACAAACTCCATTGGCGATTATCATCGCGCTGCTTGAGCTGGCTGGTCAGCGCATCTTGAAAGGTGCCAAACAGCGGCAAACAATAGCGACAAAAATAATCCAGCAACTCTTTAGCTTGCTGGCGATTGACCGGCCAAAGTAAAGAGGCTTGCGCACGCCCTATGGTTTTAATCTGATGGCGTTCAAGACGTGCCAGAATCTCGCTGACATCATTAGCAAACAGCAACGGTTTCGGCACGCTGGCGAGATCATTAGCTTTGAGCTTGTTACGGTTATTAGCATCGTAATTCCACTGTCCGCCTTCTGGATTGCCCTCTGCATCCATTAAAATCTGAAAACGCTGACGCATCTTGCGATAAAAAGCTTCCATGCGGTGTTTTTTACCCGCACTAAAATGCTTGGGTAATTCTTGATCCGTTAAATAAAAATGCTCAGTACTAAAACTTTGACTACTGATGGTTAACTGAGCGCTCAACTCAGCCAATTGTTGGCGTAGGCGATACTCATCCGGCAATTGGTATTCAAACTGTTGAATCTGATGCTGATCGATTAAATGCACGAGTAATTGCGGTAAATCAGCAAAATCTTGCGTGTCGTCTAAATCCAAATGTAGAACATTAAAACCTGCGCGACTCAGTGCCTGAGCAAACTGCTGCATACCGGCAAAAAAGGCACAGATTTTCTGTATATGATGTACAACATAATTGGTTTCTTGCTGCAGCTCGGCAATTAAATACAGCGTGTCGGGATCTTTATCTTTAAACCATGAATGGCTGGCATTCAGTTGATCACCGAGAATTAAGCGCAAGCGCTGATAGGTTTTAGTCATTTTTAACACCTGATAATACGCGCTGACCTGCGCAGCGTTTAGAACAATATTTGACCTGTGGCCAATCTTTTTCCCATTTTTTGCGCCACGTAAATGAACGCTGACACACTGGGCAAATCTTTTCGGGTAAATGCGCTTTTTCATCAAAAACCTTCAAACTGATACGCAATAAACAAGCACAGTGCAGAACAGAACAGCTGCAAAAACTTATACATAAGGCTATGATGCACAGGTTTATTCTTGTACACCACCAGTATTTGTATAACTATTATCAATCTCAAGCGGATTCAATTGCTTGAACACCCTAAGGAACTGAACCCTATGCGTTATTTAATGCTTGGTTTAATACTGCTGTTATCTGCTTGCGTCTCTGTTCCGGAAGGCATTCAACCGGTTAAAGATTTTCAGGCCGAACGCTATTTAGGTACCTGGTATGAAATCGCTCGCTTGGATCATTCTTTTGAGCGTGGCATGCAGCAGATCACCGCTGAATACAGCATGCGCGATGATGGTGGTATCAAAGTCATCAATCGCGGCTTTAAAGAAGCCAAGCAAGAATGGGCAGAAGCCGAAGGTAAGGCTTATTTTGTTGAAGATAGTGCCACCGGTTACTTAAAAGTCTCGTTCTTTGGGCCCTTTTATGGCTCTTATATTGTGTTTGGTTTAGGCAACGATTATGAGTACTCGCTGGTGACCAGTACCAACACCTCTTATCTTTGGCTATTGTCGAGAACGCCGACACTGGATCCAATACAGCAGCAGCGCTTAATTCAACGTATGACTGAGCTGGGCTTCGCTACCGATCAACTGATTTTTGTTGATCAATCGATGAACACCCACGCACAATAAATCCATATATATTTTCCGCTGCTAGCAGCACTTATCCACAGGGACAACGATGATGAAACAACTTTTAATTGTTGCGCACGGCAGTCGCCGCGACGCGTCCAACGATGAAGTTCGTGTGTTAGCTGGCAAAGTTGCTGAGCGTTTACAACTACCGGCACAGCAGGTGCAAGTGGCATTTTTAGAGCTGGCCTTACCCTCGATTGCCACAGCGCTGAATGAGTGCTTTGAGCGCGGTGTCAATGAAGTGTCTGTACTGCCCTATTTTTTAGCTTCAGGCAGTCATGTGGTCAGCGATGTACCGCGTGAAATAGCCGCGGTACAACAGCAATGGCCGGATAAAGTGATTAAAGTTCTGCCGCATATTGGCGCAGCGGATAGCATGATCAGTTTAATTGCCGGCACCTATCAGTAACCCCATCTGAGTCGCTCTCTGGCAATTACAGATGAAGCAGCACAACAATTACTGCTAGAATGCGCTTATTCTTTTTTTAATACCCCGCCACATTGCGAGTGTTAAACCTACCTTTTCGGAGCAAACCTCTGCATTATGGTTGGTACTTTTGCTGGTTAGCGGCGTTTTGAACTTTTAATAGGTATTGCATGACCACGACTGGGACGCTTTATATTGTCTCTGCACCATCAGGTGCTGGGAAAACAAGCTTAGTTAAAGCACTGATGGATACCATGCCTCGCGTGCGTGTCTCAGTGTCACATACCACACGCGCCATGCGTCCTGGCGAGGTTGATGGCGTTAACTACCATTTCACGCCACGCGAGACCTTTGTTGAGATGCTCAAAGAAGGCGACTTTTTAGAGCATGCTGAAGTGTTTGGTAATATGTACGGTACCTCGCACTCTTGGGTGAAAGAAACTCTAGCCAAAGGCTATGATTTAATTCTAGAAATCGACTGGCAAGGGGCGCAGCAAGTGCGCAAATTAGTCCCTGAAGCCAAATCCATTTTCATTTTACCGCCCACTCATAAAGATCTACGTCAACGCTTACATAATCGTGGCCAAGATGCGGCGGATGTGATCGATTTACGTATGCAGCAGGCGATTGCTGAGATGAGCCATTATGTTGAATATGACTACATTGTCATCAATGATGATTTCGCCACCGCCCTGCAAGATTTAAAAGCAATCTTCCATTGCAATCAATTGTTGCTCGATACCCAGCAAAAACGTCACACACAACTGCTGTGCGACCTGCTACGATAGATCCATCTGTGCGATAGAGTTGACTACACCCTTTCTTTGTCGCGCATTATTTCTTAAACTGTCTGTGTTAATGCGCCTTTTTCGGCGCTGCTTTTTTCTGTGAGGAATACCATGGCTCGCGTTACTGTTGAAGATTGCCTAGAAAACGTTGAAAACCGTTTTGCTTTAGTGATGTTAGCTACCAAGCGTTCACGTCAATTAGCCACCGGCGGCAAAGAGCCTAAAGTGCCTGTTGAAAATGACAAACCCACTGTTTTAGCCTTACGCGAAATTGCAGCAGGTTTAATCACCGATGCAATCATTGCCGAAGAAGAAGCTATGACGGCTGAAGAACCTTTATTTGCAGCATTTGACGACAACTAATCTCGCTAATACGAGTGTGGGTCGCTTATTGCAAAAATAAAGATGTATTGCTACCAGGAGGTGAGCTGTGCCTGCTTTAGATCGCCTATCTGGGCAATTATCAACCTATTTAAGCAAAGACCAAGTCAATGCTGTGCGCCGCTCATACTACTATGCCCAGCAAGCGCATGACGGCCAGTTACGCAGCAGTGGTGAGCACTATGTGACTCACCCTCTCGCTGTCGCAACGATCTTGGCCAATATGCATATGGACCATCAAAGTTTGATGGCTGCTATGCTGCATGATGTGATTGAAGACACTGGCATCCCTAAAGAAGCCATTGTTGCGCAGTTTGGCGACAGCGTTGCTGAACTCGTAGATGGCGTTACTAAGCTGACGCAAATGAAATTCGGCACCAAAGCCGAAGCTCAAGCAGAAAATTTCCGTAAAATGGCCATGGCCATGGCGCGGGATATTCGGGTTATTTTAGTGAAGCTGGCTGACCGCCTGCATAATATGCGTACCCTTGGCGCACTCAACCCTGAAAAACGCCGTCGCATTGCCAAAGAAACTTTAGAAATTTATGCGCCCATCGCCAATCGTTTGGGGATGAACCGCATTTACGCTGAATTTGAAGACCTCGGTTTTAAAGCCATGTACCCCATGCGCGCCGCACGTATTCAATCAGCAGTGAAAAGCTCTCGCGGCAATCGCAAAGAAATTGTTAACAAAATTCAAGAATCCATTACGCAGTGTTTAGAGCGCGAAGGTTTGCCTGGTGAAGTCAGCGGGCGCGAAAAACACCTCTATAGCATTTATAAAAAGATGCGCGGCAAGCGCAAAGCCTTTAATGAAATTATGGATGTGTATGCGTTTCGCATTGTCGTGGATAAAGTCGATACCTGTTATCGCGTCCTCGGTGCCGTACATAATCTCTACAAACCCTTCCCAGGTCGTTTTAAAGATTACATCGCGATTCCAAAAGCCAATGGCTACCAATCACTGCACACCACTTTATTTGGTATGCATGGCGTGCCGATTGAGATTCAAATCCGCACCCGCGAAATGGAAGAACTGGCCAATAATGGTATTGCCGCGCATTGGTTATACAAAACCAAAGAAGACGGTCAACGCAATAACCATGCTCGCGCACGTCAGTGGGTTAAAGGCCTACTGGAACTGCAGCAAAGCGCCGGTAACTCCTTAGAGTTTATTGAAAACGTTAAAATCGATTTATTCCCTGATGAAGTCTATGTGTTCACACCCAAAGGCCGCATTATGGAGCTGCCTAAAGGCTCAACACCAGTCGATTTTGCCTACGCTGTGCATACTGACGTGGGTAATACCTGCATCGCCTGCCGCGTCAACCGCCGCCTAGCGCCGTTATCTCAAGCACTGGAAAGTGGTGCGACTGTTGAAATCATTACTGCACCCAATACTCAGCCGAATCCAAACTGGCTGAATTTTGTCGTGACCGGTAAATCGCGCACCCATATTCGCCATGCCTTGAAACAACAGCAGCGTGAAGAGTCCGTGAGTTTAGGCACGCGTTTGCTGAGCAAAGCCTTGGATAATCTCGGAGCTCGCTTTGAAGATATTCCTGAGGCGCGCCTGCAAGTGCTGCTTAAAGAATACCATCAAGAAGAACGTGATGACTTGCTGGAAGATATCGGCCTCGGTAATCGTACCGCGCATGTGGTGGCACGCCGCCTATTGTCCACTGAAGAGTCAGATGCAAACCCACTAGCAGCTGATGGCCCGTTAGTCATTCGTGGTACTGAAGGCCTAGTCCTCAACTATGCACGTTGCTGTACGCCGATTCCTGGCGACTTAATTGTCGGCCACTTATCCGCTGGTAAAGGTATGGTAGTGCACCGTGATAGCTGTAAAAATATCAGCGAATTCCGTAATAACCCTGAAAAATGCGTACCACTGACCTGGGCCAAAGATATTGATAGCGAGTTTAATGTTGAATTACGCATTGAGCTGGCTCATCAGCGCGGCTTAATCGCCCTGCTAGCGGGCACTATCAGTGAAGCCGATGCCAATATCGATAAGATCAATGTTGATGAACGTGACGGCCGCATTAGCGTGATTCAATTGGGCATTAGCGTCAGTGACCGTGTGCATTTGGCACGCATTATTCGCAAATTACGTGCTTTGCCGGGTGTCTCCCGTATTACCCGTATGCGCGCTTAACTACTTTTATACCGTGCGCCCTTGGGCTTGCTGTAGTGGTCTGGCGTGCGGGTTGTCTAAATAACGGAGTACCTTATGAGCAAAAGCATTATCAGCACCGAACACGCCCCCGCCGCTATTGGCACCTACTCACAAGCCGTGCGTGTTGAAAACACCGTGTATATGTCAGGGCAAATCCCACTCAATCCGGTCACTATGGAAATGGTTGAAGGTTTTGAGCAGCAAGCGGTGCAAGTCTTTGAAAATTTAAAAGCAGTGGCTGAAGCAGCCGGTGGTTCACTCAACCATATCGTTAAGCTGAATATTTTCTTAACTGATTTAGGTAATTTTGCCACACTCAATGAAGTGATGAGCCGTTACTTTAGCGCGCCTTATCCAGCACGCGCTGCAGTGGGTGTTGCTTCATTACCACGCAATGCTTGTGTGGAAATGGATGCGGTACTGTACTTAGGTTAATCGCTGTAACGCGGTGCAGTGTGTGGCTTTATAAGTCAGCTAACTGCGCCGCATAGCCTTCTCGATAACTCTTATACTGCGACTCCCAACCTAAAGCTCGAGCACGTGCATTGCTGCAGCGTTTACTACCAGAACGCGGCTTTAACACTAAGTCTGCCACACTCTTCACCTGTAACTCCTCTTGTAACCAGGCCACAACTTCAGCCTGTTCTACTGGCTGGTTATCCACGCCTAAATACACCGACTCAATCGTTTGACCTTGTGCATCTGCCTGTAAAATAGTGGCAATCAGTGTTGCAGCATCATCGGCATGAATACGGTTGGTAAAACTGTGCAAATGCGGCGCATGGTAACCCTCAGCAACACGGCGAATCAGCATATTACGTCCAGGTCCATAAATACCGGTTAAGCGCACAGCGGTAGCAGGATGGCCACTGTTGATTGCGCATTGCTCCGCCTCCAACATAATCTGCCCCGACCAACGCTGAGGTTCGGTCGCTGAGTTCTCATCAATCCAACTGTCATCATTCTGACCATACACTCCGCTACTAGAGACAAAAATCACGCGTTTGGGTTGCTGTTGATATTGCGCCAGCCAGTTGTACATATGACGCTGGCCTTGCACGTAAGCCTGTTGATATCCGGCCTCAGTCATACTCGTAGCAGCCATGGCATAGACCACATAATCAATCGGTTGCTGCGGCCAATCGCTGGGGCATTCGGGCTGATTTAAGTCTGCGCTAATAGGTAAGATTCCAGCCGGTAATTGCGCAGTATTACGGCGCAGTCCATGCACTAACCAGCCTTGTTTGTGCAGCAAAACCGCCACACGACTACCAATATCACCACACCCAACGACGACGACGCGTAACGGCTTTTGCATTGCGATTGACTCCATAACTGGCCTAACCATCAGATTTATTGGTCACAATTTAATGTAACAGCTATGCTAACCCTAATCCTAATGGGAATTAGCTATGACTCTCACCGAACTGCGTTACATCGTTGCTCTAGCCCAAGTCCAACACTTTGGCCGTGCTGCGGAAATGTGCCATATCAGTCAGCCGACTTTATCCGTTGGCGTAAAGAAGCTTGAGGAGGATTTAGGCGTACTGATTTTTGAGCGCAGTAAAAGCGCTGTACGCGTCACGCCGGTGGGTGAAGCCATTGTTGCGCAAGCCCAGCGGGTACTAGAGCAAGCACAAACCATTCGTGAACTGGCGCAAGCGGGTAAAAACCAATTAGCCGCCCCATTGCGTGTCGGGGCCATTTATACCGTTGGCCCGTACTTATTCCCGCAAATGATTCCACTGTTACACCGCAGTGCACCAGAAATGCCGCTCTATATTGAAGAAAACTTCACCCATGTGCTGCGCGAGAAATTACGTAAAGGTGAGCTGGATGTGATTATTATCGCGCTGCCTTACCAAGACGCCGATGTACTGACTAAGGCCGTCTATGAAGAGCCCTTTTGTGTTCTGTTGCCAGCGGATCACCCTTGGACCAAAAAAGACAGCATCGACAGTACAATGCTCAATGATAAAAGTTTATTACTCTTGGGCGAAGGCCACTGTTTCCGCGATCAAGTTCTGGAAGCCTGCCCCACCACTTTGGCGGGTAACCCTGACAACCGCTACACCACAGTCGAAGCCAGCTCATTAGAAACCATTCGCCATATGGTCGCTTCAGGTTTAGGCGTATCCGTGCTGCCATTGTCCGCTGTGGATAACCACCGTTATGCAGCCGGTGTGATTGCTGTGCGCCCTTTTACTGCGCCAGCACCCACGCGCACTGTCGCCATTGCTTGGCGCGCTACTTTTCCACGCCCTAAAGCCATTGATGTGCTGATGGATGCAATTCGTCAGTGCGATGCTGCCCAAGTCACGCTTGAGCCCTAATCATGAGTGACTTACTGGTACATACCCCGGTGACTGTGCTGAAAGGCATCGGGCCCGCCATGGCAGAAAAGCTGGCTAAAGTGGGTATAGAAAACCTGCAGGATGTACTCTTTCATCTGCCGTCACGCTACCAAGACCGCACACGCATCACCCCGATTGGCGCGCTGCGTCCTGGACAAGATGCTGTGGTGGCCGGCGTGGTGATGGCGGCTAGTATTGTCATGGGTAAGCGCCGCAGTTTGCTGGTACGTATTCAAGATGGCAGCGGTGGTCTGACCTTGCGCTTTTTCCATTTCAGTATGGCGCAAAAAAATGCGTTAGAAAAAGGCGTGCAAGTGCGCTGTTATGGTGAAGTTCGCCCCGGCGCAACCGGTCTAGAAATTTATCACCCTGAATACCGTGTGCATAATCCGGATGAAGACACACCACTGCATACCACACTCACGGCAATCTACCCGACCACCGAAGGTCTGACACAACTGCGTTTACGCGCTTTGTCTGAACAGGCGCTGGGCTTTCTCAGCCCACGCAGCTTACCGGACTGGCTGCCGCCGCAGATGATTGCAGAGCACCATCTCGGCTCGCTTGAGCAAGCCATTCGTTATTTACATCAGCCGCCACCCGATGCTGATGTCGATGAACTGGCTGAAGGTGTGCATTGGGCGCAGCAGCGTTTAGCCTTTGAAGAAATGCTCACCCATCAGCTGTCGATCCAGCGGGTACGCGAAAGCCTGCGCCAACAACGTGCACCACAACTACCACCGGCTAAAAAGCTGCCGCAACTTTTCTTAGATAATCTAGGCTTTAAACCCACTGGCGCACAACAGCGAGTCGGTGGGGAAATTGCCTGGGACATGGCCCAAGACGCACCCATGTTACGTTTAGTGCAGGGTGATGTTGGTGCAGGTAAAACTGTAGTCGCCGCCCTCGCCGCCTTGCAAGCTTTAGAAGCGGGCTATCAAGTCGCGCTGATGGCACCCACAGAAATTCTTGCTGAACAGCATTTTATTAACTTCACTAAATGGCTGCAGCCATTAAATATTGAAGTGGCGTGGTTGGCCGGCAAAATTAAAGGTAAAGCACGCGTCAGCTCACTGGAAAAGATTGCCAGTGGCGTACCTATGGTGGTCGGCACTCATGCGCTGTTTCAAGATGAAGTGCAATTTAAAAATCTAGCCTTGGCAATTATTGATGAGCAGCACCGTTTTGGTGTGCAGCAACGTTTAGCCTTGCGCAAAAAAGGTGTGGATGGCATCTACAGTCCGCATCAATTGATTATGACTGCCACACCCATTCCACGCACATTAGCTATGAGTGCCTACGCTGATTTAGACACCTCAGTGCTGGATGAACTGCCACCTGGACGCACACCGGTGAATACACTCGTCCTCAGCGATACGCGCCGCCCTGACGTGATTGAACGCGTACGCGCAGCCTGTTTAGAGGGTCGCCAAGCCTATTGGGTCTGTACCCTGATTGAAGAATCTGAAGAACTCACCTGCCAAGCCGCGCAAAGCACCTTTGAAAATTTAACTCTGGCATTGGCCGGACAAAAAGTCGGCCTCATTCACGGCAAAATGAAACCGGCCGAAAAAGCTGCAGTGATGGATGCTTTTAAACAAGGTGAACTGCAATTACTCGTTGCGACTACAGTGATTGAAGTGGGCGTCGACGTGCCCAATGCCAGCTTAATGATTATCGAAAACCCAGAGCGTTTAGGCTTAGCGCAACTGCACCAGTTACGTGGCCGCGTCGGCCGTGGCAGTACCGCCAGTCATTGCGTGCTGCTCTACCATGCACCATTGTCGCAAATTGGCCGTGAGCGTTTGGCGATTATGCGCGAAACCAATGATGGCTTTATTATTGCCGAAAAAGATTTGGAACTGCGCGGCCCAGGTGAAATGCTCGGCACCCGACAAACGGGTTTACTGCAATTTAAAGTCGCCGACTTGATGCGCGATGCACACTTGCTACCTGCGGTACGCGATGCTGCCTGCCAACTACTGGAACATTGGCCGCAACATGTGAGCCCGCTACTCGAACGCTGGCTGACACATGGCCAACAATATGGGCAAGTCTAAGCAACACTGCTGTAGTCTTACAGCACATCAGCTGTAAAAATCTTTAGAGTACCCTTATGCCCCATTCCACTACCGTGTCGATCACAACACCGACTTTACCTGCTCGCATTACCCGCTCTCTAGAGGCTGCAGATATCGCTTTTAGTGTGCACGCTAGTGATACGATTGATCCAGCACTGCACCTACATCAGGTTGTACTTGAGCATGCCGGCGAGCAGCTGTTGGTGCTGATACCACGCACTCATATCCTTAATCTGTCACAGTTTAATACGGCAACACAGAGCGAATGGCACGCAGCAGCACCAGCAATCTTGGCCCCATTGTTAGCGCGCTTGCATCTAGATACGCTACCCGCTCTACCACAGCTACTGAATCTCAATAGCCTCTGTGATCCTGCGATCTTTACCCAGCCGATGGCCTATCTCGATAGCGGTATACAGGGTTGGGTGATCGCTGTGACACCTGCAGCACTGAATACCTTATGCAGCGCCAGCCAACGTATCAGTTGCTCTGAGCTGATTGTTCAGCCGCATCCCAATCACAGCGCAGTCAACCATGATGCTGAAGATATTCATCAAGCAGTGGTGCGCTTGACGTCACGCCGTATTCATCAGCGTTTAGAAGAAACCTTAGAAATACCCCTACTCAATAGCACAGCAAAAAAAGTTCTACGCTTGCGTGATGATCCCATGGCCGGTGTCGATGAGCTGGCAAGCATAGTGGAAACCGACCCAGCACTGGCGGCACAAGTGATAGGTTGGGCGGCATCGCCCTACTATGGCGCGCCTGGCAAAATACGCTCGGTTGAAGATGCGATTGTGCGAGTCTTAGGCTTTGATCTGGTGGTGAACTTAGCGCTAGGTTTATCTCTGAGTAAAACCCTCGCTTTACCTAAAGATCAGCCCCAGTACTGCAAACCCTATTGGCAGCAGGCAATTTATACCGCCGCGTTAATTGAAGGATTAACGCGCGCGATGCCGGCCAAGATCAAACCCGAACCGGGTCTGGCCTACCTTGCTGGCCTACTGCATAACTTTGGTTTTGCCTTGCTTGGCTATGTGTTTCCGCCACATTTCTCGTTGGTTTGTCGCAGCCTAGAAGCGAACCTACATTTAAGCCATAGCGTGGTTGAACACCATCTGCTGGGTATTACTCGTGAGCAAATGGGTGCTTGGCTGATGCAATGCTGGCATATTCCTGATGAGCTGGTGTATGCCCTGCGCTATCAAGATAACCCCGACTACCAAGGTGACTGTGCAACTTATGCCAATCTGATCTGCTTAGCTCAGCGCTTATTAATGCAGCGTAAGACGGGGCTTAACGCACATAATGCTATTCCAGATGCGCTCTACCAACGCCTTGGCTTAACTGCAGATCGCGCGCAACTGGCGCTGGAACAGGTCTTTGATGCTGAGCAAGCCTTACGCTCTTTAGCCGCCCAGTTTAATCATTGATGCTGTAATAAAAAATCGCGCACACGCTGAGCAGTCGCTTGCGGATATTCCTGCATAAAGCAGTGCCCGCCATCGACCTGCTCAGGCTGTATCTTGCTATTACAGCGTGGCCATAAGGCTGCGGACTTAAGTACAAAGGGATAGGTACTGCGACCATATAAAAACAATACTGGGGTTTTGACTTGGCGTAATAAAGACCATAAATGACTGGGCGCCGTACTGAAAACCGCTGCCTCAAGCCAGGTAGGACACTTGAGCTGCACACCGTCCTCATCTGCTGGACGCAAGGCATGATCCACATAAGCTCTAAGCCCATCCGCGGTCCAACCTTTAAAAGTGCCACGCCCCGTTAAGCTGGCATAGGCTGATTGCCGATCAGGCCAGTGTGCACGGCGCGCTAAAGTGCGCTTGGCTAAAGTATTGAAGGCGGTAAAGCGCAGATGCTCAGTGATTTTCATATACGCCTGCACCGCCGGTGGAAATACCACAGGATCCAGCAAGGCTGCCGCGCGGAACAACTGCGGATGCTTGCCCATAATTAAGCTGGTTAAGACACCGCCTAAACTGTGCCCTGAAGCATAAACCGGCACATCAGAAAACATCGAGCGTTGCGCTTGAAAGGCCTCCACGGCTAACTCAGCATTGCGATTCCAGCCTATAAAACGCGTACCGGCATCACTGTCGCCATGTCCCTGAATATCACACAGCCATAGATCAAAGTCAGCACTTAACAGCTCTAACAGCGGCGTATAAACCCGTCCACACAGACCATTACCATGCAAAAAATGCAATACAGGTTTGCCAGACGGCGGACTGTGCCAGCCGCGTAAAGTGATACCTGCCGACGTCATATATGACCAAGACTGTAAATTCATGCGCTGTTGTTCCTTATTGTTTGAACGACAAATTACAGCACAACACAGCAAGCGGCTAGCTCTGCGGTTAACTGCTGCTGATCTTGCTCTTCAGTAAAAATCAGCTCCAAGCGTGAGTCTTTACGCCATTCGCTGTTTTGCCAATGGAGACTTTGCCCGTCCAAAGCATTCGCCGATAACCAACCGGCATTGGTGTGCACTACACACTTGGCACGTTGCCAGCGCATGTGCGTCAACCAAAGCTGTATACGCATCAAATCAAATTGCTGCGAGGGATGCCAACGCCAACCGATACTCCAGCCGTTATCTTGCTGATTTACCGAGCAGATCGGCTGCTGCGGATCAGTCCAGAGCACACCCAGCTTGGGGCTGGCGCTCGCAAAGTGATCCAGCAGCGGCTGTTGACCTGCCCTATGTTCACGACCCGGTAGTGCCTGATAAGCCAGTTGACCTTGGCGGGTGCAGAGCACGGGCATTGGCGCAAAGACTTGCTGCCAATTTTCTTCTTGCTCAGGTGTCATACTGTCGCATTTATTCAGCAGTACTAAGCCTGTTTGCGCCAGCAAGTCCGGTTCAATATCAGCGCTGCTAGTGACTTTCTGCGCATCCAATACCAGCACCATCGGCTGCACGGCCAATACATCCAACCATGGCACATCACCTAATTGCTCCAATAGCTGCAGCGGATGGCCTAAACCTGATGGCTCAATAAACAAGCGATCCGGTTGAGCTTTACGCAGTAACTGCACCAGCGCTACTTGAAACGGCACACCATTGACGCAGCACACGCAGCCGCCAGCCACTTCGGTAAAGCTAACGCCTTCTTGATCGCCCTCCAGTAAAGCGCTGTCCAAGCCAATATCGCCAAACTCATTGATCAATACAGCCCAACGCTCGTCACTGGGGCGCTGCGCTAATAAACTGCGTAACACACTGGTTTTCCCGGCACCCAGTGCACCTGAAATCACATGAGTGGGTATATGCTGCAACATAGCCGTAGTGACTCCTAACCAAGCTAAAAAGAAGACGCTACCTTAGCAAAAACACTTTGCCTGCGCGCGCTCCTTCTCCTCATCCAATGGCTTGGTTAAGATAGGGCTCTATATTCCTTAGCGTGGAGCTTTTTATGCGCATTTTTTCTGCACTCCTGCTGTTACTGTTAAGCCAACAGATTTTTGCTCAAGCCTGTGTCATTGAGTCAGAAGGGCAAGGGATCAAAGTCAAAATTTGTCAGCAAAACCGTAGTATTCCTGAACATCTGTTTAAAAATGGCTTTTGTCAGCCTTCATTGCAAGGGCAAAAAACCACAGTCACCTTTGTTGAACAATGCCCGATCGGCGCTTTTGGTATCTGCCGTAACGCCCAAGCCGGTGGTATTGGCTATATACAAGATATTCACTACTACGGCGTCAACACCGACGCACGTTATCTAAAGCCTGCCTGTGAGCGCCAAAGCAAAGGGACTTGGACAGCGTATTAACCCGCCATCAGCTAGAAGCTATGTTTGTACCTGTCCTCGCTCAGCCCTGTCTTAAGCCTTCATTTGTGTTAAAAATATAAAGCACATCGTTAAATGCAAAAATACTGATATTAAAACCAAGCACTATTCATTAGATTGAAATCATCCTGCGCTCTAGCATAACCCCATTGATTAACGTCAGCGGCTGCAGGATCAACGTCCATTCCTTAATAATCTTGAGGCACGCCTGCAGACATCTTCAACTCTGAAGGAGGATGGCGTTGCCTGTCATAGCTCAAGGCTAAAACCCAGCCATGACGAGCAGTTGCGCTAGAATAATTATGAATACTGCACCTGAGCAAACGGTCGCCTACAACTATAGCGTCGTCCGGCAATTCACCCTTGCCACCTTAATCTGGGGTGTGATCGGCATGAGTATGGGCGCATTTATTGCCGCGCAATTGGTCTGGCCCCAACTGAATTTCGATCTACCTTGGACCAGTTTTGGTCGCATTCGCCCCATCCACACCAACTTAGTGATTTTTGCTTTTGGTGGCTGTGCACTGATTTCCACCTCCTTTTATATCGTGCAACGCACCTGCTATGCACGGCTGCCTTCTGATACCGCAGCCAATCTATTCTTTTGGGGCTGGCAAGCCATGCTGATTGCTACAGTGATCAGCTACGCGCTGGGCTACACCACCACCAAAGAATATGCCGAAATGGAATGGCCGTTAGCGATCGTGTTAACCGTGCTCTGGCTGACCTATATGTGGCTGTTTTTTGGCACCATTATGCGCCGTAAAACCTCGCACATTTACGTGGCGAACTGGTTCTACGGTGCCTTTATTGTGGTCACCGCTATGGTGCATATCGTTAACCATATCGCGATTCCTGTCTCGCTGATGAAGTCCTACCCGGTGTATGGCGGTGCCACCGATGCCATGGTGCAATGGTGGTTTGGTCATAGTGTGGTGGGCTTTATTCTCTCGGTCGGCTTCCTCGGCATGATGTATTACTTTGTGCCCAAGCAAGTCGAGCGCCCAATCTACTCTTACCGTTTATCCATCGTGCACTTCTGGGCGATTATCTCGATTTATATCTGGGCCGGCCCGCACCACTTGCACTACACCGCTCTGCCGGATTGGGTACAAAGCTTAGGTATGGCCATGTCCGTCATTCTGCTCGCGCCCAGCTGGGGTGGGATGATTAACGGTATGATGACCCTCTCGGGTGCGTGGCATAAATTACGCAGCGATCCGATTCTGCGCTTCTTGGTGGTGTCACTGGCTTTCTACGGCATGTCGACTTTTGAAGGCCCGATGATGGCGATCAAAACCGTCAACTCACTGTCACACTACACCGACTGGACCATTGGCCATGTGCACGCTGGCGCGTTAGGCTGGGTAGCGATGATCAGCGTGGGTAGCTTGTACCATCTGATTCCTAAGCTGTGGAACCATAAACAGATGTACAGCATCGGATTGATTAATGTGCACTTCTGGCTTGCCACCATTGGTACGGTGATTTATATCGCGGCAATGTGGGTTAACGGTTTAACTCAAGGCCTAATGTGGCGCGCGATTAATGATGACGGTACTTTGTCTTACTCCTTTGTCGAAGTTTTACAATCATCGCATGCAGGCTACATTGCCCGCTTAATTGGCGGTTCATTCTTTGTACTGGGTATGTTTATTATGCTGCTCAATACCTGGTTAACCTTGCGTCAGCCCACTGAGCAACAGCAACCAGCAACGCAACGTGCGGAGGTATAACTTATGTTTATGATCTTGGGATTGCTCTGTGTTGGCGCAGGCTATCTGTGCTTACGGCATATCACTCCGTTAGATATGGATCACGCCGCCATGCTGCCCTTTGCCGATGATCGTCCCGCCGCACGGCGCGTTGAACAAGAAACGGGGCGCCCTTGCCTGCCCGAACATCTGGCTCAACAAACGGCATTGCGCGCCTAAACGCAACGCTGCAGCCACTTATTTAGCAACACTCAACAACGGCACTTTTTTGTGCCGTTGTGTGTATAAACAAGGAGCACCTTAGTGCGCGCTCAATGGATTAAAGCCTTAACACCACTCTCGTTAAATATTCCAACACGGCAATGGTTACGCTCAGCCTGCGGTGCTTTTTTAGGCATGCTGGCCTGTGTTCTGTGTAATGACTGGTTATTTGGTAGCCAAATCACTTTAAGCTTGGCCGCACCGATTGGCGCCTCAGCCGTCTTATTGTTTATCACCTCAGCCACACCTTTGGCGCATCCTTGGTCGATTATTGCCGGCAATCTATTGTCAGCCTGTGCGGGTATTCTTGGTGCAATGTATATCGGTGAGCCACTGATACGTGCACCCATCGTGGTATTCGCTGCCATCACTAGCATGCTGGCATTACGCTGCCTGCATCCACCCAGTTGTGCTTTAGCTTTAACAGTAGCACTCAGCCCCACCTTAATCCCCATGGGGATTGAGGTACTTGTGCCTATTATGAGCCAATCATTGCTGATGCTCAGTGTCGCTTTAGTCTTTAATAACTTAACCGGCACGCCCTACCCGCGTGTACCTGCACTGCCCGCAGAGAATAAACACAATACCGCTGATCCCGTGCCAAGCGCACGAGTGGGTTTCAATGAAGACGATTTAGACCAAGCGCTGAATGAGTTTGGCACCTATGTGGATATTCGTCGTGAAGACCTCGAAGAGTTGCTGCACCTCACTGAACAACACAGTTTTAAGCGCAATACTGCCTACTTAACCGCAGCTTCAGTGATGTCACGTGATGTGCGCACAGGGCATCCAGAAATGCCGCTAGAAGAAGCCTGGAATCGGCTCAAAGAACACCGCTTGCATGTCTTACCCGTGGCTGATCAACATCGGCGTTTAGTCGGTATTATTACCTTAGTCGATCTGCTTAAACACTTTGAGTTGGACCAACCGCTCAGCCGCTTTCATCGGCTGAAATACCTACGCCATACGCGCCTCAAGCATATTATGACCACGCCGGTGGTCAGCGTTAACTTTGATACACCTTTGATTGAATTGGTGACCTTACTGAGCGATCGAGGCTTACATGCCATGCCAGTGATTGATGAACACCGACAACTGGCGGGCATCATTACCCAGACGGATATTATCGCGGCGTTGTATCGCAGTGGGTTGGCTGGTTTTTAATACATCAAACGATCTTGTATTTGCAGCCAGCTGGCGTCGTGCGCTATGGAGGTTTTCAGCACCGATAAAGCATGTTGCAGCGCAGCACAGGACTGTTTATCGGCATAAACAATATACACCGGCCAAGAGAACTCAGGTGCCTGCGCAACACGCTGCAAAGTGCCCTCAGCAATATGCGGCTCAACCACCCGTGTTCTAAAATAACCGCGGCCACCTTCTTGCAAAATGGTATGCAAGGCCAATGGGCCTAGGTTACAACGCAACGCGCTGTGTGCATGCTCAGGTAAGATCGCGTCATGCTGCTGACGAAACAAAGCCCCCCAATCCACATAGATATAAGGCTTAGACTGCACCACAGATTGCACCTGTACCAACTTCTCTTCCAGCAACTGCTCAACCTGAAGACCTGGCCAATAATGTGGTTCATGCATCAACACAGCATCCAACTCGCCGCTTTCTAATTTGGCGCGCAAGGTATTGGCGTCATGCACACTAGCATCCACGGCATAGTTGATAGGCTGCTGAGAGAGCAGAGCAAACCAATCTTTTAATAATGGATTCCACAAGCTGGTCTCAGCCGCTAAACGCACCTGCACTTGTACACTATCCGGCAACGGCAAGGCACTGCGCGCCGCTTCCCACGTTTGCAGGAGCTGATGGGCATAATGTACAAAGCGCTCACCATGTACAGTTAAGCTGGCTCCAGCACGGTTACGTACAAAAAGCGGGCAGTGCAGCTGTCCTTCAAGATTTTTAACTCGCGCCGTGACTGCAGTCTGGGTAATACACAACTGCTCAGCCGCAGCAATAAAGCTGCCACAGCGGACAATGGCTAAAAATGTACGTGCGAGTTCGATATCCATAGTAAGGTTAAACTACCTTATATTTAGTCAGTTTTATCTATAGATGATTTAAATGACGCAGAACTCTGGCTCAATTGCTACACAGCCTGCAATCCTTAACAAAATCATACTAGACTCTTTATCATGACGCAGATATCAACAGAACAACTTATTACAGAATGGCAAACGCTGCTAGACAACACTTCTGATAGCATTTGTACAGGCGCTCAACAACTCGCAGAGCAACATGCTCCAGAGTTGGCGCAAAGCTTCTATAAAACGATGCTAGACGACTTAGCTGCAGCACAGTTTTTATCCAATGAGCAGGTTCAAGAGCGTCTCAGCAGCTCAATGCAGCAATGGATTATCACTTTATTTAGCCTAAGCCGTACCGATGATCTACGTCCAGTGATTGCTCAGCAAAAGCATATTGGTGAAGTGCATGCGCGCATTAATATTCCCGTACATTTAGTATTACGCGGCGCACGTGTACTTAAAGATACAACGGCTAAATTACTGCACAACCATCCTGAAGAAAAAGAATGTTTAGCCTTTATCTATGCGCTCATCGATATGGCAATGGAAGTCATGAGCCAAGTCTATGCCGTATCCAACGATAAAAACTCACGTGATAAAGAGTCGTACCGATTATTTTCAATTGCGCAAAACTCAGCCAATGAAAAAGAACGCCAGCGCGCAGCACTATTGGATTGGGAAAACCAAACCATGTTCGATATCGCCATGGGACTGCAGTTCTCTCAACTGAACAGCTTATCGTCATCCGAGTTTGGTTTATGGTTCCGTCATAAAGGCGCACATGCTTTTGCGGGCAGTGATGAAGCACCTTTAATCACTGAATCGCTGGAAAACATTGATACGGTTATTTTGCCCATGCTCAAACTGGTGCAACAAGATCCAGAACAGCACCAACAACTCTTGCGCAATCTACGTGAACAAACGCGCAGTATTGCCTACCATCTGGACAGTTTATTTTCACAGGTCAACCAGCTGGAAAGTGGCCGTGATGCACTGACGCAATTGCTCAATCGTAAGTTTTTACCTGTGGTGATGAATAAAGAAATCAGTTACGCACGCCAACATGAGCGTCACTTTTGCATCCTGATTATTGATGCTGACAATTTCAAAACGATTAATGACACCTATGGTCATGAATCCGGTGATGTCATTTTACAGCAATTAGCCGGACTACTGAGCAACAGCTGCCGCAGTGGTGACTATATTTTCCGCTTTGGTGGTGAAGAGTTTTTAATGCTGCTGGTCGATGTGACTGCCGATAAAGCTGCGGCAGTGGCTGATAAATTACGCTTAGCCATCGAGAAAGAAGAATTTCGCTTGCCGCGCGGTGTCACAGTTAATATGACGGTCAGCATTGGCTTAGCACAATACACCGGGCACCCCGACCCACAAGTGCTGCTGAATAAAGCAGATGCTGCGCTGTATCAAGCTAAAGGCACAGGGCGCAACCAAGTTATTATTGCCGATTGAAATATCAACCGTTCTAAATAGATAGCGTTGTCGCAGCGCATCTACAACAATTTAACGGGTGAATGAAATCTCACCCGAGAGCATACATATTTAGCATTGTCAGGCTCAGCAGTGGCACACTGTCTCTGTGTCTATTAATATGCCCTTACGTAACCTCACTACCTTAATAATATTCATGGAGTTCATGATGCGCAATTTGCTTATGTCAGCTGTATTGGTAGGCGCTAGCCTATTGGGTTCTACCGCGTTTGCGCAAGAAGCGGTTGAAGGCCGTAACTATGTGACCTTAAGCCGTGCATTACCCACAGCGCAGCCTGAAAAGATCGAAGCTATCGCACTGTTTTGGTACGGCTGCCCACACTGCTATCAGTTAGAATCAGCACTGAATCCATGGTCAGCAACACTGCCTGAAGATGTGAATTTTGTGCGTATGCCTGCCATGTTTGGTGGTATTTGGAATCTGCACGGGCAATTGTTCTACACCTTAGAAACAATGAAAGCTGGTGAAAAAGTCCATAGCAGTATTTTTAATGCATTGCACAACCAAGGGCGTAAGCTGTCATCAATGGATGACATCACTCGCTTTGTTGTTGAGCAAGGCGTCGACAAAGATGTGTTCTTAAAAACCTGGGGTTCTTTTAGCGTTAAAAGCCAAATGGAGAAAGCTAAAAAACAAGCTATGGCTTATCAAATCAGCGGCGTACCTGCCATGGTGATTAACGGTAAATACCGTTTTGATATTGGTATGGCTGGCGGTTTGCAAGAAACAGTTGACCTTGCGGATGTGCTGATCGAAAAAGAACGCCAATCAAAATAGGGGATTGCCGTGCTGACACTGCCGCGCTTTAGCCAAGAGCGCTCAATTATTTTATGCGACGCCAATCGCAATCCGCTGTGTACGCCGGATGTATTGCCGCGTCACGAGCAGCGCATTCGCTTATTGAGCTTCAATATCCAGGTGGGTATCAGCACCAGCGCCTACCGTCACTATGTGACGCGCAGTTGGAAACATTTAATTCCGCATCAAGAACGTTACCGCAATCTGGAAAAAATCGGCTTTTTACTGGGTGACTACGATATTGTCGCCCTGCAAGAGGCCGATGGCGGCAGTCTACGCTCAGGCAATATCAACCAAGTGAAGCAACTGGCACAGCTCGGTAATTTCCCCTATTGGTACCAGCAGCGTAACCGCAATCTGGGCCCCTTTGCCCAGCATAGCAATGGCTTACTGACGCGCATGCACCCGCAAAAGCTTGAGGATCATCCTCTACCTGGCCCTGCTGGACGCGGGGCAATCTTGGCGCAGATTGGCGACGATGATAACGCGATTGCTGTGGTGTCGATGCACCTTGCCTTAGGTAAGCGCGCGCGTACACGCCAGCTGGATTATATCCGTGAGATCGTCAGTGACTATAAACATATTATCCTGATGGGTGATATGAATACTCATGCAGAAAAGCTCTTGGTAAACTCACCGCTGAGCAGCCTGAATTTACGCGCACCACAGGTGTGCGCAACCTTTCCAAGCTGGAATCCACAGCGTTGTTTAGATCACATTTTGATCAGTTCTGAGTTAGAGATTGCTAATATGTCGGTCTTGCCGGTACCCATTTCAGATCACTTACCGGTTTCAATGGATATTATTCTGCCCACTCCCGATTCAACTTATAAGTTCACTGCGCAGTAAATTGGATTCTTTATGCCTAACGAAGCGTTACATTGGAAAAACAAATACCTTGAGCTGCTTGATAAACAAGACGCGCTAGAAGCCAATTTCGCTGGGCAGACTGAACTCCTTAAACGCGCACTGATACGCAGCAGTTTGGCCGCTGAAGGTAACGATCAACAACTTGATCAACAACTACAAACACTGCGCACTTTGTTACGCAACGATATTCATACCAACCAACTAGAAAACCATATTGAGCAGCTAGAAAACGCCATTTTAAAGTCTGAAAATAAGCTGCAACAACGTAAAGATGCTCTCAGCATCACCTTGTCGAATTTTGTTCAGCAATTACAGCAGCTGCAGCCGCCCAAAGATATTCAAAAAGCACTCAAGGCTTTTGAAAAGGATCTTCCCAAGCAGTTAGCGCAACCCTACAATGTCTATAATTTAATCGGCCAACTGCAAGGTTTGCAAGAACGTACCTTAGCCACAACTGTCCTGCAGGGTCAGCACGCCTTGCAATCAAGCCAGACACAAGGTCTATTTGCACGACTCTTTAAAAGCGCTGATGCTCAAACTCCAGTGCAAGCTGCTGCACCCCCGCTGACAACACTGGATAACGCAGACTCAGCTGAGACTGATATCACCGAAGCAGCACAACCTAAACTGCCCCCTACACGTCACAGTACAGAGCGCAGCGATGATAGCTATGCACTGCCGCTGCTGATGGATGCCAGTTACAGCTCGGTGGCACAGCATATCCACGATACGCTGACGACATTACTCAATGAGCTACCGATTACGCAACACTATGAAACGCAGGTGACTGAATTACGCTCACGCCTGAATGGCGGTCTAAATTGGTACGAATTAGCCCCACTGCTGGATGAGTTATCAATTATTATTCTGGCGATTGCCAATGGTGCTGATAACGAACTTGCACACTATTTGCTCGAATTAAATCAGCGTTTAACCTCGTTTCACAACAGTCTTAGCAGCACCTCAGACGGCTACGCAGAATCAATTAAAGATGCGCAAGCGCTGGATAACCATCTGCGTCAGCACGTCACTGATTTTCACGACGATGTGCAAACCTCCAGCGATCTCAATCACTTAAAACAACTGATTGATACACGCCTCGATAGCTTCAGCAGTACCTTGCAGGTCTATCAAGAAAAACGTACGCACAATGAAACCGCTATTCTTGAACGTTTACATGCGCTCGCAGAACACTCCAAACATATGGAGCAAGAAGCGCAACAGTTGTCGACCAAACTTGAAGAGCAACGCAAGCAGGCCTTGCTGGATCCGCTCACAGGTTTAGCCAACCGTACAGCATGGAATGAACGCTCAGAACTCGAATATGCACGCATACAGCGCAATAACAACACGCTATTACTCGGCATCATTGATATTGATTTCTTTAAACGTATCAATGATAACTACGGGCACTTAGCCGGTGATAAAGTCCTTAGAATCATTGCCAATGAGCTGAAAAAACGTTTAAGAAAAACAGACTTTATTGCCCGATTTGGTGGCGAAGAATACGCCCTATTGCTGCCGGATACGCCACTCGAACAGGGCGCTAAATTGCTGGATACTTTACGTTTAGCGATTGAGGCCTGCCCATTTCACTTTAAAGGCGAGCCGGTCACCATCACTTTTTCCGCGGGCATTGGTAAAATAGCGGCAGAAGAATCAATGGATGATGCCTTTGAACGGGTTGACCAAGCCCTGTACGCCGCAAAAGCTGCTGGACGCAACCGTGTGCAAACGGCCACTTAAGCGACTGCTGTATTTAAGATAACACTCGGATCAAAAACAGCTAAAGGGTCAACGCAACTGATCGGCGGCCAAGACAGCATCGAGGCTATTGATCAACGTTGCCTCATCCAGTGGTTTAATTAAATAATCTTTAGCGCCTTGACGCTGTCCCCACACCCGATCGGTTTCCTGATCTTTAGTGGTAATAATAATCACCGGAATATGCTCGGTTGCAGTAATCCGAGTTAACTGACGCGTGGCCTGAAAACCATTTAAACCCGGCATGACACTGTCCATCAACACAGCGTCTGGCTGCTCTTGCTTAGCTAAAGCAACACCATCTGCACCATTGTCTGCCGTTAAAACCTGATGGCCATTTTTTTCTAATACTGCTGCGAGCTTTTCTACTTCAGCAGGTGAATCATCCACAATCAAAATACGAGCCATAATTTCTCCTATAGGTCATAATGTTAACATGCACTTAATGATTCTCAGCAGCACATTGCAATCAGCACTCGCAGTTACAGTGGCAAATCCATCTAGCCCTGTTATTCAACACATCTAGAGTGCATCATTGGTGACTTAACTTTATTGGAGACTTTATCATGCACGTTCGCCTTGGGATTGTAATGGATCCTATTGATCAGATTTCATTCAAAAAAGACAGCTCCTTGGCTATGTTGTTATCTGCGCAAGCGCGTGGCTGGTCTTTATTTTATATGGAACAACAGGATTTATATCAGCATGCAGGCCAAGCACGTGCACGTATGCGCTCTCTTAAAGTCTTCGATAACCCTGAGCACTGGTTTGAACTGGGTGAAGAACTTGATGAGCCATTAGGCGATTTAAACGTTATTTTAATGCGTAAAGATCCGCCATTTGATAATGAATTTTTATACAGCACCTACTTGCTTGAGCAAGCAGAAAACGCCGGCACCTTAGTGGTCAACCGTGCGCAAAGTCTGCGTGACTGCAATGAAAAGCTATTTGCCACACTGTTCCCACAATGCACACCTGAAACCGTTGTCAGCCGTCGTGCTGATGTATTGCGTAAGTTTGCTGACGAGCATGGTGATGTAATTCTTAAGCCATTGGACGGTATGGGTGGCTCATCCATTTTCCGCCATATGAAAGGCGACCCTAACCTGTCAGTGATTTTAGAGACCCTGACCGCGCATGGCACCCAGCAAATTATGGCGCAGAAATATTTGCCAGCGATTAAAGACGGCGATAAACGCATTCTAATGATTGATGGTGAGCCCGTACCGTACAGCTTGGCACGTATTCCTGCAGCAGGCGAAACACGTGGCAACTTAGCCGCAGGTGGTCGTGGTGTGGCTCAGCCCTTAACCGAGAAAGACCGCTGGATTGCTGAGCAAGTTGGCCCTGAACTGCGTAAGCGTGGTTTGCTATTTGTGGGCTTGGATGTGATTGGTGAGCATTTAACCGAAATCAACGTCACCAGCCCCACCTGTATCCGTGAAATTGATGCCGCCTACGATACCAAGATCGGCGATCAACTGATGGATGCCATTGCCAAAAAGCTCGCGCAACGCAGCTAATTAAATCGGCTTGCACTGCGCCCTATGGCAGACTGTGCAAGCCGTTTTATAGACTTTATCATCACGTCTCGGCAGACTGCCGCTTGTGTCGAGCACCGAATACACTTATGAAAAACACCACTACTAACCCCTTTGCTGAACCCAAGCCCGCTGTGAGCTCGGCTGACCGTTTAGGTTTCACCCTGCTGATTGCTGCGCTCTTACATATCGCAATTATTTTGGGTGTCGGTTTTACGGTGGAAGATTTACCTAAAATCAGCAAAAGTTTGGATGTCACTTTAACCAGCTTTAGCCGTGAAAAAGAGCCGGAAAAAGCAGATTTTATCGCACAAGACAATCAACAAGGCAGTGGCACACTCGACGAAGCCGCCACACCAAAGACAACAGAAAAAGCGCCTTTTCAAGACACTAAGGTCAAACAAGTACAGGTTAAAAGTACCGTAGAACCGGTACCTGTAACGCCTGACATTAAAAAAGTCATCAGCACACCCAAGCCCCAACCACAAAAAGTGGTGCAAAAGCCGGTGGTGCAGCCCAAACCCAAACAGCTTAGAAAAACACCTGTTTTCGACCGAGACCAGCTCTCGGCAGATATTGCCAGCCTTGAAGCTGAACTGGCCTTAGAACAGCAACTCTATGCAAAACGACCCCGCGTTAGCCGACAAAACACCGCCGCCACCAAGCGTGATATCAGTGCATGGTACCGTGATGATTGGCGTAAAAAGGTTGAGCGTATCGGTAATCTAAACTACCCCGAAGAAGCACGACGCCAAGGGGTGTACGGCAGCTTACGGGTACTAGTGATTATTAAAAGCGATGGTTCACTGGAACAAATGCGTGTTTTAGAATCCTCAGGGCACCCAGTGCTCGATCGTGCGGCGCTGAATATTGTGCGCACGTCTGCGCCCTTTGCACCCTTTACCGGTGAGCTTGCTGCCAACTATGACCAAGTTGAAATCATCCGTACCTGGCGCTTTGAGCGCGGTGATCGTCTTTCCAGCCAATAATCTGCGATAATCATTGAGCTCCTCTTGAGCAGCCTCTTTTTCGCTTATTAATGAGGACATATAGATATGATGACTTCTGATTTTACTTCCTTAGCGGGGCATTTTTTAATTGCCATGCCCACCATGACTGATCCTGCTTTTTCTAAATCGGTGGTCTATTTGTTAGCCCATGATCAAGAAGGCGCCCTAGGTTTAATTATTAACCGCCACAGCGGCCTGACCTTGACCGATGTATTAGAACAGCTGCAACCTGAAGACAGCGTTATTGATGCAGCGCACAATCAGGATATTTTCAGCGGCGGCCCGGTACAAACCCAATTGGGCTTTGTCTTACACAATCATGGCCCGCAATACAAAGGCACCACCCTGTTCCCTGAACTGGCGTTAACCGCCTCACAAGATGCCTTACAAGCGATTGCTCAAGGCTCCGGTCCTGCGCAAAATCTAATTGCTCTTGGGCATGCCGGCTGGGGTGCAGGACAAATTGAAGACGAGTTACGTGATAATGCTTGGTTGTCGTGCCCTGCTGATATTAAAATTATTTTCGAGACGCCGATTGAAGAGCGGCGCAGTGCTGCTGCCGCTTTATTAGGCGTGGATTTAGATCGTCTCAGCCATCAAGTAGGTCACGCATGAGTGAAAGCATACCCGCACCGCAGCTGCTCTTAGGCTTTGATTATGGCACTAAACAAATTGGTGTCGCTGTTGGGCAAATGATCACCCAGCACGCCCGTGAGCTGTGCAATTTAAAAGCACGCGATGGCATTCCTAACTGGGAACAAATTGAAGCCTTGATAAAAGAGTGGCAGCCCGATGCACTTGTTGTAGGATTACCGCTTCATATGGACGGCACACCCAGCGATATGTGCGTACGCGCAGAAAAATTCGCCAGGCGTTTAAATGGCCGTTTTAATTTACCTGTCCATACCCATGATGAACGTCTTACGACATTTGAAGCCAAAGGTCAGCGCTTATCAAAAGGACAACAACGTGGCAGCTATCGAGAGCAACCTGTGGATGCATTAGCCGCCGCTTTACTACTGCAAGGCTGGCTGGAAGCACACAACAACAGCTGACCATACTAAATGCCTGGAGTGTATTTAAATGAGCTTACCTGATCCTGCTATATTAATTCCTGCAATAGCCCACGAGCTGCAAGCCCACCTGAAAGCCAAAAATATCGATAATCCACGTTTTGTTGGTATTCATACAGGTGGCGTTTGGGTGGCCAATGCTTTACTTAAAGAATTGAAGAACGAAGAACCGCTGGGTATTTTAAACGTTTCGTTTTATCGCGATGACTTCAGCCGCACAGGCTTACACCCGCAAGTGCGCCCGTCCCAGTTACCTTTTGAGATTGCCGATCAACACTTAGTGCTGATTGATGATGTGCAAATGAGTGGGCGTACCATCCGTGCTGCACTCAATGAACTCTTTGATTACGGCCGCCCAGCCAGCGTGACTTTGGTCTGCTTACTCGACCTCAATGCACGTGAATTACCGATTCGTCCGGATATTGTTGGCGCAACACTTTCCCTTGAGCAAAATCAACGGGTAAAATTAACCGGCCCCGAACCGTTGGCTATCCAACTGCAAACCATCGACAACCTATGAGACTCTCGCAATGATACCTCCTGCTCCCAAGTGTCCGTTGCAGCTGAACGACCAAGGTCGTCTGCGCCATTTTCTATCCCTCGACGGCTTGCCCCGTAGCATGCTTACCGAGATCTTAGACACGGCCGACTCCTTCCTTGAAGTCGGTGCGCGTGCTGTTAAAAAAGTACCCTTACTGCGCGGTATGACCGTCTGTAACGTGTTCTTTGAAAACTCCACCCGCACTCGTACCACCTTTGAATTAGCCGCTAAACGTCTGTCTGCTGACGTGATCACCCTGAACGTATCCACTTCATCGACCAGCAAAGGTGAAACCCTCACTGATACCCTGCGCACCCTTGAAGCCATGGCTGCCGATATGTTTGTCGTGCGCCATGCCGAATCCGGCGCCGCACACTTTATTGCTGAGCATGTCACGCCCAATGTCGCCATTATCAATGGTGGTGATGGCCGTCATGCGCACCCGACGCAAGGCATGCTGGATATGCTGACCATTCGTCGTCACAAAGGTGACTTTGAAAAGCTTAAAGTGGCCATCGTTGGCGATATTCTGCACTCACGTGTCGCGCGCTCAAATATGATTGCGCTGAAGACGCTGGGCTGCCCTGATATCCGTGTGATTGCGCCAAAAACCTTGCTACCGGTTGGCCTTGAGCAATACGGCGTCAATGTTTACACCGACGTCAATGAAGGTCTTAAAGATGTCGACGTGATTATTATGCTGCGTCTGCAACGTGAGCGTATGCAAGGTGGTTTACTGCCCAGTGAAGGCGAGTTTTACCGCCTGTATGGCTTAAGTGAACAACGCTTAGCTTTAGCGCATCCTGAGGCTATTGTTTTGCACCCCGGCCCGATTAACCGTGGTGTGGAGATTGATTCTCTAGTGGCTGACTGCCCGCGCTCGATGATTCTCAATCAAGTCACCTACGGTATTGCCATACGTATGGCGGTGTTGTCGCTGACCATGAGCGGTCAAAATGAACAACGTCAATTGGATGCAGAAAAGCAGGAGTCACTCTAATGCGTATACAGATTAATGGTGCACGCTTAATTGATCCTGCTAGCAAGATGGATCAGCAAACCGATATTTTTATTGATGATGGCAAAATTGTTGCCTTGGGTGATACGCCACGTGGTTTTGTCGCGGACCAGATGATTGATGCTAACGGCCTGATTGCTACGCCAGGCTTAGTTGATTTATCTGTATCCCTGCGCGAACCAGGCTATGGCCGCAAAGGCTCAATCGCCTCAGAAACACGTGCCGCTGCTGCCGGTGGTGTGACCAGCCTATGCTGCACCCCACATACCAAACCGATTTTAGATACGGCTGCTGTTGTAGATCTCATTCTGGACAAAGCCCGCGATGAGGGTTTCTGTAAAGTCTTCCCTTTAGGTGCTTTTAGCCAAGGTTTAGCCGGCGAACAGTTGGCCGAATTAGTCACCTTACGCAATGCAGGCTGCGTCGCGTTCAGCAATGGTTTAATACCCTTTAAAAGCAACCGCGTTTTACGTCGTGCTTTAGAGTACGCCGCCACCTTTGATTTAACCGTGATTTTCCACCCACAAGATCCTGATCTTGCTGAAGGTGGTATTGCTCACGAAGGTGCTGTCGCGACATTCCGTGGCTTAGCCGGTATTCCAGAAACAGCTGAAACTGTGGCTTTATCACGTGATTTATTGTTGGTGGAACAAAGTGGCGTCCGCGCACACTTTAGCCAAATCACCACCGCACGTGGCGCACGCTTAATTGCCAAAGCCCAAGCACGCGGCTTAGCAGTCACTGCTGATGTGGCCATGTATCAGCTGATTTTAACTGAAGAAGCCTTAATGGATTTCTCCAGTTTCTATCATGTGCTGCCACCCCTGCGCTCACTAGCGGACCGTGATGGCTTACGTGAAGCGGTTAAAAGCGGCGTGATCAGCGCAATCGCTAGCCACCACCAACCACATGAAGCCGATGCTAAGCTCGATCCATTTGCTTCAACTGAACCGGGTATTAGCAGCATTGAATTACTGTTACCGCTGGCCATGAGCTTGGTGGAAGAAGGTGTGTTTGATCTACCTACTGCGCTAGCACGTTTAACCACTGGCCCAGCGGCAGCACTGCGTTTAAATGCAGGCCGTTTAGCAATAGGTGCGCCTGCGGATTTAGTACTCTTTGATCCGCAAGGACAAACAGTGGTTGGTGAACACTGGCAGTCCCGAGGTCGTAACTGTCCATTTATGGATCACGTACTGCCCGGTGCGGTACGTTACACACTATTAAATGGCAAAGTGACGCATAAAAACGTGTCATAAGCTGAGTCATATAAGCCCTCTAATATAGCTGCAGTGCACCCATAAAATTGGACACTTAAAGCTATCTAGAGGGTTTTTTATTCCTCAGTATAAAACCAGCAACTGAAGCTGGTTTTATACGCATCCGGATTAACGCAGCATATTCAACAATAGCTGGCTATGTTCTTCATCATTGGTACTGATTAACAACTTACCATCGCTCATCTCACCGTTAATTTTTGACACATTGATCAATTGCTCACCTGCGCTGGTTAATAGAAATGCACCGGTCGCTTGATTAGTGATTGCGGTCAACTTATCACGACCTGCTGAATTCATCTCAATCAAAATAAAAGTACGGCCGTCGGGTGCAGCAACTGCTGTAATTTTCTCTATATCATTTTGATTTAACACCGGCTGGGCTAAAGCATACAGCTTATTACCCTCACCAAACTCCATAACAACTAATTTAGGATCCGGCTTCTGCTGGGCTAAATGCACAGTGATGATTTTTTGCTCTGCTTGCGACTGAGCTTGTTCAGCAGCAGACTCAGCCTCTAGTGTATTTTGATGCTGACAGCCCGCTGCAAATAGCAACCCTAGCGTCAAACCAACCCATTTTAGTGATGTGTTATTGAACATAGCGACTCCAAAGTGTAATTATCATATTGAATATACCATTAAAGCTTCTCGATTTTAACTCACCTATAACAAAAAAAACCAACCAATTTTAAATACTCTATTAATATTTTATACAATGCAGAAACACTACGATGCTCATATGTAAACAGCGCTTGAATTACATACTATTTAAATAAAATGCACATCAAATATACGGCTACATTTTACTTTAAAAAATCTTATATACCATTCTCCTGCGACACTATTTTTTATTATGGAATAATATATGTCTCATACTCTTATCACTCGGCTAAATAACGCACTGAAAGCCATTGTAAACGATGCAGAACTTATCGTAAGTCAACTTCCTGAAATCAGGCTTAAACTATGGCTGATTGACCCTAACACTATGCAGCGACAATTTAATCCAGACGAAACACAACGCTTACTAGACGCACCTCCTTATTGGTGTTTTTGTTGGGCCAGCGGCTTAGCTTTAGCACAATGGATTTTACAAAATCCTCAACTTGTAGCAGGCAAGCGGGTCATTGATATCGGTGCTGGAAGTGGTATTGTTGCTTTAGCCGCTAAGCTTGCTGGAGCACATCACGTTGTAGCATGTGATTTGGATCACAACGCCTTACAAGCCTGTCGTGCAAATGCTGCACTCAATCAATTAGAATTGAGCTACAGCAAAGATATATTTTATGAGCAGGAATCCTATGACGTATTGTTTGCGGCTGATCTGCTTTACGATGCAGCAAACCTGCCCTTGCTCAACAGTTTTACCGACATTGCTAAACATGTCGTTATTGCGGATTCTAGGCAGAAAAACTTTAAGCATGCATTATTTATTAAAACTCATATGCTATATGCAGAAACAGTACCTGATTTGTTAGAACCTGATATATTTCGTCAGGTGAGTGTATACCAATCAATTTAATTTAAACCCAGTCATACAAGCAAAAAATTCAACCATAAATTTTATAGAAGACCATGACAAAAGACATATACAAACTCACAAACTCATATGAGCATGCAACATTGAAAATAAAAACAGCAATTATTGATGATTCTAGAGACGATCTTGAACATATTTTCAAAATATTAAAACATGCTAAAATACCTGCCCTAGAAAGATTAGATATTGACTACTATTCAAACTCAGAAAAGCTGATGGATAAAATATCAAATTACCAATTATTTATTTTAGATTGGTTTATTGATAACAGAACTGGGCTTGATTTACTAAAAATAATACGCAGTCAGTGCAGCAACAATCCCGCTGTAATTATACTAACTTCAAATAATAATGAAGAAGATATAAGTATCGCTCTTATCGCTGGAGCTGATGACTACTTAGTTAAGCCGTATAGAGCAATGGAACTCAGTGCACGAATTTTCAATGTTATGCGAAGAATTGAAGGTTCAAATTTTATATCAGTAGAAAAAAATCTAAACATCCAGAACTTTAATTTCAATGATTACTCGCAAGAGATAACACGCGACAACAACTCAAAAAAGCTAGCACTACGTGAATATCAAATTGCAAAATTTTTATTCTTACATTTAGGTGAACCAATATCGCGTAAAATTTTATATGAAAAATTCTGGAAAAAAGAAGAAGCCTATTCTTCACGTTCTTTAGATACGCATATTTACCGTATCAGAAATCAGCTTAAACTGACTGCTGAACACGGTTGGCAGCTCCACACTATTTATGGTTATGGCTATCGACTTGAACCTATCGATAGCAAGACATTTGCTATTCAATAAGATTCGGTGCTGGAAATTTAAATATAAATACAGCGCCTGTGCTATTTGAGCTCTGACTGCATAATGTTGCGTTATGTGCCTTAACTACAGTTTTAACAAGCTCCAACCCAAGTCCATAGCTTGAGTAGGCCGCTTTTTCAGTACTGCCATTACTCGATATTTCCTGACCTGGAACACTATTAAAACCGGGTCCATCATCAGAGATAGTTAAAATAATTTCTGCCCCTGATTTCTTTATATCAATCGTTATAGTCGCATTCTCTCCAGCATATTTTATTGAATTTTCTAAAATATTAGCAAAAGCTCTCAATAAAAGTTTTGCATCTCCTAAAACCTCACCTAACTCATCACTTTCAGTATTAAAATTAACTTTTATTTTATACGCCAGAAATTGTGGCCAAAGATAGTCAAGCGCGTCCTGAACAACAGCCGCTAATAAAATAGGCTCTAATTTTAAAAACTCTACATCACTTCTGCTTAACACCAATAAGTCCTCTAAAAAACCGAGACTTTTCGTGATTAAACGCTGCATCCGCTCATAAAACTCATCCTCTGGTATCGCTGTCTTAGGGTTCTTCTGAGCATTAATTAAAGCTATCATCGAGGCTTTTGGTGTACGCAAGTCATGTGATAAATACGTTCTTAATTTTTCTTTCTGAGTTTCAATTTTTTTTGCTGAAACCAACATGGTTTCTAAAATATTCAGCTCAAACTGAAACCGGTCTTGCATGATTGAACGTGAACTCGTGGCATGTTGGCCTAATAAAAGCATTTCTTTAGACAGCTGAAAATAATTTAATGAGTGCCTACACCAACCAATAACTGCGGCAGATCGTCGCCAGTTCCATATAACCCAAGAAGCAAAAAACGCAATAATACAACTGATTGGCGACCACCAAATATTAAAATTAAGGAATAATATAGAGATTAAAACAGTAGTCGTAGAAAAGCTTAAAACCACATATGAAATATGTATTTTCTTATTTAAAAAAACAACAATCAAATAAATAAAAACGATAAAAAAAGAAATATAAAAATCCTGAATCGGCTTAACATTATAAATAAAATTATCTTTTATAATGTTACTGAGAATCTGTGCATGTACATGAACAGAGCTGTGAGCAGTTGTTTTTGGAGTCACAAATCGGTCCCCAAGAGCTGCTGCAGTCACACCTACAAGGACTATTTTTCCTTTAAAATACTCTTTTGGATAATTACCATCTAAAACATCTTTATATGAAATCTCTTTAAAATTATTATTATAATTAATGAGCATCTTACTATAATAATCCGAATAAAATTCATTATAACTTGCACCCCAATATGCTTGTAAGCTTAACTGAGGCAATATATTATCATATTCATTAACTATTAGATCAACACCTCTAATCACACCATCAGCATCTGCTTCGATATCAACTGTTGATAATAAAGTATTTTCTGTAGAAAAATAAAAATCGCTATAATTAGTGGATTTAAGTATAGGCAAAACAATAGGAAATGCAGATTTTGATATTGCTTCTTTGAATAAAAAATCAACATCTTTATAATTTTCAAGCTCTGTAAATAAAATATTAAATGCTAATACTTTAGGAAATTCACTTTGCAATTGATTAATAAGCTGTGAATGATGAACTCTAGACCAAGGCCAGCGTCCTAATCCGCCAATACTTTTCTCATCTATTGCAATAACAACTATATCATCAGGATTTTTTTCGGTAACAACTATTAACTTAGCAAAATTATCATATAGCATATAGCTATACTTATTCCAATCTGAGGAAGCATAACTGATGATTAATAATGCCGATAATATAGAAATAAATAACCATTCGATAAAAAACTTTCTAAAAAGAGAATCTGTTAGGTTGTTATTATAACGATATTTTATTTTCTCTAAAAATATTAACTTGACCTGCTGCAAAATCCTTATCATTATGATTTCCTTCAAACACACGCCAGTACCAATTCAATTCTGGTAAGTTGTTGACAACAATTTTGCATGAGCCTTTTGTAGACCTATCAACAGCCGGTATTAAAAACTCTTGTGATTCTGCAAGCTGTATACGCCATTGAGTGTCGCAGTATGGAAAATTAAACTCAACGCCTCGCTCAATAGGAACAACTGTCACTTTAGACAGGTCATGTATATAAAAGCTTGGATAACTTTCTAATCCTGCTAAGGAATACGTGGTTGCTGATAAAAAATAGTGCTGATCAGTAACAAATTCAGGTGCGATTAAAAAACGACTTTTATGGCTGACCAACTCTTGTAAGGGAACGGTGTAGTCTTTATCATTATAAATCTTGATCTTATATAATGAATATTTCTGATCTGGCTCAATTTCTATATGTAAACCCTGCTTATCGTAAAAAGCACGACGTATAGCAGGTTCAGCACCAAGCTTTTCTTGCAGCAATACGTGCTCTGCACCATCAAATACAGCACCGTCACCTGCAACGACCAACGCTAAATCCTGATCTTTTTCAGTCAAGATAACTGTACCTTTTAACACTTCATTAATGGTTGTCCTTGCATCTTGCTTAACCCGAAAACGCGTTCCCCTCACACCTAGCGTAAGATAAGGCGTCATCACCTCCAGCTTGTTATATTCAGTCTCAGCTGGAGGAACTTGCAGCTCAATATTACCTTGCTGTAAGTTGAATTTTGGAATTTCTGCATTGACCGTATTATTCGCTACAGAATTAAAAAAAACGACTGAGTTAGGTGATATTTCAACTTGAACCTGATTCATAAATCGGAGCTTAACAAACGATTGCTCAAATGCTTGTATCAGGTTTCCCGCCTCAATCAATGCTCCGGTATTGATAGCACTCTTTTCCTTCCCTTTAACTAAGTCAGCATGCCCAGTAACGGCGGTAACAATACCCGGATAAAAACGCGCACTAATAAAACTCAATTCTTTACCTGGTTTCAATAAGCGTTCATTATCAATATTATTAAGCTGCTTGACTGCTTTGTAGTTCAACGGATTGCCTAAATATTTTTCAGACAGATCCCAGAGTGTATCCCCTGGCACAACAATATGATGATTAACTCTAAAGTCACCTTCGTTTTGTACAGCCGATGAATAGGCTGAAGAACCTATTAAAAAGCTAGCTAAAAAAACCACTAGACGTCGATTAAAAATATACAAAATCAACTCCACACTGTATTGATAAAAGTCATAAACAAACAATGTATAAAAAATACATATTTATATATAACACTAAAATACTAATTCAGTTTAAAATAGCCGCCTTAACTAGACTATAGCTGATTCGCCACTGACCTTATTTTAAATAATTCAAGACAAGTATGATTCAATTACAGATTTAAGTATAGCTCTCACATAGCCTAAGCAGCGCATAAACTATGCTAACAAACAGACAAGTGCTGTAAAATTATTCCAGCATAGATAGAATTTTTTCAAATTAAAAAACCGATAACTGTACAACCAGTCATCGGCTTTAAGCACATTAATACTGAAAATTATAATGCAATATTAATTTACATTACGGCTTGCTTTGATCTCTAAAACAACACGTCGGTTTGGCTGTAAGCAAGCAACCAACTCAGATGTCACTTGATTGCTGCTACCACAGTGAGCAACAGGTTCAAATGGACCGCGGCCTTCAGTCACAATCACGTTGCGAGCAATACCATGGTCAACTAAATATTCAGCAACAGTATTAGCACGCGCAATGGACAGCTTGTAGTTACTGGCTTCTGAACCAATACGGTCGGTATGACCAATGATTTTAATCTGCTCGATTTCAACATAATTTTTATTAATCTCAGTAACAAGGTTATTTAAACTACGTATACCGACGGGATTCAGATCTTTACGTGCTGACCCAGCAAAAGCAAACAACGCATCACCCGATAACTCAAACACTTCAACGGGTGTGTCAACTGCAACAACTACTGCTTGTTCAGTAACGGTTGCACGAACTAAAGCTTCACAAGTTGGGTTTTCCCAATGTTCAGCCACCATCAGACTCCCACGGGTTGACACTTTATCTTGGTGCGAGATCGGTTGCGGCTGAGCATCAGCCTTCTCAAACTGCACTTGATACTGGCAGGTAATATATTCTTGGCCTTGGCCTGTTTTAAAGTTGAATGCATAATTCCAGTTATTTTTTGGAATTAAACCTTCGTTAAAATGCGGATTACCCAAGATCAGACGCACTTGATCACGGTCAACACCTGGCTGCATACGCTCAAATGCTGCGGGTTCAATAAACGCACCTGTTTTTAAATAGGTTGAGCTTAATTGAGGGAAAGTCACTTCTTCGTTTGTGGTCTGGCTCGCGCAAGCAACCAAAAAAGTGCTGCTTACAGCTAGCGCTAAGGCGTGTAATTTTTTCATAACAATCTCATTATTTATATCAATAGGGGTAAACAGTGGTGGAGCGCTGCCAAATTTAAACAGTATTGGCAGCGCTGGCAGTTAACTTACCAGTGCCAACCAGCACCCACTGCAGCACCTGCATTACCACGGCTATCCGTTGAAGCATTGGCTTTAATCACGGTACGTGCGTTGTCTGACAGTCGCGATACACCTAAGGCTAAAGCCGACTCGCCACGGTAGGTTGAAGCACCCACGGTGACCATGCTTTTACCCGGTAAAGTGGACTGCGGCAAAGTACCTGCAGCCATCGCGGCGGCAATACCGGCACGGGCATTGTTATCCACTTTATCAATGCGCTTGCTGGCAGCATTAAAGTATTGATTCACGCGTCCGCCCAGCTCGTCTAACTGACTGACATTCACTGCATCTGTTGGTGCAACACCGGCTGCAACGTGAGTGATTTGACGCTCACCACCAGCTGTACCTACAGAAACACTATTGTCGCGATCAGTCGTTGAAGCATGACCTAGCGCAACACTGCTGTGATGGCTGGCTAATGCACTGTTACCTAGAGAAGTACTGTTATTGGCAGTTGCCTGTGCATCATTACCCACCGCAGTACTGTTATCACCACTGGCAATCGCGCCAGCACCACCGGCAGCTGATTTAGTGCCTGTTGGTTTAGGTGCAGGTGCGTTGTAGTCCTGACTGACCTGGAACATGCCTTCTTTACCAATTTGCAGGTTATTAATATCACCTTCATTGGTAGTCACACGGCCATCAAGATTAACAATATCACCTTCATTGACAGTCACACGCTTATCAAGATTAACAATATCACCTTCATTAACAGTTACACGCTTATCGAGGTTAACAATATTGCCTTCATTAACAGTTACACGCTTATCGAGGTTAACAATATTGCCTTCATTGTTGGTCACACGGTTATCAAGGTTACTAATATTGTTTTCATTAATAGTCACACGGCTATTGGTAGCATTAAGTTGACTACCGTTGATTGCATCAGTACTGGTTGAACTAATAGTACCGGCAGCAACGTTTGTTACCTTACTACCACCTGCGTTAATGCCGATTTTAGTAATGCTAGGTCCACCTGCAATAGTCACACCATTGCTATTCATTACTGTGTCGCCAGTGGTCACTTGCGTAAAGTTCACAGAGTCTTTGGTTTTAACCGTTGCTTTACCTGCACCGTCATGCAATATCTCGATATTATTGCCTGCAGCTAATTCAACCTTATCACCGGCTTTTACTTGATAGTCTTTGCCTTCAGCAGCAAAGGTCCAGCCTTTATCAAGCTCATTAATAGCACCTAAAACCGTTGTGTGAGTGGTTGTATTAACATTGAAGGTTGGTCCAGTCACGGCACCCGTAGCAGCATCAATATTGACACCACCAATCACGGCACCTAAGCCTTGCAATTGATCAACGTTGACACCGTCAGTACCGTTAGTACCTTTGCTAAGGTTAGTGATTTGTAGGTTGCCGGCATCGATGCCAGTTCTCGTCATACTTGGACCCGTTACTAGGTCACCGTTAGCATTCGTGTACTCAATGGTGACACTTTCATGCTTAACATCAGGATTGGTTGCGACAATCATCTCGCCAGCAGCGTTAAATTCAACATTAATGTTATCGCCACCTTTAATTGCAACTGTATCGCCAGCCTTAACTTGCTGCTTGCCGCCTTTCCCGTCGGTCAATTCCCAACCGCCAGCCTGCAGGTCAATTTCAACTTGCATATCATGGATCTGCCCGCCGTTGACTGCATCGGTACTGCCTGCAGCAATGGTGCCATCGGCAACACCAGTGATTTTCTTATCACCTGCATGAATGCCACCAACAGTGATTGAGACATCACCAACCTTCACACCATCTTTATTGATGTTGGTATCACCCACCGTGATGCCAGTGTCTTTATTAATAGTGACATCACCGACTTTTACATCATCAAACTCAACTTCAGCAGTTGTGTTGATCGTAATTTCGCCACCATTTTGCGTTAGCTCAATGTTTTTACCACCCTTGAAATCTACAGCGGTATCGGGTGCTACGTTGTGTGCAGCTCCGCCATCAACACTAACATTCCAACCTTTATTAGCATTGTCAGCAATGCCCTTAACGCTGTCTAACTGAGAAACGTTAACTGCATCAGTCAGTGCAACACCAGCCTCTACATTAGTAATTTTGTTACCACCGGCATTAATCTCAGTTTTAGTGAAACTCGGTCCGCCAGTAATCGTTAAACCATTGTCATTCATCACGGTATTGCCCGTGGTGACACTGGTATGCGTTACATTAGGATTAGTTTTAACAACCATTTCACCTGACGTGGCATCAAGCGTGACATCAATATTATCGCCACCTTGGATAGCAATTCTGTCACCTGCTTGAACTTGAGTCGTACCAGCGACTGTACCGTCAGATAAGGTCCAGCCTTTATCCAACTCTTCAATTGCTTTATTAATGGTCGTATGATTGGTGTTATTCACTTTAAACGTTGGGCCAGTTACAGCACCCGTCGTGTTATCAATGCTCACACCACCAATCACGCTACCCAAGCCTTTCAACTGGCTCACATTAACGCCATGCGTATCTGCAGTACCTGCTTTAACGTTAGTGATATGAAGGTCACCGGCATTAATGCCAGTTCTAGTCATGCTTGGGCCAGTTACGATAGTGCCCGTACCATCATCGTATGCAATGGTTACGCCATCAGCATCTACTACAACGCCAGCAGTCGTTACACTGTCAAACTCAACATCATCCTTCGTTGCAAAGGTCGTGGTGATATCACCTGTAAGCGCATCTTTTTCACTGATCACTTGCATGTTTTTGCCAGCGTCCAAGTTAACCTTGCCGCCCGCATCAACTGCTAAGTTTTGCGCTGCGCCAGTAGCGTCTTGGCTACCCAGCGTCCAGCCACCTGCTGTATTAATGTTATTGATCTGCTGAGTTAAACCTGTTGCCACGCTATACAGTTGGCTACCGTTAATCGCATCAGTACTAACAGCTGTAATTGCACCGGGCGCTACGTTAACAATCTGACGTTCAGCTCCTCCACTACCCACACTGACAACACCGGTTGCAGTACCAGCAAAACCATCGTATGTATGAGTTGTAGTTTTGGGGATACCACCCACTAGAACAGGATTGCCATGCTCATCAAGTACAGTTGTGGTAACTGTTGCTGCAGTAATAGACTCAAGAGTCTTGGTTGCAGACGCATGACCTAATGCCACAGAGTTTTCATGCTCTGCTTTAGCTTTTGTACCCAACGCAACAGTGTCATCGTGGTGCGTTTCAGCTTCAGAGCCAATCACTACAGTGCGATTGACATTTTTCGTTGCACTACTACCGACCGTTGACGACTTGTTACCTAGCATAACGTTGTGGTCACCATGGATACTTTGACCCGCAGATAATCCACCACTAAAGTTGCCATTACCGCGCATAAACATACCCGCACCATCACCTAAGCTGGTATTCGAGTCTCCTTTAACGCCTTTACCCGCAGCACGTCCAAACCCTGTATTCCTATTACCTGCAATTGCTTCGCCCGCATTGCTACCAAACGCAGCATTATCGCTACCTGCAACAGTTTTACCAGCATCTCGACCGAGGCTAGCATTATTACTACCTGTTAGACCCGCTCCCGCATTCAGGCCAACGGCAACGTTTGCGTTACCTTTTGCACTACTACCGGAGCCATTTCCCAAAGATAAGTTTTCACTGCCCGTCACACCACCGCCAGAGCTCGTACCAAAAGCAGCATTACCACTACCCGTCACACCACCGCCAGAGCTCATACCAAAAGCAGCATTATCACTACCCGCCACAGTACCGCCAGAGCTCAGCCCAACCGCTGTATTATTGCTGCCGTCCACATTTTCACCAGCATTAGAGCCTATAGCTGTATTAAAATTGCCCTCACTGCCCAAACCAGCTTGATAGCCTAGATTAGTTTGATTATCACCCTCAGCAAACGCACCTGTTTCACAACCAATAGATACGCTACGATCACCCATGGCTGCTGCTGGAGCTGAGCACTCGCCAATAGCCTGTCCTATAACAATACTGCCTGCTCCAATACTGGGATTATGATCCCCCATACTAGTGGCAGATGCATAACCCGACACACCCATCAGACTACCGGCTGCCAGAGCAATCGCTAAAGCACTCTTTTTACTGCGTTTACTGTGGCTTTTTGTCATTTCCGACACAGCAACCCATGCGCCATGAGCCTCACTCCAAATCACTCTAAATACTTTATTCATTCAGCTTCTCTCCAACAATGAGTACAAACGCTTAAGCCTAAGCACAATGCTTAAGCCTCAAATTTGACTGAAGAATACAAAGGATACAAAGAAGGGTGAAGAGCAGTTGACAATTGTTCAGATTTGGAAAAAATCAAAAAAAGGCAGGCGTATCAGCTGTAAGCCAGCACTCACAAGGCCTTCAGAGAAACTGATCGAAAATAAAAAACATTGACGCAGGTCATCGTTTGAGCAAACTCTGAGAATCTACTGCACATTTAAAACGTGCTTTAACGCCTGTTATGGACTGATGTAATAGAGGAAGTCGGCGCTGTGCTCAATAAGTAAGCGTGGCGCACTGCATAAAGTGTGCTGATCTAACAGCCATATTCGATTTAAAGCACGACGTTATAGCGGCCAAGTAGCGGATGGAACTGGGCTGGGAGAGTGGCTCTGAGCGGGCGTAGAGGTGTATCAATTCATACAATGCCAATGCACCCACACAGCTTAATAATGTGGGTGCACTGTAACGGATTAAGCCTTCGCTTTAGCGACTGATAGATCAGCCACCCAATCCAGCATAATCTGATGCATCATTGGGTTTGGCGCTTCTAAAAAGCTCACTGCAAAACAGTCATCCATGTCACACACACCAATCGAACGTGGGCGTGGTCCCATCGCAATGGGGTTAGGTAGTTTAAGACCAAAACAGAAAATCAAATGCTTAGCGGCTTTGATATTGGCAGCGATCTCACCTTCAGGCAGTGAGCTGGTGTGCGCGTAATGATCAAACTCAGCAATAAAAATTGCACGCGGATCAGCTTCAACCTTTTCGCGGAAAAAGCTCAGAACCTCATCCACAGAAGTGCAGCTGATAGCGGACTTAAGAATATTAATGTGATGAACAGGGTATTTGTCCATAAAATGAGTGTATTGCATACGATAAAACCTCCTAAAGGATTGGGCTAACCTATAGGTTGAACTACAAAGTCGATGCAGCGCACACTAAAGACAGCCTAAAATGAGCTCTTTTCGAGCATTAAAAACTAATGACTTTACTGTTTTTACAACGCAACATTTCTGCCATTTTTGCTGGCTGAGCAACACTGACACCTTTACGTAGATCCTGCTCTTGATAGGCACTATTGGGCAAATACAGTGCGCACACTGCAACCATCGCACCGGCATCAATGATCTGCTGCAATAATCCTTCAGGCTTCATACCTTTAGGCGCTAATGCGCTCTGGCTTTGATAACCATCAATCGCCAGATCACCGGCTTTATCGCACAATAAAACACTTAACTGCGCGCCCTGCTCTTGCATAGCACGGGATAACACCATGGCCATACCTTGGGTTTGCAGGGATGCACTGGTCAAAAGCACTACGACCTGCTCTTGTTCAGCAACGGGTGCGATATCTGCAACTGGATTGGATAACTGACTCATCATCATATTCCTCGCTAAAGGCTTGCCTAACGCAAGCAGTAAACTGCGTGATACACACCGAGTGTCGGACGTATAACTCGCAAACACGTCCTATCTATGACTAAAAAAACATCAGTACTACGCCTTGCCCGCGATACTTAAACAGCAAAACGCTATGTATCACTAAAGCATACTCTGCACGATTCATAAAAACTATACTGCGCGATATAATGTCTCAGGCAAAAATAAAACAGCCAATAGACATATATCAATAAATAAGCCTGCAATAACCTGACCTAGGTCAGGATAGGTTATGATTGCTATGTAAAATGATAAAATACTAATTAGTATGTAATGAATATGCGCCGCATCAAACGGCAGGTGATTTCCATGCATAGATTACTAAGTGCACAGCACCTGCTGTTCTGTATAAAAGCCTAGGGAGGCACTATGAAGACGTATCCTACTCGTCTATCTTTTGGGCAGATGATCATTGCGATCATGCTGCTTATGCTCGGCTCTTTGCCGGCAACAGCACTGGATCGTTCGGCCCCCTCAACGGCTGATCACACCCAGTTTAAACAACTGCAAGGCCCCTTTACTTCAGGACCTGAAGTCACTGAGGCATGCTTAAGCTGCCATACAGAAGCTGCGCAACAGGTACAAAAAACCACGCACTGGACGTGGGAATTTGAGCATCCTGAAACTGGACAAATGTTGGGTAAAAGTAATGTCATTAACAGTTTCTGTGGTGCAGCATCGTCGAACGAGCCGTTCTGCACCAGCTGCCACACCGGGTACGGTTGGGACGATATGCGCAAGCCACCACCCAGTGATGGTAATGCAGTTGACTGTTTGATTTGTCACGACACTACCGGTGGCTATAAAAAGTCACCTACAGGTGCTGGACATCCTATCTATGAGTTTACTGACCCTATTGATAAATCAATTACACGCAAAACTGACTTAGCAAACATCGCTCAGAATATTGGCGCCAGCAGCAGTCAAAACTGCGGTAGCTGCCACTTCTACGGTGGTGGTGGTGATGGTGTCAAGCACGGTGACCTCGACTCATCCCTGCTGACTGCTCCGCACAGCCTTGATGTGCATATGTCTAAAGATGGTGCAAATTTTGGCTGTGCCGATTGCCATACCACTTCAGCGCACAGTGTCACCGGTAGTCGTTATTCAACTAACGCTCGCGATACCTTAGGTATTGACGTGCCAGGCCACACTGACCAAACCCGCGCATCCTGCGAGTCATGTCACGGTCCAGCACCACACAGCAAGCCTAAACTGAATGAGCACGTTGACCAAGTTGCTTGCCAGACCTGTCATATCCCTGAATTTGCTCGTGGTGGTGTTGCCACTAAAACATGGTGGGACTGGTCAACAGCAGGTCAACTGGATAAAGACGGTAAGCCACAAACCATTCGTGATGAAAAAGGTAATCTGTCGTACTTGAGTACTAAAGGCTCTTTCCGTTACGAAGAAAACGTGGTGCCTGAGTACCGTTGGTTTGATGGTCAAACACGCTACACCTTGCGTGAAGATAAAATCGACGAAACTAAAACGCCGATTGACTTGAACCAGATTAAGGGCAGTCACGACAATCCAGATTCACGTATCTGGCCGTTTAAAATTATGGAAGGTAAGCAGCCGTACGACACCGTACATAAGCACTTACTGGTCAACCACGTGTATAGCGCGACCGATGATACGGCGCTCTGGACTAACTTTGACTGGGTTAAATCACTCAAAGCCGGTACCGACTACGCAGGCCAAGAATATAGCGGCGAATTCGACTTTATCGAAACCCGTATGCACTGGCCCATCGCACACATGGTTGCACCGGCTTCTGCTGCACTGGACTGTGCTTCGTGCCACGCGCGTGACGGTCGTTTAGCTGCACTGACTGATTTTTATATGCCTGGCCGCGACAGAAACATCTGGCTGGATTATGCCGGTTGGGGTATTGCCCTGCTGACCTTGCTGGGTACTTTAGCCCATGCTGCTGGACGTATTATTGCCAGCCGTAGGAGAAAAAACGTATGAAACGGACGATGATTTATAAGCGTTTTGAACGCTTCTGGCACTGGTGCCAAGCGGGCCTGATCTTCTTTTTGATGTTCACTGGCTTTGAAATCCACGGCAGCTACAGTGTGTTGGGCTTTGGTAAAGTAGCGCAGCTGCATGAGTATGCTGCTTACGCGCTGATGGGCTTATGGGTGTTAGCGATTTTCTGGCACCTGACGACCGGCGAATGGAAGCAGTATATCCCCACCACCGATAAACTCGGTGCAGTGGCCTATTACTACTTAATCGGTACCTTTACTGGTGCTGAGCACCCCTATCGTGCAACCTCGCAAGCTAAGCACAACCCTTTACAGCGTTTGGCTTACTTGGGCTTTAAGTTGGTGATTTCGCCAGCGATTTGGATTTCCGGTCTGTTGTATTTGTTCTACAACAACTGGGAAGCTTGGGGCCTGACCGGCTTTTTAAGCCTTGAGTATGTGGCGCTGGCACATACGGCAGCGGCCTTTGCCATGTTGATTTTCGTCATCGCTCACGTCTATATGGCGACCATGGGTAAGACGGTGTTCAGTATGATTAAACCCATGATTACAGGCTACGAAGACGAGCACGACGAAACACCTGCTAAAAAGAAATAATCTTTACGCAGTCACACTCAGCCCGGCGTTCTTTTAATAGGACTCCGGGCTTTTTTATGCCTGCGATATCAGCAACAACCTTGACCTTCACCTGATGGTAAGGTTTACCGTATAGTCTATTCTTAATCCAACAGGTGATGCTTATGACGACCTTACAGATGGTGCAAATTCCGGTACGAGGCATGACCTGTGCATCCTGTGCAGGACGTGTCGAGCGTGGCCTGCTAAAAGTGCCTGGCGTCACTCAAGCCACAGTGAACTTGCTGACCAATGAAGTGATTGTCAGCCTGTCTGAGCCTGTCGCTTTAACTCTATTGGTGGAAGCGGTCGAAGCCAGCGGTTATCAAGTGCCTTTGCAGGGTTATGATTACGCCGTCAGCGGCATGAACTGCGGCTCCTGTGTGGGGCGCATTGAAAAAGCACTGGCGCAAAGCCCTATTGTCGTCAGCTATCAGGTCAATCTAGCGACCAAGCAAGCCCATGTGCAATTACTCGCTGGTGAAGAGCCTGAAACCATTAGCCAATGGCTGACGGAGCATAACTACCCATCGACTCTACTCGCCGACAATCAGCGCAAAGCCGATGACCTCAATACCCGTCAAGCCGCCGAGCAAACCCATCTCAAAAAGCAGCTCAAATACGCGTTCTTATTTGCCACACCCTTATTTATTTTAGAAATGGGCGCGCACTTTATTGCCCCCTTTCATGCCTTTTTACAGCGCACCTTTGAGACCCAACACCTGTGGTATGTGCAGGCGATCTTGGCAGCACTGGTACTGTTTGGCCCCGGTCGTGAGATTTTAATCATGGGTTGGCACGGCTTACGCCGCTTAGCTCCGGATATGAACTCGCTGGTGGCACTGGGTACGTTATCAGCCTTTAGCTATTCGATGATTGCCACCTTTGTGCCAAAAATTCTGCCAGCTGAAACGGTCAATGTGTACTTTGAAGCCTCGGCAGTGATTATTGCCTTGATTTTACTGGGACGCTTTTTGGAAGCACGCGCCAAAGGCAGTGCCGCTGATGCGATTAAACGCTTAATCAATCTGCAGCCCAATGAAGCGCGAGTCGTGGTGAATGGCAAAAGCTTAGATAAGCCTGTTGCAGAAATTCGTATTGGTGAAATATTAGATATCCGTCCCGGTGAACGTATTGCCCTAGATGGTGTGGTGGTTTCCGGACACAGCTTTGTCGATGAATCGATGCTGACCGGTGAACCCGTACCTGTGGAAAAAACCACCGAAGCCAAGGTCATCGGTGGCACAGTCAACCAAACCGGTAGCTTGCAGATAAAGGTCGAACAAGTCGGCGCTAATACCGTCTTGGCACATATTATTCGTCTGGTTGAGCAAGCTCAAGGCAGCAAGTTACCGATTCAAGGTTTAGTGGATCGTATTACTTTATGGTTTGTACCAGCGGTGATGGTTGCCGCACTACTGACCTTTATCGCTTGGCTTATTTTCGCACCAGCACCCGCGATCAGCTTGGCTTTAGTCAATGCCGTGGCGGTACTGATTATTGCCTGCCCCTGCGCTATGGGCCTCGCTACGCCCACTTCAATTATGGTGGGTACGGGACGTGCAGCGCAGCTGGGGATTTTATTTCGCCAAGGCCAAGCGCTGCAAAACCTTAAAGATGTGCAAGTCATTGCGGTGGATAAAACCGGTACTTTAACTGAAGGTAAGCCCCAGTTGACTGACTTTGCTGTCACCGATACTCAGCAAGAAGATCGCGTACTCGCCCTTGTTGCCGCCGTTGAGCAGCAGTCTGAGCACCCGATTGCGCAAGCTATTGTCAACGCAGCACTGGAACGCCAGTTACAGATTCCTAGCATTAGCGAGTTTCAGTCGATTACTGGTATGGGCGTACAAGCAACAGTCGATGGTCAGCAGATCCAAATTGGTGCTGATCGTTTTATGACCAGTCTCAATATCAACACTGATCAGTTTGCCAAGCAAGCACAGCAGCTCGGTGAGCAAGGTAAATCACCCCTCTATGCCGCAATTGGTGGTCGTTTAGCGGTGATGCTGGCCGTCAGCGATCCGATTAAAGTCAGTAGTAAAGCAGCCATTGAGCACTTGCATGCGCAAGGTCTAAAAGTCGCAATGATTACTGGGGATAACCAACACACCGCCGATGCAATTGCCAAGCAATTAGGCATTGATCATGTCGTGGCGCAGGTGATGCCGGAAGGTAAAGTTGAAGCCGTCAAAAAGCTGCAAGAACAATACGGCCAGGTGGCTTATGTGGGTGATGGTATTAACGACGCGCCAGCCTTAGCCGCAGCCGATGTGGGGATTGCCATTGGTACCGGTACTGATGTCGCCATGGATGCCGCCGATGTTGTGCTAATGTCAGGCCACTTAACTGGAGTGATTAATGCATTGGCACTCTCGAAAGCCACGCTGCGTAATATCAGTCAAAACCTATTCTGGGCCTTTGCCTACAATATCGCCTTGATTCCAGTGGCGGCAGGGATTCTCTACCCCTTCAATGGCACCTTGTTGTCACCCGTATTAGCCGCAACAGCCATGGCGTTGTCCAGTGTTTTTGTGGTGACTAACGCGCTACGTCTGCGCGGCTTTAAACCACCGTTAGAGGCCTTATGAATATTGGAGAAGCGTCGGCACTATCAGGTGTGAGCCGGAAAATGATTCGCTATTACGAAGACATTGACCTGCTGGTTGACGTTCCACGTAATAGCTCTGGCTATCGTGTTTATGATGACAGCAGTATTGAGCAACTGTGCTTTATCAAGCGCGCCCGTGATTTAGGCTTTTCGCTGGAACGAATTAAAACCTTACTCGGCCTCTGGCAAAATACTGATCGTAAGAGTGCTGATGTTAAAGCCTTAGCCCAGCAATATATGACAGAACTGGATCGTGATATCAGCCATCTACAAAGTATGCGCGAGCAACTGGCGGGGCTGGTCGAGCAATGCCATGGCGATGGACAATCAGCTTGTCCGATTCTTGAAGGTTTGGCACATAAGCCCGCCTCCGCTGTGAGCCCAAGCTAAATGCGCTTGCAGCGCTCGACTCTGCAGCAACTACTGTTGATGTTGTGCCTAATATTAGCTGGCTTGCAACCCGCATCAGCCACCCATATTCCAACGCTGCAAGCAACAAACACGCTCACTAGCAGCGTGCAGCATAAGCACACTGCACCCTCTAACAATACAGATATATGCAGCGACTGCCTCAGTGCAACGCATCACTGCTGCGTGTATGCGCTGTGTAACACTCCTGCATTGATTAGCGTACAACATCATGCAACGGATCATATTCTGCTGTCGTATTTTTTCAATTCTCGCGTTATTACTCCAATCACCCCACCACCCAAGCCGGTGTAGTGGGCATCAATTATTATTGTTTAATTTTTTTGGAGTAACACCATGCAAACCACAATCACACGCTTGATATCTGCCAGCGTTCTCAGCCTCTTTGCCGGCAACCTACTCGCCGCACCGCTCAATGCCACGCTGCACAAAGACCCCAATTGCGGCTGCTGCATCGAATATGCCAACTACTTAGAAGACGAAGGCTTTAACGTCAGCATGATTGACCATCACAATATGACACCAGTGAAGCAACGTTTAGGCACTGCACAAGCAGCCAGTTGTCATACGGTAGAAATTGAAGGGTATGTTGTGGAGGGACATGTGCCGGTCGCTGCCATCCATAAAATGCTTGCCGAACAACCTGATATTAAAGGCCTGGCTTTACCAGGTATGCCGCTGAACTCCCCAGGCATGGGCCCAGAGAAAAAGGGCAGTTTGCAAGTACTGGAACTCAATGCTCAAGGCATACCAACCGGTATCTATATGACCTTATAAGGCTTAACCCATACCCCATCGCCGTACTGATATGCGGCGATGGACTGGCTCAACATTAAAAAATACCCGCTTCCAAACCAGCGGCTATCGACATCCCCAGCTCTTCGCACTGCTCTAAAAATCCCTCATCCCAAGAACCTTTACACAACAGTGGCTCTTGCACTAACTTCCAACGTAAACCATGAGTGATACTTTCAATGGCTTTGCGCGTACCGGTACCATCAAGTCCTGCACGAATATAAAATGCAAAAGGCAGACCTTCTGTATGTTCAAGACACGGGTAGTAACACCTATCAAAGACGTCTTTCACAAGACCTGCCATATAGCCAAAATTTTCTGTGGTGCCCAAAATAATGGCGTCGGCGGCAATAATATCTTCTGGCTGTGTTTCAAGCGGCGCTCGGGTGAGCACTTCAACATTATCTATATCTGCATGAGAAGCACCTTTGAGTACAGCTTCGAACATCTGCTGAGTGTTCACTGAAGGAGTGTGAGCAATGATCAGTAATTTCTTTTTTTGAGACATGACAATCTCCGAGCTGATTAACGATGTCTTTTTATATCTTAGGTGGGCGCTTGAAACAAACTAGGTAAGACTACTGGCAATTAGATTGCCAAGACATAACTCATATTCTAGCTTGTACAACATCAAATACAGAATCTCTCGCTCATCAATGTTGTAGTGGCATAGTAAATTTGGCCATCTAATTAGAGGTGCTATCATGTGCAACACGCTATATTTAATAAAAAAATTAAAGCCTAATCGCCACTGGCCACAGTAAGATTCAATATCCTCAACACCAAACATACTGCTCTTGCTAGACTAGAGCTATTACCACGCCAATTCGTCGATAAAGGATAAAGACTATGCGTACTACTTTGCAGCGCTTAACACTGGCCGGTGTCTTACTTGGCTGCCCTCTTCTTGGTTTTGCTGATGAGTCTATTGGCGGAGAGCCGGATGTGACCATTGTGCAAAAAGGCGATAAAGTCGTTGAAGAATACCGTCTGAATGGTTTTTTATATGCCGTAAAAGTCACACCAAAAAAAGGTAAGCCTTACTTTTTAGTGCGTGCGGATGGCAGTGAAGGCAACTTTATTCGTGCTGATAAACCAGAGATGCGTATTCCATCGTGGGAAATCTTTAGCTGGTAAGTACAGCGTCTAGGTTTTAAAAGTTTATAAAAAAGGGCGGCACTGTTGAACAGTACCGCCCTTTTTGTATTTTGCGTAGCGCTGATACGGTGATCACCGCACCAGCACTCGCAGCTTACAGCAGCCTACTTACAACAGTTTTCCTTCAATGTTTGAGGGAGAAAACGGTGCGGGTGCATCGGCATCCAGCTCTACATCCTGAGCAACTAGATCATCATCGTGCTCGGCCATATTCCACGGCAGAATCCCCGGTGATATATGCAAAAAGTGTAGATACTTCTCAAACTGATCAAGAATATCGGTAATGATATCTTGCTCATCGTAGCCATACACATCATAAGCCTGACCACCACGGCGCAAGAACACTTCAGCGCGATAGTACTGCTCATCGCCACTGTTGCCCGTAGTCATCGGGAATGAGAAGTCAGGCATGGCGTAAGCACGTAAGCGGATTTCGTAAATAAACTCCAACTTACCTTCTTGGAATACCTGGAACTGAGCACGTAGGTTTTGCTCATCAAAGACGACTTCAGCGACCCAACCTTTGGCTTCCAGTTCCTGCTCAACTTTTTCCATCCCTTGAATACCGATCGTGCGAATAAACTTCTCGACGGCGTCACTATCAGGAAAATCAACCAAGTTGGCTAAGCGCTTTTTCCAAAAACCTGGGCCCGATTTATAACCGCCTGGAGTCGATTGCATATGCTGGCTCAGGCTCATCTCTTGGTGCCCTTCAATAATCAAGGCACGCCACATACCAACCATGGCAATCAGCATGATAATGGCGAAGGGCAAAGCACTGACAATACTTGCTGTCTGTAGTGCACTTAAACCACCGGCTAACAACAAGGCGGCCGCTACCAACCCTTGCATGGAGGCCCAGAATACCCGCTGCCAAACAGGCGTATTTGTTACACCGCCTGAGGCCAGCGAATCAATTACGATTGAGCCAGAGTCAGATGAGGTGACAAAGAAGGTGATAATCAAGAATATCGTTAAGAACGATACGATTGAGGTGAACGGCAACAGCTCAAACAGCTTAAATAAAGCCACCGCATGATCATTCTGTACTTGCTCAATCAGCTCGGTATAACCATCCACCATAATCAGGTGCAGTGCAGTATCACCAAACACTGAGAACCATAAAAAGGTAAAGATGGTCGGTACTAGCATCACGCCAACCACAAACTGGCGAATGGTACGACCCCGGCTGATCTTAGCGATAAATAGACCCACAAACGGCGCCCAAGCAATGGTCCAACCGAAGATAAACAGCGTCCAGTTACCAATCCAATCGCTCGAGGTATAGGCCTGCAAGCTAAAAGTGCGCTCAACAATATTACTCAAGTAGCTACCAGTGTTTTCCATAAAGGTATTGAGAATAAAGACTGTTGGACCCACGGCAAACACGAACACCATCAAGGACACTGCCAAGATAATATTCAGCATGGATAAGCGCTTAACACCTTTATCCATCCCCGCCACCACCGACAAGGTAGCCAAACAGGTAATGACGACCAGAGCAATCAACTGCACTGTGGTATTCACCGGAATCGACGGCCACAGATAATTAAGTCCTGCGTTAATTTGCGCCACAGATAAACCCAGCGAAGTGGCAATACCAAACATAGTGCCTAAAATGGCAAAGGTATCCACAGCATGCCCCATAGGACCGTGAATCTTTTCACCAATCAGCGGGTACAAAGTGGAACGCATCGACAAGGGTAAACCGTGACGGAAGGCAAAGTAGGCTAAGGACAAGCCGACTAAACCGTAGATCGCCCAAATATGGAAACCCCAGTGGAAGAAAGCAATTTGCATCGCTTGCTTAGCTGCATCAACCGTGAGACCAGCACCATCGGGCGGTGAGGCATAGTGCAAAACTGGCTCCGCCACCCCAAAGAACAGCAAGGCGATGCCGTAACCGGCAGAAAAGAGCATGGCGAACCACGCAAAGAAACTGTATTCAGGCTCGGCATGGTCAGGCCCCAGTTTGATATTTCCCCAACTGCTAAACGCTACTGAAACAATAAAGACTAAGAAAATTGCCACGGCCAACATGTAAAACCAACCAAAGGTGGTGGTTACATAGGCCAATACATCGGCAAACAATGCCCCTGCTTTTTCAGGGTTACTCATGGTGCCAATCACCATCAGTACGATCACCAGGACCGAGGGGACAAATACCGGGAGAAGAATGGTAGAAACTTTAGACGACTTATCTGTTGTCGTTTTATCTGAGGTCATAGTAGGAACTCCTTGATCTATGCTCAATTTCGGCGCCAATGTCAGTCAGCTTGAAACGCACAAACCATTCATCAGCGGCAAAAATGCACGGTAAAAAACAGCCAGTACGCAATTACAAAACAGACCACCCTGTCACAGTAAAAAGCAGGGTGCAATAATCAATGTCGTTGAATATCTGATATGGGCGGTGAAAAATTAATATTTTGCAGCCAAAAAGAAAATGGAACGACAAAGAAAAAAGGCCCTCTACGCAGCTGTAAAATCACAGCGCAAAGGGCCTTTTTAGAGCGACTTAAAACTTAAGACGAGCAACTAATCGATAAGTGTTTGCCCCACTGTGGTGGGCGTTCGGCATACTCAGCGCAACCCTCTTGTTCAGTAAAGGGTGAACTTAAAACCTGATGCAGTTTATGCAGTGGCGCATAGTCACCATCTTCAGCTGCTTCAATGGCTATTTGAATTAAATAATTGCGCAACATATACAGTGGATTAACCGCATGCATTTCTTTACGACGCTGCTCTTGAGTGCGTGCATCATTGGCATTGCGCACTATAAATTCCGCAGTCCACTCATCAAAGGCGCTGCGATTTACAAACTCATCGCGTAGTTTTTCGAGTGCTTGCGCTGCTGGCAACTCACCCAGATCACGGAAGAATAAAGTGTAATCCACCGCACTCTGATCCATCTGCACTAAGAGTTTATCAATCAGCACAGCATCCGCTTCTTGCTCACCGATTAAACCTAAACGCGCGCGCATGGCTTTTAAATAAGCGTGCTGCTGAATGGCAGCATAACCATCGAGAATCTCTTGCAAACGCTCAATCGATACATAACGGGTTAAGGTTTCGGCAAAGGCGGTGAGATTCCAATAGCCCATCGCCACTTGCTGATTAAACGCATAGCGGCCACGGTTATCTGAATGATTACAAATATGCTTGTGTTTAAAATCATCAAGAAAGGCATAGGGACCAAAATCAAAGGTCAGTCCCAGAATCGACATATTGTCAGTATTCATCACACCATGACAAAAACCGTAGGCCTGCCACAAAGCAATGGTTTCAGCGGTGCGTTTGACCACTTCACTCAACAACGCGGCTAATGGCTCCTCGGCTGTTAAGCATTCTGGATAAAGATCGTTGAGTACGTGCTTATGCAAACGCTCAAGCTCGCCATACTGTTTGTTGTAATAAAAGTACTCAAAATGACCAAAGCGAATATGGCTCGGTGAAAGGCGTAGCAACATCGCTGCTGTTTCCCGATGTTCACGCCACACTGTCGTTTCTGAGTCAGTGACACACAAGGCTCGCGAAGTCGAAATTCCCAGCTGATGCAAATATTCACTGGCAAGAAATTCACGAATACTACTGCGCAACACCGCTCGACCATCACCGGTTCTGGAAAATGGCGTTAGGCCTGCGCCTTTAAGATGCACATCCCAATACTCACCGGCAGTATTCAACACTTCGCCCAGCAGCAAACCACGGCCATCGCCTAAGCGTGGGGTATAACCACCAAACTGATGGCCAGAATAGACCATCGCGCGCGGGGTATGTTGCGGCCAATACCAAGCCCCGCTAGCTAACTCTAATAAACGTGGATCGTCGGCAATGCTCGGTGGTAAATCCAGTAAGGCTAAGGCATCAGTACTGCAAATCACCATCTTCGCCTGCTCAACTGGGGTCGGCTCAATGGGTGCTGAAAATACATTTCCCAATCGAGCAAAACGCGGATCAAACATAAGGGTGTCTAGGCTTTTCATTGGATAGGCACTCCAGCCCCATGCAGTATTTAAACTGTGGGGGCTTGATTATCAATAAGTGGATTGCTTTGGCTGGGTAAGACCTGCTCTTGACCTTGCTTATTTTTGATCATGACATCCAGCTGGTTAAAGGCCATATCAATTTTGTTTTCACGGAAACTTAAAACAATACGGTTCAACACTTCATCAATGGACGGGTTGCGGTCACCCAACTCACGCACATGAAAACGTAGCTCATGATCAAAGGTACTGGCGCTAATTTCTAAGAACAATACAACAGGTGCTGGATCACGCATCACCCGCTGGTTTTCTTGCATGGCCTGCATCATCAGCTTATGTGCCAAGTCCATATCAGTTTCATAGGCCACACCAATGCGAATAATCACTCGCGTTATCGTATCGCTCAGTGACCAGTTCACTAACTGATCGGTGACAAACACCTTATTAGGCACAATGATTTCTTTACGGTCAAAGTCAGTAATGGTGGTCGCACGAATCCTGATACGGCTGACCGTACCTGATAAAGGCCCAATGGTCACCACATCGCCAATACGGACTGGGCGTTCAAATAAGATAATCAAACCTGAAACAAAGTTGGCAAAGATTTCTTGCAGACCAAAACCTAAACCCACCGAAAGCGCAGCAACCAACCACTGTAATTTATCCCAACTGACACCCAGCACAGCCAACGTAGTGACAAAACCAGTCGCTGAAATAGCATAAGATAAAAGCGTTGTCGTCGCATAAGCACTGCCTTGCGCCAGCCGTAAGCGTGATAAAAACAACACTTCTAATAAGCCCGGCAAGTTACGCGTCAACGCCAGTGTAATCAGAATAATAACACCAGCATCTAGTACATCACGCAAGCTGATCGGCACGGCAGAACCGCTACTGCTGATATTTTCATATAAGGTGATATTGTCTAAATAGGTGAATAAAGACAATAAATCAGCCCATACCCAGTACAAGCTAATAAAAAACAGACCCAACAAGATCAGTCGCGCTAAACGTAACGATTGCTCATTGATTTGCGAAATATCCAAGAGCATATCGTCAGTGGCCACATCCCCTTCAACCCCATCTTTGGGCTGATTTTGCTTGGCATCTTGTGCTCGTTGCCACGCCAGACGGCGTGCGGCCAAGGCCAGTCCGCGCACCAGTACGGCTTCAAGTAGCGCCCAGATTAGCATCAAGGATAAGGTGTCCAGCAAACGCGCACTGAGTTTAAGAGCGGTGTAGTAATAGCCAGACACCAGCGCTGCGACAAACAGCAAAGGCATCAGCGCTACAACGACACCGACTAAGCGTCTAAAAACTGAAGTGTTATGGTTGCTATAACGGTGAAAGAGCAAACGTCCCATAACCCAAGCAAGAATAAGCAAGCAACTCATCAGCACCGTAATGCCGATCACGTCTTCACTCAAAGCCGCCGGTTTAGCCTGTGCCACAGTGACGACCGCCGTCAGCACTAGAGCCGCTAACCCCATCGTACGAATATTCTTTTGTAAAAAGGCCACCTGCCGACGTGGCCAACGAAAATGCATAATCGCCACACCATTGGGCGCTAAAATTCGATACATAAAATAAAACACTAACCACACTTGGGCCATACCCCATAAGGCTTGCCCAATTTCAAGGTTATAACCCCCTTGGCTATCGGCTTGCACCATGGCTCCGAGGCTGGCTAATACAATCGCACCGGGTAACGCCAATAGCAGGTTTAAGAGGATGGCACGTGGCGTATGCAGCTGATTGTCCAAACGAAAATGACCAATATCCGCATGCAAATTACGCAAGGCTTGTAAGATTTTTGGGCGTTTTATAGCCGCTATAATCAACATCAATAGTAATGGGATAAACCAACCCGCGCGCTTCACTACACTCTGCCAAGCTTGGCTCAAATCAGCTGGCCACAACCCTGAAGTCAGTTGATATTGCAGGCGAGCCGGTACGTTTTTAAGCCACTCCCAGTCTAATTGTTTATTACTGGGAATCCAAAACATCTGCTCATCCAGGGTGGAACGCAGCGCATCCGTCATACTTTGCAGCTGTTTTTGATTGAGCTGTAAGGTAATCGACTCACTTAAAAAGGCATTGAGCTCACGGTTCACCCGATCCAGCAGCTCAGCTCGAGAGCGCACCAACTCTAATAAACTGCTACTTAAAACAGTTTTCTCATCCCCCTCAGGCATCTTTTTTAAAGCCGTTTGCAAATACTCATCAGGACGACTGACGGTCTCGCGCAGCTGACGCAATTCAAACTGATACAAACGCGTATCGGCGATTTGGTCGGCCAAGGTTTTATCAAAGCTGAGTTGGGGCAAGGCTTGCTTTTGTTGATAGAGAATTTTTGCTAACAACAAGCTGCCCTGCAAGACGCTGATTTGCTCTTCAAGTGCTTGATCTGTTTGTTGCACACTGTCCAACTGCTGACGCACCACTAGATTACGTTGGGTCAGCTGATTACGGCGCTCAGTGATAGTCAGTAAATAATCTGATAATTTTAAATTCAGACTGCTTTCACGTAACAACAGGCTATCAGTACCGGCTTTGCTGACTTCAAGGGATAATTCAGCCACTGTTTTTTCAGAGTCGGCTTGACGCTTTTCATTGAGTAACGATTGTAAGGCTAGAATAGCCTGCTCTTGCAGACGGACTTTATGCTGTAATAAATCACTGCGATGGCCGCCCAACTCCTGCAGCACACTGTTACCAGTCAGTTCGGCACGGCGTAAATTACTTTTGCTTTCTAAGGCCAATAGCTCAGCTTTGAGTGCATCAATTTTCTCATTACTCAGCGCCTTACTGCTCTCTTTCACCGTCTTCAATAATACGTTGATTTCTTGAATACGCGTTTGATTACTACTGATTTCTGCTTGTGCTCGCTCGGGGCGTGTTTGTGCGGTAATAATCAGCGCATTGGCATCACCCAGCTCTTTCTGTAGCGCTCTTAATTCCTGATTACGCTCGGATAAAAGGTGCTCAAGTTCACTGACTGATGCTTGTGCCAAACGCTTACTAGGGTCATCTTGCGGTGTCGCTAACAGCCGCTGCAAGGCCATCTGTGTCTCGGAAATTTGCTTAGGCGCACCGATTAACTGCGCTTGCAATTCTTGCTGAGCTTGTTCAGTTCGTTCGGCAATATCCAACCACGCCAGCGTCTGTTCCAAGGCTTGTTGAGCGGCTTGCTGTTCTGCTTCAGGCAGTTTACGTGCGGGTAAATCAGTCAGTGACTGACGCATATCCAGTGCTGTTAAAGCAGCATAACTGGCTGTACTGGGCAAACCCGCAAGGCAAATGATCAACAGCAACAACAGTCTATATTTCATAAGCCTAGGTTCTTCCTATCAGTGACAACAGCCAATCAGCAGCCTTTATATGTAGCCTCGCAATCACACACCGGTCTCAAAAAAACGGCAGTTCTGGGCGCTTACCTTCTGGGAACTTCACCCCAACTTTACTGACTTTATTACCTTCCATCAGTGCCACGGCCCAGGTCAGACCTTGCCACTCAATATGGTCACCCAGTACCGCTTCACCGCCCACAGCTTGGGTTATAAACTCGGCCATACTCAATTGCGGATCTAGCGCACCCAATTGCAAACCATAGACATCGGCCACTGCACCCAGTTGCGCTGCCCCTTCTAAAACAAAGTCACCAAAGAAACGCATATCTAAACCACGCTGGGGTGCTTTACTAAATAAGCGGCCCAAAGCAGGTAAGTTTTCCTCATGGCCAATCACACATAAAATATCATTAGCTTTTAAACGCGTACTACCGCTGGGGTGCAGTAATTGATTGCTTCGAAACAATGCAGCAATTCGAGTGCCGGCAGGCATTTTAAGTTCACGCAATTGTGCATCAATACACCACTTTTGATTGCCTAAATTATAAACAAACAGCTCCCATTGGCTGGTGGGGTGAATTTCTAAACCCACGCGGGAGATCGGCACCGGTGCTGGTGGTAGATCCACTTTAGCTTTACGCGCCGCCCACGAGAGTGTTGAACCTTGCAGCAACAATGACACCAGAACAATAAAGAAGGCGACGTTAAAGAACAGTTGCGCATTAGGTAAGCCAGCCACCAGCGGGAATACCGCTAAAATAACCGGCACTGCCCCGCGCAAACCAATCCAAGAGATAAACACCCGTTCGCGCGTATTAAAACCGCGGAACGGTAAGAGTCCGAGAAAGACTGATAAGGGGCGGGCAAAGAGAATCATCCACAGTGATAGCAATAAAGCAGGCACTGCAATCGGTAGTAATTCATGCGGCGTCAGCAATAAACCCAACACCAAGAACATGCCAATTTGACTGAGCCACGCCAAGCCATCAAACATATGCAAAATGCCGTGACGGTTACGGATAGGGCGATTACCCAGCACCATACCGCACACATACACCGACAAAATACCGCTACCACCGACTTCGCCAGAGAAGGCATAAATCATAATACTGCCACTGACGGCCAGCAGTGGATACAGGCCATCTGCAACGGTGATGCGATTAATAATCTGCAGCAGTAACCAACCGCCGCCCAAGCCCAAGACCGTTCCCAAACCAAACTGACGGGCCAAACTGCTAAAGAAATCCATACTGAAACTGGTTTCACCGGCCACCAACATGCCAATTAAAGTGATGGTGAGAAACATCGCCATGGGGTCATTACTGCCCGACTCAATTTCCAAGGTCGAGCCCACGCGCTCGTTCAGTGCCTTACCATTGAGTAAGTTAAACACCGCAGCGGCATCAGTGGAGCCGACAATCGAGCCAATCAACAGACCTTCTAATAGCGTGAGATTAAATAGCCAAGACGCCGCAAAACCGGTTAAGACAGCAGTCAGTATCACGCCAAAAGTAGCTAATGACAGTGCAGGCCAAAGTGCCACGCGGAAGGTTGCCACCCGAGTGCGCATACCACCATCCAGCAAAATAACGGCTAAGGCGAGGTTACTGACCAAATAGGTCAGTGAGTAGTCATCAAAAGCAATACCACCGACACCGTCGGTACCCGCCATCATGCCAACACCCATAAAAATAACTAAAATTGGGATGCCGACGCGCGAGGACACTGAGCTGACCAGAATACTGATAGCAACTAACAACCCACCAACAAAAAATATACTATTGGTTGCTACAGAATCCACAAGCTCATCTCCTTGGTAAAAAAAGCACAATACTGCATGTTATTTAATTCTAACCTGTAGATAGCAGTTAATTTGAAAATTTCACAATATTCGTAGTATATCGCCAAAGATAGACGCCTTTTATGCGCTAAACAGCACAATGTAACTGCTTCGCTCTGCGTTTATCTTGCTTTACACTGAATCTAACTTAGTTATTGAACTCAGCGAGAACGTCTATGCACAACGTATCCAGTCGCTCTGCCTGCCAACATCTGGCTCAAGTATTTGCCAGTGATATCCCATTAACAACAGCTCTAGCGGTTGAAGTACGTGACTGGCAGAATCAGCGTTTGCAACTGTATCTTCCCCTAACAGAAAACCGTAACCATCAAGACTCAATGTTTGGTGGCAGCCTGTATTGCGCAGGTGTTTTAGCATGTTGGGGCTGGTTGCACTTACAACTTCGTGATGCAGGTATAAATACCACACATATCGTCGTTCAGGCAGGGCAAATTGATTATCCGCTGCCCGTTTTTAAGGATGCAGAGGTTATTTGTGATGCTCCCGATGAGGCGACTTGGGCGCGTTTCGTTAAGATGTACCAACGCCATGGCAAGGCACGCATCAATTTAAACAGCCGAATTTTAACCGAAGACGGCCAAGATGGTGCCTGTTTTACCGGGCAATTTGTATTGCATAGTTAAGAGCTTAGAGCGGGTTAATCTGTGTGTTACGTACCTTGCTAGTGTCGCTCTTCGCTCAAGGAGGCTTCCTGCCTCCATTCGGGCGCTTCGCCATCCTTGGCTACGCTTGCCGCGTCACTCGTAAGGTACTGCTTGATCATTGATGTTGTTTGCATGATCTAAGTCGCAAGCAGTACGGCAGGTACAAAGATTTACAGCCATCTTGATGTGAAAAGCCGTTAAACTTAGTTTTTATTTTTCAGGTGTCGGACTGTGCAAGCTGTGGATGTAATTATTGTAGGTGCCGGCGCGGCTGGTTTAATGTGTGCTTTGACTGCTGCGCAGCGTGGCCGCAAAGTCTTAGTGATTGATCACGCCAATAAAGCCGGTAAGAAGATTCTGATGTCCGGTGGTGGTCGTTGTAATTTTACTAATATGTACACCGAGCCGGATAATTTTCTCTCAAACAATCCGCACTTTTGTAAGTCTGCACTGGCGCGTTACACTCAGTGGGATTTTCTGGAGATGGTGCAGCGCCATCAAATCCCCTATCACGAGAAAAAGCTGGGCCAGTTATTTTGCGATAATAAAGCCAGTGATATTTTGCAGATGCTGCTGGACGAATGTGCTGATGCCGGTGCCACCATTCAGCTCAATACGCCAATCGATAGCATTCAAGCACAGGATGCGGGTTTTATCTTGCAGTGCAAGCAGCAGACCTTTAAGTGTCAATCGTTAGTGATTGCCAGCGGTGCTTTATCCATTCCAACATTGGGTGCCACCGGTTTTGGTTATCAAGTCGCTGAGCAATTTGGCCATACCATTCTGCCCACCCGCGCTGGCTTGGTGCCCTTTACCATCACTGACCCACAGCTGAAAGAACTGTGTACCGCGCTATCGGGTACCTCGGTTGATGATTGTGTGGTGCAGTGCAACGGCCAAAGTTTTAAAGAGGACCTCTTATTCACTCACCGCGGTTTGAGCGGTCCAGTGATTTTGCAGATTTCTTCGTATTGGCAGCCCGGAGACCGTATCGAAATCAATTTACTCAGCGATCGCGATGCCAGTGCGTGGTTGCTGGAGCAACAAGCGCAGCAGCCTAATGTAGAACTGAAAACGATCCTCAGTGAATGCTTTACCCGAAAAATGGCGCAACTGCTTTGTGAGCATTGGTTTACCAATACACCCCTGAAGCAATACAACGCCAAACAGTTGACTGAAATAGGTGATCGGTTAAAGCACTGGCAACTGACGCCATCGGGCACCGAAGGCTACCGCACTGCAGAACTTACGTTAGGCGGTGTCGATACCCAAGAAGTCTCCTCAAAAACTATGCAATCGCAGAAACACAGCAATCTGTATTTTGTTGGTGAAGTGCTGGATGTGAGCGGTCATTTGGGCGGCTTTAACTTCCAGTGGGCATGGGCTAGCGGACATGCGGCAGGAATTGTGGTGTAACTGAGGCACATCAGGATTTACAGTAAGCAATCACTGAGTACCTAGAGCAGATGAAGGGAGGTTGCGTCTCCCTTCACTATTCTTACTCGCCCTATAAGACACGAGGTTTATCGCGCGCTTCGGTCAATGTCTACTCTGATTTTAGATTTTCAAGATAGCCCTGAAGATCCTGATAGAGACGATTCGCACTGGCTTTATAGCCATCAATGGTGAAGTGCACACCGTCTTTTTGCGCCAGCCCTTGCGCCTGCCAATCAAAGAAACTGCAAGCTCCGCCCATCATCGCCTGCCAATCCCAGAACAGTGTGTGTTGTTCCCGTGCCACCTGACGCTGGATTGTCTGTACGTTACTCAGCTGCGCAGGGCGGCGACTCTGACAAGTATCCGCTGCAGCATGCTTAATCACATCCGGCGCACTGATCATCAGCACAGCCGCTTGTGGTTGCAGCTCGCGCAACTGCTGAATATGGCGAGTCAAATCAGCGTAGTAATCATCGCTGTCCAGATCGTCATTAAAAGCCTCGTTGGTACCATAGGATAAAATAAGCATGTCCGGCTGCAGGGCTTGCAGTGGTGCTTGCCAGTCTGCCCCCCACTTATCCAGCATATTAATGGTTGCGCCATTAATACCTAGACTGCTGAGCAACACCCCAGGCTGCCCATTCTCAAGCAGCCAGCCGCCGAGTTGTGGATAGGCGTCATCCAACACTTCAAGCTCTAGAGGTAGCTGCATCTCGCGCGCAGCAGACCACTGCCAATTCGCGCTGGCAGCCCAAGTCACCGGCTTGCCGTTGATACGTACTGGAACACTATCGGGACTTTGATACAGCGCGCGTACACTAAAAGCAGTGTCATCAGGCGTATATTGCGCTAATTGCAGACGGCTACCACTGTGCAATGGCTGCAGCAAAAAACCACCAGGGGGAAAGTTGGCGTGCTGTTCTAAGCGGCTGGTAGTCAATTGCCATTGTTTGGCTGTTACTTCACCCAGCTTAAGCGCGCCGCTACGCTGGCCACGAATCCACGCCGGCGGCAACCACCCAGGCCCAGCATTGCCGTAACGCTGCTGCAAAGCTGTGCGCAAGGCACCGGTAAAAAAGTCTGCAGCAGTATGCGAGTCACCCAACTGAATAATATGGCTGTGCTGATTGATGCCAAGAAGTTTGTCTGCCACGAAATTCAAGCGCGTCTCACCATAGTCGGTCAGGTGGCCGCTTGTGTATGAGCGCACTTCAGGTACGACCACAGGCTCATTTTTTTTAACCGGCGGCTTAGTGCAGCTGCTGAGCAACACTGCACTCAATAGCAAAATCATACTGGCTAGGTAGCGACGGTGATCTGCTCGGTGTATCAACGGCAAAAAATCAATGAACCGTGTTGGTTGCAAGTTGTGTGTCATTTTCAGCCTGTTTGTCAGGAATAAATACAATAAGGTCAAACAGCGCATCAGCCAAGGTACGCTGACCCGAAGGAGTAAAATGTATACCGTCACCAGAGCGCATTTTTTGTTTCAAACTGCCATCACCCATGTAGTCTGAATAGGTCGCTTCTGGATACTGAAAAACCTGATTACTGGACAGAAAAACCTCGCCTGCTTGCAGCACTTCAGACTCATACAGTTCATTCAGATAGCTGACTTGGGTGGAGAGCTTTTGGCGACGCATATAGGGTGAACTGACCCAGATAATATCGACATTGCGTTCTTGTGCACTACTAATGATGTCACGGATACGGCTTCGATAAAGCGCTTCCCATTCTGAGCTGGCATAACGAAGGTATTTGCCGCCTTTGCCTGAAGGCATATCCCAAGGATCATTGGGCCCCAAAAATATCGTCAATAGTTTGATATCAGGATTGTCTTCTAAGGTTTGTGCAATCGTAGCAGGCCAGTTGAAAGATTTAGGATAAGCCAACCCCGTACTTTGTCGACTTAAATCGATGCTAGACAGGCCGTATTCGCGCCGCAAGCGTACTGCAAGATGGGGTGCTACACCCTGCATCATTGAGTCGCCAGCAAAGAAAACACGTTGTCCTGCACTGATTTTTGCATATTGCTTGAATTGAACAGGCTGCGATAAAGTCTCTAAGCACTTACTTTCAGCTGTCGATTCTGCTGAACTAGCATCAACCAGCGTTGCGCGAGCAGAGTATCTGCAGTCATTTGTCGGTTGCTCGATTTTCTCCAGTGGCACTGTTGCCGCTGCCTGTGCAGACTCCTCACCTATTTCCAACGCTGTCGTTTCAGCGGCCTGCATAACGTGCTGGCTTATTTCCAGTGGCTCTATTACAGGGCTCTGTATAATTTGCGCACTGGTTTCCAGCGATTGCGCTGCAACCACATGTGTCGCCTGCTCACTTATATTTAAAGGTGCAACTGCAGTCTGTACAGTCTGCCCGCTTATTTCCAAGCGGAAACTATTCCAAGCACTGATTGTGGCCGTGTGTACACGGGTGCCCGCCTGCCAAACAGCTACTGTGTGTAGTGTTTTCCATGGAGGCGACCGATGATAGCTTTGCTGCCAGTAAGTCTCTAGAGAGTCCTGATGCATCCAGATCAGTAAAGCTCCTGTACAAAGAAAAACGTAACAACTCAACAAAAGTTTTTTTAGATTATCCATAATTTTAAAAACTCGCGTAAATAAAGTTTGGCATTCCATCAGGTGACAAGCTGAAAGCTAAACTCAGTACAACTGCCAGAACAACCGGGTAATACCACCAATGCATCTGCTCACTACGGATTTCCAAACGCTCTGTAAAAGCGACCAGTAGTGGGTAACTAAAAAACAGTAAAGCAACGGCCAGTAATTCGTATACGTACTGTTCAAACACAACATCAAGTTGTAGGTTACTAATATGTTGCAGCATCAACACCGCATTATCCACGCTATCACTACGGAAAAAGATCCAAGCCAGACAGACGAAATGAAAACAGATCAGGCGCGCTAAATGACGATAGATAAAAGCAATAACTGGCGAATAACTACTTCGAGCAGGCAGTACAAGCTCCTTTAAGTTTAGCGCAATAACACCTAGCCCGTGCAAAGCGCCCCAGATCACAAAGGTCGTTGCAGCTCCGTGCCAAAGACCAGAAATCACCATAGCAATCAAAACGTTGATTTGGACTCTAATCCAGCATTTGCGTCCGCCACCTAAAGGTATATACACGTAGTCACGGATAAAGGTGGACAGACTGATATGCCAGCGCGCCCAGAATTCTTTTAGATTGGTGGCCAAGTACGGCGCATTAAAGTTCACCGGTAGACGAAAACCTAAAAACAAAGCAATGCCTGTCACCAGATCGGTATAGCCGGAAAAGTTAAAATAGATATTCCAAGCATAGGCATAAACAGCCAGTAGATTTTGCCCAGCACTATGACCGATAGGATCGCTGAATACAGGATCTACCATATTCTCTGCCAGCCAAGCGCTAAACAGAAACAGCTTCAGTATCGCCAGCGTGATCAAAAATAGCGCGCGCTTAGGCTCCAGCAAACTGCGTTGGCTGTCTTGAATTTGCGGCATAAAGTGGCTGGCACGATTGATCGGTCCGGCAATAATGCTTGGAAAGAAACACAGGTACAGCATCAGCTCGCTAAAACTGGCCTTAGGCAACTCCTTGCGCTGTACAGACACTACATAGCCCACCGAATGAAAGCTGTAATAGGATAAACCTACAGGCAGCAACAAGCTTAAAATCGGCAAATCAACCTGCAAGCCAGCTGTGATAAGGGCTGCCTGTATCGACTCTTGAAAAAAGGCATAGTACTTGAACAGAACAAACAGGCTGACAATGCTTGTGGCCAACAGGATATAAATTGACCGAGGACGCAGAAAACGGTCGCAGTAATTGGCCAGCCCATAAATAAATAAGCTGTAGCCCAGCAAGATCAGAGCAAACTGAATATTGAATAAGGCAATAAATGCATAACTAGCAACTGTAAGCATGCCATTGCGTAGGTGTACCGTCTTAAACGGCAACCAGTACATCAATAAAAAAGCAGCAAAAACAGCAACAAATTCAAAAGATAGAAGATTCATACACAGATCATGATTCACTCAAAACAGGAAATGATCCTAGCAGAACACCTAAGGATATTGATGAGTAAGAACTTGCTAATACCAAAGCATCAGCGCTCATCTACAAGACAATTAAGTTGCTCAGTTCAGTCTAGAACTCTGATCTCGGAGCAGTAAGACACTGGGCACAATACATCACACTGTCGTGCGTATGTGTTTTTAGAAATAGCTGTAAACCGCGCAGTCATGCATCTCTTGTCTATAAAAAGCGCTTGCATACCCATCTAGCACAGCATTACAAAGACCTTTTTCAGCCTAAATTAATACCCAACCCAATCAGTTGGTTATTAATTGCCTCCAGCACTACGCTTGGGTGGTTAATGACTGATAGAATAGTAAGATATTTATTATTTCCTCGAGTTTTTCTATGTCTACTGCGTTTCGTCCCGAGCTGTTGTCGCCTGCTGGCACACTAAAAAATATGCGCTATGCCTTCGCTTACGGCGCTGATGCGGTTTATGCCGGTCAGCCACGCTACAGCTTGCGCGTGCGTAATAATGAATTTGACCATGCCAATTTGACCATTGGTATTAATGAAGCCCATGCTCTCGGTAAGAAGTTTTATGTGGTGGTGAATATCTCTCCGCATAACGCCAAGCTAAAAACCTTTATTAAAGACTTAGAGCCTGTGATTGCCATGGGCCCTGATGCATTGATTATGTCGGATCCAGGTCTGATTATGATGGTGCGTGAGCATTTCCCGCAGATGGATATTCACTTGTCGGTGCAAGCCAACGCAGTGAACTATGCCAGCGTGAAGTTCTGGCATAGTCAGGGTTTAACTCGCGCAATTTTATCCCGTGAATTGTCACTGGATGAAATCGAGCAGATTCGCCACGAAGTACCAGAAATGGAACTCGAAGTGTTTGTACACGGTGCATTGTGCATGGCTTATTCCGGTCGCTGCCTGCTCTCCGGCTATATCAATAAGCGTGACCCAAACCAAGGTTCGTGCACTAACGCTTGCCGCTGGGAATACAAAACCCACGAAGCCAAAGAGAACGAACTGGGCGATATCGTGCATCAGTACGAGCCGATTGCTGCATTACAACAGGCTGAAGCTGAGCCTGAACCGATTTTAGGTGTAGGCGCGCCCACCAAAGAAGTCTTCCTACTGGAAGAAGCTCAGCGTCCTGGCGAATATATGGCCGTCTCCGAAGATGAGCATGGCACTTATATTATGAACTCGAAAGATTTACGTGCCGTTCAGCACGTCGAGCGCATGGTGCAGATGGGTTTGCACTCCTTAAAAATCGAAGGCCGCACTAAGTCGCATTACTATGTGGCACGTACTGCGCAGGTCTACCGCAAAGCCATTGATGATGCGGTGGCTGGTCGTCCCTTTGATAAGTCGTTGATGGATACTTTGGAATCTTTAGCGCACCGTGGTTACACCGAAGGTTTCTTACGTCGCCATGTGCACGATGAATACCAGAACTACGAATACGGTTACTCGATCTCTGAGCGCCAGCAGTTTGTCGGTGAAATGACCGGTGAGCGTCGTGGTGATTTAGCGGAAGTGGTTGTGAAAAACCGCTTTGCGGTCGGCGATTCAATTGAGTTGATGACGCCACAAGGCAATATCACCTTTGATCTGAAATATATTGAAGATCAAAAAGGCAAAAGCCGCGATGACGCCCCTGGCGATGGCCATGTGTTGTTTATTCCGATTCCAGAAAACGTGAATCTGGAACATGCGCTACTGATGCGTAACCTGACCAGCGGTAACACCCGCGGCGCATAAGCTCTTAATCTCGTGATTGAATCTGAGTGGTTAACCCCAACTACGATTCAATCACGGATTGGCGACTGATCAGCAGCTGAGTCAACTCGTTGGCCGGGATCGGACGAGAAATCAAATACCCTTGGATTTCATCACACGCCTGAGCTCTTAAGAACTCCATTTGCGCTTGCGTTTCCACGCCTTCGGCAACCACTAACAGATTTAAGCTGTGTGCCATGGCAATAATGGCGCGGGTAATGGCGGCATCTTCATCGTTATTCACCACCTCTCGAATAAAGCTCTGGTCAATTTTTAAGCTATTGGCCGGAAAACGCTTAAGATAACTGAGTGAAGAATAGCCTGTACCAAAGTCGTCAATCGCCAGATTTACACCCAACTCTCTAAGCTGTTTAAAGGTCGCAATAATATCTTCTGTGTTATCGAGCATTTGGCTTTCAGTCAGCTCAAGCTCCAACAAATATGCAGGCAAGCCCGTTGTCGCCAAAACATTCTGCACTAGCGAAACTAAATTACCTTGGCGAACATGACAAACTGAAATATTAACCGCAATCCGAATAGGCCTACCTTGCTGCCACCAAATGTAGGCTTGCTGACACGCTTGCTCAAGCACCTGCCCAGTGATTGAGCCGATTAAACCTGTATCTTCTGCCAGTTCAATAAACTCACCTGACGCCAGCAACCCACGCTGCGGATGATTCCAGCGCACCAAGGCTTCTGCAGAACGAATCACACCATCAGCTAAGGTTAATTTAGGCTGATAGTAAGCTTGCAGTTCGCCGGCTTCGATACCACGGCGTAATTCTTGCTCTAGCTCTAAACGCGCTAAGGTTAGGGTCTGAATCTGGTTATTATAGAACTGCACATTGTCGCCGCCTAAATGTTTCGCATGCTGCATAGCTAGATTGGCTTGGCTAATTAAGGCTGCGAGTTCACGCGCATTACCGGGTAATACACTAATGCCCAAAGATGCACTGATCACTAACTCGTTACCACTCACAGCAACTGCAACTGGCATACGGATCTGCGCTAAAATAGACTGCGCTAAATCAGCCAAATTTGCGACCGACACATCACCATCTAAAATAATTGCGAACTCATCAGCACCTAAACGCGCCAAGGTGTTGGCACTGGGTAATAACTGCATCAGACGCTCACTCATCATGCGCAAGACTTGATCAGCTGCATCTACACCTAAACTGCTGTTTAAAGCTTTAAAGCGATCTAAATCCAAATGCAGCAGCGCAATTTGGTTGCCACTATTACGCGCATGCTCTACCGCATCCTGTAAGCGCTTATAAAATAAAGAACGATTCGCTAAACCCGTTAACTCATCATATTGAGTTAAATAATTTAAACGTTCTTCCGCTTGACGACTAGCAGTCAAGTCAGCAAAAAAAGCAACAATATGGGTAATAAAACCTTCACTATCACGCACCACATGTGTTTTTAACCACTGAGGATATAACTCGCCATTCTTGCGTATACCCAGCGACTCCCCTTCCCAACTGCCATTGAGCTCACTCAGGACACGAATTCTCTCATGTCGCCGGTGCACTTCAATCGGCTGATTCTTCGGCAATAATGGGTGCCCAAGCATCTCATCCCGACTAAAACCTGTGACGGCCATAAATGCTTTATTCACCGCTAACACATTATAGTCAGGGTCTAAAATCACAATGCCTTCACTGCCCGCATCAAATACGCGGGAGGCTAAATGCAATTGCTTATCGCTCTGTTTACGCAGGGAAATATCACGACGCGTTCCTAACATGCGCAATACATGCCCGCTAGCATCACGCTGCACAGCTCGACCGCGGTCTTCAATCCACAACCAATGACCGTCACTGTGCTGAATACGGTACTCAACAACATACGAATCAGTGCGCTGCTTCATATGCTCAATCATGGCATGGCGCAATACAGGCAAATCATCAGGGTGCATTAAAGGTCGTAAGTCTGTCAGCACACCGTGAATTTTATCGGGCGCTAAACCAAAAATACTCTCAGTGCGTGTGTGATAAATTTTATCACTGACCAAGTCCCAGTCCCATAACGCCAGTTCACTCGCATCCAAAGCCAACTCTAAACGTTCCTGGCTTTTCTGCAGTGCTTGCAAAGCTTCTTTAAGCTCAAGGGTGTGTGCAGTCACACTCTGCTCTAGATCTGCTTTGGCGGCTAAGAGTTGCTGTTCAACGGCGCGTCTGTGCGCTACCTCTTGAGTCAACTCTGTATTAAGTTGACGTAAAACATCTAAGCTCTTGTTATTTTTCGGCATATTTTTATCCGCTAGCATTAACATGCCTTATTATAAATAAGTGACAGTTTGCAAAACTTAATACCGCCACGCACAAGGCAGCGAGGGTGAGTTATACGGCAAACATTAGCCGTATGTAAACGGCTATTAACAAGCACAGCAGACAAAAAAACAACGTACCATTTAGAAATAGTCTCGCACTAGCCTACTTCATCTAAAAATTATAGCTTGTTTTGTGTTTGCCCTTATTCTGCACGCCCACTAGAATGCTCTGATGCATGATGATATCTCACACTTATTAAACGCCCTCAACGAAGCCCAGCGCGAAGCTGTTGCTGCGCCCATTGGTCAACAACGTGTCCTAGCTGGCGCGGGTTCAGGCAAAACGCGGGTGTTAGTACACCGCATTGCTTGGCTGATTCAAGTTGAAGGTGCCTCGCCGCACAGTATTTTATCGGTCACTTTTACCAATAAAGCTGCTGCAGAAATGCGCGTACGCATTGAAGAACTGTTGGGGCTCAATCCCGCCGGTATGTGGGTGGGTACTTTCCATGGTTTAGCTCACCGCTTATTGCGCGCGCACTGGCAAGAAGCAGGCCTCGCTGAAGGCTTTAGTATTTTAGACAGCGATGATCAGCAGCGCTTACTGAAGCGTGTGATGCGCGAACTGGAGCTGGATGAGAAGCGCTGGCCAGTACGCCAAGCCCAATGGTTTATTAATGGGCAAAAAGATGAAGGTCTGCGCCCACAGCATATTCAAGCCGGTGGCGATTTATTCTTAGCTACCATGCTGCAAATTTATACTGCCTATGAAGCCGCCTGTGTGCGAGCTGGGGCGATTGATTTTGCTGAACTGTTACTGCGCGCCTTAGATTTATGGCGCGATAACCCAGGCTTACTGAAGCATTATCAGCAACGCTTTCAACATATTTTAGTCGACGAGTTCCAAGATACCAACGCCGTGCAATACGCTTGGTTACGCCTGCTTGCGCAAGGCGGCAAAAGCTTAATGGTAGTTGGCGATGACGACCAATCCATTTATGGTTGGCGCGGTGCGAAAATTGAAAACATTCAACAATTCTCCACTGACTTTGTCGACACCCAAAGTATTCGTCTGGAGCAAAACTACCGCTCCACTGGCAATATTCTTAAAGCAGCCAACGCTTTAATTGATAACAACCAAGGCCGTCTCGGTAAAGAGCTGTGGACCGATGGCGAAGATGGCGACCTGATCAACCTGTATAGCGCCTATAACGAGTACGATGAAGCGCGTTATATTGTTGAATGCATTGAGCAAGCCTTACGCAAAGGCGAGGTGAACCGTGATCAGATTGCGATTCTCTACCGCTCCAACGCCCAATCTCGCGTCTTAGAAGAAGCTTTATTACGCGCGGCGGTGCCTTATCGTATTTACGGCGGTCAACGCTTCTTTGAGCGTTTAGAAATTAAAAACGCGCTGGCCTATTTACGCTTATTACGCAGCCGCCATGATGACGGTGCGATTGAGCGGGTGATCAATGTGCCGACCCGTGGTATTGGTGAAAAAACTATTGAAACAGTGCGTCATGCTGCACGTGAGCACGATGTCTCACTGTGGGCAGCGATGCATCTACTCGTTGAGCAAAAAGCGCTGAATGGTCGTGCCAGTAACGCCCTGCAAGGTTTTATAGATTTAATTGAACAGTTAGCCATACAAACTCGTGACTGTGAATTGCATGCTATGGCGCAAATTGTCATTGAGCAATCAGGCTTAATCACCTATCACAAAGAAGAAAAAGGCGAGAAAGGCCAAGCCCGAGTCGAAAACCTTGAGGAACTGGTCAGCGCCGCACGCACCTTTAAGACCACCGATGAGCTGGAAGAGGATGTGCAGCCTTTAGTAGCCTTTCTAGATCACGCAGTGCTTGAAGCCGGTGATAACCAAGCGGATGAGTTTACCGAAGCAGTCCAATTGATGACGCTGCACAGCGCCAAAGGCCTCGAATTCCCCATCGTGTTTATTGCCGGCATGGAAGAAGGCTTATTCCCGCATAAAATGAGCTTGGAAGAACCCGGCCGTTTAGAGGAAGAACGTCGTTTAGCGTACGTCGGCATTACCCGAGCGATGCGCCAGCTGTATATCACCTGTGCGGAAACTCGCCGTTTATACGGTGCTGAAACGTACAATAAAGTCTCGCGTTTTGTGCGTGAAATCCCTGCTGAATTCTTACAAGAAGTGCGGATGAACAACAGCGTCAGCCGCCCTTACCAAAGCAATCACCAAGTGCAGTCCAGCAGCATGTTTCATGGCGAAGATGTGCCAGAAACAGAATTTAAGCTGGGGCAACTGGTGCAGCATGCGGTATTTGGCGAAGGGGTTATTTTGAATTTTGAAGGTGCGGGCGCACAAGCGCGCGTACAAGTTAACTTTGTTAACGACGGTATGAAATGGTTGATGGTGGCTTACGCTAAACTGCAGCCACTCTAAGTATTCACACTTATTATAGACACTCACTCGGAGCGCATATGAAAGGTCGCCACAGTTTTACTTTAGCCGCTATAGCCGCAGCGTGCTTAGCACTCTTGGGCTGTACAGAAAACACAGAATCAGCGAATAACCAACCCGCAGCTGCTGTCCAGCAAGAAACCTTTAGCTGGAAGATGGTCACTGCGTGGCCAAAAAACTACCCAGCCTTAGGTACTTCAGCTGAACGTGTGGCTGAGCGTATCAACAGCATGAGCGATGGTCGTTTAACGATTAAAGTTTACGCCGGTGGTGAGCTGGTGCCGCCGCTGGAAGTCTTTGATGCGGTATCACGCGGCACCGCGCAAATGGGTCATGGCGCAGCGTATTACTGGAAAGGTAAAACCGACACTGCACAATTCTTCACCTCAGTGCCCTTTGGCTTATCCGCCATTGAAATGAACGCCTGGTTACATAAAGGTGACGGTCTGAAATTATGGGAAGAAGCCTATGCACCCTTTGGTGTGAAGCCTTTTGCCATTGGTAACTCCGGTATGCAAATGGGCGGCTGGTTTAACAAAGAAATCCATAGCTTGGATGACCTTAAAGGCTTAAAAATTCGTATGCCCGGTTTAGGTGGTGAAGTGCTGGACCGTTTAGGTGCAACCACTGTTAACTTACCCGGTAGCGAAGTATTTACCGCCCTGCAAACCAATGCTATTGATGCATCAGACTGGGTCAGCCCGTATAACGACTTAGCCTTTGGTTTACATAAAGCAGCTAAGTACTATTACTACCCGGGTTGGCAAGAACCACAAGCTGTCTTGGAGTTGATTATTAACCAAGAAGCATGGAACACCTTACCTGCTGATCTGCAAGCCATTGTCACTGAAGCGATTCGTGCCGGTAACGCAGATATGCTCGATGACTTTACTTGGAATAACGCACGGGCTTTAGCTGAACTTAAAGCAGCGGATGTGCAGTTACGCCGTTTCCCTGATGAAGTCCTACAAGCCATGCAGGATGAGTCAGCCAAGGTGCTGGATAACTTGGCCAGTAAAAGTGATCTAAACCAACGTATTTGGGATTCTATGCAAGCATTCCAAAAACAAATCACTCTAATGCACGAAATTTCAGAAAAAGAATTATATAACTGGCGTGATTGATTGAAATTGCTTGCTCTAAGCATGTTTCACTCACATCATCACTCGAACCGTTCGGCACAGGCATATTGCAGATATGCCGAACGATTCGATTTATCTGACAATAAAAAGGTATTTTTATGCACCGTTTTCTCACAATAGCCTTCGCTCTTTTTTTAGGCTTAAGTTTTAGTATCGACGCTGAAGCACGCCGCTTTGGCGGTGGTAAATCATTTGGCGGCATGAAACAACGCCAAGCTCAACAACAGCAACAACAAAAACCAGCGGCAGCACCCGCTAAAAACGCTGCAGCAGCAGGCGCAAAACCTGCTATGGGTGGCATCGGTGGCATGCTGATGGGTATGGCAGCCGGCGGTCTATTAGCATCCATGTTTATGGGTGGCGGTTTTGAAGGCTTACAAATCATGGACATGCTGATTTTTGGCCTGATTGCCTTTGTCATCTTTAAGTTTATTGCCAGTCGTCGCCGTCAAATGCCGCAAACCGCCACAGCCGGTGGTCCACCAATGCAACGTGAAGCGCATACGCCTGCACAAAATATTTTTGGCACTTCAGCACCTGTAGCCACCATTAGCAAACCCGTGATCAATGCGCCAGCATGGTTCAATGAAACCAGCTTCTTGCAGGCTGCCGAAGGTCACTTTAACTCACTGCAACAGCATTGGGATGCCAATGAAATGGAGCAGATTGCTGAGTTTGTAACCCCTGAGTTACTCACTTTCCTCACCAATGAGCGCAACAGCTTAGGTGATGGCATGCAATCGACTTACATTGATGACCTCAGCGTTGAGTTGGATAGCGTTGAAGAAGCAAACGGTGTGACCGTTGCAACGCTGACCTTCCTCGGTGTAGCGAAAACTTCACGCTTTGACCAAGGCGAGTCCTTTAGTGAAAGCTGGAGTATGGAGCGTCAAAACGGTGAAAACCAACCTTGGTTAATCGCCGGTATTCGCCAAAACGCTTAACTGTCGAACACGGATCTGAAGCGGTCGCCAGCAACGGCGCCGCTTCAAGCATTCAATAATGCCCCGCAATACATCGAGTGAACACACCGTGGAAGAAGTTATTGACGAGTTACGTGAACGTAACGAACCTGTCCCTGTTGCTTTAGAACTACCCGAAGAAGAAACCTTGGTTGAGATTCAAGAGCAAATCTTGATTCATCTACCCTTTGCTTTACGTGAGTTTTTATTAACGGTCAGTGATGTGGTCTATGGCCGCTTAGAGCCTGTTACCGCCAGTGATCCTTGCTCACACACCTACCTGCCCGATGTAACTTCAACGGCTTGGGATCTGGGCTTACCGCGCAATTTGATTCCCCTGTGTCATGACGCACCCATCTATTACGTGGTGGATGATGAGGAAGGTGAAGTCTTTGCTTGGGATGAAGATACCCAAGAGATGCAGGATGAGACGTGGGAAAGTGTTTGGCACTGGGTGCGTGATGTCTGGCTAGAAAGCTAATCAGTATCAGAGTAAGGTAGCATTGCTTTTTAAGCATACTTACACTCACACGCTAAACACAAGAATAAGAGAGCACCATGGAAGCTGGAACATCAACCCTAAGCATGACCGTTTTAATGACCCCAGATAAAGCTAACTTCTCGGGTAACGTACACGGTGGAACCTTACTTAAGTACCTCGATGAAGTCGCCTATGCCTGCGCTAGCCGCTTTGCGGGCTGCTATGTCGTCACCTTATCGGTTGACCAAGTCACCTTTCTCCAACCCGTCCATGTCGGTGAACTGGTCACTTTCTTAGCATCCGTCAACTACACGGGACGTACATCGATCGAAGTGGGTATTAAGGTGATCACCGAAAACATTCATGAGAAGCTGGTCAGACACACCAACAGCTGCTTCTTCACCATGGTGGCGATTGATGATCAAGGTAAGTCGGTAGAAGTCCCCAAGCTTGTGCCCAACACTGAAGATGAAATCAGACGTTTTTCCAACGCCCAAGAACGCCGTTCAATACGCTTTGAGCTCGCTGAGCGTTACAAAGCTCTAAAAGACTAGTACACAGACTAGCAAAGCCACTAGCAGCGATCAGGCGTCTACTGCGGCCATTGATCGCTACTAGGGTCATACTATGAGAACAGCTTAAACATCAATCTTGTTTTCAACTTCTTGTACTTTACCGCCACGCGCTAAAAACTCTTCCATAGCCTGTGCTAAAGCGTCACGCTCTTTTTTCTTCGCTTCAACAGACGGTAAATCATCTTCTTTCACGGCTGCCTTAGCTTTTGCGCGCGCGGGCTTAACCACAGCATCCGAGCCATCATCGATGGTGTCATCGATATCGCCGTCATCAACGTCAACATCAACGCCGTCCACATCATCAACGTCGTCAATATCCAGGTCATCAACATCAACTTCGCTGTCATCGTTTACATCTAATTCTTCGGGTTCTATTTCTTCATCAAACATAGTTAACCTCAAGCCTGCTTTCAGCAAGATAGTTTTAAATCAAGTGCCAAAAAATTTCAGCACATCAATTGGGGTTAGCATAATCACCAGCGATACTGGATGGTCTTAACTGCACAGAACACAACCACAGCTGCCAACTAGCAATCATCTGTTATGCATTGGGCGCGCATTCTAGTGCGATAAAAAGAAAATAACCACGGCAAACAGCTTCTTTTTTAATATTTTTAAAATTGCTTGCGTGTCAGTCATATGACCTATATTAAGGCGTAAAAAAAACGAAGGCGCAACCCTTTACAGAGTTACGCCTTCGTCGTATTGCCGCACTGCAGATATGTCTTAAACATCACTGCGTGCAAAAAATCTTTTCGGTGAATTGAACGCGCTTAGATCGCGTCTGAACCCGTTTCACCCGTACGGATACGTACTGCCTGCTCAAGACTGACCACAAAAATTTTACCGTCACCGATTTTGCCAGTATTGGCTGCATTACTGATCGTTTCAATCACACGATCCAATTGCGCAGCACCAATTGCCACTTCAATTTTCACTTTTGGTAAAAAATCCACAACATACTCTGCGCCACGATAGAGCTCAGTGTGACCTTTCTGACGGCCAAAGCCTTTGACTTCAGTTACTGTAATACCTTGTACGCCAATTTCAGACAATGCTTCGCGTACATCATCCAGCTTGAAAGGTTTGATGATAGCGGTAACTAATTTCATACAGTTTCTCCGAGATTAAATGACTGATCATTCAAGTCAATTTTTAACATGCCTAGGCTCAAAATCTAGACATTAAAGTTGTAATTGGCACGCCCATACACGGGTCATAACACAGTAAACAAACACACTATTGGAGCAAACAGATAAACACAATACACCTTTTTGCCCAAACAACGCTCAACGGCACTAGAGACCATGCATTATACTCAAGATTGCTCAGCTTCTCTTCGTATTGATTAAGATTCACAATTCTAATGACGTGCTAAACTGAAACCATTACTTTTAAGGAATTCCATTATGTTACCGCCCAAGGCCTTACTTGATAGCATCAGCACGCATGCCGGACGTTTATTGGGCAGTGAGATACCACTGCCACGCGCTGAAATTGAAGCTCAATTCAAAGCCCTTATTCAAAGTACTTTTAGTAAGCTCGACTTAGTCAGCCGTGAAGAGTTTGATAGTCAAATGGTTGTTCTAGCTCGCACCCGCGCCCGCTTAGAAGCTTTAGAAAGCACTGTTGCGGCGCTCGAAGAGCAACTCAGAGAAACAGCGCCTTAAGCCATACCACTACAGCCTAATGGATTGGGCTGCGCTTTATATAAGATCAAGGAGGATCTATGTCACTCGCTATTATTCATAGCCGTGCACAAATTGGTGTTGAAGCACCTGCCGTAAGTGTTGAAATTCACCTCACCAATGGTTTGCCCTCGCTGACCATTGTCGGCTTACCCGAAACCGCGGTACGTGAAAGTAAAGATCGCGTGCGCAGTGCGATTTTAAATAGCGCACTGGAGTTTCCACGTAAACGCATTACCCTCAACCTAGCGCCGGCTGATTTGCCCAAAGAAGGCGGACGTTTTGACTTGGCGATTGCTCTAGGTTTATTAGCCGCCAGCGCGCAATTACCTGGCGGCTGTCTGGATGAGTTTGAGTGTTTGGGTGAACTGGCACTCTCTGGCCAAGTGCGTCCCGTACGCGGCGTTTTACCGGCCGCACTCGCTGCACGTGCTGCCGGACGTTCACTGGTCGTGGCCTTAGAAAACGCTGAAGAAGCCTGTTTAGCCAGCGGCTTAAAAGTCTATGCCATTGATCATCTGCTGGAACTGGTCAGCCACTTTAATAAGCAGCGCGTGCTCAAGCCCTATCAATCGCAAGGTTTACTGGCGCAGCCAGCGCATTATCCTGATCTACTCGAAGTGCAAGGCCAGCATGCAGCCAAGCGCGCCTTAGTGGTCGCTGCGGCGGGCATGCATAATTTACTGTTAAGTGGGCCGCCCGGTACCGGAAAAACCTTATTAGCCAGTCGTTTACCTGGCCTACTGCCACCGCTGACAGAAAAAGAAGCCCTAGAAGTCGCTGCAGTGCAGTCAGTGGTTAACCTTGAGCCGTTGCGCGGCTGGCCGCAACGTCCCTTTCGTCAACCCCACCACAGCGCCTCTGGGCCGGCACTGGTGGGTGGTGGTCGTCGGCCACAACCTGGGGAAATCAGCTTGGCGCATCAAGGTATTTTATTTCTGGATGAGCTGCCAGAGTTCGATCGTAAAGTGCTTGAGGTGTTACGTGAGCCGCTCGAATCTGGACATATTGTTATCGCCCGAGCCCATAGCAAAGTCCGCTTCCCCGCACGCTTTCAATTGGTCGCGGCGATGAACCCGTGCCCCTGCGGCTATTTTGGTGATCCCAGCGGGCGCTGTCGCTGCAGTCAGGAACAAATCCAACGCTACCGACATAAACTTTCAGGCCCCTTGTTGGATCGCATTGATCTGCATATTACCGTGGCACGTGAAGCCACCTCGTTACGCAAACCGAAAGATCCTGGCTTAAGCTCAACCCAAGCCATGCAACAAGTCTGTGCGGCACGCGATCGTCAATTAAGTCGACAGGGCTGCAGTAATGCCCAGCTGGACTTAAACGCCCTACGCCAACACTGCGTACTCACAGACGAGGATCGAATCTGGCTTGAACAAGCCAGCGAACGCTTAAACTTATCCTTACGCGCCACCCACAGGGTGCTTAAAGTTGCTCGTACTTTAGCGGATTTAGAAGACAGCGCTGAGATTGCCCGTGGCCATCTGGCTGAAGCATTGCAATATCGCTTTAACGAGCAAGCCTAAACTTTAGACTCGCGCGCTGACGATCGGCGCGCGCTAATCACATCAATCACTCGGCTTTTGGCTTGGCTTTTTTCGGCATGATATATTTCATTAAACCTTGAAACCACATCACCAGCATGGTGTTGCCTTGAATCTGGATATTTTTATCCTGAATACCCTGCATAAATGCCAGCTGCTTATTTTTAGCTTGCAGGGTTGCAAAGCCAAACGCTGCATCTTTAAAACCAATTGAAAATGCTGGATCTGGCGCAACACCGGAACGGCTTTCTAAACGATTATTGGCCACGACAAAATGACGCGCCACTTTGCCATCCAGTGTATGCAGCATAAAGGTGAGCTCTTTGCCCTCGAGTTGCTTTTGGAAGGCGCTATTATTTTTGCTGGCTTTGCTCATCATGCGACCGAGCGCCCAAAGTAAAAAACGAAATTTCATAAACAATTCCAAATGATTAATAATGCTTATTTTAAATGAAAGTGGCGTTAACAAAGCATCTTTAACTGCCCTAATTATTGTTTTACAGACTTATCCAGGCCCAATCTGCGCTACATTTTTACAATATGCAGCGTCTAAATCTAGGTTAATTCAGCCACCACTTCTTTAAGCCGTTTACCAGGTTTAAAGGCAACCGTATTACTGGCTGGAATCAGTATGGACTGGTTGGTTTGTGGATTTTTACCCATACGCGCACCACGGTGACGCTGCACAAAGGTACCAAAACCAATCAAAGTCACGCTGTCCTGTTCAGCCAGCGCGCTGGTGATTTCTTCTAGAATGGTCGTCAACACCTGTCCTGCGTACTCTTTGCTCAGATCCGTTTTATCTGCAATGGCTGCAACCAATTCAGGTTTAAGCATCGATGGCCTCTCGTTTTTATTATGAAAAATATATGGGTTACAGCGCTGTGATTCATATCACCCGACACAAAGCATGGCATGCCAATTCTCGACTGACCAGTCTTCAAGGTGTTTATCCATATGGCCTGCACACTACCCTGACGGCGATCAGTTAATGGTTATACAGTCAGATACTGCCCAACTGTTTATTTGCCAACAGCCAAGCTAAAACCACGGTTAAAGGCATGCTAAACTGGCACAACATTTCTACTAAGTAATCCGTATTGTGTCCACAACTTCGCTTAATACCTCTGCCAATCGCTGGCACAGCACCGACACCGCCTCAGCCGCGCTGAATGACTGGCTATTTGATCAAGGCTCACTCACGCAGCGCTTAACTCAACTGTGTAGCACTGCGTTCACTGTGCAAGTACTGGCTGAAGGCTGGCAAACCTTAGCTGAGGATGAATGCCAAGCACTTGATATTGCCAAGGGTAGTTGTGGCTGGGTGCGTGAGGTCTTTTTATGTGATGGCACGCAGCCTTGGGTCTTTGCCCGCAGCGTTGCTGGTCAAGCCGCACTGCAGGCATCTGATTTTGATATCAGCCAGTTAGGCACACGCTCACTGGGAGAAATTCTCTTTAGCCATCAGGCTTTTAGCCGTGGAGCGATGTATATCTGTCAAATGCCCTGCCAGCAATTACCTGCTCAAGCGCAGCAATATACAGATCAGCAGTCTCAACTCTGGGCGCGGCGTTCATGCTTTACTAATAAAGGCTTAGGTGTACTGGTAGCTGAAGTTTTTCTGCCACAATTTTGGCATGATACCCATCACTCAGAATTTAATAGCCTGTAACCCATACCCATCGCTGCCCTAATCGCGGAGTCTTGTTATGTATATACAACTGCTGAAATCCTTTAATCGTCTACACCCTAGAGCCTGGGATTTTATTCAGTTGATGCGCTGGGATCGCCCGATTGGCATTTATCTATTGCTGTGGCCGACCTTATGGGCGCTGTGGATCGCTGGTGACGGTATGCCCAGTATCAAGAACTTAGTTATTTTTGTATTGGGTGTGATTTTAATGCGCTCGGCAGGCTGCGCCATCAATGACTTCGCTGATCGGGGTATTGATGGTGATATTACTCGGACAAAAGGCCGGCCGATTGTGACAGGTCGCGTGACAGCTAAAGAAGCGTTGATCACCTTTGCTGTGCTGGTTGGCATCAGCTTATGTTTAGTGCTGCTGACTGATAAATACACAGTGTATTGGTCTTTTCTAGCCGTGGGTTTAGCCGCGCTCTATCCGTTCACTAAACGCTATACTCATTATCCGCAAGTTGCATTAGGCGCAGCCTACTCCTGCAGTATCTTATTGGCTTTTAGTGCCGAAAAAGGCTCAGTACCCTCTGCAGTGTGGCTGATTTATATTGCCAATCTGCTTTGGACCATTGCTTACGACACTTACTATGCGATGAGTGACCGTGAAGATGACTTAAAAATCGGGGTGAAATCGACAGCGGTATTATTTGGCGATGCGGACCGTTTTATTATTCTAAGTTTGCAAGGCAGCGCTTTATTTTGCCTGCTATTAGCCGGTCACAGCTTTGAGCTGGGCGGTTACTTTCACTTAGGTTTATTGGGTGCGGTGGCCTGCTTTATTTGGGAGTTTATTCACACCAGTCAACGTGATGCCAAGTCATCACTTGAAGCATTTCTGCATAATCACTGGGCTGGCTTTTCGATTTTACTGGGGATTATTGCTCATTACGCATTGGCAACTTAAGAGCTTTTAAGAGGCACTCAAGCGAAAACGCTGAGCTACTCACCACCCACAGCAAAATTAGGCAAAGTATTCACCGATTCATTAAAGTCGAATGGAATCGACTCCACTTCCAGCCCGATATTACGCTGCACAACAAAATGTAAATGCGGTCCCGTACTGTTACCGGTATTACCGGAACGCGCGAGTAATTCACCTTCTTCTACACGCTGCCCTGCACTGACACCAACTGAACCTGTCTGCAGGTGCAAGTACACACCCATCGTACCGTCATCATGCAAAATACGTACAAAGTTGCCCGCAGGATTGCTACCTCGTCCTGTTTGCTGATTTTCAACTTTAACCACTACGCCACCCCGCGCAGCGATAATCGGCGTACCTTCTGGCATGGCAATATCCAATGCATAACGGCTTTTGGGGGTGAAGTGGCTGTACTTGCCATTAGCCCCTTGGGTCAGGCGAAATGGACCACCACGCCAGGCTAGCGGATACTCATGCGCAGCAGGGAGCATACTTGGATCGCCAAGTGCATAACGCAGCTTAGGCTCATATTGCACAGATTGTGCTGGGTTTTTCGCCACTAAAGTCAATACCGTTACACTGCTGCGCGGCGCTATGACCTGACGTATGGGTGATTGTAGTCCGCCGGCAATATTAGCTTGATTTTCCAGCACCAACTCAACTTCAACCGGAGCATAAAGGTTATTGCGCAATACCAGCTCATCACCTGTCGCTTGCTTGCGCGTTTCCAGTTTGACATCCTTTTCAACGCGCTCAACAACCGCAGGCTCATTAAATACGAAGACTTGCGCACCCGCTTTTGCTTTATCGGTATAGGTCACCACACCATTTTTATCAGTGTATTTATACACACTAAAGCCATAACTGTGGCTGCTTAAGAGTGTGAGACAAGTCATCACTAGAATTTTTTTACGCATCACTTACACCCAAAATGAACTCTGCCATGCAAAACAGCAGCGCTGATACAGCGATCAACCAATAAAATAGCAGCATATGTCGAGATAAGTATAAAACACAGTCTAATGCGCTGACCTACTATTTTTATCAGGCACTGGGTGTGAAATGACGCTGTGTCGTACCACGCGCAATCAAGCGTGATAAGTAATTCATTTTTTTCGGATCACTATCGACGAAACGGCAGGTTACTTGCAGCCATTCACTATCAGGGCTCGATTCTAAGGCACTTACAGCATGCACATAGGCATTGAGTCGCGCGACCTCAGCCTCTTCGCCTTGTTCTAAATCTAACACGGCACTATCAAGCACTTGAGGTAGATTTTTACCGCGCTTCACCACTAATAATGCATCTTTTAAACTGAGTGCTTTAATCACACAGGCAAATTCACCGTTGGATAAACGTAAGCGCCCCTGACCTTGGCCACGCACTGTACTGCTGCTGGGTGAGGCAGTGGGTCCTGAGGGTTTAACTGGAGCAGGTGATGAAGCCAGCAAGGGTGAAGTCACCGCAGGCTTGGTCACTGCAGGTGTTGCGGCGGCACCTACGGGTTTCTGTCCAGTCAATATTGATAACGAATCTGTCGCCATTCCCGTACTCAGGGTCTTCACTGGTGCAGAAGCTGATAATGCAGCTAAACGACCACTGCGAGTCAAGGCTTTAGTGACTTTAGTGGTGAGCTGCTCATGGGTAAAAGGCTTACCTACATAATCAGTGACACCCGCCTGAATCGCTTGGACAACATTATCTTTATCGCCAAGGCTGGTCACCATAATAAATGGCACCGTCTTAAATTGTGGTTGCTGACGGAACCATTCAAGCAGCTCTAAGCCGCTCATCTCTGGCATTTCCCAGTCACATAAAATCAAATCAAAACTTTGTTTAGCAAGAATCTGTTTGGCTTTAAGCCCATTCACTGCTTCTTCAATCTGAATACCAGGGAAGTAACTGCGCAAACTCTTTTTAATCAAATCACGAATAAATACGGCATCATCAACAACCAACACACTGACTTTACTCATGGAGCTCCCCTGTAGCTATCGCGTACTTGCACTTAACGAGTCACACAGACCATTAAGCGCAAGTGTATTATCAGCTAATTAATAGCTTAAGCTTGCACTTCAGCGTTAGCTTGCATGCGCTGTAATTCTTGCGCATACAGTGCATCAAAATTAACTGGCGCTAACATCAATGCAGGGAACGAGCCACGCACCACTAAGCTATCCAGAGTTTCACGTGCATAAGGGAATAAAATATTTGGGCAGAATGCACCCAATGCATGACCTTGAGCCGCTGCATCTAAACCTTGAATTAAGAAAATACCGGCCTGTTGAACTTCAACAATAAAAGCAATTTCTTCGCCGGTTTTAACCGTCGCAGTTAGAGTCAATACCACTTCGTAAAAGTCGCCTTCTAAAGCGCGCTGACGGGTATTGAGATCCAATTCAATATTTGGATTCCACTCTTCACGGAAAATCTCTGGGCTTTTCGGTGCTTCAAATGATAAATCTTTGACATAAATACGCTGTAAAGAAAACTGTGAAACTTGTTCTTCTTGCGCAGCTACGTTATTCGCTTGTTCGCTCATGTATCTTCTACCCTTAATTTAAATCTATATTCAAAAGTTGTCTTAATACGCTCGCGTATCTTGTACAACAACAATGGTGATTTTTCTAGTCCTACGAAGCTAATAGCGCGTCGAGCTTGCCGCTGCGCTCAAGCGCAAACAGCTCATCACAACCGCCCACATGCAGCGTATCAATCCAAATTTGTGGTACTGAAGTGCGTTTGGCTTTTTCTGCCATTTTAGCGCGCACATCAGGTTTGCCATCCACTTTGACTTCTTCAAACTTCACGCCTTTATTGCTCAGCAAAGTTTTTGCACGAATACAGAAAGGACACCAGTCACTGGAATATATAATTACTTTAGCCATTTTATTTCACCACTGGCAGGTTTTCACTGCGCCAGCCGGCAATACCACCGGATAAACGCGCAGCGTTAAAGCCAGCCTTCTTTAATTCAGAACATGCACCACCAGCGTTAACGCCAGAAGCACATACCACAATAATCGTTTTATCTTTTTGCTTTTCCAGCTCAGTCATACGGGTCTTAAGCTGATCATTGCTGATATTAACTGAACCCACGATATGTCCAGTGGTAAAGTCTTTTTTCTGGCGGATATCTAGGACAAACGCCTCATCACGATTCACCATCGCTGTCAGCTCACGCGAGCTTAAGTTACGCCCTGAATTACGCGATTGCTGCAGAATCAGCAACACAACAATAGTGATGAATATTCCGCTGAGCACATAGTGCGCAGTCAGAAACTCAAGAAATTTAGCAAGCGTATCAGCAATCATAATTGGCACCCAAAGCGTTAGAATCCGCAAAGTATACACAGACCTGCGCATTCTCTGAACCACTAACAATGACGCGCCGAGCACATCCAGCTAAACTGAGCCTATATTCTGTTCTTTACTTGTGAGTTTATTCTTATGCATGCCACGCCTAAACCTTTGGTTCTCGTTATTCTCGATGGTTTTGGTCATAGCGACAGCCCTGACTGCAACGCCATTTATAGCGCTAACACCCCTGTGTACGATCGACTGCGCAAGCAGTTCCCCAATAGCCTGATTTCCGGCAGCGGTATGGATGTGGGGCTGCCTGATGGGCAAATGGGTAACTCAGAAGTGGGCCATATGAACCTTGGCGCAGGCCGTGTGGTGTATCAAGATTTCACCCGCATTACTAAAGCGATTAAGGACGGTGATTTTTTCACCAATCCAGCACTGACCTCAGCAGTTGACCAAGCAGTTGAGCACGGCAAAGCAGTGCATATTTTAGGCCTACTGTCTGAAGGTGGCGTACACAGCCACCAAGATCACATTATTTCCATGATTGAATTGGCTGCGCAACGCGGTGCTGAAAAAATCTACTTGCATGCCTTCTTAGACGGTCGTGATACACCACCACGTAGCGCTCAGCCTTCGATTGAAGCCATTGAAGCCACTTGCGCAAAACTTGGCAAAGGCCGTATTGCCAGCCTGATTGGTCGTTACTATGCAATGGACCGTGACAATCGTTGGGATCGTGTGGAACAAGCGTGGCAGCTATTGGTGGATGGCTTAGGTATTAACCAAGCCGAGAACGCAACCGCTGCATTGGCCGCTTCTTATGCCTGTGATGAGTCCGATGAGTTTGTTAAAGCCGTCAGCATTGGCGAACCTGTGCGCATGGAAGATGGCGACAGCGTGATCTTTATGAACTTCCGCGCCGACCGTGCCCGCGAACTCAGCCATGCCTTCTTAGACGCAGATTTCTCTGGTTTTAATCGTCAGCGTTTACCCAAACTCAGCCAATTTGTTATGCTCACGCAATATGCTGCTGATTTACCTGCACCCAGTGCTTTTGCACCCACAGCATTGGTCAATGTGCTCGGTGAATACTTAGCAGATCAAGGTAAAACCCAACTGCGTATTGCTGAAACCGAAAAATACGCGCATGTGACCTTCTTTTTCTCAGGTGGTCGTGAACAGCCTTTTGCTGGCGAAGAGCGTATTTTAATTCCTTCACCTAACGTAGCCACCTACGATTTGCAGCCGCAAATGAGCGCACCCGAAGTCACCGATCGCATTATTGAAGCGATTGAAAAGCAACAATACGATGTAATTATAGTGAACTACGCCAACGGCGATATGGTGGGACACACCGGTGTCTTTGCTGCCGCGGTCGAGGCTGTTGAATACTTAGATCATTGCTTAGATCGTATTGTCAGCGCACTGGATAAAGTTGGCGGCGAAGCTTTGATTACTGCAGACCACGGCAACGTTGAGCAAATGGCTGATGAAAGCACTGGTCAAGCACATACTGCACACACCTGTGAGCCAGTGCCCTTTATCTATGTGGGCAAACGCCCTGCGAGCATGCGCGACGGCGGTGTACTAGCTGATGTTGCACCGACCATGCTGACTCTGATGGGCTTACCTATTCCGGCTGAAATGACCGGTCGCAGCATCCTCGAACTCAAGTAAGTCGACTTATATTTGCGTGGTTGCACAAATCGCACCACGCAAATAGTGTTTGTCGCATTGAGTAAGCTGTTTGCTGCGTTTTTTTTAGGCATAATCAACACTTTGTATTCCTCAGGTTAACCTTCGCCATGCTTCGCACATTTTTATTTATCATACTCAGCTGTGCTTTTACTGTTGCAGTGGCCAATGATCAACGCGCACAGACTCAACAACAGATTGCGCAATCAGCCAAGGATATTGCTGAGCTGAAAAAGCAACTCAGTAAAATCGAGCAAGAAAAATCCAGCGCTGAACACGCATTGAAAAAGACTGAAAAAGAAATCGGTGACCTTGAGAAACAAGTCAACGATCTTAAACAACAGGAAAAAAAAACTGAAGACGAATTAAAGGTTCTTGATCAGCAGAAAAAAAAACTGCAAAGCGCACGCATTGAGCAACAAAAACTGATTGCCATCCAAGCCCGTGCAGCCTTTCAATCCGGCCAAAACGAGCCATTACGCCTGCTGTTAAATCAACAGGATCCAGAAAAATTCTCACGCAACCTGACCTACTATCAATATATGGGTCAGGCGCGCCAGCAACAAATCACCACCTTTAATGAAACCTTGCGCCAGCTCACCAATGTCTCAGCGCAAATCGTCGAACAACAAGACTTACTCGCCGAGCAAAAAAAAAGCGTTATCAGCAAACAAGACAGCCTAAAAACATTGCGCCAACAGCGTCAGCAAAAAGTCACTACACTGGCTCAACAACAGCGTAAAGAAAGCCAATCGCTGAAAACACGCCAAGCGGATCAAGTGGCCCTGAATAAAGTGTTAAGCACCATTGAAGCCACCCTCGCGCGCCAAGCCCGAGAAGCACAAGAAGCTGAACGCAAACGCCAGCAACGCATTGCTGAACAACAACGCGAACAAGCACAGCAACACCTTGCCAATAAAAGACCAACCAAAGCATTCGATAAAAACTCTAAACAGACTGTCGTCTCAACTGCAGTCACCCATAGCGGCGGCTCATTTTCAAAAGTACGCGGTCAGCTACCTTGGCCGGTGAATGGTCGTATCATTGCCAACTTTGGTAGCCCACGTGGCGATAGCCGCAGTAAGTGGGATGGTGTGTTAATCAGTTCACAAGCAGGCACGCAAGTGCGCGCAATCCACTCAGGTCGTGTAGTATTTGCCGATTGGTTGCGTGGTGCTGGGCTTTTGATCATTGTTGACCACGGTGATGGCTATCTCAGCCTCTATGGCCACAACCAAAGCTTACTCAGCAATCCAGGCGATACGGTTAAAGCAGGACAAGCCATTTCAACGGTGGGTAATACCGGTGGTCGTGATCAAGCCGCTCTCTATTTTGCGATACGGCAAAAAGGCCAACCGGCTGATCCAACCAAATGGTGTCGCACGCAAGGCTAAATTGGAATGCAAAAATTCATTAGGAGTTACTTCATGCCATTTACTCGAACACATTTAGCCTCAGCGGTTCTCAGCACTTTACTGATGCTGGGCTTGCTCAATACGCCTGCACTTGCAGTACCTAACGCTACGGATACTGCCGTAGCCAGCGAAACCTTACCGCTGAATGACTTACGCACCTTTGCCGAAGTACTCGAACGTATTAAAACCGCCTATGTTGAGCCGATTGACGATAAAACTTTATTTGAAAACGCTATTAAAGGCATGCTCAGCAACTTAGATCCGCACTCCAGCTACTTAGATCCAGAGGATTTTCGCCAACTGCAAGAAAGCACCAGCGGTGAATTCGGTGGCTTAGGCATTGAAGTCGGCTTAGAAGATGGCGTGCTGCAAGTGATTGCGCCGATTGATGACTCACCTGCTTCTGCAGCCGGTCTTGAAGCACAAGATCTGATTATTAAAATTGATGACCAGCCCACTAAAGGTGTGTCGTTAATGGAAGCCGTGGAGAAAATGCGCGGCAAGCCCGGTACCAGTATTCGTTTAACCATCGTACGCGATGGCGCTAAACCCTTTGATGTCACCCTTAAACGTGCGGTGATTAAAAGCCGCAGTGTTAAAAGCCAGCTGCTAGAAGACGGCTATGGTTTTATTCGTGTCAGCCAGTTCCAAGTCAACACCGGCAGCGAAGTGGGTAAAGCACTCAACAGTTTACAAAAAGACAATAAAGGTCAGCCGTTGCAAGGCTTAGTGTTAGATTTACGCAATAACCCAGGCGGCGTGCTGCAGGCTGCGGTTGAAGTCACTGACCACTTTGTTAGCTCAGGTTTAATCGTTTATACCAAAGGCCGCTTAGCCAATGCAGAGCTGCGTTTCTCTGCGACTGCAGCCAATACTAACGCTGACGTGCCGATGGTGGTACTGATTAATGGCGGCAGTGCTTCAGCCTCTGAGATTGTTGCGGGTGCCTTACAAGACCATAAACGCGCAGTGCTGATGGGCACTGATAGTTTTGGTAAAGGCTCAGTGCAAACCGTCTTACCGCTGAATAACGATCGCGCCCTTAAGCTGACAACAGCGCTGTATTACACACCCAAAGGTCGCTCGATTCAGGCGCAAGGTATTGTTCCCGATATTGTTGTAGAGCGCGCAAAAATCAGCCAAGAAGAGAATGCTTTAGGTGTAAAAGAAGCTGACCTCGCCGGTCACCTCGGCAATGGTAATGGCGGCCCAGATAAGCGCAATAAAGCCGACAAAGATAAGAAACCACGCTTGCAAGATCAAGACTATCAAGTCAATCAAGCGATGAACTTATTGAAGGGCATTAACGTACTCAAAGCCACTGCTACAAAGTAAGCAGCGCAGGCTTAAGCCTAAACTCTAGGCGATAAAAAACGGCATCTCAGCGCTCAGCTCAGATGCCGTTTTTATAAGCAGGTATCGACTTGTAGCAGCGGTTCTTAACGAACCACAATACCTTTGCTAGCCATATAAGCTTTAGCTTCTTGAATGGTGTATTCGCCAAAATGGAAAATACTCGCAGCCAATACCGCATCAGCTTTACCCAGCAAAATACCATCCGCTAAGTGCTGTAAGTTACCCACACCACCGGATGCAATCACCGGAATATTAACCGCTTCACTCACCGCGCGAGTAACACCTAGATCAAAGCCATTTTTCATACCGTCTTGATCCATACTGGTCAGCAGGATTTCACCGGCACCATAGCTTTCCATCTTTTTCGCCCACTCCACCGCATCAATGCCAGTTGGTTTACGGCCACCGTGGGTAAAGATTTCCCAGCGTGGCGGCTCGCCCACCGCAGAGACTTGCTTGGCATCAATCGCCACGATAATCGACTGCGAACCAAAGTGCTCAGCGGCTTCACGGACAAACTCAGGGGTAAACACCGCGGCTGAGTTGATCGACACTTTATCGGCACCAGCATTGAGCAGGTTACGAATATCGTTGACGGTACGCACACCACCGCCCACTGTCAGCGGGATAAACACTTGGCTGGCCATGCGTTCAACGGTTTTCAGCATGGTGTCACGGCCTTCGATGGTCGCGGTAATATCGAGAAAAGTAATCTCATCCGCACCTTGCTCGTTATAACGACGAGCAATTTCTACCGGATCGCCAGCATCACGAATATTCTCAAATTTTACGCCTTTTACGACACGGCCATTTTCAACATCAAGGCAAGGAATGATACGTTTTGCGAGCGTCATGCTGCTCTCCACAGAGTGAGTGAAATTGATATGTTGCGGCGCATATATTACTTATTATCTACACACCAATCGATGCAAATAATCTGAACACCTATAATTTCTCTGTAGGTCGTCCCTTTAGGGCGACAAAAACCATCCAACACCGCAGTGCTATCAAGGCGTGTGCCACGCCCCTGTCGGGCTAAAGCCACGACCTACAAATAATACAAAAAACTTACTTGAAGCTATCACACAAGGCTTGCGCCTCAGCAATATCAAGCGTGCCTTCATAAATTGCACGGCCGGTAATAGCGCCAACAATACCTGGTGCACGTGCATTTAATAACGACTGCACATCACCAATATTATGAATACCGCCTGAAGCAATCACTGGAATAGAAGTCGCACGCGCCAATGCTGCTGTGGCTTCAACGTTACAGCCCTGCATCATGCCGTCTTTGGCAATATCAGTGTAAACAATGGCTGAGACGCCATCGGCTTCAAAGCGCTTAGCTAAATCAGTCACTTGCAGCTCGCTGATTTCAGCCCAGCCATCAGTGGCAACAAAGCCATTCATCGCATCGAGACCCACAATCACTTTACCGGGGAAGGCTTTACAAGCTTCGGCGACAAACTCAGGCTCTTTAACCGCTTTAGTACCGATAATCACATAGCTGACACCGGCGCGCACATAGTGCTCGATGGTCTCAAGATTACGAATACCACCACCAATTTGAATCGGCAGATCAGGGTAACGTGCAGCAATCGCCTTAACCACATCACCATTAACCGGTTCGCCAGCAAAGGCACCATTGAGGTCAACTAAGTGCAAGCGACGGCAACCTGCCTCAACCCACTTCGCCGCCATTTCCACTGGATCATTTGAAAAAACAGTAGAATCTTCCATACGCCCTTGGCGCAGTCGAACACACGCACCATCTTTTAAATCAATCGCGGGAATAATCAGCATTAAATCAGCCTGCCTAAAGGTTAAATTAATTAATCAACTCAGAATGAAACGCTACCAGCGCCCATCCCAAGCCACAAAATTCTGTAAAAGTTGCAAGCCATGCGTATGGCTTTTTTCCGGATGAAACTGCACGGCAAAACGTGCACCATCAGCCAAAGCCGCCGCAAATTCGACGCCATACTGACAACTGCCGGCCACTTGGCGCGGGTTCTCAGCTTCAACATAATAACTGTGCACAAAATAGAAATGCGACTGGTCTGGAATGTTATGCCACATAGGATGCGGCAAACGTTGTTCAACCGTATTCCAGCCCATATGCGGCACTTTTAAATGTTGTTCGCCTTGATAGAGCGATGGGCCAAATGCACGCACACGCCCAGGCAATAAACCTAAGCAATCCACGCCGCCGTTTTCTTCGCTGCTATCAAGCAAAGCCTGCATGCCGACACAAATCCCTAGAAAGGGTCGGTCGCTGCTGACTTCGCGAATCACATCAAGCAGCTGATGGCGCTGCATTTCGGCCATGCAATCACGTATTGCGCCCACACCCGGCAGCACAATACGGTCAGCATCACGAATCACCTGAGGATCACTGGTGATCAGTACTCGCGCAGAACTGACATGTTCCAGCGCTTTACCCACTGAATGTAAATTACCCATCCCGTAATCAATTACGGCGATGGTTTGCATCACAGGCTGCCTTTCGTCGATGGCATGCGGCCTTCCATACGTGGATCAACTTCCACAGCCATCCGCAGTGCGCGACCAAAGGCCTTAAACACTGTTTCAATCTGGTGGTGAGTGTTGATGCCACGCAAGTTATCAATATGCAGAGTTACTTGGGCGTGATTGACAAAGCCTTGGAAGAACTCTTGGAACAAGTCCACATCAAAGCCACCCACTAAAGCGCGGGTAAAAGGTACATGCATCTGCAAGCCTGGACGGCCTGAAAAGTCTAAAGCAACGCGTGATAGCGCTTCGTCCATGGGCACATAAGAGTGACCATAACGACGTAAGCCGCTCTTATCACCGACTGCTTTGGCAAAGGCCTGACCAATGGTGATACCCACATCTTCAACGGTGTGGTGATCATCAATATGCAGGTCGCCGATGCATTCAACATCTAAGTCGATCAAACCATGGCGCGCAACTTGGTCCAGCATGTGCTCTAAAAAAGGCACTCCAATTGCAAAACGTCCCTCACCCGTACCATCTAAATTAATGGTGACCTTGATTTGGGTCTCAAGTGTATTACGCTCAACAGAAACTTTACGCTCGGTCATTACTTACTCCACCGCTAAAAGCCGCATGATACGGCCGAGTTGTTTCATTAATTGCCTATTATAGGCCTGCAACGGCTATGACCGCTACCGATAGACGTTTATGAGCGGTACACTAACTTATCTGTTGTAGGAGTTTAGTCATGCCCGTTTACTTTGAAAGCGCTGCACAGCCCAGCACACAAGACCTCGCCGACCTCGAAAAAATCTATGCCGACGCGCCCAATTGGCTGCTTGAGCCTTTTGCTGATGGCGTAGCATTAATTGAACATGGCGTACGTAATAACACATTAGTGGCTGGACGCTTTAATGGCCGCCTTCTCGGTGCAGCCTTATTAGATAAGCAAAGCGACCGCTGGTTACTCAGCCATTTATGTGTACGCGAACTGACCCGTAACCGTGGTGTAGCGCGGCGTGTCTTGCAAGAAGCAACACGTTTAGCCAGTGAAGCAGGGCTTGCTCTGCAGGTTGTTATTCCTGCCGATCAACCTGAGTTACTGCAGCTAGCACACGACAAATCCTTGGTGATCGCAAGCACTGAGTGAGTCTATCTCACTCTGATCTAGCTGCCTGTGTAACAGCAGGCACTCTCGTTTATTTCCCATAAGGAACCGGCCAGTGAAATCTTTTGGCAAGCTTCTCGGTCTACTACTTCTCGGTCTGCTGCTATTGTTAGTAGCCGGCGGATTTGCACTCACACATTTTTTTGACCCCAATGATTATAAAGATGAAATCCGCCAACTTGCGCACAAGCACGCCAACCTTGAGCTTGAACTCAACGGTGATATTGGCTGGAGTCTCTTTCCGTGGTTAGGTCTGGAAATCACTGATGCAAAAGTAGCCAGTGCTGATATGCCAAACGATCCCTTTGCTGATTTGCGTCTGCTGGGTTTATCGGTACAAGTGCTGCCGCTGCTACGCAAAGAAATTCAAATGAGCGATATACGCATTGATGGCTTAAACCTCAATCTGCACCGTAATGCTCAAGGCCAAGCCAACTGGGAAAATATCGGTCAATCCAATCTTGATATGGAAAAAATGTCTTCTGCAGTAGTAGAAGCTCAGAAAACCAAGCAAGAAAACGCTACCGCACCAGCAGATAGAACAAGCAAACGTTTAAAGCTAGATATCAATAGCTTGATTGTGAATGGTGCGCGCATTGATTTCCACGATGAGCAAAGCGGGCAAAAAATTAGCCTAGAAAGCGTACAGCTGACCACCGGTGCGATCCGTGATACGCAGCCCATTGCCCTTAAGCTTTCAGGCTTCTTAGGTAATGCTAAGCCGCTGATTCGTGCGCGTATCGAGTTAACCACTAAAGCTACTATCGACCAAGTTGCACAGCGTTATGCACTGGACAGTTTGAAATTATCAGGCGAAATTGCTGGCGAGCCTTTTAAAGATAAAACTGCAAATTTCACCGCTCGCGGTAATCTGCTTTATGACCAAGCTGCGCAATTGGCGCAGTGGGACAATCTCAAATTATCGGTCAATCAACTGAAAGCGCTGGGCGAATTAAAAATATCCGAACTGGATAAACTAGCGCAACTCAGCGGCGCTTTATCTGTTGCACCAGTTAATTTGCAAGAATTTCTTAATGGTATCGGTATTGAGTTACCCGACATGGCTGATAAAAAAGCCCTCAGCCACTTTGAACTGAGCACCCGCCTACAAGGCACGCCTAACAGTTTAGTATTCAATGAAATGGCGCTGAGCATTGACCAAACTGCCTTAACAGGTAGCGCCGGTATTCAAGACTTCGCCCGCAATACGCTCTATGCGCATCTGCAAGGCGATCAATTAGATGCCGACCGCTATTTGCCAACTGTCGAGAAAAAAGCACCCACTAAGCGCCAAGCTGAGGTTAAACAACAAACAACACAGGCTGGCAGCATCGGTACAAGCTCTCTACCTGACGCACCCTCTAGCAACGATTGGAGCACTGAAAAAGCCTTACCGATTGAGCAACTGGGTAAAGTGAATGCCGATCTAGACTTAGCCTTTAACGAATTGACGCTGAGCAAGTTTCCGATCTCACAAGCCAAGTTCAAGCTGTTAGCAAAAGACGGTAAAATCACCTTAAATAATATGCAGGGCAATCTGTATAAAGGCGAATTTAAAACCAGCGGTAGCTTGGATACTAAAGCGGATCATCCATTGATCACCCTCCAGCTGAAGACGCACAATATTCCCATTGAGAAGATTCAACAGACCCTTGAGCAAGACGTCACCATCAGCGGTTTATTGGATCTTAATACTAATCTGCGCACCCAAGGCAATAGTGAGCAGACTTGGGTTGAACACCTGAATGGCAATTTAGATTTTGCGATTCACGACGGTGTCCTGCCCGATGCCAACTTAGAGCGCCAGCTGTGTATTGGTATTGCTACGTTGAATCGTAAAAAGCTCGGTCCGGATACGGGCAACAAAGACACGCGCTTTAATGATCTGCGCGGCACACTGAATATCCGCAATGGTATTGCGCATAACCCAGATTTACGGGTGGCCATTCCAGGTTTAAGCGTTAAAGGTCAAGGTGATATCAACCTACCTGTGCTGAGCTTAGATTATTACGCCGGCATTATTATCCAAGGCGATACCCACCCAATGCCTGATCCAGCCTGCCAAGTGAGTAAGAAGTTTGTCGGTCTTGAATGGCCAGTACGCTGCCGTGGCCCACTCGAATTAGGCGCAAAAGCCTGCCGTATTGACCAAGATGGTCTGGGTAAAATTGCCGCCACTCTTGCCGGCGAAAAATTAACCGAAAAACTTAATGAAAAACTGGGTGATAAAGTCAGCCCCGAACTTAAAGACGCACTGAAAGGATTGTTTAAACGATGAGTCCGCAAGACTTTGGTCCAGCAGTTGTCGCTTGGTATCAGCAGCATGGCCGTAAGGACTTACCTTGGCAGCAGGATGTCACGCCCTATCGGGTGTGGATCTCAGAAATTATGCTGCAACAAACCCAAGTCACCACAGTATTAGGCTACTTTGCGCGCTTTATGGATGCATTACCCACTGTGCAAGATTTAGCCGCCGCGCCTTTAGATGAAGTACTGCATTTGTGGACTGGTCTGGGTTATTACACGCGTGCGCGTAATCTACATAAAACTGCGCAACAGGTGTGCGAGAACTACAACGGTGAGTTTCCACGCAGCGCCGAAACTCTAGCGACCCTGCCCGGTATTGGTCCATCGACTGCCGGAGCCATTGCCAGCTTAAGCATGGGGCTGCGTGCGCCGATTCTGGACGGTAACGTTAAACGTGTTTTAGCGCGTTATAGCGCAGAGGCCAGTTATCCCGGCAGCACGCCAGCGACAAAACGCCTGTGGCAGCTGTCAGAATTACTCACGCCGCAGCAGGATGTTGCCCACTACACTCAAGCCATGATGGATTTAGGCGCCACCCTGTGTACGCGCAAACAACCTGAATGCGAGCGCTGTCCGGTGGTTGCAGGCTGTTTAGCCCATCAAACCGAGCAACAGCATCTGTTGCCGGTGCCGCGTCCACGTAAAGAAGTGCCTGCTAGGCGCATTACGATGCCGATCCTCACTAATCAAGACAATGCCATCCTTTTGCAACAGCGCCCTGCAGAAGGCATCTGGGGTGGCCTATGGAGCTTGCCTGAATTGAGTGATATCAATTTACTCGAGCCCTTGCTGCGCCAGCATCAACTGATTGAGCAAGAGCAACGACGCATTGAACCTGTGCGTCACACCTTCAGTCACTTCCATTTAGATATCGAGCCGTGGCTAGTGCATGTGCACAGTAGCGCCCCCTTTGGCGTAGCCGAAAGCAATTGGCTCTGGTATAACCCAAGCAATCCACCGCGTTTAGGTTTAGCAGCTCCGATTAAGGGGCTGATTGAGCGCGCACTTATTCAGTTACAACTGGAGATTTAAGATGACTCGTATGGTTATGTGCCGTAAACACAAAGAAGAACTCGCTGGCCTCGCTCGTGCACCCTTCCCTGGCAGCAAAGGCGAAGACATCTTTAACAATATTTCTCAGCAAGCCTGGAATGAGTGGCAAGCCCACCAAACCATGCTGATTAACGAGCGTCATCTGAATATGATGGATGCGGATGACCGTAAGTTTATTATGGAAGAAATGGGTAAATTCTTTGCTGGTGAAGACTTCGCACAGGCCGAAGGTTATGTGCCTCCTAGCGAATAATTAACTATTTTCACAAAGATGCTTGACGGCAGGCTGAAAACTCTGTTTAATAGCCGCCGTTGAGCCCGGATAGCTCAGTCGGTAGAGCAGAGGATTGAAAATCCTCGTGTCGGCGGTTCGATTCCGTCTCCGGGCACCATATTTTAAAAACCCATTCAGATTGAATGGGTTTTTTTTGCCTAAATTTTAATATCCTAAAATAAAAACACCTGTTGCTGCATCAATCAATCGCAATTAATCTATCTCATTAAACACTCAATCAGTATACAATGTGACTAATCCTTTGCTACAAATTGACCTCATTAATGAAGCCAGATCGCACCCTATTAAACTGTTTTTTAGTTTATGCAGTACTTGTTATAGGCTGGCTGCTGGGGCACTTTGGTCTATCTTATCTACTGCACAGCGAAACCACGGACTTTACCCTCTATAATGCACTGAATATCACCCTGTTTGCGCTGGTATCTGCCTTGTATTGGTTCGTGATAGCAGACTGTACTAACAAGCAAAAAGCCAAAAAAGAACGCGCTGCACAGATCAGGATTGATCGCCTTAAGCTCGCGTTAGACGCGGCCCACGAAGCCTTATGGGACTGGAATTTAAACGACTCAGACTCTGTGTTTTTCTCTGAAGCTTATTGTGCCAATTTGGGCTATAGCCAAGAAGAATTCGGTAATAGTCAGCAAGCTTGGCAAACACATCTCTTTCCTGAAGAACGCCAACGTGTGTCTAAAAATGTGATGCGTTTTATGAGTGAAGGTGATGGTCACTACGACAGCACGTATCGCATGCTGCATAAAGATCAAAGCTATCGCTGGATACGCTCACGTGGACGTTTGATTAAAGACTCTCAGGGTAAGCCTGTACGCTTTATCGGTATCGCCCAAGATATAACCGAGCAACGCGGTATGGAAGAACGCTTAAAGCAAGCCCACGCTGTTTTTGAAAGTACCCATGAAGGGGTGCTGATCACCGATCACACCAACACTATCGTGCATATCAATCCAGCCTTCAGCCAGATTACCGGTTACAGCGCCGAAGATGTAATGGGGCAAACACCGCGTATGTTTCAATCGGGTCGCCATAGCGCAGAGTTTTATAAAACATTGTGGATCTGCTTAGAATCATCTGACCAGTGGAGTGGTGAAATTTGGAACCGTCGTAAAAACGGTGAAATCTTACCGCAGTACCAAACCATTCGTTTAATCCGCGATGAAAACGGATTTATCTCGCATAACGTTGCCGTATTCTCAGATATTTCCATTCTTAAAGACTCAGAATCTGAGATTAATTATCTCTCTCATTATGACGCTCTGACCGGTTTAGCTAACCGTACACATCTTTATGAACGTCTAAAAACAACGATACTTGCGTCAATAGAGCGCAAGAAAGACAGTGCCATATTCTTAATCGATCTCGATCACTTTAAACATATTAATGAAAGTCTAGGTCACAGCCTCGGTGATCAGCTACTACAAGCGGTGGCGCAACGCTTCAATCACATTAGTAACAAAAACAAATACACACTGGCGCGTGTGGGTGGTGATGAGTTTGTCGTGATCTGTGAGCATATAAGTACCCCAACAAAAGCTGCGGCGATTGCACAAACCATGATTCAAGCCACTAAAGATCCTTTTACACTGGACGGCAGAAACCTGTTTATCAGCGCTAGTATTGGTATCTGTTTATTCCCACGCTCAGGTAATAGCGTTGAAGAAGTGATGCGCAATGCTGGCTCCGCTTTAACTAAAGCCAAAGCCAGCGGGCGCGATACCTTTGCATTTTATTCTAGCGAACTGACTGAGCAAGCCTTTCAGCGACTGCGCGTCGCCAGTGAATTGCGCCAAGCCTTAGAGACCGGTGGTCTGCTGCTGTATTACCAGCCTGTCTATGCCGTGGATACTCTGCAACTGATCGGCTGTGAAGCTCTAGTGCGCTGGAATCACCCCGAACGCGGTTTAGTGCCGCCCAATGATTTTATTCCCATTGCTGAAGAAAACGGTTTAATCAGTTTGGTTGATGAATGGGTGCTCAGACAAGCTTGCGAACAAATGCATATCTGGCAAGAGCACGATCAAGCCATACAAATGAATTTTATTGCAGTGAATCTTTCCAGCCGCTCGCTATCAAACAAAATGCTCGCAAAAACAGTTGAAAAGACCTTAAAAGACACCCATATTGCACCGCAGTTTTTAGAGCTGGAAGTCACTGAAAGTGCGGTACTGGAAGAGCCTGATAATGCTGACAGTATGCTTAAGCAATTGCGTCAATTGGGTGTACGCTTATCGATTGATGACTTTGGCACTGGCTACTCGTCCTTGTCGCGTTTAAAAACCCTACCCGTGCATAAGCTGAAAATTGATCAAAGCTTTATCAGTAACCTACCCAGCAACGTCGAAGATGCCGCTATTGTGCGTGCTATTTTAGCGCTGGGTAAAAGCATTGGCCTGGAAGTACAAGCCGAAGGTATTGAAACAGCTGAGCAAATGCTATTTTTACAAGAGTTGGACTGCCCACTAGGACAAGGCTATTGGTTTGGTCGTCCAATGCCTGCAGAGGATTTCTCTAAACTGTTAACGGATAATAAAAACAGTTTCCAACTGCTTTAAGCAGCCCACTTCGTACAGTTAACAACACTAGACACTGGCCAAGCTTAAAAAGAACAGCATAAAAAATGGTGCGGCAACAGTCAAAATCAAACCACTGATAATTGCTGTAGGTACATATTCGTCATGACACGCCTTGCGTACAAAGGGCAAGGTGGTATCCATCGCCGTTGCACCGCATACACCAATGCTGCTATTGGCATATTGACCGCCTAATAAAAATACCACGGTTAAGCCAATCAGCTCACGCATCAAGTCATTGAGTAAGGCGACGCTGCCGTAAGCATCCCCTAAATACTGTCCGGCCAAAGCTCCAGATAAACTAAACCAGCCAAACCCAGTACTGAGCGCTAAGGCGATAGCCAACTTTTCTCCAGTGATAAGACTGATGAGCACCCCAGCCAGCATTGAGCCAAGCATGACTAAAAAAGGTATCAACAGCACACGTGGCGCCAGCCAAGAGCGACTGATGCTGACTTGTGCTAAATCTACACCAATCAGTAATAGCAACATATATAGCCAATAGGAAATATTAAATATCACATCGCCAAACTGGTTTTCATGCCAATGTAGACGGTAAAAAAATGCACCTAACAAGACCAAGCTAAACGCGATTAAGCATTCTTTGAAGGGATGCCAAAGTGCCGCCCATGAATGCGGCTCAACATCATCAACAGTGCGTCTACGGTTAACCGGCATAATCAGCAAAAACACAACAGAACTGATAGTAAAGGCATATATTGCTGCATACTTAAGGGTACTCAATCCAGATGCCAACGAGCTAAATGCTTCCCCCGATTCAATACCAATCACAAAAAGAACACCCCACACCACCAGTGTGATGGGCTTAACTGCTCTACGCACAATATATTTCGGCAGCACTTTACCTAAGCCATAACCGCCAGCTAAAAACAGTAAAATAGGCAGCACTGACGATAAAATATTGGATACAACAGCAGTCACAGGCAGCCTCTTAGAAATCAAAATAAAGATAAAAAATATACAAAGTTTGCACACGAGCCTAACCATAACAGAAGGTTATATATCTATTTATAGCACCCAATAATCGAGTCAATCATGCGACTTATATAACACCCCACCCTGTCCCGATATATTTTAAGCTTTGATAGATCACTACCGATTCGTCTATGCTGACCGACTATTATAAATATAAGTCGAATTACCATGAACAACACTACTGCGCGCAATGCCTTGTTACTAATGATTGGTAGCTCGATTGTACTAGCGATAGCGTTAGGCATTCGCCATGCCTTTGGTTTGTTTTTACAACCCATGAGTGCTGAGTTTGGCTGGGGCCGTGAAGTCTTTGCCTTTGCTATCGCCCTGCAGAATTTAATTTGGGGTGTTTTACAGCCTTTTGTCGGTGCCTTTGCTGACCGTTACGGGGTGACACGTACCGTTTTTATCAGCGCCTTTGCCTATATGATTGGCCTGATTTTAATGGCTTCGGCGGATACTCCCTCAACACTGATTTTTAGTGCCAGCGTGCTGATTGGTTTTGGCTTATCCGGTACCTCATATACAGTTTTACTCTCGGCAATAGGACGCTCAGTCGTTCCAGAAAAACGCAGTATGGCAATGGGCATGGCTAGTGCGGCCGGCTCCTTTGGTCAGTTTGTGATGCTGCCCGGTACCTTAGGTTTACAGGAATGGTTGGGCTGGTCAGCAGCGCTACTGGTGTGTGCAGGTCTGATTGCGCTGTTACTGCCTCTGGCATTTATGCTGAAAGAAAGTCCGGCTCCAAGCGCTGAGCAAGTTGAAAAAATGCCGCTCAGCAAAGTGCTTAAGCAAGTGACTGGACATCCCGATTTTTGGCTGCTGGCTGCAGCCTTTTTTGTCTGCGGTTTTCAGGTGGTGTTTATTGGTATTCATATCCCAGCTTACTTAATCGATCAGCAACTACCGGCCCAAGCCGGCACAACAGTATTAGCCCTCATCGGCTTATTTAATATCGCCGGAACTTGGTGTGCTGGCTGGCTGGGAGGGCGCTATTCAAAACCGCATTTACTCGCAGGCTTATATATGATTCGTGCGGTGGCCATTGCCTTATTTTTCTATCTACCAATCAGCATATACTCGGCTTATGCCTTTGCCATGGTGATGGGCTTTCTCTGGTTATCCACAGTGCCGCTGACCAACGGCACCATTGCCACCATGTTTGGTGTGCGGCATTTATCGATGCTCAGCGGTATCGTATTTCTATTCCACCAAATCGGCTCATTTTTAGGCGGCTGGCTGGGCGGTTTAGTCTATGACCAAACCGGTAGCTACTCGTTAGTCTGGCAATTAGCGATTGTCTTAAGTGTGATTGCAGCACTTCTGACTTTCCCGGTGCGTGAGCGTTTTGTGCCCTTTGTTATCGCGCAAAAAACCGACTAGCAGGAGAACGATTATGTCGAAAAAACATCTCTATATCGCAGTAACCGTTGTTGTACTGGGTGCGCTGTTAATCGGAGCTTGGTGGGGCTGGTCAAAGGCGGGCTTAGCTGTATTAGAACTGGGCATGGGTGTTTGCTGATAACTGGGCGAGCGCTGTATAAGTGCCAACCCAGTGACTTTAGTGTGTGGAGTCAGCACTGTGCCACAGTGACAATGCTCAACTCAGGATTAAGTGACAATCCCCGCTTAAAAATCACCCCATAACTGCTGCGCTACACTTAACGCCACAATCGGTGCGGTTTCTGTACGTAAGACCCGTGGACCCAGACGTGCCGGTTGAAAGTTATGTTCAACAGCTTGCGCCACTTCATCTTCAGTCAGCCCACCTTCAGGGCCAATTAAAAAGGCTAACGTACTGGGTGCGCGATGCTCAGTTAATGGCTGCGCCACCGGATGTAACACTAATTTCAAATCAGCTTGCACAGTCGCTTGCCAGTCTTTCACCGACTGCGGCGCATAAATAACCGGCACCTTAGAGCGCCCACACTGCTCGCAGGCGCTGATAGCAATTTGCTGCCAATGTTCTAGACGCTTTTGCATACGCTCATCGTTGAGACGCACTTCACAGCGCTCAGTGAACAGTGGTGTAATTTCTGCCACACCCAGCTCAGTGGCTTTTTGAATGGCCCAATCCATCCGTTCGCCACGCGATAAGCCTTGGCCTAAGTGAATGCGCAGGGATGACTCTGGCAAACCCTGCAAGCACTCGCGCAAATCCACCTGCACGGCTTTCTTGGTCACGCTGCTTAGCTCCCCCCGAAACTCCTGGCCGCTACCATCAAACAACTGCACAGCAGCGCCCACAGTTAAACGCAGCACTCGACTGAGATAGTGCGCTTGCGCTTCTGGCAAGTCATGCACACCCAACGCCAAGGGCGCAGCAACAAAAAAACGCGGTAGCGACATGGTGAAACTCCAGCAATAAAAAACCACGCTATGGTGCGTGGTTTTCTACAAAGCGTCTAGCCGTTAATCACGCGTAGCGAGATCAATACCTTCAGTCGCCACTTCAGCCAACCAATTGATTTGCTCTGGAGTGATCACATAGGGCGGAATAAAATACACCACATTGCCCAAAGGACGCAGCAAAGCACCTTTGGCCATGGCATGTTCAAACACCTTAAGACCACGGCGTTCTTGCCAAGCAAAGGGCTCTTTAGTGGCTTTGTCTTTGACCATTTCAATGGCTAAGATCATGCCAGTTTGGCGCACTTCAGCCACATGTTTATGCTCTTTGAGGTGCTTTGTGGCCTCGCCCATATGCTTGGCTAAGACTTGGTTTTTCTCAATCACATTGTCTTCAGCAAAGATATCCAAAGTCGCCAACGCCGCAGCACAGGCTAAAGGATTACCGGTGTAAGTATGTGAATGCAAAAAGGCGCGCATAGTGTCGTATTCATCATAAAACGCCTGATACACCTGATCGGTGGTCATAATCGCTGCCATCGGCAAATAACCACCGGTTAAGGCCTTTGACAGAATCATAAAGTCTGGGGTGATATGGGCTTGCTCACAGGCAAACATGGTACCGGTGCGACCAAAACCCATAGCAATTTCATCAACAATCAAATGCACGCCATATTCATCGCAAGCTTCACGCAAGAGGGTCAGATAAATCGGATGGTACATACGCATACCACCTGCGCCTTGCACCAACGGCTCTAAAATCACCGCAGCCAATTCATTATGATGCTCAGCAAGGGTCTGACGCATATGCTCAAACATCAAGCGTGAATGCGCTTCCCAGCTCACTCCTTCAGGGCGATGGTAGCAGTCCGGACTGGGGACTTTAATGCAGTCCATCAGCAAGGCTTTATAGGTTTCTGTGAACAGCGCCACATCACCGACTGCCAAGGTCGCTAAGGTTTCACCGTGGTAACCATTGGTAATGGTAGCAAAGCGTTTCTTGTTAGGCTGATCATGATTAAGCCAATAGTGATGGCTCATTTTTAGCGCAACTTCAATGCCGGACGAGCCATTATCGGCATAGAACACACGATCTAAACCTGGCGGCGTCATCTGCACTAAGCGCTCGGACAGCTCAATCACTGGTGCATGGCTAAAACCGGCAAGCATCACATGCTCAAGCTGATCCAGCTGCTGCTTAATACGATTATTGATGCGCGGATTGCAGTGGCCAAAAATATTGGTCCACCACGAGCTCACCGCGTCTAAATAGCGGTTGCCGTCAAAATCTTCCAGCCAGATACCTTCGGCACGACGAATCGGCACCAGCGGTAATTTTTCATGGTCTTTCATTTGTGTGCAGGGATGCCAGAGAACGGCTAAATCGCGCTGCATCCAGTGATCATTTGAACTCAATTGCTTTCTCCCGTTAACGGACTGATCAGCCTAACAGATGCGCTGAATCCTGACAGAAAAAAGCTACCGTCAGATTAATTTAGGACTCGGCGGTGCTGTATAGCTCAAGTTGTAAACGATGACGTGCGCCCGGCTCCAGCAATAGGTGATCAGCCAACACATTGGCATTTTCAATACAGAGCATGTGCTGCCAGGCATCGCTGGCAAAACCACTTAACGTCTGCGCTTTATCAACCCACGGATTCCACACAATCGCTGAATGCGAGCCTTGCGTGCGCAAATGAATACGGCGCTGCCAGCCTTTATCCACAATCTGCAGATGCTCAGGCACGTGCAGATAGACGCGATCAGTTTCGCCAGTAAAACTTAACGCACCAGCTTGCTCGCGCAACTGCCAACCCTCAAGAGTCTCATGGTAAGAACAACCCTCTAAGCCTTGCACCTCAACCTGACGAATATCACTCACCGCAAAATACGTATGCAGCGCCTGACTGATCGCCAGCGGCTGCGCCCCTAAATTGTGATTATCTAAACGAATGGTTAAACGCTCGCCCAGCTCAATATGCAATTGCACAGTCGCAGCATGCGGCCAATCAGCCAAACCTTGGCTAGCATCCAGCTGTAAGCTTAATTGCACGCTATGGCGATCGACACTGCTATCGAGTAATTGCCAATCCACCGTACGCGCCAAACCATGAAACGGCGCATCATTGCTGGTCATATTTTGTACATCGAGCGGATTACGCTGAATATCGCCAAACCACGGCCAACACACCGGTGCACCACCGCGTACACCTTGGCCTTTTACGTATTCAGCACAGTCGCTGAGCCAAATTAACGGTGGCTGTTCGATATCAGGGAAGTAGCTGAGAATCTGCGCGCCTTGCTGACAGATATCCAGCTGCGCTTGGCCAAAGCGTAAACGCCAGCCCGGCAAGCCAGAAAATTCCATCGGCGTCATTGTCTGCTGCATCTGCAGTACTCCTGATTGACTCACTTAGTTAGCGCCATAAATTTGCTGAGGTAGCCAAGTGATAATTTCTGGCCATACATAAGCAACCACTAACATAATCAACTGAATACCAATAAAAGGTAAAACCCCACGGTAGATGGTTGTGGTCGGCACTGAGGCCGGAGTGACGCTGCGTAAATAGAACAACGAGAAGCCAAATGGTGGAGTTAAAAATGAGGTTTGTAGATTTAAGGCAATCATCACACCGAGCCAGACCGGATCAAGCCCCATCGACAGCAATACCGGGCCCACAATGGGTACCACGACAAAGATGATTTCAATAAAGTCGAGAATAAAGCCCAGTAAGAAAATCACCAGCATCACTAGGAAGAATGCACCCAGTACGCCGCCAGGCAATTGCGCGAAGACATTCTCAATCATCACGTCACCGCCAAAACCACGAAATACCAGCGAGAATAGTGAAGCACCAATCAAAATCATAAACACCATGGCGCTGATTTCTGCAGTACCAAAGGACACTTCACGCAAACGGGCCACACTGAAATGACCTTTCAGCAAGGCCAAGACTAAAGCACCAATCGCACCCAAGGACGCAGCCTCAGTTGGCGTAGCGACACCGGCTAAAATAGAGCCCAACACTGAACCCATTAACACCAGCGGTGGGATCAGCGCCTTAAATAAGCGTCCCCATTCAATCGACCCTAACTCTTCTTGTGGCAGCGCTGGAAGTTTCTTCGGCTGAGTGACGGCTACAAAAATCAGATAGGCGATATACATGCCCACTAACAACATGCCGGGAATCAGCGCACCGATAAATAAGTCACCAACGGAAACGGTTTTTGGGGTAAACACACCCATACGAATTTGCGCTTGCTGATAGGCACTGGAGAGCACATCACCGAGCAATACTAAAATAATTGACGGCGGAATAATCTGCCCCAAAGTACCGGTCGCCGCCAAAGTGCCCGTGGCAACTGCGGGGTCATAACCACGACGTAACATCGTCGGCAGTGCCAGCAAACCTAAGGTCACAACCGTTGCACCCACCACGCCGGTACTCGCAGCCAGTAACGCGCCCACGACACAGACAGAAATCGCTAAACCACCCCGCAAGGTGCCAAATAGGCGTGACATGGATTCAAGTAAGTCTTCAGCCACTCGCGACTTTTCTAGCATCACCCCCATAAACACAAACAGCGGCACGGCCAGCAAAGTTTGGTTATTCATAATGCCGAATAAACGATTGGGTAACGCTTGCAAGAATACCGGATCAAAGACGCCGCTAAATACGCCAATCACCGCAAACAATAACGACACACCACCGAGGACAAAAGCCACGGGATAACCCATCACCAAGGTCAAACAAATGGCCAGAAATAAACCAATCGCTAGTACTTCACTCATGTTGCATATCCTTAACCGCGCTCGGCGTCAGCAGTTGCTTGATCAGTAACACCAAGTCCGCACACGCTTGCAGCAGCAAGCTCACCACCAATAATAAAATAATGCTCTTTTGCAAATACATAAAACCTAGGCCACCCGTCTCGCCAGAGGTTTCATAGATCGCCCATGAATTCGCTACATAGCCCCAACTGTTCCAGCCGAGAAACAAACACATCGGCAGCAATAAAAAGATATGGCCGCTGGTATCCACTAAGGCTTTTTTACGCGCAGAAAAGTTTTGATAAAAGATATCCACACGCACATGCGCTTGGCGTTGCAATGCCCAAGCCGCCGTACCCATAAAGGTCAGCGCATGCGCATACATCACCGCTTCCTGCAGCGCAGTTGCGCCAATACCAAAGGCATAACGCAGCACAACCACGCAGGCGGTACCCAATACCAGAAATAAAGTCAGCCAAGCACAAGCGCGGCCCAATAAGGCATTACCGGCCTGAATATGCGTCGCTATACGCACCGGCCAAGAGAATAAGGACATAAGAATACTTCTAACAGACAAGTGAGCCGCATATTGTAGGGGCTGTGCATAAAATTGGCCATGTGCATGTTATCCACTTAGCCCGTGCACCGAGCTGTGGATAAGCTGGGGAGACTCAGCGCTAGACCAGAGCTAGCAAGGCTTACAGAAGACTGCTCAATAAACGTACAATACTTTTAAACTGTGCACAAAGTACAGGGATGGAGCTGTGGATAACCTGTTCACCTCTCTCTATAAGCCTTATGCAGCGTGGCTTTCAACCTGTTGATTGTTTTTTAACCATGTTTTCAGCGCAATATGCACTGCATACTTATCCACAGCTCAAAAAACAGGATAACAAGGTTATAACTGCACTTTTCCACAGACCGCTTTATATATTCAACAGCTTATCCACTTTGCACGTGCATGGGCCTGTGGATAAGCTGGGGAGACTCAAGGCTAGGCCATAGCAGGCAAGCCTTACAGACAATTGATCAATAAACACACAGTACTTTTAAACTGTGCACAAAGTATTGGGATGGTGCTGTGGATAACCTGTTTATCTATCGCTAGAGGGCATAGGCTACAAGCATTACAGCCTGTTGATTGTTTTTCATCCAAATATTCTAATCAATAAACAGAGTGATCTTATACACAGGGCAAAATACCCTCTGATTAATACAACGACTTAAATATGATCGCAACACATACATCAACAATGCAGCTTATCCACTTTATACACGCATGGACCTGTGGATAAGCTGGGGAGAATCAGCTGTAAGCTAGAGATAGCAAGGCTTACAATCAACTGATTAATAAGCAACCAGCACTTTAAAACTGTACACAAAGGCACTGGATGGCGCTGTGGATAACCTGTTCACTTATGCTCAAGCAGCATGCTGCACGTGACTTACAGCATGCTGGCTATTTTTTGAACAAAGGTATCTTAATCATGGCTAACGCAATGCAACTGCTAAGAGTGATGTATCCAAACAATGCATCACTCTTGGCCTGTGGATAACTCAGTGGTTTAGTCTGTGTATAACTTGTTAGTACAACCCGTAACCTATTGTTCTATAAGGTGTTTAGCCTGTTGATTACTTTTCAGAGAGCGCCTTGCTGCCCTGCTTTAAAGTACGTAAAGCATCCCAGCTATACACAGCCAATGCCGCCCAAATAAAGCCAAAGAAGATAAACGAATCTGCAGAAAACGGCTCTTTAAACACAAGTACCGCTAACAGCAACAATACTGTCGGAGTGATGTACTGCAAAAATGCCAATGAGGCATAAGGTAGATTTTTTGCTGCTTCGTTGAAGCACAGCAGTGGCAATAAAGTCACAGGCCCTGCGGCTGCCAACCACAACATTTGAGTACTACCGACAAACTCACTTTGCATACTGACCGCTTGCGGATTAAGCCACAGCCATCCTAACGCCACAGGTACCAGCATCCAAGTTTCTACCGTCAACCCAGGTAAAGCAGCCACTGGAGCTTGTTTACGAATCAATCCATAAAAACCAAATGAACAGGCTAAAGCCAAAGAAATCCAAGGAACTTTGCCCAAACTCCAGACTTGCAACCCGACACCAATGGCAGCTAAAGCAATCGCAAACCACTGCAAACGTCGTAAGCGCTCACCCAGAAACAACATGGCCAATAAGACATTCACTAAGGGGTTGATGTAATAGCCAAGGCTGGCTTCCACCATGCGGTCATTGTGCACTGCCCAGACATAAATCAGCCAGTTGCTCGCAATTAAGGTGCCCGAAGCAGCCAATACCATAAAAACTTTAGGGTTGTGATAGAGCTCTTGCCACCAGCCACGATGTCGCCACACCAGTAAAAGACCGACACTAAAGAGTGCTGACCAGATGACTCGGTGGACAATCACCTCTTCGGCCGGTGTGCCATCTAACGTTTTAAAATACAGTGGGAACAGGCCCCAAATACTATAGGCCAGAAGGCCAAGTATATAACCGCGACGGGGATTGGGTGTAAAGCTCATATTTGTTAGCCAGCTAACTAAAAGTTCAGTTAATTCTAAGGGGCATCAACACAGATGTCTTGCCCACCGTTAAAAAAGCTTTAAAAAGGGTTCGTCTAAAGCAGCACGTTGCTCACGTAAAATTAAAATCTGCTCACCCCAATAACGCTCGGTACCAAACCAAGGAAAGCTTTGCGGAAATGCCGGATCATCCCAGCGCTGCGCCAACCAAGCACTGTAATGCAGTAAGCGTAAGGCGCGTAAACCTTCAATTAACGGTAGTTGACGTGGTGAGAAGTCATAAAACTCTTGATAGCCATCCACCAGTTCAGATAATTGCGATAAACGTTCTTGATAATCACCGGCTAACATCATCCACAGGTCTTGAATAGCAGGCCCCGTACGACAGTCATCCAGATCGACCATAAAAAAGCTTTCATCACGGCACAATAAATTGCCGGGGTGGCAATCACCGTGCACGCGTATAGCGGTATAAGGATTCTCAGCAAATAACGAATCGACCTTAACCAGCAAATCAGCGACCACTGATTCCCAAGCGGGGCGTAAGCTTTTCGGCACATGTTCGCCACTGCGCAAGCGCTCAAACGAAGCATGCCCATAGCTGGCAACACTCAATTCAGGACGCTCAACAAAGGGTTTACTGGCACCCACTGCATGTAAACGACCGAGTAACTGCCCTAAGCGATACAACTGATTTAAATTGCCCGGCTCTGGCGCACGTCCACCGCGGCGCTCAAATAAAGCAAAACGAAAACCAGCATGCTCAAATAAGCTTTCACCATTATGTTGCATCGGTGCCACCAGCGGCACATCACACTCGGCCAACTCAAAAGAAAAGGCGTGCTCTTCAAGAATTTGCGCAGTACTCCAACGCTCTGGGCGATAGAACTTAGCAATCAGCGGAGCATTATCTTCAATACCCACTTGATAAACACGATTTTCGTAACTATTAAGCGCCAATACACGCGCATCACTTAAAAAGCCTAAGCTTTCTACTGCATCTAAAACTAAATCGGGGGTCAGCGCAGCAAACGGATGAGCAGACATGGCGAGCTCCTTTACTTGAGTTGGACAGTGTAACAGGCTACAAATAAAACACTGCACAGCATAAGGCTTTGCATAGCTTTCGTTTTCACAACCCATGAATTTCATTTACGTTTTAAATCGATTCCGTTTGCAGCTATAAGCTGCGACATATCGACACTAGTACTCAGTCGCCAGAGCTACTCTATACTGTGCAGTACGCCGGCATTGGCACACAGATTTAAATATTACTAAGGACGTCGTATGTCGTATTCAAGTAAAGGCCGTACGCTAATTTTAGCGATTGTGGGTATCTTATTGGCTATTGTAATTGGCGTGCTTGCCGGTAGCTATTTGAATACAAACGGCGACCAAGCCCAAGCTATTCGTGATGCAGGTATTATTGCTTTACCGAAAAGCCGTGAAGTGCCGGCCTTACAAATGGCCAGTACCCACGCGGACCTACAAGACACTCAAGCGTTAACCGGCCAGTGGAGCTTGGTGTATTTCGGCTATACCTTTTGCCCCGACATTTGCCCAACGACCTTGGCTGAACTGCGCCAGCTTAAAAAACTACTGCCTGAAGAAGCTAAAAATAATCTGCGAGTGTTAATGGTCAGTGTTGATCCCAATCGCGATACCACTGAACAATTAAAATCGTATTTACAATATTTTGATCCTGAATTTATTGGCTTAACCGGTGACATGCCGGACATTCAAACTCTAAGTAATGCACTGAGTATCCCCTTTATCCCAGGTGATACCCGTACGGCACGCTATACCGTTGATCACAGCGGTAATTTGGCAATTATCAGCCCAGACGGTCGTCAATATGGCTTCATCCGCGCACCATTAAATGTACGAAAACTAGCGGAACAGTTGCCAAAAATAATGGCTGAATAATTAAGCTCAAGAATAGATAAATTAGCATTTGAAGGGCCAATGTCACAGCACACAGTGACCAAAAACATACATATCATCAGCCCAACTGTTAAAATAGATCTTAACGAAAACCAACACGATCTGTAATAAGCAGATAATTAGCAATAAGTCTCTTACCCATTCTTATTACTAGCCTTAAGGAATACATATGAGAAAGCTATTCATTACAATGTTTGTCGTGGGTGCTACGTTTGCTGCACAACCTGCGTTAGCAAACGATGGTGAAACAATCTTTAAAAGCAATATGTGTGTCGCCTGCCACTCAGTCAACAATAAAATGGTCGGTCCAGCACTTAAAGACGTGGCGGCAAAAAACGCAGGTGTTGAAGGCGCAGCTGAAACAATCGCTCACAATATCAAAAAAGGCAGCGCAGGTACGTGGGGGCCGATTCCGATGCCCGCTAACGTTGTCACTGAAGACGAAGCGAAGATTCTCGCTGACTGGATTTTAAGTCTGAATTAAAATCCTAAAAAACACCATGCTCGTGAGCCTATATCCTTTGGCAGTTGGCTTATTAGCCTGGTGTTTTTTATTGACCCTTCTTATATATCCGCACTACAACACCCTCTTTCTTAAGTTGCACACAGCTAACAACATCCCTCCCCTTGAACGCATTGCAGCAAGCATTCGGTTTTAAGACTATAAGAAATCGATATAACCACAAGGCATAACGAATGCTATTATTATGCCCATCGCCTCAACACGCCATTAGATCCAACTGAACAGCAGCCACTCCGGTGCCGCTTCGAGTGATACCAATGCTCAGTGTAGGCCCAATGATACGCCGCTTACTCTCAGTTATTTTGGAGCAGATATGGATCAGATAACCGCATTCCCTGCATCGCTACACGCTGCCTTTGCCCCTGGCGAAGTGGCGTTGATTGGTGCTGGTCCTGGTGACCCGAGTCTGCTGACATTGCGCGCGTGGAGTTTGCTACAACAAGCCGATGCTGTGGTCTACGATCGTCTTGTCAGCGCTGAATTGATGGCGCTGATTCCACAACGTTGCGCACGTCATTATGTCGGTAAAGCCAGCGGCCATCACAGCGTGCCGCAAGAACACACCAATCAGTTATTGGCCGACTTAGCGCAACAAGGCTTAAAAGTGGCACGACTCAAAGGGGGTGACCCCTTTATTTTTGGCCGTGGTTCCGAGGAACTGGATTTTCTGCTGAAATTACAGGTCAGTTGCCAAGTCGTACCGGGAATTACCGCAGCATCCGGCTGCACAGCCTACGCCGGCATTCCGCTGACCCATCGTGGCGTGGCGCAATCCTGTCAGTTTATTACCGGTCATTTACAAAAAGATGGTGCACTCAATCTACAGTGGCAAAGCTTGGCGAGTCCCAATCAAACGCTGGTGTTTTATATGGGCTTAAGTGCTCTAGAAGATATTTCCAATAATCTGATGCGTGCAGGCCTCGCGGCGGATACACCCGCAGCTTTAATTGGTCATGGTACTTATGCCAACCAACAGGTCGTACGTGGCACAGTCGCGCAACTCAAAGAAATGGCAGCTAGCGGACAACTCACGCCACCCACCTTGACCGTGATCGGCCATGTGGTGGACTTATTTGCGCAGCAGCGGATCCAACATCCTGCGCACATCAGTCCGCTGCTGCAGGCTAATTGCGCTTAGTTACAATTCTGCTAAGGCTGATGTTAGATCCTGATACTTAAACTCAAAACCGATCTCTTGGGTACGCTCAGGTCGTATATTCTGGCCGCCTAATAATAAACCAGCCATATCACCGAGCATCAGCTTGAGCACAAAGCCAGGGGCGGCCATAAACGCTGGACGGCGCACATGCTGACCCAGAGTCTTAGCGAAATCCTGATTACGCACCGGCTGCGGAGCACAGGCATTGTATGGACCTTGCGCATCATCGCTGCGCAACAGGTGATCAATTAACGCCACTTCATCATGTAAATGCACCCATGGCATCCACTGTTGACCACTACCTTGCTTACCACCCAGCCCTAAACGAAACAGGGGCAATAAGCGTGATAAGAATCCGCCTTGGCCCGTCAGCACTAAACCTGTACGCACTAATACCACACGAATACCCAATGGCTCCGCAGCCTGAGCTGCAGTTTCCCAATCAGCACAGAGCTGTGTGGCAAAGTCTGGTTTTTGGATGGGACTGCTTTCCGTTAACACCTTCTCACCACCATCACCGTACCAACCCACCGCCGAGCCTGAAATCAATACCTTAGGCTTATGCTCAAGTGTGGCCAGCCAGCTGACCAGGCGCTCGGTTAAGGCGATGCGACTGTCACGCAACAATCTACGGCGGGCCTTGGTCCAAGGTCGATCAGCAATCGGCGCGCCAGCTAAGTTAATCACCGCATCCAACTGCACTGCATTCAGCTCGCTCAGTTCAGCAACAGGCTGTACAGCCTCACCACACAGGGCTTTAACCTGCTCAGGCCTGCGACTCCAAACATAGAGTTCATGACCTTGCGCCAACCACAATCGGCATAAATTACGGCCAATCAAACCGGTACCACCCGTTATTAAAATACGCATCGCTCAGATCTCCTGCAGGGTGTGCTGTCGAATCGAACCAGCCTATTCAATCGCACGGAAGCGCTTAATAAACACAACGCTATTGCCATCATTAAACTATAGATAGACTACAAATACTTGTACAATCTATTTAATTTAGTATAAGTATTTGTTATACACGGATGTTAAATATTCGTACAAACTTATTTGTGTGCAAGGAATTTTTATGTCGTCTTCTAAAATAGCCATTATTGGTGCCGGAATGGCCGGAATCACTGCAGCCAGAACTCTGACAGCTGCAGGACATAACGTGCAAATCTTTGAAAAAAGTCGTGGCAGTGGTGGGCGTTTAGCCAGTAAGCGCAGTGATATGGGACGCGTGAACTTAGGTGCACAGAGCTTCAGTACTGACGACTCTGTATTTCTTGAGGAACTGCACAGCTGGCAGCAAGCCGGTTGGGTCGAGCAGAGTACGGCTGATCAAAAAGAGTGGACTGGCACACCCTATATGAGTGCCCTCACCCGTAATCTATTGGGCAATATCACCACCCACTTTGCCTGTGAAATTCATAAGCTGAATCACAGCACACACGGCTGGTTATTATATGACCAGCACGAACATCAGCATGGCCCCTTTCAGCAATTAATCGTGGCCATTCCTGCACCGCAAGCGCAGATATTGCTCAACGATTGCGCGCCATATTTAGCAGAGCACGCTGCCACAGTGGATATGCAGCCCGTGTGGATGGTGGCTTTAGGCTTTAAACAACCTTTAGCCAGCACGCCGCATCTTGCGCATCACAACGGCATACTGGCCGATATCATCCACACGCCACTGGCTGAAGATCATCCGATGCAGACCTGGATGTTACGTGCCAGTGTGGAGTGGAGCATTGAGCATCTAATGGACGAACGAGAACAGGTGATTGTCGAACTCACAGATGCTTTTGCCGCTTTATTTGATACGCCATTACCAGCATACGACAGCGCATTTGCGCATCGCTGGCGTTATGGCTTAGGAGCGCTGAAGACGCCTGTGGATAACTTAGCCGACCCACAACGCGGACTGTATATCGCGGGTGACTGGTGTAGTCATGGGGATGTCTACGGCGCTTGGCACAGTGGTCAACACGCAGCTCAGCAGATACTCAATCACCTATAAACTTCAGTTTTTGCACTCAGCGACAAGACAAATACACTCCTATACAAAGATAACGGCAGCTAGCGGCAAATTATTCTTAGCTGGCCGCCGTTGTTTGCTAAAATGCTAGGCCTATTTATTTTACCGCCCGCGTAGGAACTGTCGTGATTGAAGCTGTATGGATTGTATTTGCGTTTAGCTTAGGCATTGGCGTGCGCCTGATCGGACTGCCGCCGCTGATCGGCTACCTCGCTGCTGGCTTTTTGATTGCCGGTTCAGCTGACTATCTTGGCTTATCTGTCGATAGCACCGCAGCGCTGCAACATATTGCTCACCTGGGCGTACTCTTATTATTATTTACCGTAGGCCTCAAGCTTAAAGTCAAAAGCTTAGCGCGTCCCGAAGTGATGGGCGGTGGCTTACTACACTTTCTGATCAGCATTCCAATCCTTGCGCCAGCGTTTGTGTTTTTCTTAGATATTAGCTGGTACACCGCGCTGATGCTGGCTATTGCACTGTCCTTTTCAAGTACCGTATTAGCCGCCAAAGTCTTAGAAGGTAAGCGTGAACTGCGCGCATTCCATGGCCGTGTTGCCATTGGTATCTTAGTGGTACAAGACTTAATTGCCTTGTTTGTGATGAGTGTTGCCAGCGGAGAAACGCCCTCAATGTGGGCCTTAGTAGTGTTTGGTATCCCGCTGCTGCGCCCACTGATTTATCGCTTAGTGGATTACAGTGGTCACGAAGAGCTCTTGGTTTTACTCGGCTTGCTGCTGGCCTTAGTCGTCGGCGGTTATGGCTTTGAACAGGTCGGTTTAAGCTCAGAACTGGGCGCTTTAGCCTTTGGTGCCTTACTGGCCAACCATCCACGCTCCAGTGAACTATCCAAAGCGCTGTGGAGCATTAAAGAAATCTTCTTAGTGGGGTTCTTTTTACAAATTGGCATTGGCGGTTTACCCGATCAGCAGGCGATTATTTTTGCACTGGTGATGGCCGTTGCCCTGCCCCTTAAAGGCGCGCTGTTCTTCGGGTTGATGGTGCTATTTAAACTACGCGCCCGCAGTGCCTTTTTAACCGGCTTAAGCCTGACTAACTACAGTGAATTTGGCCTGATTGTTGCCAGTATTGCCATCCCTGAATGGATTGTGCCGCTAGCGATGACAGTGGCATTTTCCTTTGTGGTGTCAGCGCCACTTAATCGTTTCGCCCATACCCTGTATGACAAGCTCAATAAGTACCTGACTGTCTTTGAACGCAAGGGCTATCACCCTGATGAGCAGCCACTGCATATTGAGGATGAAATCCTGATTGTCGGTATGGGCCGTACCGGAATGGCGGCCTATAACGCACTCAACGACAAGGGACATACCGTGCTGGGTATCGACTCTGACCCGATCAAAATCGAGCAGCAAGCCCTAGATCATATCAATAGTCTATTTGCTGATGCCGAAGACTCAGTCTTCTGGAAACGTCTGCGTGCGCCGCATTTGAAATATGTGATTTTAGCTGCAAACGATTTAGAAGCGAAAACTTTAGCTGCGCAAAAACTGCGTGAAAGTGGCTTCAAAGGTACGATTATCAGCCACTGCTTATACCCTGAGGATGCGGACAGTATCCGTGCCGCAGGGGCAGACTTTATCCACAAAACCTTTTCTGAGACGGGGTTAAAGCTGGCGGAGCATGTTCTCGAACAGACTCCACATCAAGCATAACGTCAAGCAGTCTGTGGCTCAGCCGCCGCAGACTACTGCGGGGCAGTTATTCCTTAGCGATAGGTAAGGCAACCGTAAAACGCGCACCGTGTGAGCCATTTTTAACAGTCAACTTACCGCCCATAAGGTTAATAATGCCGTAGCTGACTGATAAGCCTAAACCTGTACCTTTACCTACTGGCTTAGTCGTTAAGAACGGCTCAAAAATACGATCAAGCAAGTCCTCTGGAATCCCCTTACCGCTATCTTCAACAATGATATGCACCATTCCACCGACAATCTTGCTAGAAACATGAATCCAAGGTCGCTGGCCGGTCTCTGCTGTCGAATGCAAAGCCTCGTATTTGGCATTTAAAAGCAAGTTGATCAGCACCTGCTCGAAACGATCATTGTGTCCTTTAATCTGCGGCAAAGGCATTAAGTCCATACCAATTTGGACTGCATTTTGCTCCATACCTTCATGCACTAGTGAGACAGCCGCCTCAACAGAGGCTATGGGATCAAATAGAGCCCCTTCAATCTCGGAAAGGCGTCCAAATACACGCATATGATCGACAACTTTAGACACTCGTGTCACTTGGCTTTCAACACGCTGTAATTTATCTAAAAGGTACTGTGGATCAATCGTATCAACACTGTCGAGGCGTTTTAAGATATTAGTTAATGCCATACGCATCACAGTCAATGGTTGACTGATTTCATGTGCTAAACCCGTAGCCATCTCGCCTAATGTGGCCATTTTTGAGCTTTGATACACTTGCTGACGAGCATTATGCACCTCTGTATTATCGCGACCGACACTTTGGATCTCAACAATATGACCTTGTTCATCAAAAGTAGCTCGATCTGCCCATACCCACCAAGCATGTACATTTTCTGAAATATTCAAAATAAGTTCAATACTACCGCCTGGATTTTCAGGGGTCAGTTGCATATAGCGTGTAAGTAATTTTTGACGGTTCGCAGGTGACATAAAGTCACCAAGATTCACTTTCAAGTCAGCACCCGAATCAGGATCAAGACCTAAAGATGTCAGTAACTGCCTATTACTATAAACAATACTTAAATCAGGTAAATAGCGGCAAATAATCGCCGGCGCCTCCTCAACCAATAAACGGTAGCGCTCTTCACTTTCACGCACTAATTCGGCAGATTCTGTTGCTTCAGTTACATCGATGGACAGACCCACAACTTCTTTTGGTCGTCCGCGTTCATCACGCAACAACTTGGACTCATCAAGAACCCAGTGATAGCTATTATTGTGATCTCGAACACGATAGCGGCGGCTAATAGAGCCAACGCGCAATAGCTCTCTTAAGCCTTGGTAATAACCCTCGCGATCATCTGGATGTATAATCTCACCCAGCGACATTGTGCGTAACTGGTCATAAGTCCACCCCAGCATCGTTTCAATACTGGCACTACAAAATTCAAGCGTAAAGGTGTCACTTGCGTAGTTTAAAATATAAACAATCGCCGGCGCGTTATAGATCAACCCCTCCAAACGAGCTTGAGCATCATCAACCGCATTCTCCATCTGCCTTAAATCGTCAATATTCATCGCATAGCCGACTAAGCGCTTACCTTCAGCAACGCTGACCACAAGATCGCCGAGCATCCGATACCAAGACGACTGACCATTGACACTCACACGTACCACCATGCTCAGCTTGAGGCCTTCGTACACCGCACGGTTGAGCCGATGGCGATACTCCATTTCATCAAGTGGATCAATCACTTCCATAGCAGTTTCAAAGTTAACACTGCCATCGGCACTTAAATCCAAGCCTAGTACATCTGCAAGACTTGAATCCATATACAGCGTTTGCTGATCAGGATAATACTCCCACCAACCTGAGGCTAAAATTTTCTGCAGATACTCGTTACGCTCAACGGTACGACGCATGCTTTTATTACGCTGGGTTGAATAAAAAGGTGAACCAAATAGATAAAGAATGGCCAGCCAATCCGACTGATCTAAACCATGAATTGTGCCCTTATCACCCCCATCACTCATCACCAACCAAAGATGCACGCCATCTTGTTCAGTGTAAGGAGTAAGTACCACAGGCGTCTGATTCAACCCTAGGACAAGACGAATAGGCGCCCTAGTTTTCGGATGCAAATTCAATAAAATATCTTGTAGCTCTTCGATTACGTCTGAAATCGAACCCGTTTCAGGTAACGCTGCAGTTGCATAGGGTTGCCACTGTGTCGGCTGCTGCGTCAGCAAGCATAACCAAGGCAAGCGCAGGCGCAACATCAACCCCTCAAGCCACTCTTCGGTTAGATGTTGCAAACGCTCAGAGGAAGAAGAGCCCACATAACTTGCTTGAAGAATAGTGAAATCGAGCGTTTTACGGCGCAATTGCTCCTGCGAGTTACGTACGACCAGTGATGTATTATCAATTAACACAACACGCCAATCGGGCGCATCATAAAATAACACACCCTGCATATAGAGTGTGCGTGCATCCTTACCTAAAAATACCAAAGAAACCTGACTTGGCCATTGATCGACTGGCAAAGTAATTTCAAAAAACGGTGCGGCAAGAAAGCTTGATAATTCTGATGGGAGCTTTGGAGCAGAAATATCTAATAAGGATTTTAAGTCTCGACTGATATCAAGCACTTGTCCCTTCTTATCAAGCTGCAAACTCAAGCCTGACAACGCCTCATTCTCTGGCGAAGCTGCAGCTATTTCCCTTTGCGAAGTGTCTCGTTTACGCCAAAACATATATATTAAAACCCCAACTTACAATGATTAACTCAATCTAATGAGGCGGCTTTCAGCCATTAAAATGTATCAGTGAGCAGATTTAGACTATCCTAACCTCACTGGCATTAAAGACACTAGTCACCTATGCACGTGATTGAATATATTATCAATTATTAATTGAAAAATAAGATTTAGGTGAGTATTTTTTGTACAAACAACTAAAGTCTTATTAGTACAAATATTGTAATAAAAGCAGGTACCGAAACCTACTCAACTGACAGAGAATTCCTGGTTATAATAAATCTATAACCAGACTATGGATAGCAGAGTGATTTTATAAAACCCTTTATCTATAATCAATCTCTACACTCGAATCTGAAAAACCTCATATACTGTAAAGAAATTTACTTAAACTCATAATGGAAAAATAATGATCTCTTTATTAACACATGCAGGCCTATTGGTGTGGGGCATGATCTGCGCAACACAAGATATGCGCTCAAAAAAAATAAGTAACAAACTCACCCTAGGCTTATTTACTGTTGCTCTAGTCTATCTTTTAATGACAGGTCACTCACTGACTCAATCAACTACAGAACAAGCGATAATGGGCTTAGTGTTTGCCATTGCATTAAGTTTGCCTGGCTATATCACTGGAAAGATGGGAGCTGCAGATGTAAAAATGCTCTGTGCAATAGGACTGGCGACACAAGGTCATTATGTATTAATTTGTGTTATTGGTGCAGCAGTATCATTAGTCATTTGGTCTTTATTAAAACCACTATGGTTAAAGCTACCAAAAATAGTGCATAAAACATTCCCGCTGATGAACCCAGCAACAGGAAAACCACTGCCTTATGCACCATTTCTATTTATAGGTATGATCTTCGCAACACTATTAACACAGACTCTTGCTTAACGCTTGAAGTCTCCGCCATCAGTATCTTCAAAGTACTCTGGAATAGGGTGCTTATAACTCTCTAAGAAACGCTGCATAGCCAACTCACGTTCAGTTGGCGTTGCAGTTTGTACATGCTTAGATTTTAAAGTGCCTTCACGCTGCAGCTTCAACCACAGCTCTGTTTGCAGATCAGGGCTATCTATCAGACCACGCTGGTCAGGTTTAGCAGCAACCTGACCACTGACTAAGCTAAATAGAACAACTGAAAAGATTAGCTTTATATTCATAACATAACTCCATGTAAATCTATTTAGCTATTAATAACCTGTGATCGCTTCAATAGGCCGTGGGCCTGTCGATGGCGCACGTTTAATCCCTTGAATTGCTCCACCAGCTGCTGAATTTGTAGCAGGCTGCGCTGATACTGGAATAGGACGCGGAGCACTAACACGCTGCTGAGCTGCTGCTTGTGGCGGCACTGATACAGGACGTGGAGCAGCAACTTGTCGCTGTACTGGCATCGGCGCTTGACGCTGAACTGGAACAGGACGTGGAGCAACAACTTGTCGCTGTACTGGCATCGGCGCTTGGCGCTGAACTGGAACAGGACGTGGTGCTACAGCTTGCGGCTGAACAGCTACAGGCACAGGACGCTGAACTTGCGCAGGAGCTTGTTGCACTGCAGTGACAGGACGTCGAACTGTTACTTGTTGCTGTGCTGGCACCGGCGCAGGACGCTGAATTGGAGCAGTTCGTGGCACTGCCGCTTGCTGAGCAGCCGGAGCTGATGTCGCACGTGCAGCATTATTTTCATATGAACTTGCAACAGGCGTTGCTACGGGCTGAATAATCTTGCCACGTTGATTACGCTGAGGTTGATTAGCAGCTAACTCTGCATGCTCTTGCTTAAGTTGGCTAGCACGCTTCTCTGCATCACGAAACTGTGCGGTGGTTAACTTTTTACGAGTCACTAAATCACGTGCATGATTCCACTTATCTTGATAAATCAAAAGTGTCAGCATATTTTGCGCAGCACGTGTATCAGACTCATTAAGCTCCATTGCAGTCATCAGCTCAAAATGAGATTCAGATAAGCGCTGAAGGTTTAAGTAGGCCACACCTAAGTCATTACGCATCGCATCATTAGCTGGCGACAAGCTGGTTGCTTTACGCAAGTGCTCCAAGGCCTCAGGATAATTCTTACGTGCAACTTGCATCTGTCCCAAACCATGATGAGCATCGGCAACTAAGCATGTTTTAATCAGCTCAGTATACAATTGTTCGGCTTCACTGCGACCCAACACACGTAACAATTGCGCTTTACGCAAACGCGCTTCAGGCAAATGACTCGGTAAGCGCTCAAGATTGGCTAACGCAGCATGCAACCGCCCTGAGTTTGCCATTTCTTGTGTCATACCCATGACCAACTCTTGATCATCAGTCAATGGATCACAATTTTTCGGCTGGCTCTGCTCACGCTTGACCAACCAAGATGAAGATGGCTCTACAGCACACCCAACTAAACTTCCAGCAAGCAACAATATCACTACGATATGTTTCATCCCATATCTCCCAAGGCTTGGATAATCGCAATAAAACCGGGGCCTGCTAAGACAATTAACAGCGCCGGAAAAAGAAAAACCATCATTACAATAGACATTTTAGCTGACATTTTCGAAACTTTTTCCTGAAGAGAAGTCATTCGCCTTTCATCAAGAAGCTCCTTCAGTGACAGCAAAGAACTCATCCCACCACCACCTTGATGTATCAACTGCTCAAGAATAGTAAAAGCATCAGTTAAATCGTCTACCTGCAGTAAAAAAGCACTTTCACGCAGCTCTGATCCGAGCTCCAAACCCGCATCAACACGCTGTAAAATATACTTCAGTTCGCGCGTTAATTCAGGAAGTATTTTTTCACCACCCTGCATCAGCACACGTAATGCTTGCTCAACGGTCATACCCACTTCAAACAGCATACGCAGCAGTGGAATCATCGTTGAAACTTCTATACTCAACTGTTCTTGACGATTTTTAGCAGCTTTTGCAATATAGCGTTTTGGGATTAAGTACCCGATGCCAAAAACAAATAACAGCACAATCCAAAACACCTTACTGCCCGACTCAGCAGAATCACTTGTCCAACCCTGAATAACAGCAGCAAACACAGTGAGTAAAATCGGTACAGCAAACTGAATAATGAAAAAAAGCGTTCTATGTCGAGCAGTGCGCCAACCTAACTGATTAAGAAACCCAACGGCTTCATTATCAATAAGCTTACTATTCGAGAGTAGCGTACTGCTGGACAACGTATCTAAAGCACTGACAGATCCAGCACCACCTAAGCGCCCAATAACACTACGCATAGCCATTTGTCGGCGAATCACTAAGCTAAACAGCAAGACCGCAGATATTAAGAACAATAGAGATGCCACTATTAAAGCATTCATACTCATATACTCTTCATCATACGCCAGAGCAGGAGACTACCGAGGATCTGCAAGCCAAAAGCAAAGAGCAATACTATCTGCCCAGTACTTTGTTCCCACATACCCAGCAGCAACTCAGGGCTACTTATAAATAAATACCCAGCCATAGCGACAGGCAACCCACCTAATACCAACGCACTCGTACGCGTCTCACCGGTTAAAGCACGTAACTGCCGCGAGGCTAAATCTCGATCACGAATTAACGTAATCAGATTTTTCAGTACTTCACTGGCATTACCACCGTAGCGTTGGTTCACGGCAATCGATAGCGCCAACATGTGGAACTCTTCGCGCTCATACAATTGCGCAAAATCATTCACCGCATCGGTGAGCGGCATACCGCGCTGGATACTATTGCGCGTACGCAATAGAGCACTTTGTAAAGGATCTTGAGTATTCTCAATCGCTAATAAGAAACCATCACCCAAGGTGCGGCCCGATTTTAAACTGCGAATAATATGATCAAGAAACTGCGGTAACTGACTGATCATCTTTTGCAAACGACGGTGAAAGCGTACTGCTAAGTAAGCCCGTGCAAAAAGCAAGGATCCAACCAGGGTGATCACAAAAACCGCCACACCACCCATAAAAAGAGCCAGAGCTAAGATCAGAAACCAAAGCACAAATACAAACATCAACTTACTTGTCGTCAAACGAATACCTGAGCGTATCAATTCACGCTGTAAGAAGCCGATATAAGCTTTATCATCGCGTACAAAATCACCACTCAAGCGCTCGACAACCTTTTCGGACGCGCCTGCATGCTTACTACGTCGGAAGAAAAGAAACCCTCCAACAAGTAGCACTATTGAGAGAATGATTGGAAAATTTATCATCTCATTTTACCTGTCATCCTTGATATCGATTAGAGCGACTCGCCTGCACGCCACCACTCAAAGTAGCTTGGGTTGCAGAACCACGTAATGTCTCATTACGTAATTTATCGCCCGCCATATTTATTGCTTCGCGTATAAAACCACCCTGGGCGCTTGGATCAACACGGAACAAAGTGTTGGTCACATACTGATCATCTCGTAGACCTACAACCTCTAGGATCTCAGAAACACAACGACGCCCATCAGATAAACGTGTGAGCTGAATAACAATATCAACAGCAGACTGAATTGTTTGTCTCAACGTCTGCGGCTGAATCTGTAATCCAGAAAACCCAACTAAGGTTTCTAAGCGCAGTAAAGCATCAGATGCCGTATTCGCATGCACAGTACTCATCGAACCATCATGGCCCGTATTCATTGCTGTAAGCACATCAAGCACTTCAACACCACGTATCTCACCCAGAATCAAACGGTCAGGGCGCATACGTAACGCATTTCGGACTAGATCACGTGCCGATACATCACCGTGACCATCAGCATTGGGTGGGCGCGTTTCCAGCCGCACAACGTGACTGTGCTTCAGTTGCAGCTCGGCAGTATCTTCAATGGTCACAATACGCTCACGCTCATTGACCAGCTGACTGAGCATATTCAACATTGTGGTTTTACCTGTACCGGTACCACCACTGACCAATACGTTACAGCGCTTATTTACCATCAAGGTAAAGAATTCTAAGATCTTCTGATCAATCGAGCCTGAAGCAATTAAGTCACCGCTGTTCATCATCTCGCGACTAAATTTACGTACTGATAGACACGGGCCATCCAAGGCAACCGGGGGGATCACCGCATTAATTCGGCTGCCATCAGGCATGCGCGCATCAACCATCGGTGATGACTCATCAAGACGGCGACCCATAGGCGCAAGAATGCGCTGGATCACACGTAATAGATGATTATCATCCATAAAACGTAGCTCACTGTGGTGCAATACACCGTGACGCTCAACAAAAATATTATGTGGACCGTTCACTAATATTTCTGAAACTGAATCGTCACGCAATAGCACTTCTAATGGACCAAAACCAGTTAATTCATCAACTAATTCTTCAGTCAAACGGTCAACTTCATAACGTGAGATGGCCATTTGTCGGCGACGCGTATAGTCATGTACTTTATCGCTAACAAAATGAGATAACTGGGCACGCGGCCCCTCGAGAAGATTGTCTCTATCATCTTCAAGAGCATCAATAATAAATCGATGCAGCAACGCTTTCAGATCTTTATCAACACCCGTAGCGTGCGGAAAACCTGATCTACGACTCACTTCGTCAACTCCATAAGGCGTGTAAACAAACCTGTTGATGAAGCTTTTTTCTTACCATCTAGCTTCAACAAGTTCATTAAAGCCTTGCTTAAAGGATCGCGAGGCGCAAACATAAACACAGATTGGCCTTGATTGATCGACTGTAAACGCAACTCAGGATTGTACGGTAAAGTGCCACGCAAAGGCATATCAAAGGCTTTACTTAAAGTCCGCGAGTCAGGTGCAACTTGGCTTGAGTAGCGATCAAGAATAAGCTGGCTCTTTTCCAGCTTCATACCATTATCACGCCAATGTGCCAATAAATCCAAGTTGCGACGGCAGGCTGAAACACTGGTGTTCGAGTACCAACTAATCTCATCAGCAAAGCCCACTAACGTATGCAGAGCCTCACAATCTGTTTGACCACATAGATTGACAAAAACTTTATCAAAACTCTGACGTAAAGCAGACATCAATAAAAACAGCTCTGATGAGTTGGCACCGTTCAGTACGCTACCGTTGTCACCGGCAGGCAACACCGTCAACCCTGATGACTCATGCACAACAAAAGCGTTATCGATTAAACTACGGTCAATGCGTCGTAAATTACGCATTGCATCGTCAAAGGTAAAACCTAACTCCAAACCTAAAATATCTAAACTTTCACCATTAGGTACGCCAAGATCAACGAAAAGTACGCGTTCACCTTGTTTCTGCATAAGTAAAGCTAAATGCACCGCAACAAATGCAGCATCAGCATCCGGCTGATTACCACACATCACGCTCAGTTCGCCGCGTTCACGGCGTGACTGTAACTGCGGTAAGCGATCAGTGATGCGTCGAACAAGACCCAACACCTCACTGCTACGTTGACCATAAGTAATAAAGTCACGTGCGCCTGCGCGCATTGCAGCAATAACCAGCTCATTATCAAAACCATCACCCACCACTACAACAGCAGTTAAGGGACGTGCTTCTAACAAGCTCTCAATCAATGCACACTGATTAATCAGATTATTGCGATCAATATTTACAAATACTAGCGTTGCGCCTGTGGCCTCAATTAACCCCAACAAAGAATCAAGATTTTGCGGTGTACGCAATACATGACCCACTGTGGCAATACTGCTCTGCAGCCAGTTAATATCTTCATCATCTGCCACACAGGCAAGAAAAGTCTGTTCCATCATAATCGTATCCTTACCTTACCGTGACAGGCCATTACGCTTATCGAAACTACCATTTTCCAACAACAACATTTCAAATGCTGAAGGGTCGTATTCGCGCAATGATTCACCCGGTAACTCGGGCAGATTAGCATCAGCCGCTAGCGGGTTAACTAAGTGCGGCGTGACAATCATTAGCAGTTCACGCTCTTCAGTACTGTTTGTCGTGTTACGAAAAAACGCACCCAGAATTGGAATATCGCCTAAACCAGGAAACTTATTAACCGTGGAAATATTACGTGTCGTCATCAAACCACTGATCACAAAGCTTTCACCATCAGCAAGAGAAATACTGGTATCTGTGCGGCGCACATTCAGTGATGGCACTTTATAGCCTTCAATTTCAACTTCACTGCTAAAATCTATATCACTGACTTCTGGAGCAACTTTTAAATGAATGCGGTTTCTATCAATAATGGTTGGTGTTAAATTCAGCTTTACACCATAGGGTTTGTATTCAATCGAGATTGAATCACTCCCGCCTGAAGGCACAGGTACAGGAAACTCACCACCGGCTAAAAAACTGGCTGTTTGTCCACTCATAGCCACTAAACTTGGACGTGAGAGGGTGTAAGCAAAACCGCTACTTTCTAGTGCATTCAGCGCACCTAAATATTTTTTACTGCCACCGCCCCAAGCAATATTAAAGCCATCACCTAATAAGTTGGAACCTATTGAATCGCCGACAATATCAAAAAAGCTACTATTAGGACTGGTAATAACTTTACCGTTAGAGCCTTTACCATAGAGCGAAACACCAATTTCTTTTAGCTTAGTGCGGTTCACTTCAACAAAACGAATATCAGTCTGCACTTGGTTCGGTAATGGCATTTCAGCAGTGGCTTGAACAGTCACCGGCTTCATTAACGCCGAGGCCGCTTCACCTTCAATAAATAGCATGCTTTGGCGCG
>Ga0265295_1000193_pt1 | contig 126307 bp, 121 predicted proteins | sample Munlansysbiofilm_FD_192503 | JGI IMG/M metagenome (GOLD analysis project Ga0265295, IMG submission 192503) | Leachate microbial communities from a municipal landfill in Southern Ontario, Canada - Methane capture system biofilm | ecosystem: Engineered > Solid waste > Landfill > Unclassified ...
TCATATCCGAATAGCAATAAAATCCAGAGCTGACAATGAGAGGCTCATTGGCGCACTAATGGGTTTCGAGAAGTTGTTGTATTGACTTATAGTTGTTATGGTGCTATCATCAAGAGGAATACAAATGAATAATATTTTATGTTCCGTTCGACAAATCGGACGGCTAAGAGGGAAACAGGTTAGAGTCCTGTGCGGTCCCGCCGCTGTAAGCGTGTTGTAGTATTCGTATCCACTGAGGAAACTCGGGAAGGTGAATCCTGCGTATAACGTAAGCCAGAAGACCTGCATAAAATATCGTTCCAGCCAACGGGCAATTGGCAGAGGAATGGATGACCGCAGGTATATTTGCGGCTATCGATCTAAGAACAGTAAATTCGGACTGTAGCTAAGGCTACAGTTCTTTTTTTATTTATTTCGACTTAGACTCTGCCTGTAAGAAGAAAGTAAAAAAAAGAAAGGGGAGTTAGAAATGGAAAAAAAGTATCACGTAGTGTTCAAGAAAATCGATGAGGAAACAATGTTTGGCGAGGAGATGACGAGGGAAGACATCCACCGCATAAGGAAAGACAAGTCCATAATTATAATCAAGATTTCAGACATTAAATAGGATGGGGGATATAACATGAGAAATAATAAGCTATTACTGACCTTTTTACTACTGATAAGCCTTCTGCTTCCGGCCTGTACTACCGCTGGTCCATCAGCACAACCTCAGCCAGAGGCTTCTGTTGAAACCGCTGTGAAAAGTGAGCTGCCAACTACAGACCCCGCAGGAAATGCCATAGTAGTTCCAGAAAAAATTGAAAAGATAGTATCTCTCGCACCATCAATAACCGAGATATTGATTGAAATGGGTTACGCGGATAAGCTAGTAGCAGTTGACCTCCAGTCAAAAAAACTTGAAAGTCTTCCCGAAGGACTGGAATATTTTGAACTGATGTCTCCAGATGCTGAAAGACTGGTTGCAATGAAACCTGATATAATCTTTGCTTCAACATTAAGTATCGGTGATGGAGCAGACGTTTTAAGCCCACTTAAGGAGTTTGGGATATCTGTAGCCTATATCCCTTCAAGCGATAGTATTGATGGGATATATAAGGATATTGAATTTGTAGCTGCAACGCTCCAAAACCAGGCTGAAGGGGATAGAATAGTTGCTGAAATGAGAGAGAGGATAGAAGAAATAAGAAGTCTGAGTGAGACCATAACTGACAAAAAGACTGTTTACTTTGAGATAAGCGCTGCTCCCTATATGTACAGCTTTGGTAAGGGTGTGTTTCTTGATGAAATGATCGAAATAATTGGAGCTGAAAATCTGCTCGCTGATCAAGATGGCTGGATATCAGTTTCTGAAGAGTTGATACTAAGTAAAAATCCTCAGGTAATACTCACGAATGTGAACTATATCGAAAATCCAGTTGAAGAGATAAAAGAACGTGCTGGGTGGGACTCTGTTGAGGCAATAAAAAACGGAGAAATCTACTATATCGACAACATGTCAAGCTCACTCCCCAATCAAAATATAGTAAAAGCACTGGAGGAAATGCTAAGAGCAGTATATCCGGAGCTTAGTTGATCATGAGTACGACCCAAAGAGCTGCTTTTGCGGCAGTATTAAGCTTCGTAGTCCTGGTCTTGGGAGTGGGTATTGGAAGCGTGTACATACCCCCTGCGGAAGTACTTAAAATATTTGGTGAGAAACTTCTTGGCATAAGCACCGACTCAAGTCATACAGTGGCATCAATAGTATGGGACATAAGGCTTCCAAGAGTATTATTGGCATATATTGTGGGAGCGGCCTTATCGGTAAGTGGGGCAGTTATGCAATCGGTTCTTAAGAATCCTCTTGCATCCTCCTATACACTGGGAGTCTCCTCCGGAGCTTCCTTTGGTGCAGCTATCATCATAGTGACAGGGCTAAGACTGCCTGTATTCGGAGCATTTACACTTCCATTCACTGGTCTTGCATTTGGGATTATTACCGTAATACTCGCTATCAGTTTTGCCTCAAGATTGGACAGCAATATGGAAAATAACACAATAATACTGGTAGGAATAGTATTTTCATTATTTATAAATGCAATTCTTACTATGATAACAGCCCTATTCAGGGATAAGGTTGCACAGCTTACATTCTGGCAGATGGGTAGCTTCTCACTAAAGGAGTGGTCGAGTGTATATATCTTGCTCCCGATCTTGATTACACTTGTCTCCATACTGCTTTTGTATTCTAAGGAGATGGATATATTGACTTTTGGTGAGGAACAGGCATTTGCTATAGGTGTAGACGTTCAAAGGGTTAAGTGGCTGCTGCTGGGACTTGCTGCAGCGCTGACTGGAAGTGCAATCGCTTTTGTTGGCGTTGTAGGATTCATCGACCTTGTGGCTCCACATATAGTAAGGAAATTATTCGGATCCTCTCACAGCATCGTTCTACCAATGACTGCAATTTTTGGGGGCTCATTCATGGTAGTGTGTGATTTGATCGCAAGAACGATAATTGCACCCATAGAGCTGCCGGTTGGTGCGATTACAGCAATGGTAGGGGCACCTTTTTTCACTTATCTCTATTTCTCAGGGAGGAGGAGTTCCCAATGCTGAGTATTAAAAAGCTTTACGCTGGCTACAATGGTTACGACGTACTTAAAAACATATCGGCCGAGGTTGATAATAATCAGAACCTTTGTATAATTGGAGGCAACGGCTGTGGCAAGACGACACTTATAAAGGCTATAGCTGGTATGATCCCCTTCAAGGGATCTATTACACTTGATGGTAAGAATACAGCTTCGATGAGGCGACTCGAGCTGGCCGAAAAGATGGCAGTAATGACTCAGATTTCATCAGTGTACTTCTCTTATTCTGTATTTGAAACCGTGTTAATGGGAAGATATGCTAAAATTAAGAACACTTTTCTAAAAAAGCACACTGCATATGATAAGGAAGTTGTATACAGCTGCCTCGAAGCAACCGGGTTAAAAGATCTCAGAGACAGGCCTATCCTGGAGCTATCTGGCGGGCAATTGCAAAGAGTACATCTTGCAAGGGCTATAGCTCAGCAGCCTCAAATAATATTACTGGATGAACCCACCAACCACCTGGACCTTAGGTATCAAGTAGAAATAATCGACTTCCTAAGAGAATGGTCAAAAGAGGAAGGCCATTCAGTCATAGGTATTTTACATGATATAAACCTTGCAGTTAGACTTTCCGACAAGGTGCTGCTGCTTAAGGACGGACAACAGGTAGGCTATGGAAAGACAGAGGAAGTAATCGATAAGGCATTACTGAAGAAGGTATATGACATGGACGTTGTAGAATATATGGTCAAATCCTACAAAAGGTGGGAGAGGCTTGATTGGAGGAATTCAAATGAAAGGGTTGTATAGAAGCAAATATGAAGCGTATCCTTTTTTGAGCGACCATGGAGACGACTTAAGGTGTGATTTTGAAATACTTACAGATGAAACTGCCAGCTTAATAGGGTTATTAAGATCAGATATTGAGGATGAGTTCCTGAGGGAAGAGCTTTTAAAGATCTGCGAGATAACCTATCATATCAACCCTAGTCTTAGGACATTTTTCTCAGTTACTGAGGAGGAAATGGAGTGGTTAGAGGAGGCAACCCGATGGCTGTCTGAGGAGACCAAGGGGAGATACCAAAGATTTGTACTTACTCAAGGCTCTAAATCAGCTTGCCAGGCTCATGTGATAAGGACAAAATTCAAGGAGATAGTGAGGATGATATACAGACACGTACACAAGGGGAACAGAGTCCCCGACGCACTGATAGATGCCTGCAATATCCTTTCCAATTATTTCTTTTTCCTCGCATTAAAGTTAAACGAGCTTGAAGAAGTGGCTGAGGTGGAGTATCAGAGCAGGAATTATAAATAAATATCAAAAAAACAAAATCTACATAAGACCAACATAATTGGAACACATCTATCTTCTATACTTAAAACATAGAAAGCAGTAAACAAATAAAAAAAGGAGAGTGTAGAAGATGAAAAAATCAGTAGTAATGTTAGCAGTGGCAGTAATGATGCTTGGGACGATGGGTGTAGCCTTTGCGGATGCAAGCTGGGGTCCGGCAGCGATTTATGCAACATATTCTGACAAAGCTGATACAGAAGAAGAAGCATATGCACTGAAGGTCGAAAAGGATATGACCTTCGGAGAAATGGCTCAGGAAGAAGGAATCTACGATGAGTTCAAGGCCGCAGCTCTTGAAGGCAAAGAAACAATGCTTGATCAGTTGGTAAAAGACGGTAAAATAACCCAAGAAAAAGCTGATGAAGTACTTAAAGCAATGGAAGCTTGCGATGGAGACAGCCAAGGCCTACTGAAGGGAACCGGACTATTCGGACAAAGAAACGGTAATGGTCAAGGAGCAGGCAATGGGCAAGGAAACGGAGCAAAAGCTGGCAACGGTGAAGGATTTGGTGGTGGAGCTCAAAACAGAGGTGGAAACGGCGGTAATGGACAGAGAATTATGGATGGAAGCTGCATAGAAGATTAACTTTAATAGAGCCAGGGATGTTTAGTCCCTGGCTCTTTATTTGAAACCTATTCACTACCGTGTTATAATTTTTTCAGAATAAGTAGTCCAATACCACGAAAGAGAAGGTAAGGAATAATGTGCATCTGATCTAAGACATCAGCCTGATAGTAATGGAAAGCCCTTGTAATATTGGGCATATTTTCATGCGATAAAGAGGGGGAGTTAACAGATGCTTTTAATAAGTGCAAAAAACATTAAGAAATATTACGGTGACCGACTAATAATTGATCTTCCTGAGTTGAGTGTATTTGAAGGTGACAGAATTGGCATAGTAGGAAACAACGGAGCAGGGAAGACTACATTGGTTGGTCTATTGACCGGGGATATATTGCCTGATAGCGGTACGGTTGATATAAGATGCAGCTATAGTTATATTTCTCAACTGGATGTTCCTAAAATAAAATCAATATCTTCGGAGTTTGCTTCAAAGCTGAATATTCCTGAAGTATATACAGAAACAATGAGTGGTGGAGAGAAAACCCGATTTAAATTGGCCATAGTAATGCAAAATAATGATCCACTTATTATTGCAGATGAACCGACGAGCAATCTTGACATTGAAGGTATTGAGGAGTTGGAAAAGACTCTTAATGAACATAAAGGTGGGCTAATCATTATCTCTCATGACAGAAAGCTTCTTGACTCCTGCTGCAATAGTATCATAGAGATTGAAGACGGCAGGATTGAAATATATGAGGGGAACTATACAAGATTTATTCAGCAAAGAGAGGAAAGAAGAGAGAGGCAGATATTCGAATACCAGCAGTATAAAAGAGAGAAGGAAAGACTTCAGGAATCAATGATCCGGATCAGTGAGAAGTCAAAGTCAACAAGAAATGCTCCAAGGAGAATGGGTAATTCTGAAGCAAGACTCCACAAAATGGGAGGTCAGAGCGCGAAGAAAAATCTGGACAACAGGAAAAAAGCCGTCCAAACAAGGATTGAGCACCTTGAGAAGAAAGATAAACCCAAGGAAGCAAAGCCTGTCCATGTAGACTTTTCAAAAGGTCTACTGCAAAGCAGGAGGATAATCTCAGGTGAGGGGATAAATAAAAGCTTTGGTGAAAAGGTAATTTTTGAGGATGCTGAGTTTCTTGTCGGGCCAAGAGAAAAACTAGCACTTGTGGGACCTAATGGCTCAGGGAAAAGTACACTTGTTAAAATGATCCTTTTAGACGAGGGAGGCATAAAGAAAGCAAAAAGTGCCAAGATAGGATACTTCAGTCAGAACTTTGAGATTTTAGATCAGAGCAGTACGCTCCTTGAGAGTGTACTAAAAGACAGTCCCTACTCAGAAACCTATGTAAGAACAATGCTTGGGAGACTTCTTTTCAGAAGAGATGACGTTCATAAAAGGATCGAGATGCTAAGCGGGGGAGAAAAAGTAAAGGCATGTGTTGCAAAGCTTATACTATCCGATAACAATCTACTGATAATGGATGAACCAACCAATTACCTGGACATAGCATCCATAGAAGCATTGGAGGAAGCGATGTCAGACCATGAAGGAAGCATGCTGTTTGCCACTCATGACAGAGCTTTGATCGATAGAATAGCAACAGGATTACTGATAATCACAGGGAAAAAGATCGTCAGGTTTGATGGGAACTATGAGGAGTACCTGCAATATGGAAGTAGGATCAAAAAAGATGATTCCTCGGAGATTCTTGCGGTTTTGGAGAACAGGCTTTCTATCCTCGTAGGACAGCTAGCGTCAATCAATTATACAGAAGAAAAGAATAAGCTAGAGCAGGAATACTTCCTTACAGCCGGAAAGATAAAAGAACTGAGACGTAATAAGTAGGTGTTTCCACACTCTCTAAGTGGGTAAAAGTGCCTTGATTGAGGCAAAGGAGATGATCTAATGAAGATTGCAATAATAGTTGGGAGCCTGAGGGAAAAATCCTTTAATAGAAGAATTGCGGAGTTCATAAAACAAAGATATGAAGGTGAACATGAAATGGAGGTCATTAGATTAAATGACCTGCCGTTATTCAACGAGGATTTCGAGAAGGATCCTCCACAGTCTGTAAAGGAGTTCAAAGAAAAAATAAAACAAAGTGAAGCAATACTGATAATAAGCCCAGAGTATAACCATTCGATCCCCGGAGGGATGAAAAATGCTCTGGACTGGTGCTCCAGAGTCGATCGAGTGTTTGTAAATAAACCTGTTTTGATAATGGGTGCTTCAAATGGCAATGTCGGTACCGCAAGAAGTCAATCTGAGATCCGGCAGGTGCTCAATGCACCAGGATTATCAGCTTTGGTACTTCCAGGGAACCATCTCCTCATAGCAAACGTTCAGGATCATTTTGATGAGAATGGAAATTTTGCAGATGAACGAACTATTAAATATCTGGATAAGGTTATGGAGAACTTAATAAAATGGGCTGAGAAGATAAAATTATAAAATCCACGGCAGTCGCCGAGGATTTTATAATAACTAAACTGCCCATTCTCCGTCCATAAAAACCTCGATCTCTTCTCCATCTTGAGTAATCCCCACAATTGAAAGATCGGATGTGCCTATCATAAAGTCCTCATGGGTGAAGGAGTCGTTGACTTCATGTGCCTCAAGTTCTTTCTCGTTCATGGAAGGACCTCCTTCTATACAGGTAGGATATGCCTTACCAAGAGCCAGGTGACATGCTGCATTTTCATCAAATAGAGTATTCATAAATAGTATCCCTGCTCTTTCAATAGGTGAGCTGTACGGAACAAGTGCCACCTCCCCCAGATACCTTGAACCCTCATCCATGTCAAGAAGCTCAGCCAGCAAATCATGGCCTGTCTTTGCTTCAAAGTCGACAACCTTACCATTTTCGAAAACAAGGCTGAAGTTATCTATCAGATTTCCTCCATAGTTAAGAGGTTTTGTACTGTAAACAACACCATTTACTCCGTACTTTGCAGGAAGAGTGAACACTTCCTCTGTAGGCATATTAGCTACAAAAAGATCTCCCTTGGCATTTACACTTCCCCCGCCAGCCCATATGTGGCCTTCAGGAAGTTCTATCATAAGATCTGTGCCGTTATTGGAGGTATAGTGAAGCTTGGCAAATTTCTTTCCATTAAGATAATTTACCTTTTTCTTAAGCGTTTCTATATGCTGTTTCCAGGCCTCAACAGGATCATCGCTGTTCATTCTCGTTGCTTCGAGGATAGCATCCCAAAGCTTTTCAACAGCTTCTCCCTCCTCCACCTCCGGGAATAATTGTTTAGCCCAGGAAATAGTTGGAATAGAGGCAACGCACCAAGAATTAATGTCGTTCATAGTGTAGTTTCTGTATTCCTTTAAGCCAATTCCGGAAGCTTTATTATTGGCTGATATTTTTCTTGTGTCTATGCCCTGGAGCAATTGAGGATCCTCAGCTGAGATATATATAAAGTTACCACCCTTTTTTGCAAATTCCTCCAGAGGTTCTGCCTTCCACCTTGGGAAGCTCTCAAAGACCTCAAGCGGCGCATTCTCATATTTGAGTCTGGTAAGGACGTCATCCGTCCAATTCATGTAAATGTCTGTACATCCATGCTGATAGGCAATTTTTGCCATCATTCTTACGAATTCTGCACCTTCGACGGGAGCAGAGATAACAAGAGGTTCGCCTGGCTTTAGATTTACACCAACCTCAACAAGCAACCGGGCATACTCTTCCATTTTTCCCTTAAAGCTTGACATTTGATCACCCCAATTTAAGAATCTACCATCAGTTTACCTAATAAACGGGATAATGTAAACAACTCCTCCAAAATTAGCTTTAGTTTAACGTGATAAATGAAATGTAAATGGCTATATTATCAAATACTCACTTGATATCATACAATTGACAGCGATTGACTCTCATACCGGCTTTATACTTAGACAATTCTCTCCAAATAGAGCAAAAATCCTTATAAGCATTAAAAATTGCCTGAAGAATACGCTGCTTGTGGTTTTCAAATCATACGGAGCTATAATGTTCATAACATTTATTGAGCTTTCGGGAGGACTGATTTTGATTGATGTACCAAATCCTATCCTTATAGCAATGATCATAGCAGCCTTCGATATACTGCCTCTCTTTGGAACTGGAGGGATAATGGTTCCATGGGTAATTTTAATCTCGTTATCGGAAGCTATGGAAGGGCGTTGGGGCTGTTTATACTCTATGTATTGTAACGGTAGTTAGAAATATGATAGAACCAAAGATCGTAGGGGGGCAGCTGGGGATACATCCTATCGTCGCTTTGATGAGTATGTTCATAGGAGCTACCTACTTCGGTATCCTTGGATTATTCGGTTTCCCGATCACTCTTTCGCTTTTGAAGCACTTAAATGATGAAGGAATAATAAAGGTATTCAAGTGATGTAATGGCTTGTTCGAATGAATCAGCCTTCATCATATCAACTTGAGTTAACTATTTATTGATAAACGATAAACTATTCGCTATAATATTCCTGAGGGCTATAAAAGAGGTGTAATATATGAAAAAAGGAACAACACTATTCCTAAAGCTGGCAGTAATAATTATTGCACTGCCAATACTTGCATTGTGTGTTTTGGGGCTGCCAACTATCGTAAGAAGCTCAATTGCTCACCCATGGGAATTGAACAGGTATTTGTACGGTATAATCGGGGGAATGTATGTAACAGCCATTCCATTTTTCTACGCCCTGTATCAGGCAATGAAGCTGTTAGGGTATATTGATAAAAGTAATGCTTTTTCCTTTGATTCAGTGCAGGCACTGAACAGGATCAAGTGGAGCGGGCTCACTATTAGCGCAATATATATAGTATTAATGCCATTGTTCTATATAATAGGCGAGCTGGATGATGCTCCCGGTGTAATATTGATTGGTATGGCATTCACATTTGCACCTGCGGTGATTTCAGTATTTGCTGCTGTACTCCAAAGGCTGTTGAAGGAAGCTATAGAGTTCAAGGCTGAAAACGAGCTTACAGTGTGAGGTGGTGGAAATGGCAATAATAATTAATTTAGATGTAATGCTTGCCAAAAGGAAAATGAGCGTTACTGAGCTCTCAGAGAGAGTGGGAATAACCATGGCAAACTTATCAATACTGAAAAATGGTAAAGCAAAAGCAATCAGATTCTCCACCCTTGAAGGCATTTGCAGAGCGCTTGAATGCCAACCTGGAGATATACTTGAATACAGAGAAGACAAATAGGGTCCCTCGGGGATCTTTTTTCATACCTAAAACTTTAACACTTTACTAAAATAAAAAAGGAAGTATAATATGTCTAATATTCTTTTTTGACGGAGTGATGACAGTGGTAAAATATGCTAAAAGAATGCAAAACAAGGATTCTTTACTGAAGGCAATGGCAGAGGTACAAACTGCATGAGGCTTTGCTTCAGCTCAGTAACGGTTGACAAGATCAACCTTGGTATAGAAAGGCTGGGGAGAATCATAAAACAAAGGTTAAGTTAATAAAGCTTTACAAAGATTTCACATTTAGGACACGAAACCTTAACAATTTTCCTATATACTGATAACAGATAGTAAACAACACTGTCCCCCATTCATTTATATAGTATGCTGCTTCATACAACTTGAGCTCCATATACGGAGCTCATTTTCTTTTTTGAATTTTCAAATTTTGTTCTGAAAAGGAGGATTTCCCAGCTAAATGTAGTATATTAATATTTAAGAGAGCAATTGCGAAAGGGAGATTTGAAACCATGAAAACATACAATCAGGACAGTCTATTTGATAAGCAATCCCAAAATAACCACAAATTGGATGTGGTCAGAATGGACTACATTGAAGCTCAAGCATTGACTTGGAAGGAGTTGTTCCAGGGTTACGAAAAGCTCTATGCAATTACATATTCATCAGCCATTGGATTTGCATCCGAGCTTCTAAAGCTATTTGACTATGCTGAAATAATATTTGGTTACGAAGGAGTTATAAACTACGATCTACATGAGGTCATGGCTTATCAGCAAAGGACAATTGAGAATCTCAAGGAATCAGCTAGCAACAATAAGATTGATCTTGCAAAAAGGATAGATGACGGTTCATTAAAGCTTCATGTTGCGGATAAAAAGCTTTCTCATGAGAAACTATATCTTCTTGAAGCAAATGACGGCAGTAAAAGAGTTATTACAGGGTCTGCAAATATGTCCTACTCAGCATTTAGAGGTCTACAAAGAGAAAATATCATATACATTGATGGTGATAAGGCTTTTGCTTGGTATTTCAAGCAATATCTGGAACTAAAGTCTGACAGCACCTCTGAAATTACCAAAAAGGCTCTCGGGATAGAAGATTTCACGGAAGAAGTAGATGAATTGCCGATTTTCAATAAAGTAAAAGTACAGAAAGCCATGATTATTGAAAAGGAAACAGTAAACGTAGATGCAATAAAATTTGTATTCTCAGTTGATGATCTGTCAAAGCAATATAAAAAGAGCATACCACCATCGGACAGAAAAGGTAAAGTATTCCTGTCACCAGACAAAGTAGTTGAAACCAGAAGGAGGCTTATAGAGAATAAAAGGATAGATCAGGAGATGAGATCCGAGTATCCTGCTCTAGTCCTGGATTATGACAATAAAAGGGCCGTTCTCAATGATATTCCGCTAAATCTTGAACCGGACACTGAAGAAATAAGAAGAGATGCAGCACTATTTTTAGAGTACATGAACGGATATGAAAAATTTTATGGAAATGTGGCAGAGATGCAAAGCAAATACTATGCATTTGCTGTGTGGTTCCTAACAAGTCCATTCATGGCAATTATGAGAATAACTGCTGAAAGGAACAATAGGCCACAACTTCCTTACCCTGTATTTGGGCTCATATACGGCAAATCAAAGGCAGGAAAAACATCATTTCTTGAAACTCTGTTAAAGATGATGATAGGTCAAAAGACAAAGCTCGTTGCACCTGACTTTACAAGAACAAACATCGACGGTCTAAAACGAGTGGTAAAAGGAGCTCCAATAATTGTAGACGACCTTAACCAGAGCAGGTTTAGTACTCATGCAATAGAAATGATAAAGAATGACGATTTTGGAGTGTTGGAGAACAACGAATCTTTCCCAGCCGTTGTAATAAGTGCAAATGAAGACGTAAAGGCAGTCGCACCAGAAATAATTAGGAGGACTGTTATTTGCCATGTTCAAGCCGGGCTCACCAACAGGGAGGTCATGAGGGACAGGATTGTCAGAAAGGTTCAAAGCAACATAGGGACAGCTCTATACAGGGAATTTCTAAGGAGGATGTTTGAAATAATCCCATCACTAATTGATGAATTGATGGATCAAACTATTGAATACAACCCTGATATACTTGCGGAAGCTTCTTCGGTGTTTTATGAGATACTATCTGAAAACACGGATGTTGAACTACCGATATTCATAAGAAGATTAAGCTTAGATGACTACTTTGGCGAAAAAATTACCAGCTCCCAGGCAATAGATACCATTAGAAGAGCTTGGATGATCAATAAAAAAGCATTTTCCTACGATAAAAAGCAAAATACCTTGACCTATAATGCCGGTCAAAACTGGGATGCAAGCTATATAGTCAAGGAGTTGCCCGAAGATCTTGAAGCAAAACAATCGAGAGAGCTTGTGGTGTTCGACATAGACAAAGCATCTAAGTTTTTCGAAATAGATTTTAAAAAGGAATTCAGTTGGATAGGAAGGTTTGTTAAGTAGATTATATTTGTATCTATCCATTACTATTTCAATATCCTTAGATACCCATAGGAGGAGTTGAGAAAAGTGTTTGATTTTCTGGAAGACATGTTCTTGGCTCTCCGCTTCATTATCCAGTTCATGACCCACGGGTTGAGTATTACAGATGCTGTTGCAGCTTCAATTGAGGTATTGCAGATATTGCTTGGTATCTATGGATCTAAGGTAAAAAAGAAAGGCAAGTACTGGTTGATTATCCATAGAACGATTGCAGCAATGCTTCTTATTGCTATTTTGATACATATCGAATGAACAACTAATTTAATATAAATAAACCAAGAAAATTGAGTAGATAAAAAAAGCCGATCATATCAATTTGCCATAGGATCCAAATATGATCGGCTTTTTTTATTCAGATATCGGGACTATGGAAATGTTGATTTCCGAAATAAAGTCCACAAATTTCTTCAGGTTTTCACTCGTTGCTTCATCAGAGTGAAGGAACCATACATCTCTTACGAATGGTGTACCATCCAGGTTTACTAAAGGAAGTAAATGAAAATTTTTTCTTTTGTGTATAAAACTTGAAAAAGTAATTGTGTATCCAAAATTATTTTCTACAAGATCAAGTGCAGTATCTAAGTTGGTGACCTTTGTATCGATCGTTAATGGTTGATCAAAATGATCACGCCACCATTTCACTATGGATGAATACGTCTCATAGTTTCTAATATACCAGATCAAAGGAATCTGGGGCATTTGCTCGTAGGTCATAGGATTGCTGGAAACTGCAAAGCATTGCTGTATCCCAATATGCTTTGCATTCAACGAATGACTGTTGCTGCCGAACATAAATCCACATCTGGCCTCACCTGACTCCACCAAACTGGGCACCGATTCACTTGTTACAACCTCAATCTGAGTTCTAATTTCAGGATACCTTTTTTTAAATTCACTCAAAATATCGACAAGATAGTATTTTGCAAAGGTACTGGCCGATCCGATAACTATATCATCGTTTATATTCTTGTTAACAGATTTTGCCTTTTGAAAGGTTTCTTCTATCAAGGAAAGTACCACACTTGCATTTTTCGCAAGATATTCACCCTCCGGAGTGAGGGAGATACCTTTATTATTACTGGTATATATTTTAAATGCGGCTTTCTTTTCAATGATCTTGAGCCTTTTAGATAGAGCTGGTTGAGATAGGAACAATTCTTTGGAAGCTTCCGTCAGGTTCTTTGTCTTATAAATCGTATAGAGAATCCTCCAATCTTCTGTTTTCATAAATCAAACACTCCTTTATTAATAATTACAATAGTCATTTTATCATACTACCATGATATTTGGTTATATTAAATCACCTTAAATGGAATTTTACAATATTAAATGTTCCGACTATACTGAAAATATACAAAATTGGGGTAACATGGTCTGGGATTTGTAATTTGCTTAATTGTACCAGCATTATATACATTTTGTGCAAGAGGGGGTGAGATTTTGGAGAAGAGAATAGCATTTATTGGATATGGTGAAGCTGCATATCATATATCTTCTGGATTATCCAGACAAGGCTTTAGTAATATGGTAGCTTACGATATAGGAGTAGCGGACCCAGCCAGAGGTTCGATAATCAAAGCTCATGCAGTAGAAGCTAATGTTAATTTGGTTAGTACGATGAGCGAAGCCGTTGATCAGGCTGGCTTTATAATATCTTTAACAAGCTCAAAAGTAGCTGTTGAAGTGGCTGAAAGCGTTCTCCCCTTATTGAAGCCCGGGCAAGTATTCATGGATTTCAACTCTGCTTCCCCTGTAACAAAACAAAGGATTTCTGAATTACCAAGACCTGAAGGTGTCAAATTTTGTGACGTAGCCGTTATGTCAGCAGTACCACTTCAAGGCTCGAAGGTACCACTACTTCTTTCTGGGGAAGGCGGAGATGAATTTTATGATCAAATGAAGCCATACGGAATGAACATTGAGGTATTAAGTGCACCAGCTGGTGGAGCTTCAGCAGTCAAAATGGTGAGAAGTATTTTTATGAAAGGCTATCCTCAGGTTCTTATGGAGTGCCTATTAGCTGCAGAGGCCTATGGAGTTACTGAAAAGATAATTGATTCTATAGAAGCTTCAATTGGAGGAATGGATACCAGACAACTAGCAAATAGATTTTTTACTCCTACTATCCTACATGCTGCAAGAAGAGCATCTGAAATGAAAGAGGTTGTTTCTATGCTGGAAGATATGGGACATGATTCAACAATGTCGGAAGCCTCAAGAATGAGTCATGAAAACCTTTCCAGACTAGGTTTAGAAAGTGAAATTGGAGCTGATGATGTTGTTGATTATAGAGAATTGATCCCTATGATACTTAATAAGCATAAGAGCAGAAATCATTAATACATATTTAAAGGAGTTGTATGCATGAAAGTAGATCAGGATAAGTGTATCGGATGTGGAATATGCGTAGTATATTGCCCTGTTGATGCAATACATATGGTACCACAGGGAGATGGAAAAAAGGCAAAGGCTCAAATCGACCAGGATATATGTTTGGAATGTGGAAACTGTATTCGCCACAGGACAGTAGCATGTCCAACAGATGCTTTCTACGAGCTTCCAAAGGAAGAGCGCACGGTAGGAAGGCAACTGCGGAGATTTTTTAGCGATCCTTCAACTACGCATCCTTTGACAGGGGTGCCGGGAAGAGGAACTGAAGAGGTAAAAACTAACGATGTAACCGGTAGGGTGTGCAGAGGAGAACTGGGTATTTGCCTTGAATTAGGAAGACCGGTCATTGGTGCAGAGATAAGAGACATTGAAAAAGCTACAATGCACTTAGCAAAGTTAGGAATAAAATTGGAAGACAATAATCCTTTGGCAGAAATGATCGAAGATCCAGAGACAGGAAAATTCAAGGAAGAGTTTATGAACGAAAGCTTTGTTAGTGCCATCGTCGAATTTGTAGTACCGTTTGGCAGAGGAAGAGAGATACTTCAAGAATGCAAGAAAATAGCTGATGAAATAGACACAGTATTCTCACTGGACTTGGTATGTTGCTATGATGAGGATCTAAGCATTCCAGCGCTTGCTTTATTAGAGGAAATTGGCATGGAACCTAGAGAAAATGCCAAGGTTAATATTGGTATTGGCAGACCCTATAAAATTGAGCGCTAGGAGGGAGACTATATGACGCATTCACTACATAGAAGAGGTAACTCGGAAGATCTGAAACACGACTATATTCTTTTGGTAACTGCAGCCTCAGGGATCAACAGTGAAGGAAGCAAAGATAAGCTAAGGCAGATCCTTGATCTTGTATGGGAAATTGGACCAATAAACACTGGTTCAAATGAAACAGGCACTATACTATCAGGAGTGAGTATAGAAGAAATAAAAGCAGGGTTCACTCAAGTACCAAGAGTCAGGTGTCTGTTCAATAGTGCCGAGAAGATAAAGGAAGCCATCAAGAGGCTGCAGGAATTGGATTTAGGAATGTCCGTCGCTGTATCCGGTCCGAGAAAGGATATAGAAGAAATGTGCAAAGAATATGGCATAAAGCCTCATTCGGTGAACTTTTCTCTGGATATCTGGGGCAGAAAAGAAAAGCTTCCTCCAGAGCAAATACTCGAATACATTACTATGTGCGGACACGGGTTGATTTCAAAGGCACTTGTCGTAGATACTATAGAGAAGGTCAAAGCTGGGAAATTAACCCCTGAAAAAGCAGCAATCAGAATGGGCTCACCATGTGTATGTGGTTTCTTCAATCCAGATAGAGCAATTAAATCACTGCAAAAATATGTTCCTAAAGGATAAATTTAATCCTGGCATTTACGACTCATGAATATCTGAAAGGGTGGGTGAAGTATGAAGTTAACCATGAAGCGAGCAAACACAATTCTTGGCATTGTTGGGATTTTAGGTGGGATAATAATAATTATCCTCGCCTATATCCAGGAGCTTCCTTTTCTCCGTAAGGGTTTACCAGGAGCAGGTTTTTTCCCAATTTTATGCGGAATAGCTATAGTGGCATGCAGCTTATTGCTATTTTATGAGGATTATTTGAAGAGGAAAAAGAGTAGAGATGATACTTCGAAGAAAGATGAGTTCGAAATCATTGATATTTCGAGTGTTGAGATCAAGAATTTTATTCTTACTACAGTTGCTTCGATTTTTGTAATTCTTGCTACTCAATTTATAGGATTACTCATATCGATAGGAATAACCGTAACTGGATTGATAAAGATTTTAGGCAAAGAATCATGGAAGAAGTCAGCTATGGTTGGGATTGGTACAACAGTTGTTCTATACCTGATTTTTAAAGAGTTCCTGGGGGTTTCACTACCAGATAGTATGATTGGTTTTTAGAAGGGAGGATGTAGAGATATGGAAACATTACTACATAACTTAAGCGTCGGCTTTTCTGTACTCGCTGATCCAATAATTCTCTTGTATGCTCTCGGAGGAGTTCTTAGTGGAGTTATTATCGGGGCATTACCAGGTTTGGGACCATCGGTTGGGATAGCTGTATTATTGCCACTTACATATGGGATGGAACCTTCTGCAGGCATAATACTTTTAGCAGGTATTTACTATGGGGCTATGTATGGAGGTTCCATAACATCAATACTTATTAATACACCAGGTGATTCAGCAGCTGTTATGACTACTTTAGATGGTTACCCACTGGCACAAAAAGGCCAGGCTGGGAAAGCACTTGGAATGGCGGCTTACGCTTCTGTAATAGGAGGTACGATTTCTGTAGTAGCCTTTATGTTGTTTGCTCCAGTGATCGCCAATTATGCAGTTGCCTTTGGTTCATCAGAATATTTTGCACTGATGGTTCTCGGTCTTACATCTATCGCAGGAATGACTGGCAAATCTCCTTCGAAAGGATTTTTATCAGCTTTCGTTGGATTGTTTATAGCCCTGATTGGATTGGACCTGGTTAGTGGAGTTCAAAGATATGTGTTCGGCAATGTTCACCTTTTCTCAGGTATAGATTTCATTCCAGTTGCTATGGGATTATTTGGTATAGCCGAGATCATTGCTGACAATGGCGAAGCTAATATAACAGTAGACAAAGAAACCCTAAGACTTAAGAACCTATTTCCTACCAAGGAAGAATGGAAGATATGTTTACCCCACATCGGCAGAGGAACAGGTCTTGGTTTCTTTATTGGGATGCTGCCAGGAGCAGGAGCTACTATAGCATCATTTTTATCATATGGAATGGCAAAGAATCTCTCCAAGAGGGGCAATGAATTTGGAACAGGAGTCATCGAGGGAGTTGCTGCTCCTGAAGCGGCTAACAATGCTGCTTCAATGGGTGCTATGGTTCCCATGCTTACATTAGGAGTACCAGGCTCGGGATCAACAGCAATAATGATGGGTGCATTGATGATGTTAGGTATAACACCAGGTCCTTCATTCTTCTTGAAAGAAGCCGAGGTAGCATGGTCTTTGGTTGCAAGTATGTACATCGGAAACATTTTCTTGTTGCTCTTGGGTATTTTAGGATTGCCTCTGTTTGTTCGAATCCTTAAAGTAAAAGCACCTATTCTTAATTCTATTGTTTTAGCATTCATACTGATTGGTTCTTACGCACTTGAGAATTCTATGTATACAGTTGGGATTACAGTATTCTTTGGTGTTATTGGCTACATCATGAAAAAGTTGAAAGTACCGGCAGCACCGATGGTATTAGCTATAGTTTTGGGCTATTTAACAGAATCGAACCTTAGACAAGCTCTAATAATCGGAGACGGAAGCATAATAAATGTTATCACAAAACCGATATCAGCTGTAATCCTCATTATTGCATTGATTCTTGCTTTTGGTACACCCATAACTGAATATATCAAACGAAGAGTAAGTAAGAATTCAGCAGCTCAATAAAAACGTCTATCTTAGTGCATAGGTCACATACCATGCACCTTGATATAAGGGTAGAAAACTAATAATTAGGAGGAAAGAAAAATGAGAAAGTTGATAGCTATGTTACTAGTTGGAATCTTTGTACTGGTTGGGTGTACTTCAACTCCAACACCTGCTCCAGCACCGGCAGAAACTCCAGCAGAAACTCCAGCAGAAACTCCTGCAGAACCAACTGCCTGGGTTCCCGAAAAGGATGTTGAGGTTATTATTCCTTTCAGCGCAGGTGGAGGATCAGACGTATTTGCTCGTAAAGTTCTTGAGATAATTGCTAAGAACAACATGGCACCAGTTAATTTCGTACCTGTAAATAAACCAGGAGGATCAGCCGTTGTTGGATATACATACATGAATGGTAAGGGTGTAGATAACTATGTAATGGCGACTACAAGTTCAAGCTTCTACTCACAACCACTTTCTGGGAATTCACCACTAAGCTGTTATGATGATTTTGCTTTTGTAGCTCATATGGCAAAAGATCCAAGCTTATTTGCAGCAAAAAAAGATTCCTTTGAGACATTAGAGGAAGTAGTAGAATTTGCAAAGGCTAACCCAGGGAAACTAAAGTATGGTGGAACTGGAAACGTATCTGATGATGCAATACTGATGTATATGATCAATGAACTGGCAGGTATCGAGCTAACATATGTACCTTACGATTCAGGAGCAGAAGTTCTTGCTGCAATTCTTGGCGGACATATCGACGTATGTGCAATATCACCTTCAGAGGCCGGCGAACACCTAACATCAGGTGGTTTAGTTCCATTGGCAGTTTCTGCTGACGAAAGAATATCCAGTGTACCTGACGTTCCAACGTTTACCGAGGCAGGATACGACATAAATCACCAACAAAGCCGTGGAATAGTAATGAATGCGGGTGTTTCAGATGAGGTGCTTACATATTATTCGGATTTGCTAAAGCAAGTAAGTGAAACTGATGAGTGGAAGGCATTTCTTGAAGAAAACTTCATGACGAATTCATATATGGCTAAAGATGAATACGCAGATTTTAATAATGAACTAGCTGATAAATATTCAAAATTCATGGAAATCATTGCAAAGGCTCAACAGTAATTCTTTTCAATCATTTAGATAGTTGAATGATAGTAGCCTGGAGGTCTGTAAAATGGCTTTCAGGCTACTATTATAAGTCACGACACAAATTTGGATCATGCAAGGAGGAGAGGTAATGCTCATCAATAAGGAATTATGTATTGGATGTGGGAGATGTATTCCATATTGTCCGGTTCAAGCTATATCAATGTCAGAGAGGAAAGCTATAGTTGACCAGGAAACTTGTGTAGAATGCGGAACATGCGGAAGGAATAATACTATTGTCAAGTGTCCAACAAATGCATTCTATGAAAGAGAAGATGTTACGAAGTACCCCAGATCGATAAGAAAATATTTCAGTGACCCAATGGCAACTCATGTTGAGACAAAGGTTCCAGGGAGAGGTACTGAAGAAGTGAAGACTAATGATGTAACAGGGCGTGTTAATTCCAAGCAGTATGGGATCGCTATCGAGATGGGACGTCCAACTCTGGCAACCAGTTACAGAGATGTTGAAAAAATGACAATGGCATTGGCAAAATTCAAAGTCGAACATGAGCCATGTAATCCTATTAAATTTTTGTTTGAGGATGAAGATAGAGGAACACTTACTAAGGAAGCATTGGAGCAAAGAGTTATATCGACTATAATTGAATTCAATGTTGATAAAGATCAATTGGTTCCAGTATTGCAAACTATCCTTGAAACTGGAAAAACGATAAATACAGTATTCTCGTTGGATTTGATAGCCAGGTTCGAAGATCCTGCAAAGATGCCTGAAATTCCTGACTTGTCTGATCTGGGACTAGATCCAAGGCCTAACAGTAAGATAAATTTAGGTATGGGAAGACCACTTAAGGAGGATTAACAGATGACACACTCATTACATAGAAGAGGGAGTGCATGCTCTCTGAAGGATGACTTTGTAATACTAGTAACCCCTGCAGTAAATGTGAACCACGTAGGATCCGGACCAAAGCTATGGAAGGTATTGGATATAATTACTGAAGTAGGTCCAAACAACATCGGATCTTATGAAACTGGAACTATTTATACTGGCGCGACCATAGAAGAAATAAGGGAAAACATGCCTGAAACACCAAGAGTCAGATGCTGCTTCGATAGCAAGGAAAAGATGCTTGAGGTTGTACGGAGAATCAAGGAGGAGGATTTAGGTCTTTCAGTGGTGCTTAGTGGTCTGAATGAAGATATTCTGGATATGTGCCAGGAACTGGATATAAAACCCCACTCGGTTAACTACTCCTTAGGAGTACATGGAGCAACCGAGCTATTGCCTCCCGAAGAGGTCCTTGAGTTGATTACCATGTGTGGACATGGGATGATCTCGAAAGACTTGGTGGTAAAAGCAATAGAGGAAGTTAAGAAAGGTAAAAAGTCTCCATATGATGCTGCAGTTATGGTGGGGCAACCATGTGTTTGCGGAATATTCAATGTCTCAAGAGCAGAAAAATTATTATCAAAGTATATTCAAGATTAACTGGGTGATTTGAGGAATTAAAGTATAGAGGTCTATGTAATACTATACGAGGAGTGAAAATAATGAAAGTGGAACCAAAGGTCCTCTTAGGATGCATAAAAGAAATACTTGCGGCTTCAGGTGAGTCGCAAGAAAACATAGAAATTGCAGCGGAAATGCTTCTTAAATGTGATGCAAGAGGGATACAAACACATGGATCTCACTTGGTGAACCCGATTTATGAAAGAAGAAAGCAAGGACAACTCAACTTCCCCACAAAGGTTGAAATAATCAAAGATAGCGGAGCTATTGCACACATCGATGGCAATGATGGCTTGGGTCAGGTCGCTGCTTATAAGGCTGCAAGAATGGTAATAGAGAAAGCAAAGAATTTTGGGATTGGTGCTGTCTTAATTAGAAATACGAATAATGTGGGTGCTCTGGGGCTTTATACTGAGATGGTTGCGGAATCTGGAATGTTTTCAGTATTATGTTGCAATGCTTCCCCAGCAATGGCTCCATGGGGAGGTATGGAGCAATTCTTTGGCACTCAGCCTTTTTCTATTGGTATTTACACGGGGAATGATTTTGTTATTTCTGCTGATATGGCAACATCAGAGGTTGCTAGAGGGAAAATACGCCAGGCTGCAAGAGAAGGGAAGGAGATCCCTGATACTTGGGCTTTAGACATAGAAGGGAATCCTACTACAGATCCAATAGAGGCTATAAAGGGGGTCCTTCTTCCAATTGGTGGAGCTAAGGGCTCAGCAATAGCTCTTTCTATAGATATTCTTGCAGGTATGATATCAGGTTCAAATTATGCACCGAATGTCCGAGCTATCCATTATCCGGAGGGACAGGCAGGTATTGGTTGTTCACTAATTGCGATTGACATAGAGCATTTTATTTCATTGGATGAATTCAGAACCAAAATGAACGATTATATACAGAATATAAAGAGTATGAAAAAAGCGAATGGCTTTGATAAAATATCTCTTCCTGGTGAGAATAGCAAGCAAAGGGAGAAGCATTCCATGGAGAACGGCATTGAGCTTTCGGAGAAAGCGATAGAGTCCCTGGACAAGATTCTGGAGGGAATTGGTTCTAATAAGAGAATCATGATGAATAATAGCCAAAACTAGTAATGCAAGTATTGGGAGGGTTAGAATTGTTAAACGGTATTTACACGCCAGTAGTAACACCATTTGATATAGAAGAAAGAATCGATTACATAAAGATGGACCATAATCTTGATAAATGGGGGAAGACAGATCTTGACGGCATAGTGGTACTCGGATCAAACGGTGAATTTGTATATCTTAATGATGGAGAAAAAAAGGAACTTGTTAATCACGTTGTAAAGAATTTCAACAGGGAAAAGAAAATCATCGTTGGCGCATCATGCGAATCCACTATAGAGACCATCAAAGACTGCGAGGAATACAGTAAAATCGGAGCTGATGCAGCTTTGGTATTGCCTCCTCATTATTATAAGGGAAGTATGAAAGATAGTGTCTTACACAAGTACTTTGAAGATGTCGCTGATAGATCTCCGATACCATTGATGATTTACAATATGCCGGGAAACACTGGAATCAACTTATCTTCAAGCTTAGCTGCAAGTTTGAGTCGACATGAAAACATTGTCGGTATTAAGGATACATCAGGCAATATTGTTCAGATTTCTGAAATTGTCAGAGATACTGCTGAGGATTTTTCAGTATTTGCTGGTAACGCAGGGTATCTTTTACCTGCACTCAGTGTTGGCGCCAGGGGTGCAACGCTTGCACTGGCAAATGTACTACCTGAGGAGTGCTGTGATTTGGTATCTTTATTTAGGGATGGGAAATTAGATGAAGCAAGAGAATTACAGCTCAAATTGATTGAGATAAATTTTACTGTTACCGGAAAGCTTGGAGTTGCAGGCTTAAAATATGCAATGGACCTAATGGGATACATGGGAGGAGAAGTTAGGAGGCCTCTAATAAGACTCTCAACGGAAGATAGACAATATGTAGAAAAGCTGATTGCCCCCTTTAGAAGATAGTAAACGATGTAAAGCAGGATATGATTATTATCCTGCTTTACATCGTTTTACCCATAAAAGTTCCCATTCTTCTCCTTTAAATACTCAAGCTCTTCCGGTGTGGACTCCCTTCCAAGATCTTCATTTTGATAAGGGTACCTGCCAAATTTATCCAGAACCTTCCTGTGAAGCTTCTCAAAGTATAGGGTTCCTCCGCCATCCTCAAGCTCTTCAAAATATTTCATAGCCCAATCATGAAGTTTAGTTGATTCTGAGTGCATGAAGGGCAGCAGTATGAATTTCTTTTCATCCGGAGTCAGTTTGTGGTAATCGGGGTTACTAATGACCTCCTGCGAAAGTGCAATAGCCATCCTGTCCTGGGTGTATGTCCTGATATCGTTTCTGAAAAGGTTTCTTGAAAACTGATCCAGAACGATTATCTCAGCCAATCGCCCCCTTATATCTTTTCTCCATTCCACAAGTAATCCTTGCCTTGCAGCCTCCCAGGTCTCAAGGAACTCCGTCCTGATTTTTTCGTCAAATTCATTGTTCTCATCAAAATGGAGAGGCACATGCTCCTGGTCAAACCAAAACTTGAGGACATCCTCATAGGTTTTCACTGCCATATTATCAATCCTTTCTTAAATCATTTGTTTTTGTCTATATACCAGATAGGTATATATTGTAATCATAAACCTGCCAAGAATTAGCTTAAGCAAGTACTTGATTGTGAATGTCAATGAAGAAGTTGACCAATTGTATTTACTAGTTCAGCAATAGGTGATGTTCCAATTGTACAACTTACAGGGATTCCATCAAAACAATCAATAATCGGGGACAAATATATTTTCCCATCAGGTATGTGAAATCCTGTGATATCTGTTAGCCAATTTATCATTATGATATTTTCTACTTTAATGACAAAATTGAGGATCAAATCATAAAGGAGGGAATCATTACAAGGGAGCTCATCCAAATAGCAGAAGGTAAAGAAACTGATAGACTATTCCTTCAATTTCAGCCTATTCTGGATGTTGAAAGCAACAGGATCAGCGGCTTCGAGGCCCTGGCAAGACTTAGAAGCAGAAAACTGGGCATGATATCACCCAATGAGTTCATACCTATCGCCGAGAGGAAGAAACTGATAATCCCGATAGGTGATCTGATAATCGATGGAGCTCTAAGGTTTCTTACAAAGCTAAGAGAAACTGGAAGGACCGATCTGACAGTATCTATTAATATCTCAACAATCCAGCTGTTAAAGCCTGATTTTGAGAAGAAGCTTTTAGCCTTGGTCAGGAATTTTAAAGTTGATCCCCAAAATATTGAAATTGAGGTAACAGAGTCAGTATTTGCAGCAAACCTCGAGGATATTAATGAAATCCTTGGAGATCTTAAGGCCAGTGGGATCAGTATTGCAATAGATGACTTCGGTACAGGCTATTCATCTCTTGCGAGGGAGATCGAGATCAATGCAAGCTGCCTTAAAATTGACAAGTACTTCATTGATAAGCTGTTGGAGATAGAGCCTCAAAACACATTGGTAAGCGATATAATGTCGATGGGACACAAGCTTGGCTATTATATAGTTGCTGAGGGCGTTGAGCATGGATCGCAGCTTGAATACCTGAAGACTAATGGGTGTGACAAAGCTCAGGGCTACTTTATATCAAAACCACTCGATGAAGATAAAGCAATAGATTCACTTATGAGAGAACCTGGCAGATGATGTCAGGATCTCTCATATATTGGGTATAGGCATACAGAATTTGCGAAATACTAAAATACATATGAATGGAGGAATAAAAATGAATGAGAGAAAGTTCAGTAATGATGAATTATCAAGAAGGCTCTATGAAGCAATGAAAAAAGGTGAACCTATGGAGATAATAAGCGGGCTGGATGGATCATTAACCGTTAAGGATGCATATGACATACAGCTGATGAACGTGGAAAGAGCTCTTGAGGATGGAGAGATAATCAGCGGAAAGAAAATTGGCCTTACCTCTAAACCTATGCAGGAGCTTTTCGGGATAGATGAACCAGACTATGGTCATCTGTATAAAAGCACCGAGGTTCCAAATGGCGGATCAATAAAAATTGAAACCTTAAACAAGCCTAAGGTTGAAGGCGAGATAGCATTTGTACTGAAGGATGATTTGAAAGGCCCAGGGGTAACTGTTGAGGATGTCTACAGAGCGACAGATTATATTTCAGCGTCGATCGAAATAGTTGATACCAGATACAGGGACTGGAAAATAAAGCTTGTTGATACAATTTCCGACAATGGCTCCAGTGTACTGTATCTGATGGGAGACAAAAGGTTTGGTGTTGATCAGATACATATTCCGGAAATTGAGATGACCCTTTATAAAAATGGGGAAGAGATAAATAATGGGACCGGGGCTGACGTTCTTGGTAATCCCGCAGAGGCTGTTGCATGGCTTGCAAATAAGCTGCAGGAGTTCGGAGTCCAGCTAAACAAAGGTGATGTAATTTTGTCGGGAGCTATCACTGCTGCGCCTGAAGCTACCGGGGGAGATGTATTCGAATGTGTATTCAGTGATCTTGGGAGTGTTAAGGTAACATTTGAATAGTAATAAAGGCTTCCGGAATTTCCCGGAAGCCTTTATTACTATTTTCCTAGCTTTAGCCTGACGATTTCCGAAAAAAACTCTGCTCCAGTCTCAAGAATAGAATCATTATAATCAAATACCGAATTGTGGAGAGGAACCATATTGTTTGGATCATTATTTTTAAGTCCGCCGACGAATACAAAGCAGCCAGGGACCTTATCCATAAAGCACCCAAAGTCTTCGGACACCATCATTGGGACACAGTCTGGGAAAGTCTTTTCCTCACCGACGATATTTTTGGCAGCCTGCAATGCAGTTTGTGTTTGCTCTGACCAGTTGATCGTAGGGGAGAACTCATGAGTATATTCGAAGTTACATTCAGCATCATTTGCCTGACAGATACCCATACATATCTTTCTCATCCTATCTTCGATAAGAGCCTGGATCTTAGGGCTGAAGCTCCTTGTGTCTCCCTTTATTATAACATTTGTGGGGATAGCATTGTGTATTCCATCTGTAAGGATCTCGGTACACGAGATTACTGCATTTTCAAGAGGGCTAACATTTCTGGAAACTATAGCCTGCAATGCCAGAATAATCTCTGCAGCAATTACAAGAGGATCATTTCCTAAATGAGGGCTCGATGCATGGCAACCTTTACCTTTGATTTTTATGACAAAGTTGTCCTCGCTCGCCATTATACCGCCAGATCTGGTATGTATGGTACCCTCTGGAAGATTAGGCATGTTGTGAAGGCCATATATCTCATCTATTGGAAATCGTTCAAAAAGCCCGTCATCGATCATAGCCAACGCTCCCTTTCCAGGCTCTTCGGCGGGCTGGAAAATAAGCCTTACTGTACCATTGAAGTTTCTTCTCTCAGACAAGAGCATTGCCGCTCCCAATAGAGTCGCTGCATGTCCGTCGTGACCGCAGGCGTGCATCCTGTTTGAAGTTTGAGATGCATATGGCAACTCCGCGGTTTCCTGCATCTGGATGCAGTCTATATCTGCCCTAAATCCTATAACTCCCTCGCCTTCCCCTACAGTTAAACTGGCAACGACACCAGTTTTACCAATCCCGGTATGTACGTCGTATCCCATTTTAACAAGCTCTTTCGCTATGAATTTTGAGGTTTCCACTTCTTCAAAGGCACTCTCCGGATGCATGTGAAGATAATGCCTCCATTCCTTAAGCTGAGTAATAAAAATGTCTCTATCCATAAGCAACCTCCTCGTTTGATTGACTAATATAATCATATACTTAAAGAACAGATAATGACAGCATAAATAAATAACTATATCAAATCAAGAATAAAAAACCCGACCTTGATGCTTCCAGGGTCGGGTTTTCTATGCTATTCTTGCTTCAGCTTTATTCAGTTTTTCATAGATAGTTTCAATTTCCTCATAGATATCTATCCAGTCTCTGACTCTGGTGATGCCTGGAAGCAGAGGAAGTCTGTTGTAGCTGCAGTCTACCAGTAAAACCTGGAAACCTTCAAGTGCCAGTTGGATTGCATTTTCGTATCTATCCTCTATAAAGATATCGCATTCAAGCTGTTTTGCTCTTTCTACCTTGTAGTGAGAACCGAGCATATGCAACTCAGCAAGAGGCAGCTCGTTCTTTACGAACCAGTTTTCAGTTGTTTTTTTGATCCATTGTTCCCTTGCAGTAACGTAGAAGATATTGTGCTGCTGATTTAGCTTCCAAAGTACTATTTCGGCATTCTCTCTTACCTCAGCTTTTGAGTGCAGTGTTTCTGCATAAAGATTATAAAATTCGTTATATGCCTCTCTGGATACTTTTAGAACCTCGTGAATATCGTATGTTGTTACCTGATAAGGCTTTATGTCTGTCCCAAAATGTCGATTTGCCATGTCCAGCCAGTAATAAGGCTCTGTTATTGTGCCATCGATATCGACGCAGATGTTAAGCTTCATAATAACACTCCTTTCATTTTTATGATTAGACTTTACCTTATACGTATTAACTTAAGGTTAAGAGTGTATAAGGTTTTGGTTAATTTTATCTTTATTTTCAACATGAAACTGTTTCAATCATTTTGATTTCAAACGTTTTGCGTACGTCTTGAGACTGGCGAGGTGTTCAGTAAGCTCATATATATTGTCAAATTTAGATTCCTTATAGTTATTTACAGCACAGGTGACCGTCATCAATGGAAACTCTCCAAAACGTACAGCCCAAAATGATTTGGATCGGAAACGAAAAAACTATGAACCCCGGAAACTTTTTCATCCGGACGAACAGTGTCGGTATAAGAGCATATATGCTTGATATGGGTATTTGGTAAAGAGTAATTATTGATAGCATTCTTCTTTTGATTAATGGCTCTTAACCTCTTAATTATATCCTCGTATATCTCAAGGATCCTTTATGCAGGTTTTTGAATGAAATAGTCTTGTCATTAGTTGATGCCCAAATAGTAACAAAATTAAGGGATATTTGTGTTTAAGTAGCGTTATAATACTGTAAAAATTATGTTAAATGCAGATTGAATATGAAGTTTTGAATTTTCTTAACAATAATTTAACATTGCCATATCTCAATTTTAATACTGGTACAATAATATAGGTTTAATAGATTCACTACATTATGAGAAGTCTTAAAAGGTTAATAAATCATAGAACTGATAATGGGGTATAGACATTTCAATACAGCCAATAAAAGTGTTATTCGTATGTGTAAAAATGAGACTCAATTGGGGGCTGGAAAACCCTGAGGACTTTGAGGGCTCTGATGAAGAAAAAATTGATAAGGCTTACAAACTGGTTCAGGAAATTTAACGAAGAATTGATGATTTAGTTATGAAGATAAGGTCGAATTCAGAGAGGTCAACCAGTATTTAAGGAAATCAGAGGGTATATATACAGAAAGTTAGCAGATCAAATATTAACTGATCAATGAGGTGGAGACTATGTACGGGATCATAGATATTGGTGCAAACTCAATGAGACTAAGCATTTACAAATTCGAAAACAATGAAATATATCCTATGCTTACGAAAAAAATAACTGCTGGGTTGGCTGGCTATGTTAACGACGCTGGTTATATGACGACCAAGGGAATAGATAAGGCTGTGGGATACCTTAATGAATTTCGCAGGATACTGCGAAATGTTGACGTTAAGGATACCTATGTGTTTGCAACTGCATCTCTTAGAAATATAAAGAATACTGAAGAAGCGGCAAGAATTATTGAATCCAGAACAGGTTTAAACATCGAGGTTATATCCGGAGAGGAAGAAGCAACGTTAGATTACGTGGGAGCTTCCATGAAGCTGAACCTTGAGAATGGACTCCTAATAGATATTGGTGGCGGCAGCACCGAACTTGTATTTTATATGAATGGGGAGATAAAGAGTGCACAGTCTCTGCCAGTGGGATCACTTAATATGCATAACAAGTACGTCGAAGACTTTTTGCCTACTAAGAATGAAATGATCAAGATTGAAAGGAAAGTCATTAAGGAGCTTGAAAAAGCTGTTAAAATTGGCATACCGGTAAATACGAGAATCATATGCGGAGTAGGCGGCACCGTAAGAGCAACCTGTAAACTAATGAATGAGATATATGATCTGCCAGAAAGCAACAGGAATATACCTGTTGAGGATATTGGCAAGATAATAGAGTATTATAAAGAAGACAGGTATGACTTCATTACCCAGATCATCAAGACTATACCGGACAGACTGCATACTATTTTACCTGGAATGATTATTCTCAACACTCTGGCTACACATTTTAAAAGCGAGACTATCAATGTGAGTGAGTTTGGAGTCAGAGAAGGATATTTATATAAGATGATAATGAGTAGGATTGAAGAAGATGTCAGATGAATTATTAACTAACCAAGACTACAGTTTCAAACAGAATAGGGATATCTCTTGGCTCAGATTCAACCGGAGAGTTCTCGAAGAAGCAGAGGATTCATATATACCGTTATTGGAGAGACTTAAGTTTGTGGCAATTTATGCAACAAATCTTGATGAGTTCTTTATGATAAGGGTGGGCAGCTTATATGATGAGCTTGCCTATGCCCCGACTGCAATAGACACTAAATCAGGCCTGACTCCTGGCGAGCAGTTAAGCAAGATATATGGCATGGTTGCTGAACTGAATAAGGATTATAACAAATGCTTTCTGAAAGTTGAGAGAGAGCTGAAGTCAAAATCAATTGAATCTCTTGATATAAGTGACTTGAATGAACAGGAACACAAATTTGTGAAGAAGTATTTCACTGACACAATTTATCCGCTTCTTTCACCTCAGATAGTGGATACACACCACCCATTTCCGCATCTTGCCAATAAGTCCATCTATGTGATGTGTATGCTTAAGCAAAAAAATAAAAAAATACTAGGCATAGTGCCGGTACCGGAAAGTATTCCACCATTACTTACAATGCCGGTAAGCTCTGTAAGGTATATTCACACCGAGAAAATTATTTCAGAGTATCTGGGTTCTATCTTTGAGTCATATCAGATCGGTGAAAGAACGTGCTTGTCAGTAACCAGAAACGCAGATATATCATCCGATGAGGATATGTTCAGCGAAAACGTTGACTTCAGAAAAAGGATGAAAAAGCTGCTAAAGGAGAGGAAAAAACTTGCTGTTGTAAGGGTTGAAACCAGTGAAAAGTTAAGTGGTGAATTTACCGACTACATATGCAAGAGACTTGAAATTACGAATAATCAAATATATGTAATGGATGCTCCAATAAGGATGAACTATGTATATAGCCTTATCGGGCACCTGCCAAAAAGCATAAGCGAACCTTTGCTTTACAATCACTATGAGCCTGTGAATATTCAATCCCTGACTGATAAAAACATGTTTCAGATAGTTTCTAAAAAGGATATGCTTTTTCATTATCCTTATTTCAGCATTAAACCATTCCTAAGCCTTTTGAAGCAGGCAGCAAATGACCCCAATGTGATATCGATTAGAATTACCATTTACAGGCTGGCCTTAAAAGCCAATATAGTTGACTACCTGTGTTCTGCAGCAGAAAATGGAAAAGACGTAACTGTTATTATTGAGCTAAGAGCAAGATTCGACGAACAAAACAATATTGACTGGTCTGAAAAGCTCGAGGATGCTGGGTGCAAGATAATCTATGGCTTCGAGGAGTATAAAGTTCACTCAAAGGTTTGTCTTATAACATATAAGGACAAGGGTAAGATCAAATATGTGACTCAGATAGGAACAGGCAATTACAATGAAAAAACAGCTGAGCTTTACACAGATCTGTCTTTTATCACAGGAAATTATGAGATTGGAGAAGATGCAGCTGAGTTTTTTAAAAATATGTCCATAGGGAACCTGAATGGGAAGTATAAGCACCTCTTGGTTGCGCCATTCGGCTTAAAGGCTGGTATTTTGAGCCTCATAGATGAGGAGATAACAAAAGGAAAAGAAGGCAGGATAACTATAAAGGCGAATTCACTGACGGATATAGATGTAATTAACAAGCTATCTGAGGCTTCCATTGCGGGTGTCAGGATTTCTATGGTTATAAGAGGCATCTGTTGCATTCTGCCTGGCGTTGAAGGAAAAACAGACAATATCAAAGTGAAAAGTGTTGTTGGAAGGTTCCTGGAGCATTCAAGAATATATTCATTCGGATATGGAGATTCCCAGAAGATATTTATTTCTTCGGCAGATCTTATGACGAGAAATCTAAATAGACGAGTTGAGGTGGCGTGTCCGATATACGATCCTGAAATTAAGAATGAAATAAACAAGATTCTCGACATTATGCTTTATGATAATGTCAAGGCTCGGGTGATCGATTCGAAGGGAAGCTTCACAAGGATTCCCGATAACAGGATCTCCATTAACAGTCAAGAGCAGTTTATGATCCAGGCTATACAACAAAAGTATTCCAAGTCAAGGTATCAAATCAACAGATTTAGAGGATTAAAGGATTATGTGAGAAATAGCCTTGAAAGATTGTTTGGATAAGTTAAGGAGAAACATGGGTAAAACGGAGGTAAGCCAATGGAAATTATTTTAGTCAGGCACGGTAAAGCTGAAGGGTTGAGAAAAGCATCTGAGGATATTAATAGAAGCCTGGTCGACAGGGGCATAGAGGACATTAAAAGATCAATGCCGGTTATAAAGAAGTGGCTGCAGGAAAAGGAAAATATAATTATCTGGTCAAGCCCGGCAGCAAGAGCTGACCAAACTGCAAGATTGATCGCTGACGACCTCGAAATAAGTGAGGTAAATCATTTTGACTTCCTTTGGAATGGAGACTTTAAGTCATTTACTAAGCAGTTAAAATCAGTTCCTGATAACACACAATTATTTGTAGTCGGTCACGAGCCTTACTTGAGTAAGTGGAGCAGGAAATTCTCAGAGGATGAACTAAACTTCAGGAAAGGGATGATGGCTGGCTATGAAGTAATTCAGGTCGAGCCGCTTTCAGCAACACTGAAGTGGACTCAGAAGCCAAGGCCAAGTAAGACAGAGCTTAATGAAAAGTCAAAACCTGAGCTTAAGGTATCAGAAATCAAGGCGATTTTGCATGAGATTATCTCAGACCTTGAGGAAATGTTGATCTCACAGGATGACGCCACCGATGATATGGAGTTCATACACCAGATCAGAGTAAGAATAAGACACCTTAAATCAATTTTTTCAATGATTAAAGGTTATCTGAATTCAGAAGACTACCGGATTTACCAGGACAAGCTGTCAGTAATGGCAAGAAAATTTTCTTATTTGAGGGAGCTTGACGTAGTCATTGACCAATGGGAAGCTCTTAGAAAGTCAAACCAATACATCCAACAGGAATCTGTTCTTTCTAGGGTGTTATGGGATGAGAGGGAAAATGAAAGGCTATCTGTAAGGGAGTATATTTCTGGCAAAGAAATGTTATATGGCCTCAAGGATATTTCAGAGTGGATCTTTGGCTGGAGCGAGGAACCAAATGATGATTCAAGGCTGTCAAGGAATGCTGTAAACAAGTATGAGGAATGGATTAGGGCAATAGATAATGGATTAAAAACGATCGACATGAATGAATTGAGTGAAATCCACGCTTTACGTCTTCTTATAAAAAAGGCGCGATATGTTCAGGTCAGGATCAAGTACTTCAGTAACCACAAAAAATGGAGTGCATCCAAGCTAAAGGATAAGCAGGATGACCTTGGAAAGCTTTGTGATATACTCAATAACGTATCACTGATCAGAAACCTCAATTCCTTAGAAGACCGAGATAGTCTGGAGTTTGAGAAGGGGTATCTGCTGGGGTATCAGGAATTTGAAAAACAAATGTTGGTGGAGAGGTATTCCGAGAAGTAGAATATTAATTATTTAAGAGGATTGCAAGACCAGGATGGTTTATGCAATCCTCTTTGTTTTATCCTCAAACATTATTGCACTTACAAAGGACGTCAAGGGAGAAACAAGGACCAGGCCGATACACCCAACAAATGTGTGGAGTATTTCCGCAGCAATCGGCTTGGAGTTAAGTATGTTCATAAGCGGTGTCCCTTGGGCCATATAAACCATCATGATGGTTATGTAGCTGCCCATGTAAGCTAAAAGAAGCGTTGTAGTCTGACTACCTACAACTGACCTGCCAATGTTGATGCCTGACAACAAAAGAGCTTTCCTAGTAATTTTGGGCTGATAAATGACTATTTCTTCAAGGGCTGAGGATATATCGATCGCTAAATCAAGTATTGCTCCAGAGCTTGCAAGATATATACCTGCCTGAAAGATAGAAGTCAGGTCCAGCCCGAGAAATCCGGAATACAAAAGGGATTCGGATCCTTCCATCACAGCTCCATGTATGTTGAATATATTCTCAAAAAATATTGCTAAAAGGCAAGTTGCAAGTGAGCTTGTAACTGAGCTAATGATTGCAGCATAGGCTTTTTTTGAAAATCCTGCCACAAGAAGCAGGGTCACTATTGTAAGTACATTACCAATTAATAGCGCAGTAAGAAGAGGATTAGCACCGTTTAGCATGGAGGGAATCAAAATTTTCCAAATACTGAGAATGGCAAAGGCGAATGAAAGCAGAGTTCGTATGCCTGTATAGCCCGAGAATAAAATTAATACTAATGCAAATACAACCACAAGTAAAATCTCCTTGTCTACCCTGAAATGATCGATCATATTTGCAAAGTTGATATTGCCTGACTCATCGAATCCAATTAGAACCCATGCCGTGTCGCCAGCCTGGAATATTTTGTCCTCTGATAATCTACCAGTCAGCATGTTGTTTGCCTGAACGAGCTCACCTCTTCTTGTGCCTGACAATATTTCAATCTGAGCACTCTGATCGCCCATCTTGAATATTCCTGAGGTATATATCCCGGCATCATTAACTGAGATAACCCTGGCTTTAACACCTTCAGTATATTTGTATTCCTGCTTTTGGAATCCTGTGGGGAGAAGCGCCAGAAGGAACAATACTATTAGCAGAACAGCTATAAATATAACTTCTTTCCTCTTAAATATTACCATTTTATAGCCCCTTTATATAAATCAAGGCTGGATAACCATCCAGCCTTGACAGTATAGTATGTTTTGTTTGGTTACTTTAATTTTGTTATTTGCACGAGCTTATCGTAAATTTCAGTATTGTCATAAGCACCATTGAACAGATGGGCATTGACACCAGTAGCATAAACCGGTACAGGAACTCCGGTGTGAGAATATGAAGTCCAACCAATACCAGCCTTACTGTTAAGAATATGAGTCAATGTAACAGATAGCGGAGTATATCCGCCGTATATCAGCGAGGTTTCTTCAAAACTCTTTTCAGTGGATCCTTCCTTCAGAGTTTCTTCCAATGCATCCTCAAGTCTTGACACTTCATAGTCTGAAAGCTCTAGAGTCATATAGGTTGATTTTTCAGCCTTCTTATCATTGATATCTCCGTCGACTAAATTAACCAAACCAAAGTTTTCTGTTATTACAGGCATGACTTCATCAAGAGTTAATCCGTCTTGATCTGCTTCGATCATTTCATCAATAAGATCGTCGAATGCAACATAAGACATTTTTTGGTTTTTTAGTATATCAAAGGCAGTATCATATCCTGTGGTTGCCTGGCCAATAGTCATTCCACCTGTTTCATGATCTCCAGTAACGATTATCAGGGTATCCTTTGGATGTTTTTTTGCAAAGTCGATAGCTACTTGAATTGCATCCTCAAACGCTATAACATCCCCGATGTTTGCCATTGCATCGTTGGCATGCCCTGCCCAGTCAATTTTCCCTGACTCAGTCATCATAAAGAAGCCTTTATTAGTATTGTATAAAACATCTATGCCCTTCTCAACGAAATCTGCCAGTGTCAGATCTCCAGCCTCTGTGTCGATAGCATAAGGCATTGCTCCTCCATCCTGAACCTTTGGTGTTACCGCATAAACCTTACCTGACTTATTGTTCAGTGCAAGGATATCCTCCTTGGTATTTACTATATTATAGCCTTTCTCCTTAAGAATACCATAAGCATCTGGTTTATCATTATCCTTACCAGTTGGCTGGCTTATTGTTCCGCCACCAAAGTAGTCAAAGCCAGAATCTGCCATTTGCATAGCTATGTCATAGTAGTCATTTCTTGAGGGAACATGCGCGTAATATGCTGCAGGTGTTGCATGATTGATCGTAACAGTGGAAATGATACCTATCTTCATGCCTTTTTCCTTCTTTAATCTCTCTGCAATGGTCATTGGAACATCATCCGGGTCAACATTTACAGGTTTGTTTCCTGATACAACTCCAACTGGCTTAAGGCCTAATGTTCCACTCCAGGTTTTAAAACCAGATGAAAGGGCAGTTGCTGTGGAAGCAGAATCAGGTGCAAAGGATGTTGCATCGTGAGTGGTTTGATATCCAACTGCTTCAAATTCCTGGAAGTTCATCTCATCAAGAGACATGTTATTGTGTTCGTTGTTTCCGCCGAAAATTTGAGCTGAATTTACCTGTACTGCAGACATCCCATCACCAATGAACATAAATATGTACTTGGGAGTTCTTTGTGTAACAAGTGTGCCTGCTACTGTTGCAGTTTGAACAAGTGCACTGTTTGCCTGTGGTGTTGCTGTGCAGCCTGCCGTAAAGGTGATGATCATTGCCAGAATTAGTACTGATGACAACAGTTTTTTCAACATTACAACCTCCTATTATTATTTATTTTGTTCGGACAATATCAATTTAGAACATTAATGTTAAATCCATATTAAGGTAAAGTAATGAAAGAGTTAACGTTATGTAAAATTGGCATTTATTATTTTGATTTAACTCAATAACCTCATTTTTCAACATTCTGCACTGGAATATGGTATCATTTAAGTAATCGGGAGGGATACTAATGGAACTGAAACCACTTTTTTTAGATATGAATCTTAGAAAAATAGTCTTGGTGGATAAAACCTCCAACAGCTACCACGCGAGAAGATACCTGACAGATAAGTATGGGATCCTCTTAAACACTTATATCATGACACTTGGTCAGTATATTTCCCAACTGACAGAGCGGGCTTTAAATGAGAAGAAACTGGAGCTGATTGACAGGGAGGATTCTCTGTACCTGATCGAGTCAATCATGAATGATGAAAAATCAGAATTCCAATACTTTAAAAGAGAAGTAATTTCACTTAATACATACACTGAAGTTCTGGCAACGATCCATGAGCTAAAGAAAACAGGGATCAGCTACGATAATTATGCTCTGCGAGGAAGGATAAAGGCAGAGGAATTTGCAAGAATATTCAGGCAGTATCATGCTGCCCTGACGCGCCTAAAAATGGTTGACGAGGCTGACCTTCTGAAGCTGCCTGCTGTTCCAGCTCCAAATTCCATACATTTAGTATTCGACAATGTTACATGGTTACCTTTGGAGAAGTCATTTTTTGAGAATTTATGCAGAGGTGATTTCAGGCTTATCGGCCTTCCAAAACCAGGCTGCATCCAAAGGCCATCAAATTACACCTATCTCAGTGAGAATGTGGTAGTGGACAATGGCTATCTTATAAACACCTTTTGCGACGGAAGAACACCAAATAATCTTAGGATAACTAGGGCATACGGGCAATCAAACGAGATAAACGGGATATTTAGAGATATACTTTTAAGAGGGCTCCGGTTTGACCAATGTATGGTTCTCTACACTGGGGGCGAATATGTTGACTATATAAGAAATGCTGCGGATTATTACGGTATTCCTGTTACTATCCAGGAAGGACTGAAACTTGAGGACACCAAGCCTTTCTACCTTGTCTCCCAGTTGATTTGGTATGCAGCCAAGGGATTCATTACAGAGGATATTAAGCCAATTTTTCATTCAGCCGTCCTGAGACTCGAGATCCTTGACTACAAGGGAGAAAGGGTTGCTGATGCTAAACTATATGAATATATTAGAGCACTAAGAGTGCACAGCGGGGCTGTAAGGCTTCTGAATAAGCTTGACTCACATGTCAGAGACTGCGATGAAATCTCCAGGAAGATGATCGAGGGACCTTCAAAAGACAAGTATCTTAAGTCAATAGCCATAGGCAAGGGACTTATGCACTTCGTTGAAGATCTGGCAAGGTTGGAGGATATTATCTCCGGAACGGATGAGTGGTTAAAATCATTGTTGGATATTATGGTCAAATATGCTTCAACTCAGGAGGATGATAAAGAGGAGGGTGGTAAGGACAAAAGAGCCCTCGAGGCAATTAGAAATACTATAGAAAGGTACCTGGAGGGGCCCTGCAGCTACAGAAGCGTCAGCGCAAAGTGGCTCTATGAGCTACAGCAAAGACTTAAAGGTTCAAGAAAAGACCTTTCAACACCGGAACCGGGGAAGCTGCATGCTGCAAGATTTTCAAACACCATGCTGATCTCCAGGCCATATGTGTTTGTGGTGGGGCTTGATGCCGGACATTTCCCTGAGAGGAGGTCAGAATCAACTATCCTGAGTGATGTCGACAGAAAAGGGCTAAGCAAGGATCTGGTATTGGAACAGAGAAAGACCGATTCCACATACAAGCTTCTTGAGGTCCTCGGGGGCTTTAAAGGCGAGGTAAATTTCATATACAGTTATTATGATACCGTCAAGGTAAAGGAGACAAATCCATCCTCATTTATACAGGAAATGCTTGGAAGAGATGGCATTCCCAAATCAGAGTATTCATTCCTGCCGGAATCGATTGAGAGTGCACTGACTCCCATGGAGGATCTGATGCTCGATCCATCGGAGCTTCTCCATAAGGGAGAAGATATAGGCAATAAGGCCACAGGAACGGTGAAGGATCTCATTTCCGGCCATATATTCTCAGCCTCTCAGATAGAAATGATGGCTAAATGCAGAAGGATGTTCTACTACAAATATGTTCTTGACATACCAGAAGATACTGAGGAGGTCCCAGGGCACATAGGCTGGCTCAATTCTGCCGACAGGGGTTCATTGCTCCATTCAATCCTTGAAAGAGTCGTAAGTGAGACAAAGGGATCTGAACAGCCTGATTTGATGATCGAGAGAATCTGTAACGAAGAGTTCAGGGAAATGGATAAACGAGTACCCTGCGTAGTCAGACATCATTATGATATCATGCTTAAAACATTCCAGCGGGCTGCCTTAAGATATGGAAGATACTATCTTTCAATGATAACCTCAGGAGAAGTATTATCATCCGAAACAGAGAAGGATTTCATTGTTCCTGTGGAAATCATGTTTTTGAATGAGGAAGAAAAGTACAGCAGGACAATAATTTTGAGGGGGATAATAGACAGGGTCGATATAAACCGTGATGGTACAATAACAATAGTTGATTATAAATCCGGCAAGCCTTTTGAAGACAACTCTGCCAACAGGGAGAAGCTGCAGGATTACTTGTATACCCTGGCCGCACGGGAGATATATAGGGGCAGGGAGGTAAAGGAAGCCAGATACGAATTTCCTCTTGAGGAAGCAGAGGGTATTTATTGGGCTATGGATGGAGCCAAGCTTGATGCTCTTACCAATGAAAAGGCAAGGATAATCATTGCTGCCATTGAAGATGTTTCCAGGGGATGCTTCAGGAGGGCAGAGGATTCAAAGCATTGTACCTATTGCAGCTTTTATCTGCATTGCAGACCACACATCAATGGAGGTGACGAGTCATGGATGTAGAAGTATCTCTAAGGGAAAGAATCCTGACGGATTTTAATACCAATTTCATGGTCGAAGCTGGTGCAGGTGCAGGGAAGACAACACTGGTCATAGACAGAATACTAAACCAGATCACTGCGCCATCAAAGGATGGAGCTCCGTTGAAGCTTGAGGATATTGCAGCGATAACCTTTACTGAGAAGGCGGCCAATGAGCTGAAGCTGAGGATCTCATCCGGAATCAGAAAAAGGATTGAAAATGAAACATCTAAGGAGAAGATACAACTGCTGGATAGAGCAAAGCTTTCAATTGATGATCAGTTCGTTGGGACCATCCATTCATTTTGTCAGGAGTTGTTGAGGAGCAATGTGTTTGAGGCAGGATTGGGCCTTGATTATAAGGTTATAGATCAGGATGAGGATGCACAGGTCAGAGAACTCGTATGGCAGAGATACATTTTGGAGAATCAGGCGGGACTATCAGGAATGATGAGCAGGATGGATGAGCTCGGTATATCGACCGAGGAAGCCAAAGCCGTCTTCGACACGATTTCAAGGCATGAGTATTCAATCATAGAGTTCGATCCAAAGGCCTGGGAAGATGATCCACCATATCTAAAGCTTATGGAGATGTTAAATCCACTGACTGAGATTTTTCATTATGGCCCTGATGGAGAGCTTGAGACAAAGTTTGGTGAGCCGATGGATAAGGTGCTAAACTCTCCTGAGAGAAAGGCTTTCATTCCATATTACAGGAATCAAACCGGGAAGGGAGCTGTTGCACTGGCTAAAGCCCTTTCATCAAAATATGATACAGAGGGGACCATCTTCTCTAAGAGCTATGCAAAGAAAGGCCTGTGTCTTGGTGTGCTTGAAGGACTTGATTTTGAAGGTATGAAAACACTATGTGAATCCTACTATATATATACGTATGATGTGATCATGTCCATAGCCTACCCTGCAATCAAGGAATACACCCGGTATAAGAGGGAGATAATGGCTGTGAGTTTTGACGATCTGCTAATACTCACAAGGAATTTACTAAGAGATTCCAAGGAGGCAAGAGAGCGGACCAGAGAAAGGTACAAGTGCTTGTATATTGATGAATACCAGGATACTGATTCCATCCAGTCGGAAATAATGTTCTACTTAAATGGTGACGACTCCGATGAAGGTGCCTCCTGGAGTGAAAGAAAGCTAATCCCTGGCTCCACGTTTATTGTCGGGGATCCAAAGCAGTCTATTTACAGATTCAGGGGAGCAGATATTACACAATACAACAAAGTGAAGACAATTTTCGAGGCAGCTCCTGGATGTGAGGTGGTCGTCCTTAAGAAAAATTTCAGGACGCAATCAGGGATTGTCCACTGGGTCGAGAATGTTTTCAAGCTTCCGGAGGGAAGCAAGGACGAGCTTGTGGATAGCGGGTTTGGAGCTTCACGATTCCTGTTTAATGATCCTGCATCGTGGCAAGCATCTTTCTATGGAATGGATGCTCAAAGAATGGACTCTGATTCTCACGGCGAAAAAATAATTAAGGGAGTATACTCATTCCTTGCCGGACCTCTGGAAAGAGTTGATGAATACAGAAGAAGTGAAGCTGTTTGGGTATCAGGTCTTATAAAAAAGCTTGTAGTGGAGAATTATTTATTGCAGACCTTTGACGTTTCAACCGGGACAATGGAGACCAGACCGATACAATATGGAGACTTTCTAATACTACTCTACAACACAAAGGGAATGATGGACTATATCTCAGCTCTTAAGGATACGAATATACCTGTATCCTATGCAGGTAAGCTAAAGCTTGGAAATATTGATGAGATAGCTAACTTTATAGACATGGCTGAGTATCTTGCAGATCCAGGGAATGAATCGATGCTCTGCAATGTTCTCATCAATTGTTATGGGGTGAAGAACCTTGAGGAGTGGAAAAGAGTAGAGAATAACGGGGATGTAATGACTATTGAGCTGACCTCATTTTTGGAAATGGAAAACCCTGAGGATGTGCCATTCCCACTGAGAGAAGCAATGCAAAGCATTAGAGAGCTTGCTTTATTAAAGGATTCCCTGAGCCCAATAGCATTCATGAGAAGACTGCTGGATGAGTATGAAAGATTGTACCTTGGCAGGTATAACGAGATACTTGTAAGGTCCGTGGCGGGTACCCTCCACTTTTTAATAGAAAAGCTTTCCACAAAAAAACTGGCAAGCTTTCAAATGGCTGCTGAAGAGTTGACACTTCTAAAGGATATTGATACAGACAGAGAGATGATGCTGGAGGACAGAGGTACCAATGGAGATTTTGGTTATGTAAGAATAATGAATCTTCATAAAGCTAAGGGTCTGGAAGCCCCGATAGTAATACTTGCCACTGGAGGCATTGATTACAGCCATTCTGCTTCTTTAGCGATAAGGAATTCCGACAAGGGGAAAATTGTGGACATTAAGCTCTCAAAGGGAAATGGGGTGCTTGGATATAGCAGAAACTGGCTCAAGGTTGAGCCAGATGAGGAAAAAAACCTTAAGGCTGAAGCCTTGAGGCTCCACTATGTTGCAACAACAAGGCCGATCAATGCGTTAATAATTAGTGCCTGGAGCAAGAACAACTGGAGGAGATACAAGGAATTTCCTTCCAAGGAAATACCTGTTGATTTCCCAGTAGAATATATCGGAGCAGGGGAACTATACCCACTTAAGTATGATAAAGTCGAGGAAAGGAAGAAAAGACTTAATCATAAGAGGGCTTCATTGACAAGGATATCAGCAAAGCAAAGCTACCTTGAGATAAGACCGAGTAAGCTTAAGGAATTTCGGGGAATTGAACGGGGTTATGAGGCTGGACGCGGAACCATGGAGATTCCTTCAGGAGAGAATTGGGGTACGCTTATCCACAGGGTTTTTGAGCTTTATTTTACCTATGTATCGGTATCTGATAAGAGCATAAACCTTGATATCGAGTTCAAGTTGATAGACATAGCTATAGATGAGTTGAGGGAAGTTGAAGACTTCAGCGGTTATAGGAGAGCTATCACTAATATACTGAGAAGCTTTATATCCAATCATGATATTGCAAGGATTACATCGTCAGCCAAGCTTATTCCGGAGCTCCGTTTCGATCTTGTAAGACAAACTGGGGAAGAGCCGGAGTATATTACTGGCATTATCGACCTTCTCGCTTATACGGAGGAGGGAGTATACCTGATGGATTATAAAACCAATGTTCCGCACACAGATGATGAGGAGGAATTCATAGGTCACATGATAGAAACATATAAGCCTCAAATAGACCTCTACAGAGAATTTTTGGCAGACAACCTGGGCAAGAGAGTACTTGGATCATATCTCTATCTTACGTCACTGGACAGAGTTGTCGATGTCAGTCAATAATTCAGCTGATAACTAAAGCATCGTAAATAAGGAATCAAATCAGAATCTTCGAACATATAGAGAGTTGATAATGTCTGAACCCAATGCTATAATTAGTTAGAAATGTTCATTTTACAGCGTTTTGGAAAGAAAAAACCTAAATTACGAAAGGGTTATAGTATGAATAACAACCAAAATAGATTTTTTAGTGGTATATCAATAAAAACGATCATACTTATTTCCTTCATAGTCAGCGTAGCAGTTACTGTGGGAGGGATCGGCTACCTGATCTATAACAGGTGGAGCAGCTCAAATAATACGGTTATTAAAAGAATAGCTGATGATTTGAACATTCAGATAATCCATCAGATCGATCAGTATCTTAACGAGCCTGAACACATTATCGAGGTCAATTCAGGCCTGGTTGAGAAAGGTGTTGTCGATCTCAGTGATGAGGCTCAAAGAGATAAGTTTTTTTTGAATATACTAAATACTCACAAAGGCAACGTAAACAGTGTCAGCTTTGGTTCAGAGCTTGGAGAGTATTATGGAGCCAGGAAAAACGAGAACGACAAAATTGAGATAATAAGAAACAATGAGGAGACTGGAGGTAATTCCTGGTATTTCTCTGTTGACGAGGAAGGTGTTATCGGTGACCTTGTAAAGGATGCGGGTCGATTTGACCCAAGGACCAGAGAATGGTATAAAACAGCTAAAAACGCGAATGAGTTTACATTCTCACCAATTTATAAGCATTTTGTGGTGGATGACTTGACAGTCTCTGCTGCAGCTCCTGTTAAAAATGAAAATGGAGTCATAGAGGGTGTTTTTGGTGTCCATTTGCTGTTATCGGGTCTTAACGAAGCGCTGGAAGAGATAGCTGTACCCGCCGGCTCGTATGCACTAATAGTGGAGAAGGATACAGGAAATATGGTAGCAAACTCCTTAGGTGAGGATAATTACGCCATAGGCCTGGACAGCTCTTTTGGAAGGCTTCATCTTTCATATACAGAGAACAGAGTTGCATGGAAAACCTACCAGGAATATCTGAAAGGAAATTCCGATCTTGTGTCAGGTTACCGGGGAAAGGAGAAGCTCTTCAGCAAGTACGAGGAATTTAGCCGACCAGGGATCGATTGGCTTGTTATTACTGCCGTACCGGAAAGTCTTTTGGGCAACACCCTTATGGAAGCAGTTGACGACAGCATAAAAATAGGGCTTTTATCTTTGATAGCCTCGATATTTGTTTTTATTGTAATTTCAAAGAAATTATTCTCACCCATCGACGAGATCCTGGAGGCTAATAAAAGATTTTCAGAGGGAGATCTTAAGAGGCGGATAAAAGCCAGTCGAAACGATGAGATCGGAAGAATAGCAGAATCCTATAACGAAATGGCGGAAAGGATCTATACACTGGTCAACAACCTTGAGGAAGAGGTAACTGACAGAACTGACGGCATAAGAAAGGTAAACAGTGAGCTTCGCGAAAGCAAGGACAGCCTCCAGCTGATCCTGGACTCTGCAGCTGAGGGCATATATGGAATAGACAAGGACGGGAACTGTACATTCATTAACAAAAGTGCACTTTCTCTTTTGGGTTACTCGTCTCCTGAGGAGCTTTTAGGAAAAAACATGCATGGTATGATACATCACAGCCGCAGAGATGGAATGCCAATGTGGCCCGAGACATGCAAGATACTGCTTGGTATGAAGCAGGGAAAGGGCGTAAGGGTAGATGATGAGGTTTTCTGGCGAAGAGACAATACGAGCTTTGATGTGGAATATTTCAGCTATCCTCAGATTGAAAACGGAGAAATCATTGGCGGAGTTGTAACCTTTAATGATATCACTGAGAAGCTCAAGCTTCAAAGGCAGATATACAACGATAAGGAGCAATACAGGACTACCCTGCTATCCGTGGGGGATGGCGTAATATCCACAGATAACAAAGGCAGGGTGGAGGTAATGAATCCGGTAGCGGAAATGCTTACTGGATGGACACAGGAGGAGGCAAAGGGGAAACGATTTGACAAGGTATTCCACATCATCAACGAACACACAGGAGAGTTAAGCGGGAACCCTGTGGAGCGGGTTCTTGAGAGTATGGAGATAATTGAACTTGCCAATCATACGGTCCTTATTTCCAAGGACGGCAGAAGGGTGCCTATCGAGGACAGTGCTGCTCCTATCAGAAGTGAGGACGGTACGATTACAGGTGTAGTTATTGTATTCAGAGATTATACCGAGAAAAGAGAGAAGCTGAAGGAAATAGAATATCTAAACTTCCACGATCATCTTACAGGATTATACAACAGGAGATATATGGAGGACTCAATAAGAAGGCTTGATTCATCAAGAAACCTTCCATTTACTATACTCGCAATAGACGTAAATGGGCTGAAGCTGACCAATGACGCCTTTGGGCACAGGATGGGAGACAATCTCCTAATGAACGTAGCCAGTATGCTTAAGCGGGTCTGCCGGGAGGATGACATAATAGGAAGGATGGGAGGGGACGAGTTTATGGTGCTCCTTCCAAGGACAGATCAAAGTATGGCAGAAAGCATCAAAATTCGTATAGAGGAAGCCTCGCGGGAAGTTAAGCTGGACTCAGTGATAGTTTCCCTTGCTGTGGGGTATGCCACAAAGACAAAAAAAGAAGAAGATATTAGCGCTATCATGACCTTGGCAGACAACAATATGTACAAGGATAAGCTTAAATATGGAAGACTAATGAGGAGTCAGACCATAGAGATAGTACTTAAGAATATCAATCTTAAGTATGACAAAGAGCAGATCCATACAGAGAGAGTGTCACAATATTGTGCCGCCATTGCTCGTGAGATGGACTTCCCAGATGCTGAGATAGAGAAAATAAAGACATCGGCAATACTTCATGACATTGGCAAGATCACAGTTCCTCCTGAGATTCTGAATAAACCTGGGAGACTTACTCCAGAGGAATATGAGATGATCAAGAAGCATCCTGAGACTGGATATCAGATCCTCAAGTCAGTCGACGAGTATGCCTCGCTGGCAAACTATGTATTGTATCACCATGAAAGGATCGACGGAACGGGCTACCCTGAAGGACTAAAAGGAGAAGACATACCCCTTGTTTCAAGGATAATAGCAGTCGCTGATGCATATGAAGCAATGACTTCAAAAAGGTCATATCAGGCACCAAGAACCAGGGAGGAAGCGGCTAAGGAGCTTCTTAGGTGCTCTGGAACTCAATTTGATTCTGAAATTGTTGGCATATTTGTCAGGAGAGTTCTCGGGCTGGATTTCTAATTGGATCATACCGGGAAATATTGGTAGAGGATATTGCAGATTAGGAGGGAACCTGATGAATGTATTATTCGATTTTATTTATGTAGTTGGTGTTCTGCTTCTAATTGCAATGACTGTTATATGGATTGGCTCACGGGGATTTAAAAAGAGTGTCAAGAATGATCTGAAAGCACTTTATGAGTTCCAGGGAGAAGTTAAAAAGGGACAGATCAGAGAGAAGGATATTGATCATCTTCCGGAGGCTGTGAAGAAATGGATGAGAGTCAGTGGTGTCGTAGGCAGTAATATGCCAAGATTAGCGGTGCTCGAGGAAAAGGGGTATATAAGACTGGACCCCGAGAAGGAGAAATGGATTTTTGCCTCTGCAAAACATCATATAGGTATAGAAAATCCTTCATTTGTGTGGACGGTGCGGGCTGAGCTTTTTCCCGGTATTTACGTACATGGAAGAAATCATTATCTTGACGGATCCGGAGCACTTCAAATGAGACTTTTAAACCTTGTTAAGGTAGCCAACGAAGAAGGTGGACACAAGATCAACCAGTCTTCCTTTCAAAGATACCTGCTGGAGCTGCCTTGGTATCCATACGCAGCATTAAATCCGAACATGAGGTGGACACAGCTCGACGATGGTTCTGCAAAAGTAGTCATCAGCAATCGTGGAATATCAGGCGAAGCAAGGTTTTGGTTTGATGAAGAAGGTAATGTAATTAAGTGCAGTGCCATGAGATATAAGGAAACTTCAGAAAAGGCACCCCTATATGAGTGTATAGGGGTGTCGGGGAATACTATCGAGTTCAATGGAATCAGGATACCCAGAGAGGTACATGTGACCTGGTTACTGCCTAAAGGGGATCATACCTGGTTTAAGGTCGAGGTAACCAAGGCAGAATATAAATAAAACAACATAAATCAGAGCTGAAAGCTGATGGCATACCTGTCATTAGCTTTTTTGCATTCAATATCAGTTTCAAAGAAATCAGATAGGTTCTCTGTAGTCAGCATATCAGCTGTAGATCCCTGAGAATGGATCTCACCCCTTCTCATTAGCAGAGAATGGCTAAAGGAAGGAAGGATTTCATCGATTTGATGCGTGACATATACCAAAGTAGGAGCATAGTCGATTTTGCTTAATTCATCAACGGTTTTTAGCAACTGTTCCCTCGAAAATATATCAAGCCCTGTACAGGGTTCGTCAAGTATCAGAAGCTTTGGATCAGACATAAGCCCTCTTGCTATTAGGATTTTCTGTTTTTCACCCTGTGATAGAGTTCCATAAAATCTGCCTGAGAAAGCTTCAGCATCCAGAAGTTCAAGCTTTTCAAGAGCAGTTTCCTTGTCTTCATCAGAAGGTACATTGAAAAGTCCTATAGATGCATACCGACCGCTTACTACTATATCGATTGCTCTTTCATTCCCATATAATCTTTCCTGCAATGCAGTACTCACCCAGCCTATTGATTTCCTAAGCTCTCTGAGATCATACTTTCCAAATGGCTTTCCAAGTACTGTTACCTCACCACTGGAAGGAAAGATATATCCATTTATCATATTTAAAAGTGTTGTTTTACCTGAACCATTAAGGCCAAGAACGACCCAATGCTGGCCATCTTCAATACTCCAGCTGATATCCCTGAGTATGTATTTAGAATCTCTTCTGATTGATACGTTTTTTATGTCTAATATCATTCCTGATCCGCCTTTCCTAAAATGAACATTTTTACCATTATATCAGTTTATTCTAATAATTGATCAAATATTTATTAATCGATTTTACATAACCTTAACATTGACATCATGAATTCTTAATGATGCCTTGTTATTATTAGCATGTGAGTTAAAAGAAAACTAAGGAGGAAGAAGAATTGAAAATTTCTAAGAAAATAATTTTGACATTAATGGCTCTTGTATTAACTTTTTCATTAGCTGCTTGTGCAAGCCCAGAGCCAGCACCTGCAGAAACACCTGCAGAAACACCTGCAGAAACACCTGCAGAAACACCTGCAGAAACACCTGCAGTTGAAGAGCTTGAGGGAACAGTTATAATTGATGGATCAGGAACTGTATACCCACTTATGGCAAACATCGCAGAAGAGTACATGACAAACGTTCAGCCTGGAGTAAGTGTTCAGGTAGGTAGAGCAGGTTCAAGTGCAGGATTCAAAAAGTTCATACCTGGGGAAACTGACTTCTCAGATGCTTCAAGAAAGATCAAGGATGAAGAGATCGCACAGCTTGAAGAAAATGGACTTAAGTTTGGCGACGATATTATGGAAATCAAGCTTGCATATGACGGCTTAACCATGGTAATCAATAAAGACAACACCTGGGCAACTGAAATGACTGCAGAAGAAATCGTGAAAATGTATATCTCGGGCTCATATAATGCTGAGGACAAGGTAATGTGGTCTGATATCAGAGCTGACTGGCCAAAAGAGCAGATAAACTTCTACGGCCCAAATGAAAACCACGGTACTTTTGAGTTTTTCTATGAAGTGATACTTGATGAGCAGGACCTTGTTAAAACAGCAAACCTTCAACAAGAATACTCAACGCTTGTAGACCTTGTTTCAAAGGATAAAAACGCGATCGCATTCTTTGGTTATGGCTACTATGCGACAAACACTGATAAATTGACAGCTGTAAAAGTAGACTTTGGCAATGGACCAGTTGCACCATCACTTGAAACCATAGGTGAAGATCTTCCATACGCTGGATTTACAAGACTGGTTTACACATACCTCAACCTCCAGTATGCAAAGGAAAAACCTGAAGTCCTTGACTACGCTATGTATGTCGTATCACCAGAAGGAGCTGCAAGACTTGCGGGAGATAATGGATTTGCCCCACTGCCAGCAGCAACATACGCAGAATACTACTCACAGCTTGAGGCTATGAAATAAAGAAAGAAAACCTGGGAATGAGGGGCAACAGCCTCTCATTCCGACATGTTTCAAATAGAATGCTTGGGAGAGAAAAGCAATGGAAAGTAAGAATGTCAGGGAGATTATCCAGACTAATATAAGAAATAAAAAGTATAGATCAGACAAGATAATGCCTATGGTTTTTTTGGCTATGGCGCTGATATCAGTTGCAACTACCTTTGGTATAGTGTACACCTTGATTTTTGATGCTGCCAAGTTTTTTGCAGCAGTACCTTTAGGAGAAATATTCAGTACTGAACTCAGCCCTTTGTCCAAGAATCCAAAGTTCGGAATGCTTCCCTTATTAAATGGGACTCTTATGACTACTGTAATAGCTATGCTGGTAGCCGTTCCAATAGGTATGGCTGCGGCGATATATCTTAGTCAGTTTGCATCCACGGCAGTCAGAAAGGTTCTTAAGCCAGTACTTGAGGTTTTGGCAGGGATACCGACTATAGTTTACGGTTTTTTCGCTTATTCATTTGTAACTCCATTGCTGATGAAGCTGATTCCTTCACTAGGGGCAAAAAATGCATTGAGTCCTGGAATAGTCATGGGTGTAATGATCATCCCGATGGTCGCATCACTATCTGAGGACGCAATGAATTCAGTCCCGGGAATAATGAAGGACGGAGCTTTAGGGCTTGGTTCAACCAAGCTTGAGACAACATGGAAGGTTATTATCCCCGCCTCCATATCAGGAATTATGGCATCCATAGTTCTTGCGGTATCCAGAGCCATAGGAGAAACAATGATAGTAACCATAGCCAGCGGCAGCTCAAAAAACTTTACATTTGACATAACTCAATCCATGCAGACCATGACTGCATATATCGTAGAGTTTACCAGCGGAGACGCTGGTAGTGGTACGGTTGGTTATTATAGCCTTTATGCAGTAGGACTTATTCTATTTATTTTTACCTTGATAATGAATCTTGGCGCACAGTATATATCCAGGAAGTACAGGGAGGAATACTGATGAATAAGATCAAAGTCGACAGTAATAAAATAGAAAAAAGAGTCCGGCTGAACAATAATCTTAAAATAGTTTTTTCAATAATGACCCTATCTGCAGTCGTTGTACTGGGGATACTCCTTTACCAGATTTTTAGAGACAGCATAGGATGGCTGGATATTCAGTTTCTTACCAGCAAATTATCAATTAATCCAGAAAAAGCCGGAATAAAGGGAGTAATTATCGGTACGGTATACATGATGCTTATTATTATACCTGTAACCTTGTTGCTTGGTGTTTCAACTGCAATATACCTTGAGGAGTACACCAAGGACAGTAAAATGCAAAGGATAATAAAGATAAACATATCAAACCTTGCGAGTGTACCATCAGTAATATTTGGACTTTTGGGATTAACGGTTTTTTCAAGAGCTTTGGGGCTCGGTTCGAGCATATTGGCAGGTGGTTTGACAATGTCTCTTCTCGTCCTGCCTATTGTCGTAGTAGCTTCCCAGGAGGCTCTAAAGGCCGTGCCTGGATTTTTAAGAGAGGCCTCCTATGGCATGGGTGCCGGTAAATGGACCACCATTTGGAGAGTAGTATTGCCAGTAGCAATCCCGGGGATATTGACCGGTGCTATACTTGGGATCTCAAGGGCAATAGGAGAAACTGCTCCCCTTGTTGTATTAGGTATTCCAACACTGTTATTGAAAATACCAACGAGTATAATGTCAGATTTTACAACCTTGCCAATCCAGATATACTACTGGACACTGGATACGGTACTGACACCTGAGTACGCATATCTTGCGGCTGCAACCATTGTGGTCCTTCTGGTGACCTTGTTCATCCTTAATTCAGCTGCAATAATTATTAGGAATAAATTTCAAAAGCAATTTTAGCAGGGGGAAAAGAGATGAATGAACTAAACCAAGCAAATAATGGATATGTATATGACATTCGAGGGTTAAATCTTTGGTATGGGGATAAGCAGGCCCTTATAGATATTAATATGAAGGTCAATAAAAACGAAATAGCTGCGATAATTGGACCATCTGGCTGCGGTAAATCAACATTTATCAAAACGCTGAACAGGATGATTGAAAATGTACCGGGCGTTAAGACGACAGGAAAAATAATATATCATGGCAGAGATATTTTTGACCCAACTCTAAGAGTAGAGGAACTAAGAACAAGGGTAGGAATGGTTTTCCAGAAACCAAATCCATTTCCTAAGTCAATTTATGAGAATGTAGTCTATGGACCCAAAATTCATGGGATAAAGGATAAGAAGATCCTGATGGAGATCGCAGAGCAGAGCCTTAGAGGCGCTGCAATATGGGATGAGGTTAAAGACAGGTTGAACGACAATGCTTACGGCCTGTCAGGAGGTCAGCAGCAGCGAATCTGTATAGCAAGAAGCTTAGCGGTCAATCCTGAGGTCATCCTTATGGACGAGCCTACTTCAGCATTGGATCCACTTGCTACTCTGAAGATTGAGGAGCTGATGGAGGATCTTAAGAAAGATTACACTGTAATAATAGTAACTCATAATATGCAGCAAGCAGCCCGTATTTCTGACAGAACAGCTTTTTTCTTAAATGGGGAATTGATAGAATACGACAGGACGAATGTGATCTTCAGTAATCCTTCCGATAAGAGGACAGAGGATTACATCACTGGCAGATTTGGTTAAGAAAAGCCCCCTGAGGTCACATCAGAGGGCTCTTAAGACCTGGAGTTAGGGACCAGGTCTATTTTATTAGCTTGGATACAAGCTTGAATTCGGGACTCCCGGCCTCTTTCAAGAGATCAAAAAGCACAGTCTCCATATTTGTGATCACAGCACCCAATTCCTTCATAAGCTCAAAACCACTCCGAGTATTTTCAACAGTTCTTGAAGCAATCCCATCAGTAACCACAAATACGTTATAGCCGTCCTTCAGGAGATCTCTTGCCGTCTGGAATACGCATACATGTGATTCCATCCCGGTCAGGATTATGTTCTTTCTTCCACTGGCGATCAATAAGGATTTAAGTTCGTCATTATAGGCAGAAAAGACAACCTTCTCAAGAGGCCTTTCTTCTTGAAGGTGCTCCAAAAGGGAAGGTACAGTCCTGCCAAGACCCTTAGGATATTGTTCTGTATAAATGATCGGCACACCCATTTCCTTAAATGCCTGGAGCATGATCCCGTTGACCTCTATTGCTTTATTTTCTGGATACATGGCTGGCACCAGTCTTTCCTGGATATCAATCATCAGCATTATTGAATCATCAGTACTGAGAGAGTAATTTTTCATATGGATCTCCTTTCTATTTTCCGAACACCAGCCTGTGAAGGGGGTGTCTTTTTATTCCTATAGCTTTTTCAGGGCATAGTTCATGACAGCAAAAGCACCTGATACAATGTTCTGTGTCTATGACAGCCTTATGATCCACCATAGATATGACCTTTGGAGGGCAATTCCTGGCACAAATACCACAGCCAACGCAAAGATCCTTTTTCACCATTGGGTATGGCCGTATGCTGTCTAAAAGGAAGTTTTCAACGTATTTTGGTATCCTTCCCTTTACAAAATTCACATGGGTGGAACCAGGTAGTCTGAATGGTAACACCGTAAGCTCTTCAGGCGTTATGTTGGTATATTCAATATCCTTTTGATCGAAAAGCCCTCTTGCTTCAGCCTGAATTATTGTAGGTACATTGGATAAGCCTGCTATTTTTGCAGCAGAATGATCCAGCTCATAGGGACTTTCCCCTGCGAGCAACAGCCCAAGCTCTCTAATATCACCACTTGAAGGGCCGTCGCCCTCCATGGCGTGGATCCCGTCGATTATTGAAAAGTCGGGCCTCACATAGTCGCATACATCCAACAGCATGTCCGCAAAATGAGCGATGTCATTAAGCTTCAGATGATAGTCTGCCTTTGTAACTCCGGGTATCATTCCGAAAAGATTCTTAACTGCTCCTGTGTATGTCATCATAGTGTGGGTTTTAAGCTTTGCACATGAAATGACATAATCTACCTCTGTAAAGGCCTTCACAAGCTTAAGGGAATGGACGAGCTTAGAGTTTTGGGGCTTAACATCGATTGAATCTGTGCTGAAGTTAAGCTCACAACCTGTTCGTGCAGCTACTGAGGCAATGCCTGAGGCATCGTAGATCGCCTTCAAAATGACAGGATTGAAGGGTCCTCCTGGACTGTCTCCTATCAATACATGATGCCCGAGACCTTGCAGATATCTAACCACTCCCTCCACAACAAATGGATGTGTCGTAACTCCATCCTCAGGTTTATTCAGCTTTAACAAGTTTATCTTTACTAAAACCCGTCCAGGTCGCAACAACTTGATGGAAGGTATGTCATCAAGAACCTTGGCCACCGTATCCAGTACTCTATTGTATTCATAATCTCCGCATTTATATATAGCAACCTTGCCCATTAGTTGTTTCCTCCATGTTATAATTAGATTATACAGGAATTTTAATCCTGCAAGAAGGGTATAAAGAAAAAAATGAATATTTCGGGTGGTGAAGCTATGAATGGCGAAACTGTAAGACTATGGACAAGACAGGACGAAAAAAGTCTTGAGCAGCTTGAAAGAAATGGAGTTTTTCATAATAAGAGAGAATACATTGAAGCCCAGTATGAGGATATCGCAGATCACTTCATCAAGCTTTACAGATGGTTTGTCGAGGCTGCCTCCAAAAGGGTTCCTAAGCCGGAGTGTGTCGAATTCCCGATATGGTGCTCAATCAGCCTTGCCAATATGCTAAGGCCTGTGGAAGGAACAGTTTGTTATGAACTGGAGCTGCCCAAGGATAAGGTCATCTATTTCGATGGTTCCAAATGGGATTACGTGCTTAACCATATATACATACCGATTAATGAGGAAGATCAACTGGAATATATCAAGGATCTCAAGAGGAAAGGCTTCAAGGATGAGTTCAACCTTTATGAGGGGAAATATGCTCACCTGTATCCTCTTGAAAGGAAGAGGATAATTGACAGCTGGGAGAGGATATTTCAGATTGACAGCTGGAATGAATTTGTTGTACAGGGAAACATCTGGGAAATAAGGCCTGAGTATATTAGCAAAATACAAAAATTTGGAGATGGACCGATATTTTAGATGATTAGTGGCAGGCGCGAATCAGGAGGTTATACCATGAATCCAAGGCTAAAGCTGGCGGCAAGTCTTATATTGTTTATAGTTCTTATCTTTGTCATGATCCCTGATATGCTTAAAAGGGATTCAGGTGACTTCAATATCGATGCACCCGTTTTGTCTGAGCCATCTGCAGATAAAACCGATACAGATTCGGAACCTGATACTGTGCTGGAAGAACGATCCCATATGTTCGCCACTGGAAATCTAAACATCAGATCAGGTCCTGGGATGGACAATGAAATCATTAAGGTGATCCCAACCGGAGAAAAGGTCCAGATCGATGAAAGAGGAGATATCTGGTATAAGGTTACATATAGAGATGCAACCGGCTACAGCCATAGTGATTATTTATCTGACTCCCTCGGGGATAATACTCAGGTTAATGCTGTAACAGAGGGATTTGTCGAGGGAGTCAAACAGGTTAATGGTTTAATCTTGGTCAACAAAGAGCATAAGCTCCCGGCTGAATATAGCCCCGGGGAGAATCCCGAGGCAAGATCCAGGCTCGATGACATGCTCCTTCAGGGTGAAAAAGAAATAGGAAAACCTATGTATGCATTTTCAGGCTACAGAAGCTATGCCTACCAGGAAAATCTATACCTGAGTGATCTATACAACTATGGACAGGAGTATGTAGACAAATTCACTGCAAAACCAGGGCATTCTGAGCATCAAACGGGGCTGGCATTTGATATTGGCGGAGAATCCAAATGCTGGGCTGACCCTTGCTTTGACGATACAGAAGAAGCCAAATGGCTTGCAGATAACGCACACAGATTTGGTTTCATACTTAGGTATCCTAAGGGAAAAGAGGACATAACAGGCTACGGCTATGAATCGTGGCACTACAGATATGTGGGTGAAGAGCATGCCGTCAGGATTTATGAAGAGGGGCTCTCTCTTGAGGAATACCTTCTAATGCAATAAAGATTCCTTATGGAAGGGAATGATGTTATTGAAGCATTTATCAATCAGGCCGGGTCTATTGACTGGTTCAGTCGATGTACCCCCATCAAAGAGTATAGCCCATAGAGCTATAATTGCAGCAGCCTTAGCTGATGGTTATAGTCTTGTTGAGAATTTTATTGTCTCCAGGGATATGGAGGCAACAATAGAGGGTATGAGAAGACTTGGAGCAACGATAAAAATCAATGATGAGGGCGAAAGCCTTGAAATATCGGGTGGGTCAAAAATCAAATCCCCTATCGAGATAGACTGCATAGAGTCAGGTTCAACTCTAAGGTTTCTTATACCCATAGCCTTGGTTAAGAACAGGGAGGCCATATTCAAAGGTCAGGGAAGGCTGGTAGAGAGACCTCTAAGTGAGTATTTGAAGATATTTGAAAGCCAGGGTATCGAGTTTAGCCTTCCGGGGAACAGACTTCCATTGTCAGTAAAGGGTTCACTAAAGTCAGGAGAGTTTAAAGTAAATGGAGGAGTTAGCTCTCAGTTTATAACAGGACTTCTTTTTGCCCTGCCGCTTCTTCATGGAAACTCAAGGATCTTGATTGAAGGTGAGCTTGAATCGCGAGGCTATGTGGATCTCACAATAGATGTATTGAAGGATTTTGGGATTGAGATAAGGAACAAAGCATATAAGGAATTTTTCATACAGGGAGATCAGATATATAGAAGCAGGAGCTTCAGAATAGAAGGAGATTACTCCCAAGCTGCATTTTGGCTTGCTGCAGGAGTTCTGGGAAATGGAATTAGACTTAATGGACTCAATATCCACTCGCTTCAGGGAGATAGGGTAATAGCAGACATACTTAGAGCTATGGGTGGAGATATTATTTCTGGTGATGATTGGATCGAGGCAAAGCCTTCTGTACTTAAAGGGATCAGGATAGACGTTTCACAGTGCCCCGACCTTGTTCCCGTACTCGCTGTGCTTGGAACCTATGCAGAAGGCGTCACGACAATTGAAAATGGAGCAAGGGCAAGGCTAAAGGAGTCAGACAGGCTCCATGCCATAGCAGCAGGGTTGAATAAACTTGGCGGAGATGTGACTGAGACGATAGAGGGTCTTACAGTTCATGGTGCAAGAGAGTTAAGGGGAGGAGTAGTGGACAGCTTTAACGACCACAGAATAGCAATGGCTCTTGCAGTTGCTGCTTCAGGAGCAAGAGGAGAGGTAATCATTAGCGAGAGCGAATCTGTCAAAAAGTCGTATCCCAGATTTTGGGATGATTTTAGTAAGCTGGGAGGTTTAGTATATGAGCGGTAGCTGGGGCAGAAATATTCGAATATCGATATTTGGAGAATCACATGGAGCTGCTGTCGGCATAGTACTTGATGGTATAGAGCCAGGATTTAAGCTCAATATGGAAAAAATCAAACAGCAGATGAGAAGAAGATCTCCTGGATTGGATGAGCTCTCAAGCCCCCGGAAGGAGCAGGATCAGTTTGAACTATTGAGCGGAATATACAATGGAACAACCACTGGTACTCCAATTGGTATTTTGATCAGAAATATTGACCAGCGATCGGAGGATTACGAAAAAGCGGGTCTTATATTCAGACCCTCTCACGCGGACCACACCGGTTGGGTGAAATACAAAGGCTTCAATGACCCAAGGGGAGGAGGTCACTTTTCAGGGAGACTGACTGCAGCGGTTGTCTGTGCAGGAGCAATTGCCATGCAGCTTTTAGAGAAGGAAGATATTCATATCGGTTCACACATACTGAAGGCAGGAAGCGTTGAGTCAGTAAGCACCCTTGACGATCCTCTTTCCATGGAAGAACTTTCAGAGCTAAAAAACTCCGACTTCCCTGTAAGAGATGAAACCATTAGAGATTCCATGGTTGACGAAATAATAAGTGCAAAAGCCGGAGGAGATTCCTTGGGAGGAGTAGTGGAGGTCATCGCTCTTGGACTTTCTTCAGGTATTGGCGATCCGTTCTTCGACTCGGTCGAAAGTGTTCTATCCGGTTTGTTTTTCTCTATTCCTGCCGTTAAAGGTGTTGAGTTCGGAATAGGATTCAAATTTCCCGGGATGAAGGGCTCAGAGGCTAATGATCAACTCAGGATGGAAGGTGGAAGAATAGTCTACAGCTCAAACAATAATGGCGGGATACTTGGAGGGATAACCAATGGCATGCCATTGGTCGCAAGACTTGCGATAAAGCCTACACCATCAATAGCTCTCCCTCAAAGGACAGTATCGTTTGATACAGGGACAGATAAAGAGATTGCGTTAGCGGGCAGACATGACCCTGCAATCATAAGGAGGATCGCTCCTGTTGCAGAGGCTGCAGCAGCACTTGGAATATTAGATATATTGATGGAAAGTAGAAAATGGGACTAGCTCTTTTGCTGGTCCTTATTCATGAGATGGAAAGCATGGTATAATAGTGTTAATAATGATTCGGGGTAAGCACAGTGAATAGATTCGTAAGGATATCCGTAAGAAACCTAATTGAATATGTTCTAAGGTCCGGAGACATCGACAACAGATTTGTGTCCATGTCAAGAGCTGTTGAGGGGACCATGGCTCATCAGAGGGTCCAAAAAGATTATGCCAAAGGGGATCTTAAGGAAGCTGTCCTGAAACACTCAATTGAGTATGGGCAATTTACCTTTCAAATCGAAGGCAGAGCGGACGGGATACTGTTCACAGATGACGGGATAGTAATAGATGAGATAAAAAGTACCACAAGAGATCTCAAGGAGCTTGCAGGTGATATAAACCTTAGACATTGGGCTCAAGGCATATGCTATGGCTATATATACGCATACCAGAACAGTCTGCAATCAATTGGGATCCAGCTGACATATTTCAATCTTGAAACAGAGGATAGAGTTAGCTTTAAGCGTACTATGACCTTCACCGAAGCTGAAGGATTTTTCCTGGATCTTTTGGATAGATTCATTCACTGGGCTGGACTTACCTTTGGTTGGGGAGAAAAAAGAGATTCTTCAATAGCTTCGCTGGAGTTTCCGTTCCCAAGCTACAGAAAAGGGCAAAGAGAGCTTGCGGTTGCAGCTTATAAGACAATCAAGGAGGGGAAAAGCCTTTTTGCGCAGGCGCCAACAGGTATAGGAAAGACAATGTCAACCCTGTACCCGGCACTGAAGGCCATGGGCGAGGGGGTAACAGACAAGATATTCTATTTAACCGCCAAAACCCTGACCAGAGAGGTTCCCCTGTACTCAATGAAGCTTCTAAGCGGGAGAGGACTTAGTGCAAAGTCGCTCATAATAACAGCAAAGGATAAAATATGCCTGAACGATGAAGTGAAGTGCAACCCGAGAGACTGCCCCTATGCAAAGGGTCATTTCGATAGAGTGAACGATGCAATCATTGATTTGTTTGACAAAGAGGACCTGCTTACAAGAGATATTATAGAGAGATACTCACAAAAACATAGGGTATGTCCTTTTGAATATCAGCTTGATATGAGTCTATGGTCTGATGTTATTATTTGTGATTATAACTATGTGTTTGATCCCCAGGTGTATTTAAAGAGATTCTTTGAAATGGAAAAGGGGAACTACGTATTCCTTATCGATGAGGCTCACAATCTGGTGGACAGGTCCAGGGAAATGTTTTCTGCAGATCTTAAGAAAACTCAGTTAGCTGAAATTAAACCATTTGTGAAGGAGAGGTCTCCAAAGCTCTATAAAGCGATCAATGGGATTATAAAAATACTGAATGCACAGAGGGGAAGAGATGGATTCTCTGAGGGCTTCTACCAGAGAGAGGAGCTTTCTGACATCTACTTCCCAATCAAAAAAGCTCTCACTATCATGGAAGGATATCTTACGGAGCAGAGAGATACAGAGGGTTACGACATAGTCCTGCAGCTTTACTTTGATTTGCTTAGCTTCATCAGGATATCAGACCTTTATGGGGAGGATTTTGTAACTACATTCCAAGGGAATTCAAAGGAAGTTCATCTTAGGCTTTTTTGCGTGGATGCCTCAAGACTTCTAAGAAATGGAGTAGCAAGGGGAGGGAGTGCGATTTTCTTCTCAGCGACTTTGACTCCGATGGATTACTTCAAGGAGGTTTTGGGAGGTGATAAGGAGGACTATCACATAAGGCTGACATCGCCCTTCCCAAGGCATAATCTAGGACTTGCAGTCCATGGTGATATCTCAACCCGTTATAGACACAGGGAGGAAACCTATGAGGATATAGCTTTAATGATCCATGAGTTCGTTCAGTCAAGACAAGGCAATTACCTCATATTCTTTCCCTCATATGTTTACATGAACAGGGTTTTTGAATTGTTCTCCATTATGTATCCAGGCCTTAATGCTGTCAGGCAGGAGGGAGGAATGGACGAAGGAGCCAAGGAATCATTTTTGGCAGACTTTCAGCTTGAGGATGATCTGATCGCATTTGCAGTCCTTGGAGGTACTTTTTCAGAAGGAATAGACCTTGCAGGAGACAGACTTATAGGGGCTGTAATAGTAGGAGTAGGATTGCCGCAGATTGGCTTTGAGAGGAACATCATCAAAGATTATTTTGACAGCACCCATGGAGAAGGCTTCAATTACTCCTATGTGTATCCTGGAATGAATAAGGTGCTTCAGGCGGCAGGGCGAGTAATAAGGACTGAAAATGACAGAGGGGCAATCCTTCTTTTAGACGACAGGTATCTGACATCAAGGTATAAATCACTGATGCCTCCTGAGTGGAATGGATTCAGGATCATAAGAGATAGCAGTGATCTTGGGGTATACCTTGAAAATTTTTGGGACGAAAGATGAGTACAGACTTCTTGACATAAAAAAGGATATATGTTATTTTTTAATTAGCACTTGATATTCGAGAGTGCTAATTTTATTTTGAAATGGGAGTGAATGATTGTGGAGAAAAAGCAATTTCAGGCAGAGTCAAAGCGTCTCTTGGATCTGATGATCAACTCGATCTATACCCATAAGGAGATTTTCCTGAGGGAGCTGATCTCAAATGCATCGGATGCGATAGACAAGATTTATTATAAAGCCCTGACCGACGATTCGATCCAGTTCAACAAGGATGATTACTTCATCAAGGTTGAGACTGACGATGAAAACAGGACTCTCAAGATAACCGACACCGGAATAGGTATGACCAGAGAGGAGCTTGAGGATAATCTCGGTACAATAGCAAAAAGTGGCAGCCTTCAATTCAAAAAGGATGTAGAATTGAAGGATGGCTATGATATTATCGGTCAGTTCGGAGTAGGCTTCTATTCTGCTTTCATGGTGGCAGATAAGGTTGAAGTTGTATCCAGAGCATTCGGAGAAGACGAGGCGTGGAGATGGGTTTCAGAAGGAGCGGAGGGCTATACCATAGAACCTTCTGAGAAAGATCAGATTGGTACCGAAATAACCCTTACCCTCAAGAAAAGCAGCGAGGATGAGGACTACGACCAATACCTTGATGAATATACACTAAAGGGCATCATTAAGAAGTACTCTGACTTCATCAGGTATCCTATAAGGATGGAGATATCAGAATACAAGAAAAACGAAGAAACTGATAAATATGAGACCGTTAAGGAAGAAAAGACTATAAACAGCATGATACCCATCTGGAGAAAGAGCAGAAAAGAGCTTAAGGACGAGGATTACGAGAACTTCTATTCCGAGAAGCACTTTGGTTTCGATAAGCCTGCTAAATGGACCCATATAAGCATAGATGGTGCAGTTAGATACGATGCTATCCTCTATATCCCTGAGAAGGCACCCTACGATTACTATACCAGAGAGTACGAAAAGGGTCTGGAGTTATATTCAAGCGGAGTTCTCATAATGAACAAATGCCCTGAGTTGTTGCCTGACTACTTCAGCTTCGTCAAAGGCGTCGTAGATTCAGAGGATCTCTCCCTGAATATATCAAGGGAGATGCTGCAGCACGACAGACAGCTTAAGCTGATGGCAAAGAAAATTGAAGAGAAGATCAAGGACGAGCTTGCTTCGATGCTTAAAAACGAAAGAGAGAAGTATGTAGAATTTTTCAAGACCTTTGGAAAACAGCTCAAATTTGGCATATACTCAGATTTTGGCATGAACAGGGAAAAGCTCGAAGATCTGTTGATGTTCCAATCCTCAAAGGACAAGGAGCTTGTAACCCTTGCAGAGTATGTTGACAGAATGCCAGAGGACCAGCCTTTTATCTATTATGCAGCAGGGGACTCGGTTTCAAGGCTTGAGAAGCTGCCGCAGACTGAGTTGCTTAGGGACAAGGGATATGAGATACTTTACTTTACTGATGAGGTGGATGAATTTGCAATAAGGATGATCCCCAAATATAAGGAAAAGGAATTCAGGAATGTTTCTGGAAGTGACCTTGGACTAAAGGAACAGGAAAAGGAAGTAGTTGAGGATAATGAGAAAGAGCTGTTTGAAAAGATGAAGGATATTCTCGGGGACAAGGTTAAGTCAGTAAGACCCTCAAATAGGCTTAAGAGTCATCCGGTGTGCTTCGCAAGCGAGGGTGAGATATCCATAGAAATGGAGAAGATATTAAGTTCCATGCCAAATGCCGAGGGAGTGCACGCAGACAAGGTACTTGAGCTAAACCAATCACACCCGATATTCGAGAAGCTTAAGAATGCCGAAAAAGATGATCCTGAGAGATTCGCTTTATACACTGAGCTCCTGTACGATCAGGCGAGATTGATCGAGGGACTTCCACTTGAGGATCCGGTTGAATTTGCAAACAGGGTCGCAAAACTGATGTAGTTAATTTGAATAACTTAAGAACTGAGGGATCTTGTAAATGCAATTTTCAAGTATAGCTTGGATATAAGAGCAAGCATCCTCAGTTTTTTTGTTTGTTTCAATATGTCTTGTTTGCTTATTTGTGGTGCTATATACTATATTAAATACGTTGCTGCGGAGGGTTTGATGACAAAAAAAAGAAAAATACTGGTAGTTTTAATTATTATACTGGTTGTACCGATTATTACAATTGGAGTCCTGTATGCAAAATTTGAAAATGATTACAAGGAAGCATCAATAATGTTTGAAGATGGGGATTACACAGGATATTTGAACAATATGGAGCATCTGGATTTTTATATTAAGACCGAAGAAGACAGGAACAGGGTGGACTATGCTACAGCTATGAGGATGCTTGATCTTGGAAAATTTGATGATGCATATGAATTGTTTACTAAAATAAGTAGTTTCAAGGATAGCGAAAATAGAGCCAAAGAGAGCTTGTATTACATGGCACGCGTGCATATTCAAAATTCCAACTGGAATCAGGCTTCTGAAATTTTCGCATTAATTGAAGACTACAATGATAGCAGTGAGCTATTGAAGTATTGCAAGTATAATTACGCTATGGATTTAATCAGATCAAAAAAGCTTACTTCAGCAGTCGATGTACTTAAGACAATACAAGGATATGCTGATTCAGACGAGTATATTCAAAAATGCTTGTATAAAATTGGTGAATTAAGCTACGAGGAAGGAAATTTTGAGGAAGCAAGAAAAATCTTTGAAGGGCTGGGTGACTATGAAAACAGTAGACATATTTTACAGCAAATGATAATCAACGAAAAGCTGTCAATTACCAATACCAACTTTCCAGACCCTGTCGACATACAAGCAATTCCAAAATCTACACAGGATCTGATACAGATCTTAAGGTATATGATCCACAACAATCAGCTTAAATACAGCATAACCTATTACTCGGAAGTCGATACAGATGAGTTGAGTGAGAACCTTTATGAAGCATATCTGTATGTTATAAGCAATTATGTGGAAGAATTCTCACATATTGATTTTTATAATACCGACGTATATCTAAACGATAGCAACAACCAGGTATTAACAATCCGGTTGGGAAACAGCAGCATTGCCAAAATGAAAACACATCTCAAAGAATTCAGATCAGAATCATATGAGATAATCCTGGATTTAATTGAAAGCGGAAAGCTAAAACCAGGCATGTCACAGCGTGATATGGCCAAGGTTTTGTATATCTGGGTCGCACAGAATCTTAGATACGACTATAGCTTCGGAGATGAAAGTTTTTCAGGCTATGGAGCTGTCAATAGTGGGTTGGCAGTATGCAACGGTTATACCGCATTATACAATCAACTTTGCAAAATAGTAGGTATCGATGTGATTGGAGTTCACGGAATAGTAGACCCAAAGTCTGATCAACCTGACCATATTTGGACATATGCAAATCTGGACGGGAATAAAACCTACATAGATGTTACCTGGGGAGATCCCAGTCCGTATGATGATGAGACATATGACCTGGATTATTTCGCAGTAGATGAAAGCTTTATGAGAAAAAGCAGGAGATGGGATGTTGATAAATTTATCCTGGACTAAAATAAGAGAAAAATATTATAAAATTTTAAATTTAGTACTTTACAAAAAGACTTTCACATGGTAGCATATGAAATATCAGTTTAATATGCTAATGTGATGACAGGAAAGAGTAAGCGGCAGGAAGTTTTCAGAGAGTGCATGGATGGTGAAAATGCACAGCGGGCGGCCGAAGAACACATCCTTGAGCAGGTCGGTGAAATCCGTCTGGAAAGTAGCTGGATTCGGGGCTCGCACCCGTTACAGTGCAAGGGTATAGATGATGTGTACCCACAGAGGATGATGTCGCGAGGCGTCGTCGAATAGAGGTGGAACCACGGGAATAGCTCCCGTCCTCTGGCATTCAGGCTGGAGGGCGGGAGTTTTTTAGTCTGAATAGATATTAAACTATTATAAAGGAGTAGATGAAAATGACAATGAAAAAAGGTACGCTGTTGATGGTAGTAGCAATGTTGGTACTTGCGATTCTGGTAACAGGGTGTGCTCCTAATACACCTGCTGCAGAGACCAAGGTACTTGTCGTGGGTCTTGACGATACCTTTGCGCCGATGGGCTTCAGAAATGAAAAGAATGAGATAGTTGGATTTGACGTTGACCTGGCACTGGAAGTTGCAGCGAGAAACGGCTGGGAGATCCAGTTCCAACCAATAGATTGGGCAATGAAGGAAACTGAGCTAAACGCAGGAAACATAGACATGATCTGGAATGGCTATACAATAACTGAAGAAAGGAAAGAAAAGGTAAACTTCTCCGACCCATATCTGGCTAATGCGCAAATCATAGTCACCATGGCTGGTTCTGACATCGAAACACTGGCAGATCTTGCCGGAAGAGCAGTAGCAACTCAGGCAGAATCAAGCTCACTGGATGCAGCCAGAGCCAAGGCAGGCTTTGTTGAAAGCCTGAAGGATGGAAAACTTATCGAGTACGCAACATTTAACGAGGTATTCAATGACCTTGAGTCTGGAAGAACTGAAGCAATAATTGTTGACGAGGTTTTAGCAAGATACTACATGAATAACAAGGGCGGAGACGCTTATAAAGTTCTTGAGGAGAACCTGGGGCCAGAGGAGTTCGGTGTAGGAGTAAGAAAGGACGATACAGAGCTTTTGGATGCTCTTAATGCTGCCTTGAATGAAATGAAGGAAGATGGAACCTACGATGAGATATATGGGAAGTGGTTCGCAAAATAAAGTAGTAAAATGAAAGGTAAAGGATGTTGTTGATGAAGGTCTTTGAAATGCTTGTTCCAATGACAATTGAAGGACTAAAGGTCACACTGGGCGTTTTCGCCGTCACCTTAGTCTTTTCCCTTCCCCTTGCAGTATTGGTGGCCCTGTTGAGGCGTTCAGGCAACAGGGCTGTTTCTGCTGTTACGGGAGGTTATATATATGTTATGAGGGGCACTCCCCTTTTGCTTCAGCTGATGTTCATTTTCTTCGGATTTCACTTTGTGCCGGTAATCGGATATGCCTTCAGTAGATTCCAGGCGATTTATATCGCCTTTATTCTGAATTACACTGCATATTTCGCTGAGATATTCAGAGGTGGTATAAATGCGATCGATATTGGACAATACGAAGCGGCGAAAGTGCTGGGGATGAGCAAAACGTTCGCATTTATTAAGATAATATTGCCTCAGGTTGTAAAAAATGTGCTTCCTGCAGTTGGGAATGAGGTTATTACCCTTGTTAAGGACACGTCGCTGGTTTATATACTTGGGGCAAGCGACATTCTCAAGGCTGCAAAGTCGGTTTCAAACACCTACTCGACCTTTACGCCCTATATAATAGTAGCTTTGGTTTATCTGGCAATAATTGCAGTGTTGACCAAGCTGCTCTCCGGTGTTGAGAAGCGCTACAATTATTATAGATAGGAGGCCGCTATGAGTGTTATAGTTGAAAACATAAGCAAGGCCTTCGGTGATGTGAAGGTATTTGAAAACATATCCTTTAAGGTTGAGCCAGGAGAGATAGTTTGTATCAAGGGTAAATCCGGAGAGGGGAAGACGACTCTTCTCAGGTGTCTCAATCATCTTGAGACAGTCGACGAAGGCAGGATAATTATCGATGGCTTGGATCTTACTAATGTAAAGGACAGCAGACTGGTGGGCCAAAAGATTGGTCTGGTATTCCAGAGCTACAACCTATTTCCTCACTTAAGTGTGATGGAAAACCTCGCTCTTGCACCAAAATACCTTAAGACCGGAACAGATGAGGAGATAATAAACAGAGGCAGGGAGCTTTTAAAGACTCTTGAGATTCTTGATAAGGAGGATGTGTATCCATATCAGCTTTCCGGAGGTCAAAAACAAAGAGTGGCTATCGCCAGAGCCTGTATGCTGAATCCTTCTGTGCTGTGCTTTGATGAACCTACCTCAGCCTTGGATGCTGAGACAACAAAGCAGATATCCAGTGTCATAAGAAAGCTGGCAGCAACCGGGATGTCGATCCTAATAGTGACTCACGACGAGCAGTTTGTTGATGAGATAGCAGAAAGGATCATTAAAATGTCAAACGGAAAAATTGAAGAGATAAAGAAATAAAGCAGGAGGAACCGAATCGCCCTTCTGCTTTTTACCTACTGGTTTTAATCATCGTTCTGTCGCAAACAGGATTCCCTTCCTCAGCTCATCCAAATCAACATGCCTTAATATCACAGCATATTCTCCCATTGATGGAGCAAACAGGGGAGGATTTGGTGCGCTGTAAACGACCATAGCGCCTAAGGCCGATCTATTATCTTCCATAGTATGGATTGGTGGGACCGGGTGTATCTTCAAACCGACAAATGCACTGTAATAAGGTCGTTCTATTATTTTCTCAGTGGCCTTTCCTGCGACGGTCAAGGCGTATTGTTTGTAGATGTCAGAATCAGAAGCGAAGTTGGAGGCATCCAGACAAAGACCTCCAGGTGGTCTTGCATTGATCTCCAAGGCCATTAAACTTCCGTCCTTCAACCTGAAAAACTCCAGATGGAAGAATCGCTCCTTCAAACCAAAGGCTTTTATAGCATTAGAGCCGATTTCATCCAGATCTTTGGGTATAGTCTTTTCGACAATAAATATACTGTCAAGATTTTCGTTGACCGTTTCCATCAGTCCGGCTGAATAGCTCATCGATGATGTTTGTACTATTTCACCAGCAGCATCCGTAAACCCATCAAAGGTAACGATTTTTCCTTCGATATATTCTTCGAATATGTAGTCCATGTCAGGTTTATCCTTGAAAAATTCCTTAAGCTGTGATTCATCGTCAATTTTATAAGTTTGTGAAGCACCTACCCCTGAATCGGGCTTTGCAACCATCGGATATCCAACCTCGATCGCCAGGTCTTTTCCTTCTTCAAAATTTCCTATGACTCTGCCTCTCGCTACTGCTATGCCGGATGACCTAAAAACATCCTTCATCTTTGACTTGCTTTTAACTGTATCGGTATCTTCAGGCTTTAATCCAAAAACATTGAAATCCTTCCTCAGCTTGGCATCCTGAAGGAGCCAGTGTTCGTTATGTGATTCTATCCTATCGAGCTTTCCATACCTAAATGTCAGAAATGCACAGGCCTTGAGCATCTGATCGTAGTTGCCCATGTCATCTACCTTATAGTATTCTGTCAGCGAGTTCTTAAGCTCTTGATCCAATGAGTCGTAGGAGTCTGAACCGATCCCAAGAACAGTTATCCCTTCATCTCTGAGTCTTAGGGCAAATTGTTTGAAGTTAGGTGGGAAATTAGGTGATATAAGAACGTAGTTCATATGAGCCCTCCTCACACATCTATATATTATTTTTGGTTCCATTTTTAATTGAGGTATCCCAATGCTAAAGTAGAATTAGAATGATTAGCAAAGGATGATTCTTGGCCTCCTTGCAAAACCTTTTGGTTATTGACATTATACCAATAAAATGCCGGTTACAATCATCCTCTTTCAATTGCTGTCAGTCCTGTTCTTACAATCTCTAAGATTCCAAATGGCTTCATCAATTCAATGAATGCATTATTTTTATCCTCATCCCCTGTGACCTCAACGGTTATGCTTTTCGGTGCTATATCTACTGTCTTTCCCTTGAAAACATTTGCCAGTTGGATTATCTCAGATCTGTTTTCGTTTGTGGAAGATATTCTTAGGAACATAAGCTCTCTCAGGATAGACTTTTTACATGTCAGGTCAGTGATCTTGATAACATTGATCAGCTTATTCAACTGTTTAGTGATCTGTTCCAGTACTTCCTCGTCTCCTGTAACGGTTACAGTTATCTGCGACTACCTCTCTCCATTTTAACTTGATGCTTTGATACAATAAACCATAGATAAAATTTTCTTATCATTGTATCATGCAATGTATAAATAAAGCAATATGATTCTGAATTTTCAACATAATCATCATAATAGTATGGTAAAATATTATTCAGGAGCATCACTATTATTGTAAAAAGAACATTCAAGAACGAAGGGTTAATATGGAAACGAAACATATAATAAAGTTATATAAATCATTTCATAGATCAGAGTTTGAGGAATACTTTCAACAGCTCGGCAGAGAGACCGGAAAGGATGAATACTCTGGTGAGGGCTGGAGAGCAAAGGTAGGAGATGAGGCTGAGACATGGTTAGGTTCTTTTAAAATGAACCAGATCAGGATAGATCTCTGGTTGAGAGAGGATATAGAAGGGGAATTTCTCGATTCTATTAGGATCAAATTCCTAAGAGGCGGAGGATAAAGCCATTTTTGCGTACTATATAGGACTACGGGGTATAATTTTGTAAACGCAGTGATCAGATAACCGTGACTTTTCTGGGGGGAATGATTGTGAGTGAAGGTAAAGGAAATTCTGGTAAATTGAGTATGGAGGAATTATCACTGTTTTCCTATCAACTGTCAGTGATAATGAAGTCAGGAGTACCATATCTGGAAGGGCTGGAGATAATGAAGGATGAGCTTGAAAATGGCAGGCTCAAGTCTCTTTCTGCGGGGATCTATGAGGATGTAAAGGCTGGGAAAAAGCTTTATGAATCCCTGCGAAGTAAAGATATGTTCCCTGGTTATTTTATTCAGATGACTGAAATAGCTGAGAAGACAGGAATGCTCGATTTGGAGATGGAAAGGCTCAGCAGATTTTACGAGAAGCAGGAGGCTATACAGTATAAGGTCAGGAGTGCTCTTGTTTATCCTGTTGTCCTGTTTGTCCTTATGTCAGCTGTCCTCATGCTTCTTGTGCTTAAAGTATTCCCGGTATTTCAGGATGTTCTCTCTTCACTTGGAGGCAATCTGCCTGAGTCATCAAAGATACTTCTAAGCACCGCAAAAAGCCTCCAGAGAGCAGCTATCTGGATCATGATGATATTAGGTGCAGTTGTGGCTGGACTGTTTATTTATTCCAGAAGCAGCAAGGGTGGAGCAAGACTTGATTCCTTCCTTCTTGGATCCAGATTGTTTGGAGGCCTTTATAAACGTCTGATCACACTCAGGTTTTCTCAGGGTATGAGCATGATGGTGAAAGCAGGGATACCATTTGAAGAAGCTGTGGGTATGTCCGCACCTCTTACAGACAATAAATTCGCTGTTGAGAGGCTGAGAGAAGTTCAGGAAAGGCTATTAAATGGTGAATCCATACCCGATGCTATGCAGTCAGCTGGTATATTCCCTTCACTTTTCAATCAAATGATAAGAGTCGGAGTGAAATCAGGTCAGGTTGATTCCACATTGGAAAAGCTTTCTGAAATATATGAGGTGGAGCTAGAAAGATCAGCAAATAGATTAGCATCATCAATTGAACCGACACTTGTAATAATACTATCAGTTGTTGTTGGCATTGTTTTGCTCACTGTAATGCTGCCGATGATCCAGATAATGTCATCTATCGGATAGCTCCATGGAGGTGGAGATATGAAGAAGCTTCTAAGGCCCCTGGGAGGACAGGGAGTTGTTTTGATAATAGTTTCGATAGTAATTATGATCGCTGCTTACAGTGCAGTTTCAACAGTTTCTCAAAACAGCAGCGAGAATTCAATAGAAGCTTTAGAGGAGGAATTGATGAGGGCTTCAGTTCAGTGCTATGCTCTCGAGGGGGGATACCCTCCTTCATTGGAATATTTAAGCGACAATTATGGAGTAATTTTGGACCTGGATACATATTATTACCATTATGATATTCAGGGTTCGAATATAGCCCCACAAATAAAGGTGATCAAAAGGTAGGTGCAATAATGAGAAAAAGAAAGGGAAGAGCTTCTACGGAATTAATACTGGCGATGGTGCTGCTTATCCTTTTTTCAGCAGCTACACTAACGCTGGTCTCCAGTGGTACGGATGTTTACACGTCGACAACCAGGGTGAGCGATGCTAATTCTAGTCTCAGGGTGGCTGCATCCTACATCTATACCAGGGCAAGGCAGTCTATGGAAGCTGGTGCCATAAGAGTGGCGGTATACGATTCAATCGATGGAGACTGTCTCGTAATGCGCCAAAGTATAGAGGGTGCACCCTATGAGACGGTAATTTTTATACATGAAGGGTTTTTAAAGGAAGCACTTATTCCAATGGGGGGACAGCCTGAACCTGATTCCAGCTTTGAGATAGTGGAGCTATCAGGGTTTATGCTTGAGGAGGATGACAGTGGGATCCAGTTTAATGTTATTTTGGAAACTGATAAGCAAAATTCAGCAATTGAAGGGTATTTATCCAAGCTGTAGGCCGGGGAGAGGTTAGGATGAATTGGTTTATTAGGAAAGCTGAAAAGAAAAGAGGCTTCACAATAGTCGAGTTGATAATATCCGTAGGAACCCTGGCAATCGCCGGAACAATTATGATCCAGCTGTTTATGGGAGCGAAGGACATAGCTCTGCGTGCAGAGGAGCTTGACAGAAGTGTATTCCTTTCGACGAGGATTATTGAATCTATAAAGTCAGAGCAGTGGGATGAAGAGCCATTGAATAAAATGTACACTGAGTATGCTGTGATATATGGAAATAAGCTTAAAAAAACCGGCTACTACAATCAAGAATGGGAAGAGGTTGAAGAGGGTAGTGAGGATATACTCTTCGTATCGACTTTATCCCTGGAAAGCGAAGATATCGTAGAAGAAGATAAGTCCCTTTATGAACTAAAGCTCCAAATTCGAAGGCTTAAACCATACTTCAAGGGAAAAGAAGCAGAGCCGATTCTAAATTCGGTGAAAACGATGGTATATATCCGGACTCCTCTGGAGGTGATCGAACCATGATGCTTAGAAACAGAAGAGGCAGCTCAAGCGTTCTTGTGATTTTAACCTTCCTTCTTCTCATGGTGTTCAGCATTCTTGCGATATCATCATCGTATGCCGATTACAGACTGGCAGAGAAGAATGCAGACTGGACCAGGGAGTATTATTTGTTGGAGGGTGAAGCATCAGAATTCATCAGCTCAATAAACAAAGTCCTTGAGGAAAATAGTGGCATCGGGCTGGAGGATTCAATTAGAATCATACAGTCAACACACCCTGAGGCAGAGATCCAGGACTATCCTGAGCTTATTGAGATATCAAGGATACTTAAAAATGATTCAGGAAGTGAGCTTCTGCTTAAGATGGAGATATATAGGATAGCGCCAGATCAGGCTATAGTAAGTGCCGTTAAGATTTTACCTGAAGATTTCGAATACGATGAAAGCATTGAATTTGAGGATGTGGAGGTAATCGAGAATGATTGATTCGAATCAGCTCCTTGAGAGAGCGGTAGAAATGAAGGCATCAGATATTTTCATAACAGTAGGCGTACCTCCAACATTTAAAATTGACGGGAAGCTCGTTCCCCTGGACCATCCTGTTTTAAATCCTGAGGATACTGAGGAGTTCGCCAAGAGCCTTTTTAAAAGGGAGGAGCATTACAAGGAATTTCTTGAGAACGGAGACAAGGATTTTTCAGTATCTCTTAAAGGAGTTGGGAGGTACAGGGTAGTAGTGTACAACCAGAGGGGCTCATTTGCCGTAGCCATAAGAGTTCTGAGCTTTATCCAGGATGAACCCGAGGATTTAAGGATACCACAATCGGTCCTTAACTTCCATAAACGCACAAAGGGACTTGTACTGATCACAGGCCCGACAGGCAGCGGGAAATCAACTACTCTGTCAAAAATCATCGATCTGATTAACGGAAATAGATCCTGTCACATAATTACACTTGAGGATCCAATCGAGTATCTGCATAAGCATAACAAGAGCATAGTTGACCAGCGTGAGATAGGTCTTGATACTAAGAGCTACAGCCAGGCTCTAAGATCTGCCATGAGACAGGCACCAGATGTTATCCTCATTGGCGAGATGAGAGACCATGAGACCATAGCGGCTGCACTTACAGCTGCTGAGACTGGGCACCTGGTATTCTCAACGCTCCATACCCTTGGAGCAGCAAAGACCATAGACAGGATCGTCGACATATTTCCCGCTAATCAACAGCAGCAGGTAAGAGTTCAGCTTTCCACTGTACTCCAGGGTGTGGTATCCCAGCAGCTGATACCTTCAGAAAAGCTTGGAAGAGTGCCAGCCTTTGAGATAATGCTTGCGAATCCCGCTATAAGGAACCTTATCAGGGAAGGAAAAGTGCCCCAAATAGATGCTGCGATACAAACAGGAAGATCAGACGGTATGACAAGCATGGATCTAAGCCTTGCCCAGTTATGTAATGAGGGTTATATATCCAGAGATGATGCTATTCAATATAGCTTCAATCTGGACGTTCTATCCAGATACCTTAAGGAGGAATAGAACAGACCTCACTGAATTTACAATGGGGTGTTTTCATGAAAAGACTTTTTGGAATAGCTTTAATATTGGTGTTTATATTAGTACCGGCTGTAGCAAATGCAAGCTCGACGGTATTAAATCTTGACGGGACTCAGAGTGGCTGGGCTGAAAGTGAGCTTAGACAAGCATTCGCATATGGGCTTACTTACTCAGGTGTCATGAGCAATTATAAAAGGGATATCACCAGGGAGGAATTTTCCTCCCTTGCAGTCAAGCTCTACGAAGGACTGACTGGAAATAAGGCTTTGGCAGGGGCTAATCCCTTTAGTGACACTAAGAACACTGAGGTTTTAAAAGCGTATAAGCTGCAGATAATAAATGGGAAATCCCCCACAAGCTTTTATCCCTATGACAAGATAACTAGGCAGGAGATAGCCGTTATGATCACAAGGACCTTGAATGCCTCCGGCATCAGCACTAAGGTCACCAGTTCTTCCTTTCCTTTTACTGATAAGGGTCAGGTGTCCTCATGGGCTCTCGATGCTATGCAGTTCGTATATTCCAATGGAATAATGAAGGGGATAGATTCAAGCAGGATAGGACCACTTCAGAACACAAGCAGAGAGCAGGCTATAGTCTTAATGAAAAGGACGTACGAAAAGTACAAGGGCATAACTGCCTTAGTCCAGCCTCAACCATTGCCGATCCAGCCTTCCCCAACACAAACGGTAACAACAGTCCAGGGAACCGGAGCATATATAGACACGAGCCAAAAGGACAAGGGTCTTGTCAGAGTAGGCTACAAGGGCAGCGGCACAGAGAAGCTAAAGGTTATGGTCGCAAAAGGAGATACAAAATATTACTATCCTCTAAAGCCGGATGGAGTTATCCATGGTTTTCCATTACAACTTGGAAATGGAGAGTATAAGGTCAGCGTTTTAAATAATATATCAGGGAACCAATATGGTTATGTAAAGACGGAGACCCTAAGCATAAACCTTAAGGATCCAAATATAGTTTATTTGAACTCCATTCAAACTATAACCTGGACGCCTGATAGCGCTGCTGCCAGGAAAAACCTTCAGTTGGTCGGAAACCTAACGGACACGACAGGAAGGATAAACGCCAGCTATGACTTCATAGTGAAGAATGTAACCTACAACTACGATAAAATCAATGGTTTGACTACAGACTATACACCGAATCCGGATGAAACCTTGAGAGTTCTCAACGGCATTTGCTACGATTACTCCTCGCTATTTGCTGCTATGAAGAGAAGCGAGGGTATTCCTATAAAGCTTGTTAAGGGATATAACAGGTATACGGATGTTTATCATGCATGGAATGAGGTCTTTATAAACAACAAGTGGGTAGTGGTGGACACGACCTTCGATTCTGTTTATTACAGCAACAAACAGGAGTATACGTTCCAGAAGAACAGCAGCGATTACACCAAGGTATACGAATATTGATACTTTGTAAAAACGGTTGAACAACTGAAATATATTCTATATAATAGTAACAGTCAAAAAGGGGAGACACGAAGGTCTTCCCTTGATTTATTAGGAGGAGTAGAATGCCCAGAAAGAATAGATTAATTGAATTTAGAATAGAAAGACTTGAGTTCCCAAATAAAGGGATCGGAGAGTTTGAGGGGAAATCAATCAGGATCAAGGGAGGTTTGCCTGGGCAAAAGATTACAGCCAGGGTCTCCAGGAGGCGAAAGGATTATTGGGAGGCAAAGCCTGTCGAGGTTATTGAAAGATCCCCTTTGGAAACTCAGAAAGGTTGTGCTCACATAGGAATTTGCGGGGGATGTTCCTACCAGGCGCTCTCCTATGAGGATGAGCTTAAGCTTAAGCATTCTCAGGTTCAGGATCTGTTTGACAAGGAAGGACTTGGAATAAAGCTTGAGGAAATTGAACCTTCACCCATAGTCAGCGGATATAGAAACAAGATGGAATATACCTTTGGTGACGAAATAAAGGATGGTCCCCTGGCTCTTGGCCTTCACATGAAAAACAGGTTCTATGAAGTTGTAAATACCTATGACTGTAATATAGTCCACAAGGATTTTACTATAATAAGAGAGGCTGTAAGAAACCACTTCGACAATTTGGGAGTATCCTTTTACAATAAGAGAAACCATGAGGGTGTTCTAAGGCACCTTGTTATAAGAAGAGCCCACAGCACAGGAGAGATCCTTGTAAATCTAGTGACTTCAAGCCAAGAGTTCATAGACAGAGAAGCATTTAAAAATATACTCCTTGAATTGAGGGGAAATATTAATGGCAGCATAACCGGAATACTCCACACAATAAATGACGGCCTTGGAGACACGGTAACAGCCGATTCAATGGAGCTTTTATACGGGAAGGACAACATTAGAGAAGAGATCCTGGGTCTCAGGTTCGACATTTCTCCTTTCTCATTTTTCCAGACAAACACTTCGTCGGCGGAAAGATTGTATTCAATGGCAAGGGAATTTGCCGGGGATAAAAGAGACAGGATAATATTCGACCTTTACTCCGGTACAGGGACCATAGCCCAAATGATGGCAGCAGTAGCAAAAAAGGTAATTGGCATAGAAATAGTGGAAGAGGCTGTTGAAAAAGCAAGAGATAATGCCAAGATTAACGGGCTTAACAATGTAGAATTCATAGCTGATGATGTATTCCATGGAGTTGAAAAACTGGAATATAGGCCTGATCTAATAATTCTCGATCCCCCGAGAGATGGAATTCATCCAAAATCCATCGAGAAGATCATAGACTTCAGACCAGAAACCTTTGTATATGTGTCCTGTAACCCTGTGACTCTTGTAAGGGATCTGAAAATATTCGTAGAAAAAGGTTATAAAATAAAAAGAGCTAAATGTGTGGACCAATTTCCAAAAACCCCGCACGTGGAGTGTGTTGTCTTGATGTCAAGGGTGGAGAAGTAGAAGGATTGCAAATGCCTATATAAATAAAGGGTTTCCAGACATTGAGCTTTTCTATAGGCTACTTTGCCGGAGGTTCTCATATCAGGAAACCCTTATTTTTATTGTTTGAGGTAACATATCAACTGCCCTGAAAGTGATAGGGTTGAGTTGACAGGTTAGATAACGCCTATTTTTGTAGGGGTTGAGTTGACAGGATAGATGTAGAATTTAATCTTCTCTCTCCGCATCTGTATCGAAAATTCTGTCAAGCTCCTCATTTGATATAATGCCACGTACTTTGTTTCTAACCGTTGTTTTTCCCATATCAAGACGATAGAAATGGTCACGACCATCCACACCTTTTTTTAGTCGAATAAGTTGAATCCTACCAAATTTATCCCAGTGTTTCTCAGCAAATTTTGCTAATCCTACAGCTTTGGGGTAATTGTCTTTACGACTAGGGTCATGAGGTTCAAGAATGTCGAAAACATAACCTTCTGTATCAGCTCTCACAACTACCAAATCTGGGAACATGGAAGTGGTAACGCCGTTAACTTCATACGGAATTTCGAGTGACCATTTTTTACGATCAAGATTACGCAACCAGCAAATAGCGCCATTTTTTAGTTCTTCATCAATAACTCCGCTTTCCCATTTATTTAGTGATGTTTGGAATGTGCCATCCTCAGCACAGTAGAGATGTTGTTCAAACTTTATTCTATCGTCTGGCAGATAAAAATCGATTGAATCCGGCAATACCCATGGCACTGCAATTGGTTGTGCTGAAGCGTTGATTAATCTTTCATAAACATTCTTTCGTGCCTCATTTAGCTTTGCAATGGCGCGTTTGTTATTTTCATACAGTGTAATAAATTCTTCCTCTGCGAAATCATTTATTCTTTCCATTGCATTAGTATCATTTGTAAGAACGATTATTTCAACTTTTACATCAATATGATCCCTGGTACTATTCCGAATCCAATATTCTTTGTGCAAGCCTTCCCCTAACAATTTTCCCGATTGTTCAAAATGACGAGAAATATCAAACTCTGATACTGTCATAGTCTGTGAGGACTCATCAAAAGAATAGGCATTGTCTCCATAATCAAATGTCAACGTGCCAAGCTCAAAGCCAGTGATTGCAGCTACTCGGTTTTCAAAATCACCACTTTCTTTGATCCGCGTGATTTCCTCATGCATTTTTAACAACACTGCGTTTTTGATAGTCTTTTGAGCTTCTAAGTCGATACCATCCATGGTAAGAGCACGAGAAATCTGAATTAATAATTTTAATGGTGCTTGCTTACGAACTGAATCTATCCGGTAAGTGATGAGGTTATCCATTGCATCAAACACGTCTGTATATGCCAAGTTTCGCCCTAATGTTACAAGCTCTTTGTTAGTTCCTGTTTCTGTTGGCATAATTGCTTCACTGTCACGTAAAGCATTAACAACATTTTTTACCGTTTCTTCATCAAAGTATGGAAGGAATAAGCTGACGCTGTTAAGTTCAGCATCAGAAGATATCCTTCTGGCCAAAGGTGTACGAATAACTCGCCCTAACAATTGAGCAATATAAGTATAATCCTGCGCACTACGGAATGACATCATTGTTTCGGCACGTGGACAATCCCATCCTGTAGAGAGATTCATTTTGAAGAATACAACCATCACATTTTCTTCGTCATTTATTCTAGACGCTTCTATTTGTTGTATTTCAACATCACGTACTTTAAGTGTGCCACGGTCATTGAATGTATGCACGACTTCACCTGGCTGTAATTTGCGTCCTATTGTTTCTTCTAGTAAATCAATACAAGTTCCTAAATCAGTATGAGTTGCTTCACGCTCATTGCCATCTTCAACCTGTATAACAAGAATAGGGTTCACCATTTTCTCGTCTTCGCGCTCACAGTAGGATTTCCAATGAGCACATTTTTTGCGCCAATTATCTACTGCACCTTTAAACATTGTCATATCGGCAGTTAATTGAATATCTGGATAGTGTATGATGATTCTGTCTTTCAACAAACCGGACTCACGTACCTGCTCAGGTGGAACGATGACTTTCTGGACGGTTGATGTCGTTCCGGCAATTAAATTATCAAATTTCTGGGGTGTCGCTGTCACACCGATCACTAAAGGCATGACACAAAGTCCGTCTTCTTTACTGCCTTTAATAAATTTTTGCATTATTGACTGTGCCTTGTTTTCTGCTTGAACGGATGTATAGGTACCCCTATGCGCTTCATCAATCACCACATAAAATTGTTTAGGACTGCGCTTAGCAGTATTAGTAAGTGTTTCCCAGATGGAATATTGGCGTGTATCTGAAGTCCCTGTTAGCAGTTTATCAGAACCGAGTTTTTGAGTATTTAAAAAGTAAATGCAACCACCCTCGAAATATTCAGTGTTAAAGGTTGATTCTATTGTTACCAGATCACGAACACGAATTTTGTCAGATTTACTTTCAATCTTCAGCCTTGTTTGTTCGTTAAGCTCCGGTGAATCGGATAGCCAAATGAAAACAGAATCTGGCTCTCCAATGCTGTCAGCACTGCCATATAATATATCCTCAAAAAGTGTTGTCATAATGATAGTTTTTCCTGAACCCGTAGGGGCGGAAAAGGATATTATCTGTGGATCGCGTTCGCTCCACATCAAATGCGCTTTATTAATTTTATCATGTAGTTCGGCAAGGGCCGTTTCCTGAAAAGGAAATAATATATCTCTCATTTATGAATCCCTCCTGCTTCCCAACACAAAGTTATCGATATAATCGCGATAAAGTTGGTATGTGTTATTTGCTTTTACTCCAGCCGTCATTTCACGGAAAGCTTCCTCGGAGTTAGTAACGAAGTAGACTACTTGGATATTATCCTCTTCAGAAAGCTTTTCGGTAAACTCAGCAAACTTTGTTTCATCAACCAGGATAGCAAAGCCATTTTGAGGTAAAATTAGCATTTCAGGTTCATCATTGCTGTTTACTTCTGGTCGTTTTCCAATGGCACCAGATTTAAGCCATAGTAACGGTAATATTTCGCGGAACTGTTGACCTAATGAAACACTGTTTTTATCCAAGAATTCTAGCTTGAAGTATTCAGCGTTTGCAGGAAAGCCTTCACTCATAGGACGCTTAACTTGTGATGTTACGATGATTGACCCAAGTAAGTGAGAAACACGTGTTTTGATAGACTTGAATATGGCAGCTGATTTTGATGCAATATAAAAGTCTGTGATATGATCCTGTTCCTCAAGAGCAGTCAACCACTCATCAGCGGAATCTACATCAAAGAGAATTGAAGCTGTATGTTTATCCGAAACGATGAATTTACTGTCTTTGCTTACTAGTGATTGCGGTAGTTGTGCCTTTCCTTCCTTGTTTTTGAGTAAAGAGACGATTTGCTTTTTTGCAGTAGCGGTTAATTCAGAAGGATTATCTACAAAACCCAACTGATAGAATGAGCGCTCAATCTCATTAGATGCAGTCTGAGTCGTGAAGTATTCACCTGTTAGGGTTGAACCATCATCTCGCTTGCCAAGAATGCTATACTTTGTCCTTGGCCAAGTTACCGCACGACAAATTCCATGTTTTTCCCATTCAATGTCGCCAGGCTGATAGCCATTTTTTTTCAAGGCCTTTGCTTCATCATCGGATACCTCATTATTTGTTACTAATATACAGCGGCGGTTTCCGTCATCCTCAGAATTAAGTAAATTTACTGCATGTAATGTGGTGCCGCTACCTGCAAAAAAGTCAACAATTAGAGCATTTTTCTTTCCGGATACAGCGAATGTTAATGCTTCATGGACAGCATAAAGCGATTTTGGGTATGAGAAGCCACCACCAAGTATGGATCTAATCATATCTGTACCGTGGGCTTCTGCATTACATAAAGGATCAGTCCAAACCGTTTTTGGAGGTTCGCTTTCTCTACGAAGGATAACTTCTATTCGATCTCCTTTTTTTTCAATAAACATTCTATCTTTTACTGATTCTACAGTATCGCGCCCATATCTCCATTTCTTTTCAATGCCATTCTTATCAATGGGCCAAACATAAATTGTACCATCTTCATTATGCTCTACTTGAGCTGTAGGGTGTAATTCTTTATCAAGTAAATCACCGAAACCGATGATATTATAATTAGAGTCTAAAATTACTGGATAAAAACATGTCGCACCTTCATATCGGCCTGATGTGCTCCCCCAACGTCTTAGATTATATACATCTCCACCAGTATGTTGCTTGCGGTAAATAGTACTTTCTGCTGAATATGAAAATATCGCATATTCGTGAGTCACAGAGAATTTTTTGCCCTGAGTTCCACCGGGATTATGCTGAATGGTTACACAAGTATGAGTTAGGTTTGGAAAAAGTTCATGAAGTAGAACCCATAGATGTGCATATTCATTATCATCTATTGTAGTAATCAAAACGCCATCATCAGCAAGTATTCTTTTTGCAATCTTTAATCGTTTTTGCATCATTGAGAGCCACTTACTGTGGCGCCAGTTATCACTAGAATCAACATAGTCATTATTGTATTTCCAATCCCGCGCACCTGTGTTGTATGGGGGGTCGATATAAATACAATCAACCTTCTTAGGGTAGAGATATTCCAGTAACTGAAGGGCATGATAATTGTCTGCTTCAATGACTGCATGCCATAAGTTACTATCAGGCGCATTTTCTACAGAATCAATCGGTTGAAGAGTGGGAAAAATTGGCTCGCCAAATTGAGCAACTGAAACTAGCTCCGTGATTGGTATGTTCTCGGTATTACCAGTTGCTTTGTTGCGGCAAAGGGCAACATCTCCATCTAACTTCAGTACCGTATATACATCATTAATGTGGCCTGTTTTTTGTGCAACAGTCGAGCCACGTTTGATAGGAACTTCATAAAGTGGAGTGCATTCAGGGATGTGCTCCTCAAATACAAGACCAAATTTTTTGTTTTTTGATATGCGGGCAAATTCCTGTTCCAAGCGATTACGCAAAGAAGTGTCAGGGATTTGACGCAGTAAATCATTGATTGCAGCCATTTTTTAAATCCTCCTATATTTAATCATTCGTTTCGTACTTACTCCACGAACGACCAAAAAGTTCATTTCCGTCTGATAAGCGCAAGATTGCTGTTTCTTCTAAAATTCTATGTGCTTTCTCGGTTGTAGAATCAGCTTTATCAAATGCAATAAAAACCTGGCGCTTGGTAGATTGATAACGTTCCAATATATGCTCCAGATGAACATCCTCAATACGTTTAAGAATATTGGAGTCATGGATGATCGCAGGAATTGGGCGTAATTCAAGTACACTCAAATCGTACACAACAAGGCTCTTGAATGCTGTTCCTTCACTTGTGTTGCCAGGAGTTTCGAAGATGATGTCCTTCTGGGGAGTGATATACAAAAGAGGAGCAGTTTCCTGTTTCTCAGTTACTACGCCGTTAATTGTTTCCATACGAAGATTGATGTCATCTTGTATCTCGCCTAGTTTTTCAGTTTGTTGCAACAATAGTTTTTCAAGTTTTTGCTCTGCTTCAGCTCGAGCATCCTGCAACTCTTTTTGATGAATCAACTCGGCTGTTTCTTCTTCAAGTCTATCAATGCTTTTTGATACATTAACACACTGAGAGAGTACTCTCTCAGACATCTCTTTTGCTATACCGGACTCTTCGATTTTTCGATTTAGGCGTCTGATTTCCTTATCATATTCTTCGATTAGTGGTTGTAATCGATAGATTTCCTGATCCATTTCTTCGCCTAAAATCTCTCTGATTTTTATATGAAAATGTTCAATTTCTTCAAATGCTTTTAAATTTGCATTTGGAAAGAAGCGTAGCAAGGATTCAAATTCACTTGCGGTTTCAGCCTTGCTGTCAGTTATATTGCTTTTTATAGCATTTAGCTGTGATTGCAGACGATTGCGCTTACGTATTATGCTATTCAATTCTTTTTGAACAGCTGTTATTCGTTCGAATGTTTGTGTATCAAACCCAAACATTGCTAATTGAGCCTCTTCGCTGTTTTTCATTAGCTTTTGGAGTCTCTTTCTCAATGACTCGATAGTCTTTTGGTTACTTTCGATTTTATCTATGTCCACCTTTTGACGCTGACGAGATTTAAGCTGTGAAGCTTTAATTCCGAGTTCTTCCTCCATAAATTTGATAGAAGCAAGGATTTTGTAATGACCAAATAGCTTCAATAGAAAATCCACAGCCTTTTCATCTTGCTCACGAGGTTTCACTAACAATGGATACTTTTCTAGTGTATTTTCACGTCCATAGATACGGAAAAAACGCTCGGTTATTTCTGAAAACGTAAGGGCTGGTAGCCCAATTTTATATTCCTGAAACAGAAATCTTCGAAATTCGTCAAGCGTCAATTTTGTTATGAAATGGCGCTCTTTATCGATTCGATATACACTTTTAGGATCGTCAGTGCTTCTATAGAAATAATATGGCTGTCCCTCAAATTCGAAAGTGAAATAGATGGTATGTGGGCCTATTTCCTTTTTTATATCATCTGTCAGGGAGTAGTAGCTTTCACCGCCGAATACATAATCTATAATCCATAGGAATGTTGATTTTCCGATTGCATTGCTACCGCCTGCGCTACCTAGAACTGTATTTAAGCCTGAGTTAAACCGGATAATTTGATGCTCTGGAGCAAATTTATCACATTGAATCTCTATCAACATATCGTAGCACCCTCCCTTCTTCAATTAGTCCAATTTTACCTAATGCAAACAAGCAGTCTAAAGCACTCAGGAAATCAGCCATGTCCTTTTCACGATATCTAGTTAGTTCAAATAACTCTTTAGGTGACATATCCTGTTGTGCTAATGCCTCTAAAATATCTGGGAAAAGAGAAATAACGCTGTTTGTATAGGAAGTTACTTTATTTGGTAATCTCATCGAACACCTCACACCTTTGAACGAAGTAGGAGATTATTATCTCGCAAGCTTCTCTATATTTGCGGCCGGTTTTTTCAAACAAAGTTTCAACAAGTAGGTTGTATATTGCGCTTTGAGATATATGTGATTCACTTGCATCTTCATACATCCGTTTGACGCTTTTTGCAAACTTATCGACGTTCAGCTTGTTTTCTCCGGCCAACCGATCTAATGCATCATTGACTCCCTGATACAACCGCCGAACATCAAAAAGCACTCTTTCTTTCAAACGTTTTTCAGTGATTTTATTCTCAACTTTTACAGGTTCAATTTTGAGTTGTGTATCATCAGTAACATCCATTAAGTCAACTTCCCGAAGTACTTGTTCGATTTGCTTTTCTATTGTATATCTCGAGGTTGCATCTCTTGCAGCCATAAGAACTTCCAAGTCATGCTTTTCTGATAGTAAAGCTAATTTTACTTCCTCAGAAGCATTTTGAATTTCGCGCTCACATTCAACACATAAAACCACTTCATCAGTTTCTGAAAGGCGAACGACCTTAGCAAAGTTAACGTCGTTGCCTTCTTTTTTTATACCTAAAACTCTTCCGCACTTTTGGCATTTGCCACCTGTTTCTGCAAGCAACACTAAAGAGCGGGCATCAATCGCAATTTCGTAAGCAGTTTCCATAGACAAATTGCTATACGTTGTAATGAAACTAATATCCATTTTTTGATCTTCAAAGGACTGTATGTACTCGGTAGTTGTCTCTTTCACGCTATCTTCGCAATTTCGGTTCTCGACATTTAATACTGTGTAAAGAAAAACTCCGGCGATAAAGTCTTCAAAAACAAAAGCATCACGTCTTACTATAGATTTCTTGGTCATGCCATTCACTATTTCGACTATTGTGTCAGGCTCAATTGTATTATCAGACGCAATAATGTCTTTCAGAGCAAGAATGATGAGGCTCCTTTTATTGCTATCCAACATGTTAAGAATGTGCTGTTTAAAGTAATTAGAAACAGCGCGTGGGTCTACTGTTGGAGCTTTATCAGTTATATTAGGCGATAGATTCTTTTTACCCAGAATTAAATCTGAAACAGTACCGTCCTCACCACGAATATCATAAGTAGGCGCAATAGAAAGCAGCATGGTACCACATAGAAGTTTTTGTGAAATTCTTTTTGCGCTACAAATCTTTAAAATTGTTGCAAAAGTACCAAAACATAGCTTTTTCATATATTGCGCCTCCTTTCATTGAATTTAATCTGTTGAAGTATCGTCATCGACGTAGTCAACAATATCTCCAATGTTGACATCAAGGGCTTTACAGATTCTTCCTAACACATCCATGCTTACCGGCAGATCTTTACTCATTTTTGCTATCGTTGTCGACGTTAAGTTCGTTATTGCCATTAAATCCTTTTTCATCATTTTTTTATCTATTAAAAGTTTCCACAATTTGTTATAACTAAAAGCCATTATAATCGCCTCCAAGCACAATTGGATGGTATCCAAAGACGTGTCTTTATTATTATAGCAATTTACTAAGCGAAATACAATCAATTATTTAAATATGCTTATTCAATCTTTACGAACGCTTAGTTCGTTTGACGTCATAAAAACGAATTGTTATTTGTGGAGTCCCAGCGGAGTGTCAGCGGAGTTGTAGCTGAGGATTTAAAGTGTATGACTTTATAAAATTTAGTTAGACGGTAAGACAAGCTGAACTTTTTGAAAAGGGGGTAAAGTCATGGAAGAAATTCGTGATTGTAATGGTCGCATAGCTTGCAAGGGCAATGCAACAACAGGTCTCATAGAAGTGTTATATAAACGCTGTAAAACCAGTACACAAATACCTATTGGAGGAACTTTAAGAATTGAACGTGATGGTGTTGTGACGATAGTCACTCGATTAAGCGATTCTGCTTTTCATGTAGAAAGTCATGCTAATGCAGCATAGAAAGATAGCTAACTAAATAAAAAATCCGCAGAGCTGCACGACGGCCAGGATAAGTTCTCACACTAGAGAACTATCTTGGCCGTCCTTTTTTGTTCTACGGATCTTTTCGGCTCCTGCGGATTTTTCAAAGCCAAATTTTGAAAACCAAAGGAGTCAAATTATGAAAAGAGCGTACAAAACAAGTAAAAAGAAGAGAACTAACTACATTTATTACACTGCTGAAGGAACAAAGATTGTGATTACCCCAGGTGAAGATGGAGTCACCGAAGCTGATATCGAGCTTTTACATACTATGGATGATGACGAAGTGGACGAGCAGCGCCGGTACGATTATCGAGTGACAACACATCTGGATGCTTATCATGATGGCGAAGAGGAAGCGGCAAATGACCGCAATAAGTATCTTGCAGATGATACTGCGAATCCAGAACAGCTAATTATACAAGCAGAAGATGAGGCTGAACATCAAGATATGCTGGACAAGTTAACCAAGGCAATGGAGTGTCTTTTACCACAACAAAAAGAACTCTTCAAAAAAGTATACCTTGAAAAACGATCCAACACTGATATTGCAACAGAAGAAGGTGTTACAGAAGCGGCTATTCGTGGTCGCCTTAAGAAGCTTCAAGAAAGACTTAGAAAAATTCTATCCTAATTGGGTTCGCAAGAACCCTTTATAAAAAAATCTTTTCTGAAAAGGGGGTTCGAAAGAACTCTCTTTTTCGCTTATCGGTGAGGGGCAGATAAATCGCCCCCAGAAAGGAGATGGAATATGAACCTTAAACACAAAGTCACAATCAATGTGGCAAGGCCCGGTGGCGAAAGAAGCTCAGTAATTCAAAGCAGTCGGAAGACAATCCGAGCGAGAATGCTTGATTTCCTATTTGGAAAGAAAGTCAGTCTGCTTGTAATTACTCCCGGTGACTCAGTTGAGACGGTAGAAATAAAGGAAATCAAGGAAGGAGGTGTGGGTCATGAGTAAGATTAAGCTCCTTCTCGATGTGGTGTCAGATCTTAGAGCTCTGGCAGATAGTGTTCAGGCTGTAGCTGATGCAATAGCAAGTAATGGGCCTCATGAGATTACAAAGCCAGAGCAACCAAAGCCTGAAAATCAATCTGAAGAAAAGCAGCTCACCTTAGAAGAAGTAAGGGCGGTACTTGCGGAAAAAAGCCATGACGGATTTACAGCTGAAGTAAGAGCACTTCTAGAAAAGTATGGTGCATCAAAACTCAGCCAGATTGATCCAAGCAAGTATGCTGCACTTCTTGCCGATGCGGAGGGATTGAAATGAGTAAACATGCAATTCTCTCTGCATCTGGAGCCCATAGGTGGTTAAACTGCACACCATCAGCGAGGTTGGAGCTGGAGTTTGACGACAACAGCGGTGAAGCTGCGGCTGAAGGCACAGCTGCCCATGCGTTAAGTGAGCACAAGCTCCGCAAAGCGCTTAAGATGAGATCAAAAAAGCCGGTTTCTCCATATGACTCAGATGAGATGGATAATTATACTGATGGTTACGTGGAGTTTGTGCTTGAAGTGATTGAGCAAGCCAAGCAGGCCTGTAGTGATCCCCTGATCTTGATAGAACAGCGGCTTGATTTTTCAAAGTATGTGCCTGATGGCTTTGGGACCGGGGATTGTGTAATTATAGCTGATGGAACTCTTCATATTATTGATTTTAAGTATGGTCAGGGTGTCTTAGTCAGCGCAGAGGACAATCCTCAAATGAAACTATATGCCCTTGGTGCACTGGATCTCTTTGATGGTATTTATGACATCGAGATGGTTTCAATGACAATCTATCAGCCCCGTCGAGAAAATGTCAGCACGTCCATAGTCTCAAAAGAAAGCTTGTATCAGTGGGCTGAAGAAGTTTTGAAGCCTAAAGCTGAACTGGCCTTCGCTGGTGACGGAAACTACTGCCCTGGAGAATGGTGTCAATTTTGTCGAGCAGCAGTGAAATGTAGAGCAAGAGCAGAAGCAAAAATGAAACTGGCTACATTTGAGTTTGCACTACCGCCACTTTTATCAGATGAAGAAATTGCTGACATTCTATCTTCTATCGGTGATCTCACCAGCTGGGCAAATGAGATTATAGCCTATGCGACGGATGAAGCAGTTAATCATGGAAAGAAGTGGCCAGGGTTTAAAGTAGTCGAAGGTCGCTCCAACCGTAAATATAAAGATGAAGAAGCAGTCGCAGAAGCAGCAAAGAATGCAGGATACCGAGATATATACAAGCAAAGTCTCATCACTATTACCGAAATGGAAAAATTGATGGGCAAGTCAAAATTTAATGAAATCCTTGGTGAGCTAGTTATGAAGCCACCAGGCAAACCGACGCTAGTTCCAGTTTCAGATAAGCGTCCTGAAATGAACACATCATCAGCAAAAAATGATTTTATGGAGGTATAAAAATTATGTCAAAAACAGCAAAAAGAACAAATCCAACAAAAGTAGTCACAGGAGTTGTCAGACTTTCTTATGCTAATGTGTGGGAACCTAAATCAATCAATGGCGGTGCTGAAAAATACAGTGTGAGCCTGATTATTCCTAAGAGTGATACTAAAACCTTAAGTGCTATCAATGAAGCGGTGAATGCTGCAATAGAAGAAGGTAAAGGTAAATTCGGTGGTAAGATTCCAAATAAAGCGGCGTTAAAGCTTCCTCTACGTGACGGAGATATTGATCGTCCAGATGATGAAGCTTATGCAAATAGCTATTTTATCAATGCCAATAGCAATACCCCTCCACAAATTGTAGATAGAAACGTCAATCCAATCATTGATCGTTCTGAAGTATACTCTGGTGTCTATGCAAGAGTGAGTATCAACTTCTACGCCTTTAACTCCAATGGAAACAAAGGTATAGCCTGTGGACTTGGAAATATTCAAAAAATCCGTGATGGTGAACCTTTGGGTGGCAGAACTAATGCAGCTGATGATTTTGCCACTGATGTGGATGATGACTTTTTATCATGAGAACCCTCAGTATAGATATAGAAACATATAGCAGCGTAGACCTCGCCAAAAGCGGGGTCTATCGTTACGCTGAAGCACCGGATTTTGAGATTTTACTTTTCGGTTACAGTGTGGATGCTGGGCCGGTTCAAGTAGTAGATTTCGCTTGTGGCGAAAAAATACCTAAAGAAATACAGCAAGCGATTCTAGATAATAATGTTACCAAATGGGCGTTTAATGCGCAGTTTGAGCGGATTTGCTTATCGAAGTACTTTGGTATACACCTTGCACCTGATTCTTGGCGTTGCACAATGGTTTGGTCTGCGTACCTTGGGCTTCCTTTATCTTTGGAAGGAGCAGCAATCGTAACAGGAGCAGACAAGAAAAAGCTAACAAAAGGTAAAGAGCTCATTCGATATTTTTCAGTTCCATGCAAACCAACAGTAACTAATGGTGGTCGTACACGAAATCTACCTGAACATGCTCCAGAGAAGTGGAATAGCTTCAAAGCATATAATCTTCGAGACGTTGAAGTTGAACTTTCTATACAGGAAAAGCTTCAAAAATTTCCTATGCCTGAAGAGGAATGGAATAACTATATTCTAGATCAGCAAATCAATGATCGGGGTATTCAGTTAGATTTGGAATTGGTAAAAAAAGCGATTCAATGTGATGAAAAAGTAAGAGAAGAGCTAACAAGCAGACTAAAAGAACTAACTGATCTTGATAATCCTAATTCAGTTGTTCAAATGAAGTCCTGGCTATCGGAAAAGGGTCTGGAAACAGACAGTCTTGATAAGGCATCAGTTAAGGCACTATTAAAGGAAGCTCCAGAACATCTGAGTGAAGTACTGGAACTGAGACAGTTACTAGCCAAATCCAGTGTAAAGAAATACACCGCAATGGAAAATGCCGTATGCACTGACGGAAGAGCTCGGGGACTACTACAATTCTACGGTGCTAATCGAACCGGTAGATTTGCAGGAAGGCTTATACAAGTTCAAAATCTCCCTCAGAACCATTTGTCGGATTTGGAACAGGCACGTCGATTGGTTAGAGGTGGCCATTTTGATGCCTTGGAAATATTGTATGACTCTATTCCGGGAGTTTTGTCTGAATTAATTCGAACCGCTTTTGTGCCAAAGAAAGGATATAAGTTTATCGTTGCTGACTTTAGTGCAATAGAGGCTAGAGTTATTGCTTGGCTTGCAGGCGAGACATGGAGAAACGAAGTGTTTGCTACTCATGGAAAGATTTATGAAGCATCTGCTTCCCAGATGTTTAAAGTCCCCTTAGAAGAAGTCACAAAAGGCAGTCCTCTAAGACAAAAAGGAAAAATTGCGGAGCTGGCCTTAGGTTATGGTGGTTCTGTAGGTGCATTAAAAGCAATGGGTGCACTTGATATGGGTCTTACCGAAGAAGAATTAAAACCTTTGGTCTACGCATGGCGAAATGCAAATCCTAATATTGTACGACTTTGGTGGGATGTTGATCGTGCTGTCAAAGAAGCTGTAACAGAAAGGTGCAGAACTGAAACTCATCGTATCCGTTTTGAGTATCGTAGCGGGATGCTATTAATATGGCTTCCTTCTGGCAGACAACTTACTTATGTTAAACCAAGAATGGGTATTAACAGCTTTGGCAGTGAAGCAGTGACTTATGAAGGAGTTGGTGCCACAAAGAAATGGGAGCGCATTGAAAGTTATGGTCCGAAGTTTGTTGAGAACATCGTGCAGGCCATTTCAAGAGATCTTCTTTGCCATTCCATGCGAAATCTGGATGAATCAGGACTAAATATTGTCATGCATGTCCATGACGAGGTAGTTTTAGAGGTTCCTTTAGAAATATGCGTACAAGACGTCTGTGTTCTTATGGGTCAGGTACCGCCTTGGGCGCATGGGCTTCTACTTCGTGCGGATGGATTTGAATGCGATTTTTATAAAAAAGATTAATTTGAGGGGGTTCGAAGCCTCCTCTTTTTTTGCTTATAGCTGAGGGCATGTTTTATCGCTCTACAACTATATGCTGGAGGTTCGATATGAACAAAATAACTTTATTCAACTATGAAGGCAACACAGTAAGAACAGTAATGAAGGATGGAAATCCTTGGTGGGTTCTAAAAGATGTATGTTCGGTACTAGACATTGGAAACAGTCGTGATGTTATGGCTCGTTTGGACAGTGATGAAAAGGGAGTCGATATTATCGACACCCCTGGAGGAAAACAGGAAGTATCTATTATCAATGAAAGTGGTCTTTATAGCGTGATATTGGTTTCACGTAAGCCAGAAGCTAAAAAGTTTAAGCGCTGGGTAACCCATGAGGTGCTTCCTTCAATCAGAAGGCATGGCCTTTATGCTACAGATGAGTTACTTGCTAATCCAGACTTTTTGATTCAGGCACTACAGGAACTTAAAGCGGAAAGAGCTAAAAATGCTGAGTTAACTACTACCATTAGCATTCAAGAACAGCAAATTGCAGAAATGAAACCTAAAGCAAGTTATTACGATGTGGTACTTAACTGTAAGGATGCGGTGTCTATCACAACAATAGCCAAGGACTATGGAAAGTCAGGGCGCTGGTTTAATGAGTATCTGCATAATTTAGGTGTTCAATTCCGTCAAGGGAAGATTTGGCTTCTATATCAAAAGTACGCTCAACATGGATATACGACGACAAAAACCCATACTTACCTTGGAAATGATGGGACGATGCATTCAAAGGTTCATACTTACTGGACTCAGAAAGGACGCTTGTTCATTTATGAGCTTCTTAAGGATCATGGCATTTTACCATTGATTGAACAAGAGTCCGAATTCGAGGAGATGTAACTTATGGATAGATATAACGCTGAAGGCTATCCAGATCCAACTGCAGCAGAAGCCTTGGAAAATATCATGCGTGAAGAAAAGGCAAAAAACTATAAACCTTGCGTTTTTATTTGTTCTCCTTTTGCTGGAGACATAGAAAAAAATCTGAATAAAGCTAGAGAATACCTGAAGTTTGCAGTGGAGCAAGGAACCATTCCTTTTGCTCCTCATCTGCTATACCCTCAAGTGCTAGATGATGGCGATCCTGAACAAAGAAAACTAGGACTATACTTTGGCATGGTATGGCTTAGAAAGTGTGATGAGCTGTGGGTATTTGGTCGCTATATCTCAAAAGGGATGCAAGCAGAGATAAATAAAGCATCGAAGCATCGTATACCTATCCGGTATTTTTCTGAAAACTGCGAGGAGGTGCAGAAGCTATGAAGATAGCGGTTGGTAACAGCCGAATGGATAAAAAGTGGAAGAACAAAGATATCACATGGGAGGACTTTATCTCACGAGTTAAATCTACCATACGAACAACAGAAACTGTATCTGAGTTCCGAAAAATGAGTCGCGCTCAACAGGACTCAATAAAAGACGTCGGTGGATTTGTGGGAGGAGCCCTTCGTGAAGGAAAACGCAGAAATGGTTATGTCCTCTCCCGTTCCCTTCTGACTTTAGATATGGATTATGCCAAACCAGAGGTTTGGGAGCAAATTGAAGCGTTACATGATTTCAAATGCTGCATCTATTCTACACATAAACATACATCAGATGCACCGCGATTAAGACTTATTATTCCACTTAAAAGAGAAGTAACAGAGGATGAATACCCAGCCCTTGGTCGGATGGTTGCAAAGGAGATTGGGATTGATTTATTCGATGACACCACTTATGAACCTTCAAGACTCATGTATTGGCCATCTACACCGTCAGATGGAGAATTTGTGTTTAAAGAGAAAGACGGTGAACTATTGGACCCAGATATCTATCTTTCAAAATATGTAGATTGGCGGGATACTTCCATGTGGCCAGTCTCAAGTCGACAATCTGAGGTCGTGCAAAGGAAAATTACTAAACAAGCAGATCCATTAATTAAAGAAGGGGTTATAGGAGCATTTTGCAGAGCCTATACCATTGAAGAAGCCATCGAAGAATTTCTACCTGATGTATATGAACCTAGTACTATGAATGGAAGATTTGATTATATTCCAGCAGATTCTTCAGCGGGTTTGGTAATCTATGATGGTAAATTTGCTTATAGCCATCATGCTACTGATCCAGCATGTGGAATGCTGCTAAACGCATTTGATTTGGTCCGAGTGCATAAATTTCGGGAACTAGATGAAAAGGTGACAGAAAATGCACCGCCAAGTAAACTACCTTCATTTAGAGCAATGACAGATTTGGCTTTGGAGGATGAACGGGTAAAAGAGCAGTTTGCTGAAGAGAGAAAGGCTCAGGCTGAAAAAGAGTTTATTGATGAAGATTGGGAAAAGCAGCTGGAGCTTGACAAGACAGGTGCTGTTAAAAACACACTTAGAAACTTAATTTTAATATTAGAAAATGATCCAAACTTGAAAAGCATTGTCTTTAATCAGCTATCAGACAGTCTCGAAATTAAAGGTGATGTTCCTTGGCTACATCCATCTAAGTTTTGGAGAGATGCAGACGATGCCCAGTTGATTAGTTATATCGACACCCATTACGGAACCTTCTCTGCAAGAAACTATGATGTGGCCGTAGCAAAGGTAGCTGACGACCGATCTTATCATCCAATTCGGGAGTTTATTGAAGCACTCCCTGAATGGGATAAGGTACCGCGAGTAGATACCCTGCTCATCGATTATCTAGGTGCATCAGATAACTCTTATGTTCGGGCTGTAACAAGAAAAACTTTATGTGCGGCTATCTCTCGTGTACTGACTCCAGGCATCAAGTTTGATTCCATGTTGGTTTTAAATGGGCCACAGGGGGTTGGAAAAAGCACTCTCATTGCTAAGTTAGGTGGAGACTGGTTTTCAGATAGCTTGAACTTGTCGGATACCAAGGACAAGACTGCGGCGGAAAAACTTCAGGGTTACTGGATTTTAGAAATTGGAGAACTAGCCGGACTTAAAAAAGCTGAAGTTGAAACACTTCGAAGTTTCTTGTCTCGCCAAAATGACATTTATCGTGCCAGCTTTGGCAGGAGAGCTACTCCGCACTTAAGACAATGTATCTTTTTCGGAACCACCAATGCTGAGAAAGGCTATTTGCGGGACACCACAGGAAACCGTCGTTTCTGGCCGGTAAAAACTCCAGGAAATGGTACAAAAAAGTCTTGGCAACTAAAGCATGATGAAATTCTGCAGATATGGGCTGAGGCTCTTACCTATGTGAAAGCTGGAGAAAAATTGTACCTTGATACCAGTCTTGAGAAACTTGCAAAAGAAGAACAGCGGGAAGCTATGGAATCAGATGAGCGTGAAGGTTTGGTACGTGAATACCTAGATATGCTCTTACCAGAAGACTGGGACACTATGGATTTATATGAACGTCGAGCCTATATCAACGGGACTGAGTTTGGTGAAAGTCAAAGGGTAGGTGTTTGGAAACGAAAATCGGTTTCTAATATGGAAATTTGGTGTGAGTGCTTTGGGAAGGATCGAGCCAACCTGCGAAGGGTGGATGGTAATGAAATATCGGCGATTATGGCAAGTATTGGAGGATGGACAGGTCTCGTAAAAAAAGAACGAATCCCGCTTTATGGACCACAATGGGTTTATGTTCCCAAAGAATAATTTAGTTTGGAACACATGGAACAATTTTTTCTAGGGAACAGATTTCACCTGTTCCGTTGAAACAAAAACAGTCTTTTGGTACATCTCATCGGAACAGGCGGCAGCCCCTAGTAAAGTAAACTACTTTATAACCTCTGTTCCATTGTTCCAATAATTATTATTAAAAATAATCCTAAAGACAAAAAGAAGAAATTACCTGCAGACGCGTATATACGCGCGTATAGAGACTTTTTGGATTTAGGGAACATGGAGGATATATGAGAGAAAAATGGATTGAACAGCAACTGGTAAAAGCAGTGAAAGATATAGGCGGCATTGCACTAAAGATTGTATCACCAGGTTTTGATGGAATGCCAGATAGATTGATTTTGTTACCTAATAGAAAAGCTGCATTTGTAGAGGTAAAAGCACTAGGTAAATCTTTAAGGCCTCTACAGGAAAAACGAAAAAGACAGTTAGAAGCACTTGGCTTTTTGGTATTTTGCCTGGATAACATAGAACAGATTGGAGGGATACTTCGTGAAATACAAGCCTCATGAATATCAGGCTTATGCCACTGAGTATATCCTCAATCATCCTATAGTAGCAGTGCTCTTAGATATGGGATTAGGTAAGAGTGTTATAACCTTAACAGCTATATTTGATTTAACATTAGATAGTTTTCTTGTCCGAAAGGTTCTGGTTATTGCACCACTTCGAGTTGCCAGAGATACGTGGCCAGCAGAAATTGAAAAGTGGGATCACCTCAAGGGCCTTAAATACACCGTAGTAGTGGGATCGGAAGTTCAGAGAAAAACAGCCCTTATGAAAAGAGCTCAAGTTTACATTATCAATCGAGAAAATGTGGAATGGCTAATCTCAAGAAGTGGAATTCCATTTGATTTTGATATGGTGGTAATTGATGAGCTGTCCTCTTTTAAATCGCATCAAGCCAAAAGATTTAAAAGTTTAATGAAAGTCAGGCCAAAGGTAAATCGAATAGTTGGACTTACTGGAACCCCATCCTCCAATGGATTAATGGATTTGTGGGCACAGTATCGCTTATTAGATATGGGACAGCGATTAGGTAGGTTTATTGGTAGATATCGAGAGGATTATTTTGTACCAGATAAGCGTAATCAACAAGTGATCTTTTCCTACAAGCCCAAACCGGGAGCAGAGGAAGCAATTTATAGGCTAATATCTGATATCACTATTAGCATGGAAGGAGCAGATTACCTGAAGCTGCCTGAGCTGGTTATAAACGAAGTAGATGTAAAGCTATCTGAAAAAGAAATGAAAATCCTTGACGTTATGAAGCGTGATTTAATTGCAACGGTTAAAGGCGAGGAAATTACTGCAGCCAATGCAGCAGCTCTTTCGGGTAAACTCCTACAGATGGCCAACGGAGCAGTCTATGATGATCAAGGTACAGTACTTTATATACATGACCGTAAGCTGGATGCACTGGAAGACTTAATCGAAGCTGCTAATGGCAAGCCAGTTCTAATTGCTTATTGGTTTAAACATGATTTATCACGAATACAAAAACGCTTTGAGGTTGAGGTGCTATCCACTAGCGATTCTATTAAGAGATGGAATGATGGAGAAATCCCTATTGCAGCCATCCATCCAGCATCAGCAGGACATGGACTGAACTTGCAAGCTGGAGGTTCAACTCTTATATGGTTTGGTCTAACTTGGAGCCTAGAGCTTTATCAGCAAACTAACGCTCGTCTTTGGCGACAAGGACAAAAAGAAACGGTAGTGATTCACCACTTGATTGCCAAAGGCACCATTGATGAACGTGTAATGAAAGCCCTAAATGATAAAAACAATACCCAATCCGCACTGATAGATGCGGTTAAAGCTACACTAAAGGAGGTCTGATAAAATGAATATTGTCTGGCAATATTTAGATAAAAGAGCAGCGGCAATTAACGCTCTAAAAGACTATAGTAGCATGAAATACATCATAGAACATACCGATGAGGATATCGCAATCCTCAACGAAGAAATGAGTTCCCCGGCATCTTCAGTTATAAATGGCATGCCATCAACCCATGATCCAAAAGCTGGAGAGAAAAGGCTCATTGCCTGCATCAATGAAATTGATGTATTAAAAGAACGTTATCGTCAAGCACTGGAATACATGGATTGGTTTCAACCCGCATGGGATGCTTTAACAGAAGATGAGCAGTATGTGTTAAAGGAGTTTTATTTGGATGATGAACAAAAGCAGATTGATGCAGTGTATAACATTTGTGATCACTTTAATATTGAACGTTCTTCTGCATACAACAAAAAGAATCGAGCGCTTCAGCATCTTGCGCTACTACTCTATGGAAAGTAATGAGTAATATCATGGACGATTTTATTAGAAATCCATAATACAATGGTATTGTGAAAAATTGTAGAGAGCCTTCGTGGAAATACCGCGGGGGCTTTTTGCATGTCCAAAGGAGGTACGAAATGCCAAAGAAACCAAAACGACCATGTTCTTCTCCTGGTTGTCCTGAGCTGACAGATGGACGTTTTTGTCCGGAGCATGCCAAAAAGGAAGCTTCTCGTTATGAAAAATATCAGAGAGATCCTGAAACGAGGAAGCGTTACGGTCGTGCATGGAAAAGAATACGTGACCGTTACATCACAGCCCATCCTCTGTGTGAAGAGTGCAAAAGGCAGGGAAAGCTGACACCGGCTGCTGAAGTGCATCACATCCTTCCTTTGTCGCGAGGTGGGACACACGATGAAAGCAACCTAATGGCTCTTTGTACTCCTTGTCACTCAGCTATCACAGCAAGAGATGGAGACCGTTGGGGAACCCGGTAGGGGGAGTCATATCTCCACAACTATTTAAATGTGCAACGGGCGTGGGGCTTCGTGCAAAAAGTCGCGGTTTCAAACGGGGTAATAACCTCTAACGAGAAAAGAGGTGAGTAAATGGCCAAAGATGGTACAAATCGAGGTGGTGCTCGTATTGGCTCTGGGCAGAAAAAGAAGCCACTTGCTGATAAAATTGCTGAGGGAAATCCAGGTAAGAGAAAGCTAGAAATCATTGACTTCAAAAATACCGCTGATTTAAAGGGGCAAGAAATGCCAAAGCCAAGGGCTATGCTCTCAGCGGTGCAAAAGGACGGGAAAACCCTAGTAGCCAGCGAGATTTATGAAATTACTTGGAAATGGCTTGAGGAGCGAGGCTGTGCCCATTTGGTGCTCCCACAGCTTCTAGAACGATATGCCATGAGTGCGGCCAGATGGATACAGTGTGAGGAGGCGGTAACCGAGTTTGGCTTTCTTGCCAAGCATCCAACTACCGGTAATGCTATTCAAAGTCCTTATGTAGCTATGAGTCAGAACTTTATGAGCCAGACAAACAGGCTATGGATGGAGATTTATCAAATCGTTAAAGAGAATTGTGCTACAGAGTATTCTGGTTTAAACCCACAGGACGATGTAATGGAGCGACTGCTATCTGCCCGCAGAGGAAAATAAAGATGAGGAGATTATGTAATGAGTAAAAGATATTTAACAGCAGAAAGTGTATGTGCTGGACATCCTGATAAACTATGCGACATCATAGCAGATAGCATTTTAGAAGCATGTCTACGTAAAGACAAAGCATCACGTGTCGCTTGTGAGGTGATGGCAACCAAAGGGAAAATTATCGTGGCGGGCGAAATCTCCTGCAGCGAAAAAATAGACATCCGATACATTGTTAGGAATGTCCTAAAAGAGATTGGATACAACCCTCTTACATTTTTGATTTATGTATTTGTACACAATCAAAGTGTAGATATTGCAACTGGAGTGAATACAGCACTGGAAGTAAGAAATGGAATAAACGAACAGTATGGTTCGATAGGTGCTGGAGACCAAGGAACTGTGTATGGCTATGCTACAAAGGAAACAGGAGAAATGCTTCCCCTACCCCTTGTACTATCTCACAGAATTGTAAAGAGACTGGATGATTGCCGAAAAGGGAAACTGATAAAAGGTATCCACCCAGATGGTAAAGCACAGGTGACAGTGGAATATGAAGGGGACACTCCAGTGCGAATAAAGACTATCGTGATATCGCTACAGCATGATAAGAATAAAACACAGGAAGAACTTAAGACAGATATCCTCAATAATGTCCTATGGCAGTGCTTTGAGGACTTCCCATTTGATGATGAAACAGAACTTCTCATTAACCCCTCTGGTAGATTTGTCGAAGGTGGTCCTGCTGCCGATACAGGCTTAACTGGTAGAAAAATTATGGTTGATACCTATGGAGGGCTTGCATCTCATGGAGGTGGCGCACTTAGTGGTAAAGACCCCACCAAAGTTGACCGAAGTGGTGCTTATATAGCACGGTACATTGCAAAGCATATCGTCTGGTGTGGTTATGCAAAGAGATGTGAAGTTGGTATTTCCTATGCCATTGGAAAAGCAAATCCTGTAGCCTTTTCTGTAAATACCCTTGGCACAGGTATTGTTTCTGACGAAATATTAACTCTTGCTGCACAGGAGGTTTTCAACTTAAGACCTGCGGCAATCATTGAGAAGTTGCGTCTAAGGAATGTGATTTACTCTGATACAGCTGTTTATGGTCACTTTAATAGTTGTCTATTCCCGTGGGAGGATGTAAATAAGTACAGTGAATTTAGAAAGGCGGTGGAAAAGTATGTTGATAGAGAAGATAAAAACTAAACAACTCATCCCCGCTGAATATAACCCAAGGAAGGATTTAAAACCGGGTGATCCGGAATATGAGAAACTTAAACGCTCCCTTGAGGAGTTTGGATATGTAGAGCCCGTAATATGGAATAAGACTACAGGCAGAGTCATCGGAGGTCATCAGCGTTTAAAAATCTTGTTGAGTATGGGCATGGATGAGATAGAATGCGTAGTTGTTGAAATGGATGAGCAAAAGGAGAAGGCGCTGAACATTGCACTAAATAAAATTAGTGGTGATTGGGATAAAGACAAATTAGCACTTCTCATCACGGACTTAAATGCTTCAGACTTTGATGTATCTTTGACAGGTTTTGACCCGGGAGAGTTGGACGATCTTTTCAAGGATTCCCTTAAGGACAATATAAAAGAAGATGATTTCGATGTGGACAGCGAGCTGAGTAAGCCCGCTGTTTCGTGTTTAGGGGATATTTGGCTTCTTGGACGACATCGTCTGGTGTGCGGGGACAGTACAAAGAAAGACACCTTTGATGTCTTGATGAATGGGAAAGTTGCTAATTTGGTAGTTACGGACCCTCCATATAACGTTAACTATGAAGGCTCTGCAGGAAAAATCAAAAATGACAATATGGGTAATGAAGCGTTCTATGATTTCCTGCTTTCAGCATTTCAAAACACTGAAGCGGTGATGGCAAAGGACGCTTCTATTTATGTTTTTCATGCCGATACGGAAGGACTCAATTTCAGAAGAGCATTCTCTGATGCGGGATTTTATCTTTCCGGTACTTGTATTTGGAAAAAGCAGTCCCTTGTTCTCGGCCGCTCCCCTTATCAGTGGCAGCATGAACCAATTCTCTTTGGGTGGAAAAAGAAAGGCAAGCATAACTGGTATTCCGATAGAAAGCAGACCACTATCTGGGAGTTTGAGAAACCGAAGAAAAACGGTGACCATCCAACCATGAAACCAGTGGCACTTGTGGCATACCCCATTATGAATTCGAGCCTCAGTAACTGTATTGTACTCGATCCATTCGGTGGTTCAGGAAGTACACTGATTGCCTGTGAGCAGACCGATAGAATCTGTTATACCATTGAACTGGATGAAAAGTACTGTGATGTGATTGTGAAAAGGTATATTGAACAAGTAGGAAACTCTGATGGTGTGTTTCTTTTAAGAAACGGTGTCGAATATAGGTACCTTGATCTGCCGGAGGTGAATGCAGATGAGTAAAGTGACACTCGGTTCACTCTTTGATGGCAGTGGTGGTTTTCCACTAGGTGGTTTGCTTTGTGGCATTGAGCCTTTATGGGCTTCTGAAATTGAACCGTTTCCTATAAGGGTTACGACCAAACGCATCCCACAGATGAAGCATTATGGGGATATCAACAAACTAGACGGTGCGGAGCTTCCGCCTGTAGATATCATAACATTTGGTTCGCCCTGCACCGATATGAGTGTGGCAGGTAAAAGAGCCGGTCTGGACGGAGAGCAATCCGTCCTTTTTTATGAAGCAATACGAATTATCAAGGAAATGAGGTGTAAGACCAATGGACAATATCCAAGGTATGCAGTCTGGGAAAATGTCCCTGGCGCATTCTCGTCAAATAAAGGAAAAGACTTCAAGGCAGTCCTCGAAACGGTCATCAGCGTCAAAGAGCCGAACACCTCGGTGCCTTTACCTGAAAAAGGACGATGGCCATACGCTGACATCTATATGGGAGACGGATGGAGTGTGGCATACCGAACTATCGATGCGCAATATTTCGGAGTCCCCCAACGCCGTCGTAGAATCTACCTTGTCGCAGATTTTGCAGGCAGATGTGCCGCAGAAATACTATTTGAGTCCAAAGGCATGTCAAGGAATTTTACGCCGAGCGGCAGCCCGTGGCAAAGAGCTGCCGGAAATGCTAAAGACAGCACTGGAAAAACAGGCGATAGCATAACTTGCCTAAATGACCAAGGCGGAAGAGTGATGTCTGTTTCGGAGGATATTACCGCAACACTTCGAGCAGAGGAACATGGACATCAGCCTTGCGTAATGCAGTCAAGCGGTTTTTGCACCGAACACAGTGCCAGGAGCCGAAGTGTCGGCTATGAGGAAGAACGCTCCCCTACCCTTCGAGCGGGTGTTGTTCCAGGTACAGTCATGTCCTTTGAACCGGGTGCTGTTTCACGCATTGGCGGTCATGCTGATGAAAACTTAAGTGGGTCACTTCGTGCAAACATGGGGGATAACCAAACGGCTGTTGTCATTGAAAATCATCCATCTGATAGTCGTGTAAAACTCTCAGAGGATAATAAAGTACAAACGCTGACCTCTCGTATGGGAACTGGCGGTGGGAATGTACCCCTTATTATGAACACACCTAAAATATTAAAAATCCGCTCCGGCTGTGAAGGCGGCGGTAAGGGTGCATTGATACAGGATGATAAGTCTGCCACTCTTGGATGCAATAATGACCAGACCGTTTTTGTGCCTACCGCATATGGCATCTGTTCTGATAAAAGCAACTCCATGCAGTCAAACAATCCACATAGCGGTATTTATAAAGCGGATACTTCTCGAACCATTGATGCCAATGGAGGAAATCCAGGATGTAATCAAGGTGGTATTGCAGTAGTTGCTCTACAAGGCTCGATGATTGGAAGAAAGGAAAAAAACGGTCCCCAAGGAAGCGGTATTGATGAAGAGGTTTCTTTTACGCTTAATACCACTGATCGTCATGCTATTGCATATTCCATGACTACTGGAGCCTATGCACAGGTTGAAGAAGATAAAGCACCAACTCTATTATCGAGAGATTACAAGGATGCCCCTGTAGTGACTCAACCTTCTTACGGTATTGATCGGGCGGCTTTTAATCAAGGAAAGAATGCCTTATATAAACCTTCTATAGATGAAGAACAGCAACCCACGCTGACGGCAAAAGGTCCCGGAGCAGTGGCACAACCAGCATCGTTTTACCCTCAGATGAAAGCTGAAAGTCAATGCTATAGGCAGGACGGTACATCAAATACAATTATTAATGGCACCAATCCAGGCCATCAAAACGGATTGGTTGAGCCGGACTATATCGTCCGAAGACTTACACCAACCGAATGTGCTAGACTGCAAGGTTTTCCCGATGATTGGTGTGATGACCTTGGTACGGAGAATCCTACCGAAGATGAAATTTTATTCTGGACAGAGGTTTGGGAGACACACCGCAAAATCATAGGTAAAAGCAGTAAGCCAAAAACAAGAAAGCAGATTATAAAATGGCTAAACAATCCTCATTCCGATGCAGCTGAATACAAAATGTGGGGTAATGGCGTAGCACTTCCGTGTGTCTGTTTTGTGCTGACTGGCATTGTGTTATCTACACAAAATACTGCCGATTAATGGAACAGTATTTTCTACAGAAAGATGCTCTAAATGACTTGATATTAACAGCTTTTAGAGTGATATATGTACGTACCGAAAATAGAAAGGCGGTATGAAAATGCAGATTAACTATAATGTTACAGGACCAAAAAGAAAAGCACTGGTTAACGCAATCAGCCAAAAACTGAATGCCCCTGCAAAATATCTCGGAGCACCTACATTTGCATATGAGGTGGCGGACTACAATATTGATAAAAACGGAGCACTAAGTGGACCAGATAATAAGGAACTGGTTGATCACCTTTTGGGCATTCACGACTTCAAAGCAATTTCAGAAGTATTTGACACACCAACTCCGAAAGCAGAAGCGAATGAAACTGAAGAACCTATCAATCTGATAATTCAAATGCCACGGGCGGATTTTCCCGACATCGTACTCGAGAACCTAAAAGGATTGGTAGAGAGCAAAGCGGCTCTGATAAAGAAAGCACTTAATATTGAATCCATTCCCATCATTGTAACTGAAGAATTAATCAGCTTCCCTTGGTTTCAAGGTGAGTGCTCTGCAGAGGAGGTTAAGGCTTATACTCACTTTGTAACGGCACTTTGCGAAAGAGCAAAGAAGCAGACTCGTGTCAATTCGACAGAGAAATCAGTAGACAATGAAAAATATGCGTTCCGTTGCTTCCTCCTAAGACTTGGATTTATCGGACCAGAATATAAGACGGAACGAAAGATTCTCCTCTCCAAGTTGTCAGGTAGCTCTGCTTTCAAAAGTGGAACTGTCAGGCAGGAGGTGAGTGAACAATGAATATCATTCACCCAGAAATGCTAAATCAACTTAGAAACTATTACACCCCAGGAACAAGAGTCATGCTACTCAAAATGAACGACCCATATACCAAACTTCAACCTGGTGATAAAGGTACGGTTACTAGTGTTGATGATATGGGAACTATTCACGTCAGTTGGGATTCTGGTAGTTCCCTTGGTGTGGCTTTTGGTGAAGACTTGTGTAAGAAAATCGAAGAATAATATATACAGATTATGACATGAAAAGTAACAGAAAATTTGTGTAGATTATATTTAAATTTATCGCAAATTTGTCTTGCTATATAAGCCTTTTAGAGTGATATATGTACATGCCGAAAGGACAAACACACTTTAAAAGGAGCGAGATACGATGTTAAGCGCAAAATTCGGAATCGAGATTGAATTTACAGGGATTACAAGAGAAAGAGCAGCTAAGGTTGCAGCAGAGTTCTTGCAAGGCACTTACAGCGAAGGTGGTTCTTACTACGACACGAAAAAGGTAAAAACCCTAGATGGTAGAGTTTGGAAGTTTATGTACGATGGGAGCATCAACTACCAGAAAAAAGAGGGCGGAAGAAAAGTAGCTGCAGGCAGAGAGTACAGCGTTGAGCTGGTTAGCCCCATCCTTACCTACCGAGAGGATATCGAAACATTGCAGGAGCTGGTAAGAAGACTTCGCAAAGCCGGAGCCTTTACAAATACATCTTGCGGTATTCACATTCACCTAGACGGTGCGGATCATACACCGAGAAGCATCCGAAACTTTGTAAACATCATCGCAAGTAAAAACGATCTTTTTTACAAAGCCCTTCAGATTGCACCACAGAGAATGAATTACTGTAAAAAGATGGACAGCATTTTGGTGGAAAAGCTAAACCGTAAAAAGCCTACAACCATGAGACAGATTGAGGATATTTGGTACGAAGGCTACAGCGAAAGCAGGGGCACACATTATCACAGAAGCCGATACCATTTCCTAAACCTCCATAGCTTTTTTACCGGCAATCATACGGTTGAGCTAAGAGGCTTTAATAGTGAGCTCCATGCAGGAAAAATAAGAAGCTACATTGTACTAGCACTCGCCATTAATCACCAGGCCTTAACACAAAAATGTGCATCTGCAAAGAAACCTCAAGTGGAGAACGAGAAATTCGCTATGAGGACTTACCTAAATCGTATTGGTTTCATTGGCGACGAATTTGCAAACTGCAGAGAACATTTAACCGCAGCACTTTCGGGTTCAGCCGCATGGCGGTTTCGGGCGGCCTGAGCTGCCCTAAGTCCCTAAGCTAGGAAGGAGGAAAACAATGCGTAACAAACTATACCTCGCCTATGGCTCCAATCTTAATCTGGAGCAAATGGCAAACAGGTGCCCCACAGCAAAGGTAGTTGGGAATAGTAAAATAAATGGCTATCGATTGCTTTTTAGAGGCGCACACGCGGGAGCAGTGGCAACCATTGAGCCTTTCAAAGGTGAGAGCGTTCCTGTGTTAGCATGGGAAATCACACCGGCAGACGAAGCGGCTCTTGATCGCTATGAAGGATGGCCATTTTTATACCGTAAAGAAACCATTAAAGTGAGATTGAATGGTAAAACTGTGCAGGCTATGGTATACATCATGAACGAAGGCAGACCTTTAGGCCAGCCAAGCTGTTACTATTACAGCACCATTTTAGACGGTTACAAAAGTGCAGGCTTTGATGTGGAAATTTTGCGTAAGGCTGTAGCGGATTCTTTTGAGGAGGACGATGAATGAATCAGATCATTAAAAATCAGATTCTTGCCATTCGAGAATCAGGTGAAACGAATATGTTTGATCTTCCGGTTGTGACAAGTATTGCTTTAAGAACAGGTTATACGGAGCTAGTAGATTACCTTGAAAAGAACAAAGGAGAATATGTCCATTTCATTCTGACAGGGGAAGCGAAAACAGAATAACCTAAACAAATTTTGAAGGAACTCTGCGGGGTTCCTTTTTTCGTACCCATAAGGAGGTGGCGGCCATACGTAAACTAAAAAAATATAAGCCGACCATCTTTAAGGCGGATGGTTCGGTATATGATAAGGACGCTGCAGACATTGCGGTGTCTTTTATTAATTGCTTAAAGCATACCAAGGGAGAATGGTATGGGCAGCCATTTGAACTGATAGACTGGCAGGAACAGATTATCCGCGATGTATTTGGGATTATAAAGCCTAATGGTTACCGTCAATTTAATACTGCATATATCGAAATCGCTAAAAAGCAAGGGAAATCTGAGCTTGCAGCAGCGGTTGCGTTACTGCTTACCTGTGGTGATTTTGAGCATGGCGGTGAAGTATACGGATGTGCATCTGACAGACAGCAAGCTTCCATTGTTTTTGATGTAGCAGTGGATATGGTAGAACAATGTCCAGCTCTGAAAGCGAGAATTAAACCGGTACTATCGCAAAAACGACTTGTTTATAAACCCCTTGGTAGCTTTTATCAGGTTTTGTCTGCAGAAGCTTATACTAAGCATGGCTTAAATGTTCATGGCGTAGTTTTCGATGAACTTCATGCTCAGCCTAACCGCCAACTATTCGATGTCATGACTCATGGTTCCGGTGATGCCAGAAAACAACCACTGTATTTCTTAATCACAACTGCTGGGAATGATACCCATTCCATTTGCTACGAGGTGCATCAAAAGGCTAAAGATATTCTGGAAGGGCGAAAGGTTGACCCTACATTCTATCCTGTCATTTACGGTGCTGACGAAGATGATGACTGGACAGATCCAAAGGTGTGGGCGAAAGCCAACCCCTCTCTGGGTATTACAGTGGACATTGAAAAGATACAGATTGCTTGTGAAAGCGCAAAGCAAAACCCAGCTGAAGAGAACCTATTCAGGCAGCTTCGTTTGAATCAATGGGTAAAACAGTCAGTGCGCTGGATGCCTATGGAGAAGTGGGATAAATGTTCATTTGCTGTAAATCCAGAAAACCTTGTAGGAAGAGAATGCTACGGTGGTTTGGACTTATCATCTACTACAGATATTACAGCGTTCGTACTTATCTTCCCGCCTGAGTATGAAGGAGATAAATACATCGTCCTTCCCTACTTCTGGATACCGGAAGATAATCTGGACCAAAGGGTAAAGCGTGATCATGTTCCTTATGATGTTTGGGAGAAGCAGGGGCTCTTACACACCACTGAAGGAAACGTGGTGCATTATGGATACATCGAAAACTTTATCGAAGAGCTGGGCTTAAAGTATAACATTCGAGAAATTGCCTTTGACCGGTGGGGAGCTGTGCAGATGACGCAGAACCTTGAGAACCTCGGATTTACGGTTGTTCCCTTCGGACAAGGATTTAAAGATATGAGTCCGCCAACGAAGGAGCTTATGAAGCTTACCTTGGAGGAGAAACTGGCGCATGGTGGCCATCCGGTGCTCCGATGGATGATGGATAACATCTTTATTCGTACTGATCCTGCTGGAAACATTAAGCCGGATAAAGAAAAATCAACTGAAAGAATAGATGGAGCTGTCGCTACCATCATGGCTCTTGACCGAGCAATCCGTAAAGGTGGAACAGGTAACTCTGTTTATGACGGTCGAGGGCTTCTTATTTTGTAGTGAAGGAGAGTGATGCATATGGGATTATTTTCTAATATTTTCAAAGCGCGTGATAAACCGAAGGATCGAACCACAGGAAGCAATTATAGCTTCTTTTTTGGTGGAACAACAAGCGGTAAGCCTGTAAACGAGCATACAGCAATGCAAATGACTGCGGTTTATTCTTGCGTAAGAATACTGGCGGAGGCTGTGGCTGGGCTTCCACTTCACCTATATAAATACACTGCAAGCGGCGGTAAGGAAAAAGCACTTTCACATCCGCTGTATTTTTTATTACATGATGAACCTAACCCAGAGATGAGTTCCTTCGTTTTCCGCGAGACGCTGATGACTCATCTTTTATTATGGGGCAATGCCTATGCACAGATTATTCGAAATGGAAAAGGTGAAGTCATAGCACTGTATCCGTTAATGCCAAATCGAATGTCGGTGGACCGCGATTCCAGTGGTGCTCTTTATTATACCTATACTAGATATTCCGATGAAGCACCTACGATGAATGGAATGACGGTCACACTAAGGTCAAGCGATGTGCTTCATATTCCTGGCTTAGGATTTGATGGACTAGTAGGGTATTCTCCGATTGCAATGGCCAAGAATGCCATTGGTATGGCGATTGCCTGTGAGGAATATGGAGCTAAGTTTTTTGCAAATGGAGCAGCTCCGGGAGGTGTACTTGAGCATCCTGGAACGATTAAAGACCCACAAAAAGTGCGAGATAGCTGGAATGCGGCCTATCAAGGAAGCAGCAACTCCCATCGTGTGGCAGTGCTTGAGGAAGGGATGAAGTATCAGCCTATTGGTATCTCACCAGAACAAGCTCAGTTTTTAGAGACAAGAAAGTTTCAGATTAATGAAATCGCTCGGATTTTCCGCGTACCTCCACATATGGTTGGGGACTTGGAAAAATCGAGCTTTTCTAATATTGAGCAACAGTCACTGGAGTTTGTGAAATACACATTGGACCCTTGGGTGATTCGTTGGGAGCAGGCCATCAGCCGAGCGCTTTTAAGACCAGATGAAAAGAAACTCTATTTTGCCAAGTTTAATGTGGATGGACTGCTTCGAGGTGATTATGTCTCTCGAATGAACGGTTATGCAACCGCGAGACAGAATGGTTGGATGAGTGCCAATGATATTAGGGAGCTTGAAAACCTTGACCGAATTCCACCTGAGCTTGGCGGGGACTTATATCTGATCAATGGCAATATGACCAAGCTTGCGGACGCAGGCATATTCGCAAATAAAGAAGGAATGGAGGGAAAAAATGAATGAAGAAATTTTGGAATTGGGTGCGTGATGAAGATACACAGTCACGAACCCTCTATCTAAACGGTGCAATTGCTGAGGAGAGTTGGTTTGATGATGATATTACCCCTGCTGCTTTTAAAGCAGAGCTAATGAGTGGCGAGGGTGACATAGTAGTTTGGATTAATTCACCTGGTGGTGATTGTATCGCAGCATCACAGATTTACAACATGCTGATGGATTATAAAGGAAATGTCACCATAAAGATTGATGGCATCGCAGCATCAGCCGCCTCGGTCATTGCCATGGCAGGTACAGAAGTTTTAATGTCTCCAACATCACTGATGATGATCCATAATCCTTTCACCATAGCCATTGGCGATAGCGAGGAGATGCAAAAGGCAATGCAGATGCTGGATGAAGTTAAGGAAAGTATCATCAACGCTTATGAACTTAAAACCGGTTTGTCTAGAACAAGGTTATCTCACCTGATGGATGCTGAAACTTGGCTAAATGCCAATAAGGCAGTCGAGCTTGGTTTTGCAGATGACATTATGTTCAAACCAGGAGAGAGTGCACTACAAGATAGCTTTGTCTTCAGCAGAAGAGCAGTGACCAATTCACTAATGAATAAGCTTCAAAAACCAGTTGTAAAACAGTCAGCCAAGTCGCTCTATGAGCGGCTTAATTTATTGAAATATTAGGAGGAAATGAAAATGAGTAAAATTCTTGAACTGCGTGAAAAGCGCGCAAAAGCATGGGAAGCAGCAAAGGCATTTCTTGATTCAAAGCGTGGTAGTGATGGACTTGTGTCCGCAGAGGATGCCGCAACCTACGACAAAATGGAAGCAGACATTATTAATCTGGGTAAGGAAATCGCAAGACTGGAGCGCCAAGAAGCTCTTGAAGCAGAGCTTAATAAGCCTGTAAACACACCTCTTACCGAAAAGCCAGCTATTCCGGGGATGGATACAAAGACCGGAAGAGCCAGTGATGAGTACAGAAAGGCATTCTGGAACGTAATGCGTAGCAAAAATCCTCGTCATGATGTGCTAAATGCTTTGTCTGTAGGCACTGATTCAGAGGGAGGATATCTTGTTCCTGATGAATTTGAGCGTACCTTGGTTCAAACCCTTGAGGAAGAGAATGTATTCCGTAAACTGGCAAAAATTATTCAGACTTCAAGCGGTGACCGCAAAATTCCTGTTGTTGTGACAAAGGGTACAGCGGCTTGGCTTGATGAAGGTGAGGAGTTTGATGAGAGCGATTCTGTATTTGGCCAGACATCTATCGGTGCCTATAAGCTGGGTACAATGATTAAAGTTTCTGATGAACTTCTCAATGACAGTGTATTTGATCTGGAGAATTATATCTCCACTGAATTTGCCCGTAGAATCGGTGCTAAGGAAGAAGAAGCATTCCTAGTTGGAGATGCAGATGGAAAACCTACTGGTATTTTCAACGCTACTGGTGGTGCACAGCTTGGAGTGACAGCCGGGTCTGCAACTGCTATTACTGCAGATGAGATTATCGATCTTGTTTATTCTCTGAAGGCTCCTTACAGAAAGAACGCGGTATTCCTGATGAATGATGCAACAGTAAAAGCAATCCGTAAACTGAAAGACGGTCAAGGTCAATATCTGTGGCAGCCTTCTTTAACAGCAGGTACTCCAGATACGTTGCTGAATCGTCCGGTTTACACTTCTGCTTATGCTCCTATTATTGAAGCTGGAGCTAAAACTATTGCCTTCGGTGATTTCGGATATTATTGGATTGCCGATAGACAGGGACGTTCTTTCAAACGTTTAAACGAGCTTTTTGCAACCACAGGGCAGGTTGGTTTCCTTGCGAGCCAGCGTGTAGATGGAAAGCTTATCTTACCTGAAGCCATCAAAGTTCTTCAGCAGAAGGCTTAATGGGAGGTGTAAATGATGAGCTATAACGCAAAGAACTACACCGAACAAGGCGGGGAAAAGACAGTTATAGGTGGGGAGCTTGTAATTGAAGAGGGAGCCAAAGTAACTGGGCTCCCTGTTCTTGAAAATCAATCGGCAAGCACTGCGGAAACTGTAGAAGCTCTAGTGACGGACTTTAATGCCTTGCTCAGTAAGCTGAAAACTGCAGGAATCATGAATGGAGATACACCTTAGAAAGGATAGTGATGGTGATGACACTTTTAGAAAAAGTTAAAGCAAATCTAATTCTTGAGCACGATCGCGATGATGAACTTCTTCAAATGTACATCACCACCGCTATCGCATATGCCGAGAGTTACCAGCATGTACCGGAAGGTCATTATAATGAGAACACAATGCCGCCAACTACCGAGCAAGCCGTCATTATGCTGTCATCTCACTTCTATGAAAGTCGAGATGGCAGTACTGGCGGCTTTTTTGCTGATAACGTGCAGGCAGGCCAGCAGGTTTGGAACACTGTAAATTTACTGCTCAGGCTTGACCGAGATTGGAAGGTGTAGAGTATGAGTTTTGGTAAGATGAACACCTTTATTGATATCATATCCGTTGAAACAACGAGAGACAGTGAAGGTTTCGGTAAATCTAAGGATATTATCCTTGCTTCTGTTCGTGCTTATAAAGAAGAACGTCATGGTAATGAAAAATGGGCCAATCGAGCAGTATTTTCTGAAGCGACTGCTCTGTTTTGCTTTCGTAAGATACCTGATGTTGAGGTGTCTACCAATACGGTGATTGTGTGTAGTGATGGTCGTTATGAGATTACAAATGTTGAAGATGTAAAAGGCAGAGGCATGTATATTGAAGTTTTGGCAAAAAAGGTGGTGGGGTCAAGTGGCTAAAGTACAAGTTAAAATGCCTGAGGAGTTCCTTCTAAAACTATCAAGACTGGGAGAAAAGACGGATGAAATTATTCCAAAAGTACTTGAGTCAGGCGGAGAAATTGTTTTAGAAAAGGTAATGTCAAATTTGAAAGCTGTAGTTGGTAGTGGAACAAAAGAGAAAAGTCGGTCTACTGGTGAGCTTGTCAATTCCCTGGGACTGTCTCCGGCAAAAGTAGATAGGAATGGAAATTTTAACGTGAAGGTGGGTTTCAAGGAGCCACGAAGAAATGGCGAAAGTAATGCCAAGATAGCCAATATTATTGAATATGGAAAATCAGGTCAGCCACCAAAACCATTTTTAAAGCCTGCAAGAAGTGCGTCAAGAAAAGCATGTATTGACGCTATGAAGAAAAGGTTTGAGCAGGAGGTAGAAAACTTATGAGTATATTAAATGAACTCAAATTCATTGCAGATATGTGCAATATTCCAGTAGAGACAGGACGGTTTTCTGGTGTTCCTCCTGATATTTATATTGTAATTACACCACTTATTGATTTATTCGAAGTTCATGCTGATAATGCACCAGGATATGAAGTACAGGAAGCTAGACTTTCCTTATTTGTAAAAGGAAATTATACAACTATAAAAAACACTATTGTCCGCACTCTTTTGGGTGCGGATTTTACTATAACGGACCGTCGGTACATTGGACATGAGGATGATACCGATTATCACCATTATGCCATAGATGTGGCTAAATCATATGAATTTCAATTGGAAATGGAGGAATAAGAAATGGCTACGATAGGTCTTGATAGGCTTTATTATGCAAAAATCACTGAAGACATAAACGGTGATGAAACCTATGAAACACCGAAACCGCTGGCAAAAGCAATCAGTGCAGAACTTTCCGTTGAGCTTGCTGAGGCAACTCTTTATGCAGATGATGGTGCTGCTGAGATTGTAAAAGAATTTAAAAGCGGTACCCTTACACTCGGTATTGATGATATAGGTGTAGCAGCTGCCGGAGATTTAACAGGAGCTACCATTGATGACAATCATGTGCTCATCTCAACCAGTGAGGATGGTGGAGCTCCAGTTGCGATTGGCTTCAGAGCACAAAAAGCAAACGGTAAATACCGATACTTTTGGTTGTATCGTGTGAAGTTTGGAATTCCTGCAACAAACTTAGCGACAAAAGGCGATAGTATCACTTTTTCAACCCCAACTATCGAAGGAACAGTGCTTCGAAGAAATAAGCTAGATGGTCAAGGTAAGCATCCATGGAAGGCGGAAGTTAACGAGGGTGATGAAGGGGTAACTTCAACGGTTATTAATAGCTGGTTCAACGAAGTGTATGAGCCCACATTCGCAGCTTCTAGTGGAATTGGAGAGTAAGGGGGAATTGAAATGGATAAAGAACGAAGTGCAATGATTAATATTGGCGGGCAGGAGTATGAACTTATTCTTACTACTAAAGCCACGAAAGAAATTGCGGGTAGATATGGTGGCCTTGAAAATTTGGGTGAAAAATTGATGAAGTCTGAGAACTTCGAAATGGCACTGGATGAAATAGTCTGGCTGATAACTTTAATGGCCAATCAGAGCCTGCTCATTCATAACCTGCGAAATCCAGATAACAAAAAGCCGCTTCTTACTCAAGAAGAAGTTGAGCTTCTTACTTCTCCTTTGGAACTAGCGACATATAAGAGTGCTCTAACAGAAGCTATGTTCAAGGGAACAAAAAGGAATATTGAGTCTGAAGATGACTCAAAAAACGTGCAAACCGGGTAAATGAGAATGAACTCTTTACCCGGCTTTTATATTACGGAACTGTTCATTTAAATCGCACTGAAGAGGAAACATGGCTTACACCTATTGGCTTGCTTATGGATTTATGGGAGTGTCATAAGCAGTTCCTTGGGATGTCAAAACCGAAGCGGGAACTTTATATCGATGACATTATTCCTTATGGGATTTGATTTTTCAACGAAAGGAGGAGGTAATCTTGGCAGATAATTTCGGTTTAAAAATCGGAGTGGAAGGCGAAAAGGAATTTAAAAATGCACTTCGTGATATTAACCAGGCATTTAAAGTCTTAGGTAGTGAGATGGCTCTAATCAGCTCCCAGTTTGATAAAAATGATAAGTCCATCCAAGCCTTAACAGCGCGTAATGAAATATTAGAAAAAACGATCGATGCACAAAAAGAAAAGATAGAGACACTACGATCTGCACTAGATAATGCCTCCACTTCTTTCGGAGAAAATGATCGTAGAACTCAAAATTGGCAGATTCAATTAAATAAAGCTTTGGCTGAGCTCAATGGCATGGAACGAGAACTTGAAAATAACAATAAGAGTTTGCGTGATCATTCCGATGCTACAGATGAAAGTGCTGACAACATGGAAGATGCTGCTGATGCAGCCGATGAACTTGCTGATAATGTTGATGATGTTGGCAATGAAATGGATGATGCCACTAAGAAAACCTCTGTTTTGGGAGATGTACTTAAAGCAAATCTGCTATCAGATGCCATAATCGGTGGAGTAAAAGCATTAGGCTCGGCTATTGCGGGAATAGGAAAAGCATTTGTGGGTGCGATGAAGGATGGCGTTGAATACAACGCTCAAATGGAAAACTACACAGCTTCCTTTACCACCATGCTCGGTGATGAGGCTAAAGCTCAAAAGCTGGTTAATGATCTGAAAAAAGAAGCAGCAGCTACACCATTTGGAATGCAGGATCTTGCCCAATCAGCTCAAACCCTTATGAGCTTTGGTATGTCTGCAGAAGAAGCCCAAAAACGCATGAAGCAGCTGGGTGATATATCTCAGGGAGATGCCGAGAAATTCAAAAGCCTGACTCTGGCATTTGCACAAATGTCCTCTACTGGTAAGTTAACCGGACAGGACTTGATGCAAATGATTAATGCAGGATTTAACCCACTAGAGGAAATCTCGCGTAAGACAGGAAAATCCATTGGTGAACTTAAGGATGAAATGTCCAAAGGGGCAATATCTGCAGATATGGTCGCAGAAGCGTTTGCATCAGCTACATCGGAAGGTGGGCGTTTCTATGGGTCAATGGAAGCTCAGTCAAAAACCTTTTCTGGGCAGATGGCAACTCTCGAAGATGGTGTTGCTTCATTGAAGGGCCAACTTGCTGAAGGATTAACAACTATGCTTTCCGGTACCGTTCTTCCCATGGTTAATGGTTGGGTCGATGAATTGTCTGGAGCATTTCAAAAAGACGGTGTTCAAGGCTTAATTGATGCTTTTGGAGGAATCTTAGAGGAAGCAGTTCAGTTTATATCTGAGCAGTTGCCAATTGTAGTAGATATTGCTTCGCAGATTATTATTTCTCTGGTTCAAGGGCTTACCTCTGCATTACCGCAAATAACAGAAGCTGCAGTCATGCTACTGATGACATTAGTCAATGGAATCATTGAAACACTTCCAGCGCTAATTACAGCAGGTATTCAAATGATTGGAACCATAATAAGTGGAATTGCAGAAGCTCTGCCACAGTTAATTCCTGCTGCAGTATCAGCGGTGGTACAAATCGTACAGGGGCTTTTGGATAACCTTCCTATGGTTTTAGAAGCAGCTCTGCAACTTGTACTTGGATTAACTCAAGGTATTTTAGATGCCCTTCCAGTGCTGATTGCGGCTTTGCCAGCCATTATTACTGGCATAGTAGATTTTGTTATAGGCGCAATACCTCAAATAATCGAAGCTGGTATTCAGCTTCTGACATCTTTAATTGGTGCTTTGCCAGAAATCATTACAGCCATTGTAGAAGCAATTCCTCAGATTGTTGACGGGTTAATCACAGCGATTTTGGGCTCAATCCCACAGCTCATTGATGCTGGGGTTCAACTGCTAGTGGCACTGATTCAAAATCTACCACTAATTATTACAACAGTTATTACTGCTATACCAAAGATTGTATCCTCCCTTGTGAATGCTATTATTAGCAGCATACCACAGATCATTCAAGCAGGAATCATGCTGTTGGTTTCGCTGATTAAGAACCTTCCAACAATTATAGTAGAGGTTGTTAAAGCAGTGCCACAAATTATTGCGGCACTGGTTAAAGGTTTTACAGGATCTATTTGGCAAATTGCCCAGGTTGGGACCAATTTAGTCAAAGGTTTGTGGCAGGGTATTTCAGATGCCGGAGCCTGGCTTTGGGATAAAATCTCAGGCTTTTTTGGTGGTGTTGTAGATAAAATAAAAAATTTCTTTGGAATTCGATCGCCATCTACATTGTTTGCTGGAATTGGTGAAAACATGGGAGAGGGTATTGGTGTCGGTTTTGAAAAAGCCATGAATAGCGTTAGCCAGGATATGCAAAACGCTATCCCTACTGATTTTGACATTAACCCTAATCTGAATATGAATGGAGCCGGTATTAGTAGCGGATATGGGACATTTGGAGGGTCATTAATTACGATACAGCAGATGATTATTCGAAGTGAAGACGATATTCGGAAGATATCACAGGAGTTATACAATTTGATGCAGACAGGATCTCGAGCACAAGGAAGATTTATAACTGCGTAAAGGAGGGCGATGTATGGGCTTTATTTATAACGGTATTAACTCAAAGAATATGAAAATAAAAGCAAGGCTCACAAGTTGGCAAGCATCGCCCGCTCTAAGAAACACGTATGAGGTTGTTCCGGGAAAGGCAGGGGTTGCTGACTTTGGTTGTGATATCTCAGAGCGGATCATTACGATTAGTTGTAGCATATATCCTCAAAAGAGCTTTGCAGATTTAGTGAGCGTGTTAGATGATCTTGCAGAGTGGCTCAACCCTATGAACGGCCTTAAGCAGCTTATATTAGAGGATATTCCGAATCGATTCTTTTATGCTCGCCTCACTGAACAAGTGGACTGCGAGAGATTACTTAGAACTGCAGGTGCCTTTGAGTTGAAGTTTATCTGTCCTGATCCTCACGCCTATGCGCTGACAGATGAACAATTCACGATTTCAAGTGTTGGAACTCATGAAATCCAAAGAATAACCGGGAATGCAGATTCAGAACCAATATATCAACTTAAGGGCACAATAAGTGGATCTACATCCACATATATTTCTATTACCACGAATGGAGAGGAACTTCGAGTGGTGGGAGCTTTGACGGCAGATGAAGTGCTTGTAATTGATAGCGGATTAGTGACAGCAAAAATAACCGATGCCAACGGAAATACACTTCGAAATGGGCTTCCAGTCCTGGATGAGCTAAACTTCCCTATACTTCACAAAGGTGAAAATGAAATAACAGTATCAGCGGTGGGAGCAACATTTTTAGAGCTGAAGATTCTGGCCAAAAGCAGATGGAGGTGATCTGGTGGCAATTAAATCAATCTTAACATCACAGACGGATTTTACGGGTGAGTTTCCTGTAAGCGAGAAGACAGTTGCTCTGTGGCGATTTAATGAAGCCGCACCAGATAGCAACAATATGCTTACAGATGACTCCGGTCATAACAGAAACTTCTTTGTATCCGGATGGTCAGGCACATCCGCCAACTTGTTATCCGGTAGATTAGGAAGATTTTTCAGGCAGAATATCATTAATCCAACAAGTGAAAAGACTCATTTAGTGGCTACCAATGACGGTAGCTTTTTTAGTGATTTAGGTGAAAAGATTGTTGTTGGCGGATGGATAAATCCAACTACTTATTCTGTAGGACAGACGTATATCCCGATTTTTAATACTAGACAAGGGCCTGGTCAGCCAATTTTTTATGTTTCTTTGTTTCAGGGAAGGTTGCGATTAATGCTGTATAATGACTCAGGCTCCTTGATATATGATCAGACCGAAACGCCTACTATTACCCTAAAGAATAACGGGTGGTACTTTATCGCTTCTGTTATCGAGGTAAACAACAAAAGGGTGCAGAACTTACTTTGTGACCGAAGTGATGGCGCTGTTTGGCAATCTCCAGTTCGAACATTCACTGGAGACTTAAATCAATCTTGTGTTGCGGATATTGTGATGGGGATGCATGCAAATACCTATTATTACGCAGGAGGATTTGATGACTGGTTTTATGAAAAAGATTCTTTACTTACCATGGAGGATCTTATTTCCTATTTCAAATCTTCAATTTTGGCAAACGGTGGTGACAGTGCTGCTGATGTAGATGCTCTTGCGGATCCTGGCTCTGTCATGTTGAAAGCAACAAGCGGAGTCTATGCACAAAGTGGTCAGCTTTTTACGATAGCAGCTGCCTGTAGTCTTGTAGGAACGGGCAGGGTATCAGTTACAAGTGAATACACCGCAGGTATAACAGCCATAAGCCTAGTGGAAACTTCTACATCAGACGATCTGTCTAGCTGGACTGAATGGCAGGCCGTTGGAGCAAGCGGGGAACTGCAGTCGCCTAACAGAGAATATATCCGTTATCGAATTACATTATCCACTCAAGACACCAGTAGAACTCCTAAACTTCTTGAAATACAACTACATGACATACCAAAACCACCTTATGAGAGACTTGGATTTGCCAGACCAGTTGTGTTGGATACTAACGGTGCTTGGGAAGCAGTGCTAGAGAATGCCTTTGATATCATAGTGACAAGTGAAGTGAATGGCGCTGATATTTTGGAGTTTAAACTGCCATTTCATGATTCCAAGCGAGAGGCTTTAGACAATGAAAAACAGGTACAGATTGTCAATGATGTTTATCGTATTCGAACTATAACAGATGAGAAAAGTTCAGATGGTAGAGTTGTAACTCAAGTATATGCGGAAGCTGCCTTTTATGATCTTTCCTTTAGTGCTGAAAAAGAACCCATGGAATTTGTCGCAGAGACACCAGAAGTACCTATGCGCTATGCCTTACTTGATACTGGCTGGTCATTAGGAAATGTCACTGTCAGTACAAAACGAACATGGCAATCAACAGAGAAGAATGCTTTATCTATTCTTCGAGCCATACAGAATATTCATGGTGGTGACTTGATTTTCGATAGTGCCAAGCGTCTGGTACACCTTTTGACATTTGGCGGTACGGATAGCGGGGCCTTATTCTGCTATAGAAAGAACATGAAAAGTATACAGCGCGTGGTGGATACAAGAAGTCTAATTACCAGGCTTTATGCTTATGGAAAAGATGGCATGACGTTTGCCTCCATCAATGGTAATAAGGAGTATGTTGAGGATTATAGCTATTCATCAGAAGTTAGAGTAGGAACGCTGGATGCTTCATCAATTAGTAACCCTTATCAGCTGCTTGAGTTTGCCAATATGCGCTTAGCTCAGTATGCGAAGCCACGAATCTCATATGTTCTCTCTGCAATGGACTTATCAGTGTTGACAGGATATGAGCATGAGGCATGGAAACTAGGTGATATAGTAACTGTAGATGATAAAGATTTGAAGTTATCTGTCAAAACTCGTGTAGTTCGCAGACAATATAATCTACAAGAACCATGGAAAACAGTGCTGGAGCTATCAACAACTTTAAGAGAATTAGGAGATTCCTCTGCTGGGTGGGATAAAGCAGCCGATATTTTATCTTCCACTGATGTTCTTGACCGTCAGGAATTAAAAGACTTGGTGCCTTTTAATCATCTACGAAATTCACGAGCTGATGATGGTCTAACCTATTGGTTAAGTTCAGGTTTTACAGTTGACCCTAATAATGGTGTATCAGGAACAGCTTCTTTTAAAGCTGAGGGCGTTTTAGGGATGACGAAAAGTCTATCCCAGACCGTTTATCCTGCCAGTAGGAAGAGTTACACTTTCTCAGCGCAGATTGCATCGGAAAACCTTCAGAAAGGGCCAAACGGGCAAGTTGGGATTGAAGTTGTCATTGAATATGAGGATGGGTCGACAGAAACCAGGTTTATTGATCTCTTTTAGGAAGGAGGCAGTGCTATGGCTTATTTTTCACAGACAGCACATGCTATTACACCGAGAGGTATTGGAAAGATAAAGTCGCTTACCATCCGTCTTTTCATTACTGATTGTTCTGGTGAGGTGTTCTTTACAGATATGCTTTTGCAAGGTGGCTCCATTGCTACGGGCTGGATTGGTCATGTGTCAGAAATTAAGTGGACGTTGGATGGGTAGGTGGTGCAGATGTCAGTTACATTTACCAGGTTTGCTGAGACGATTCATTGTAAAGAGGATAAACGAGTAGTAAGCGTAACAGTGAAACTACTTCTTGAAGATTGCACAGGTACTGTTTATTTCACTGATATTCAGGCTCAGGAAGGTGATCGTCTAACTGGTTATACAATTAATACAGAAACGATGCTTCAAAAATACCGAGAGGGCGGTGTTATTGTTCCTGCTCGTTTTTATAACGGAGTGGTTCGTAGCGGAGAGACGGTTATCCTCTTCAATCTGGGTTCAACTTCCGCTGGTCTTGACTGTCATATCTATCCTATACAGAATATGGAAGCAGGCAGTATCCAATTGTCTCAAGGGGCAGGGGCGCATAGGGTAAAATTTAAAGAGGCTGCTAGCCCAGACGATACCTTTTCACTACTAGCATCAACCAGACAGTGTTTAAAGAATGGAAACCCAACTGATAAGGAAGGATTTTTTCAATATACAGCATCGGGTGATAGCAAACATGTGGTGAAGCTAGAGGACAGAAAATCAGCTCGGCTATTGTTCGAATTTCAAGAAATGCAGGAAGGAAGTGAGCGCCCTTGATTGATTACCTAAAAGGTAAGCGGTGCATGGTTTGGAGCTTCATGGGAAATGCCCGCATGTATCAGGCACTACGAGACTATGGTGATCGAATTGATACGGTGGGTATTTTCACTTTTGAAGTGGATATCACCGGGACCATAACAGAAACAGGAACAAGCATATCCAGTATGCTTACTTACATTAACCGCTGGCCTCATATCAAATGGCTGCTTACAATCATGAATCATGGTACGGCTTCTATTTTTACAGCCCTTAGAAATAATACCAATGGTGCAAAGGATAAATTTCTTACTGAGATTATTCGCATCATGAATAAGTATCCTTGGTGTGCTGGAGTGGATATAGACTTGGAACGTGGAGGTGGCTATGAAAACAAGGATGCTGCTAATGCTCTATTTCGAGACATATATAACACTGTCAAAGCCTATGATTCTTCGAAACTCGTAAATATTTGTCTACCAGGCATGACTGGAGTACAAGGATCGGTTGGTGGCGAAAACTGGTGTGTTTATGAAGACTTGAATCCCTATTGTGATACAGTAGCGATTATGAGTTATGGCATGGCATGGGCAGGCTCTGCACCGGGCCCGGTATCTCCCAGGGATTGGTTGGAAGGCATTTATGATTATGCAGTCCGGGTTATGACTCCTGAAAAAATATTTTTAGGACTGCCTGCATATGGTTGGAACTGGAGAATCCACGATACACCAGAAAATCTGGGCATCACTTATCGTGGGATTTCAAACACATATTATGCCGCACAGCTTTGGATGACAGGGGGATATAACTTTACAGATGATGGACCACCACAGCCCATGATTCCTATCATAGCGTATTGGGATGATTATGATAAGGTGCCTTGGGCCTTGCCACATGTGTATGACTACATGGAAGGCTGGGATGCAGTTTCAAGAACCTATCCTTTACTGGTTGAAACTTATAACCGACGCAGGTATTTGACTGCCTATAGCAAGCAGCAAAAAACTGAATTTGGCACGATATATGTAGATCGTAGTGGCGGAACTCCTGATAGCTATACTGGTAATGTATCGGTTTCTTCTCAAATGATAACACTTGGTGAAGAAGGTGAAGCCGAATACGAATTTGAAATTGCATCTGCTGGTATTTATGATGTAGCCATTCGCATCTCATTTCCCTTCTGGGATAAGAATAGTATTCATGTTTCACTTGACGGGACAAGTAAGGTATTTAGCGAGAATAGGCTGTGGTGGCCATACTGGCGAACAACTTGTTGGCTTTCTTTGGTTTCTGGTGTATTTCTTTCAGCTGGTACCCATACTGTCAGCGTTAGTGCCTCAGTACCAGGTGTGCAGTTCTATGGATTTCGAGTATGTTCGAGTTTTTCTGAAGAACTTTCTGCTGGAGAGGCAGAGTTTATGCTATCTCCTCGCAAATTTAAAGATGTGAACGGTTTAATGGCTGAACCCGATAAAGGTTTTAAATTGACCACTGAGGTGCTACGCAGAAAGCCTGATTCAGCACTAATTTGGTATGAAGACTTCAGAGATGACAATCCACTTCCCTCCAGCTACTGGACAGCACTAAGCGGCGAGTGGCAGATATGGCAAAATCAAAATGATCTCGCCAATCGTCCCTATTCGCAGCTTGACGGGTATGGCCAATTGGCGTGGAAGTATAGCGGGTTTTCAGATGTTCATTTGCGGGCAAGGTTGGCTTTTACTCCAGAGGGAAGTGGTCGTGCAGGCATTTTTTGTGGTAATGTCTTTTGCTGTTTAAACTTTAATACACAGCGTATTGAACTATATAATGGTTCTTCTCTAATCGGCAGTTATGCCACTGAAATCGTTAAAACGGCATCAGCAGATCTTCGCTCAAATCCAAGAATGTACACCATTGAAATGAGGATACGAGGAAACTCTGTGAGGGTTTATTCCGGAGCAAGCAATGTTTTGCGCTTTACAGCGACGCTTAGTGGTTTTTCAGGAGGGTATGCCGGGGTTCGGTCTGATGGACGTATTCTATGCGAATTACTTAGACTGGGAGATGCCTGGACTTATGAACCTTATGAAAGGTTTGATGTAACCTTCCCGGATGGAACCACAACTGAGTATGGGCGGCTGGCAAGAACCGGTGTAACATGGGATAGTGAGTTTCAGGTTTTCACAGTTAACAATGATGTGGAGGAAGCTTCTACACGAAACCAGGACATCTCTATGGATTATGATTTCTTCCATTCAGGCCTTTTGCCATTGGTCTGTGGAAATGATTATTCAGTAAAAATCGTGTCCAAGGACATCAATGTCTGGATTTCACGTTTGTTTCTTGGAGATGCTGACGGTTTTTCTATTCTTTATTATCAGGATGTAGACAGCCTTGTCTATTGGGCAAACGAAGCGGCATATCGGTGGAAACTTAGAGGAATTGCCATATGGTCTTTAGGACAGGAGGATATGAGGCTATGGGAGGCACTGCCTAAACAAATATAATTAACGATTCAGGAGTGTTTGCGAAAAATTGCAGGCACTCTTTTTGTATCTTCACCAATCACGAAGGAGGTAAAAATCATGAAGGAAATATGGAATTGGGTACAAGCTGCCCTTACAGCACTTGGTGGATTCTTGGGCTGGTTTTTAGGTGGTTTTGATGGTTTTTTATATGCATTAGTAGCATTGATGATAGCTGATTATATCACTGGTGTTATGTGTGCCATTGTTGATAAGAAGCTATCTAGTGAGATCGGATTTAGGGGCATCTTTAAGAAGGTGCTTATTTTTGTTTTGGTCGGAATTGGACATATGATTGACATAAACCTTATTGGAGATGGAAGCGTGCTCCGGACAGCCATTATCTTTTTCTACTGCTCCAATGAGGGAGTATCCATGCTAGAAAATGTTGGTCGACTAGGACTGCCAATACCAGAAAAGCTAAAAGATATTCTTGCACAGTTGCATAACAAAGGAGGTAAGGAACAATGAATTTGAGAAAACTTATTCTAACTGAAAATGCGTGTTATAAGGCAGGCAGAAAGATTACACCGAAGGGCATAATGGTTCATAGTACTGGTGCAAATAATCCGTATCTTCGTAGATACGTTGGACCGGACGATGGCCAGTTGGGTGTAAACGAGTACAACAATCACTGGAATCAGGATAGACCAGGTGGAAGGCAAGTTTGTGTCCATGCATTCATTGGAAAGCTTAAGGATGGTTCAATTGCCACTTATCAAACCCTGCCATGGAACCATCGTGGATGGCATGCAGGTGGAAAGGCAAATGATACTCATATTGGTTTTGAAATCTGCGAGGACGGTTTGACCGATGCCTCGTATTTTAATGCAGTTTATAAGGAAGCGGTAGAGCTTTGTGTGTACCTTTGCAAACTCTACAACTTAACTGAAAAAGATATCATTGGCCATTATGAAGGCTACCAAAGAGGGATCGCAAGTAATCATGGGGATCCGAAAAACTGGTTTCCGAAGCATGGGAAGAGCATGGACACATTTCGTGCAGATGTGAAAAAACTTCTAAGTGAAGGAGCTAAACCTGCAGAATCAGAGAAAAAGAAATACTACCGCGTTCAAATCGGTGCTTATTCCGTCAAAGCCAATGCTGAGGCCCAGCTTGCCAAAGCGAAAAAAGCTGGCTTTACTGAAGCCTATATTAAGTATGATTAATGAACAGCAAATTTTAATGACCCGAGGAGTGTAACAGCTCTTCGGGTTATTTTTTTGCCCTTAAGGGGTTCGAATCACCGGGATTTTTTGCATATAGGTGCAGGGATCTCCCTGCAGAAATGGAGGTTGCCTATATGCAGATAACTAAAATTACAGATAAACAAGATTTACTATTAAATCCAAAAAAGAAATATTTAAGTGCTGAGGTGCTTCAAAGAGAATTTGATTATTATAGAGCAGAAAAATTGCTTAGAAAGATGCTCGAAAAAGGCTTAATAACGGAAGTGGAATTCAACAAAATAGACGCACTAAATCGCCAAACTTTCTCTCCATTTTTGAAGGAGATAATGCCCTCAAATCGTTGATATATAAGGGTTTCAGAGGTAATATGTGACCTACCAAGAAGGAGGTGAGAGGATGAAAAAGATAACGAAAATAGAAGGAAATACGGCCAACTCTTTTATTAAGCCAAAAACACGAGTAGTTGCCTACTGTCGAGTTTCTACAGGCAGTGATGAACAACTTGTCAGCTTGCAAGCACAAAAGGCCCATTATGAGAGCTATATAAAGGCTAATCCAGAATGGGAATACGCAGGCTTATATTATGACGAGGGTATCAGCGGCACGAAAAAGGAAAACCGCTCTGACCTACTTAGAATGTTATCAGACTGTGAAACTGGGAGAATTGACTTAATTATTACAAAGTCAATTAGCCGATTTGCCAGAAATACTACAGATTGCTTGGAGATGGTTCGAAAACTGATCGACCTTGGGGTTCATATCTATTTTGAGAAGGAAAACATCAATACGAGTTCAATGGAGAGCGAATTGATGCTCTCCATTTTAAGTGGGCTTGCAGAAAGTGAGTCAATTTCCATTTCCGAAAATACGAAGTGGGCCATTCAAAGACGATTCCAAAACGGAACCTTTAAAATTTCCTACCCACCATATGGGTATCAAAACATTGACGGTCAGATGATAATAAACCCCAAGCAAGCTGAAATTGTGAAGTATATTTTTGCAGAGGTATTATCGGGCAAAGGCACACAGAAAGTTGCAAATGATCTTAATCAAAAGGGTATCCCTTCAAAAAGAGGTGGTCGTTGGACAGCTACTACGATTAGAGGGATTCTGACCAATGAAAAATATACTGGCGATGTTATTTTGCAAAAGACTTATACTGATAGCCATTTTAACAGGCACACCAATTATGGTGAAAAAAATATGTATCTAGTAGAAAACCACCATGAGGCAATTATCAGCCATGAAGATTTTGAAGCTGTAGATGCCATTCTCAATCAGAGAGCCAAGGAAAAAGGAATCGAAAAACGCAACAGTAAATATCTAAACCGATATTCCTTTTCTAGCAAAATTATCTGCTCGGAATGTGGCAGTACCTTTAAAAGACGGATTCATTCATCTGGAAGAAGAGAGTACATTGCTTGGTGCTGTAGTAAGCATATAAGCCATATAACGGAATGTTCCATGCAGTTCATACGAGATGAAGATATAAAGACTGCATTTGTTACGATGATGAATAAACTCATTTTTGGTCACAAGTTCATATTAAGACCACTTTTGAATGGGCTACGCAGCCAGAATAATGCAGAGAGTTTTCGTAGAATCGAAGAGTTGGAAACCAAGATTGAAAACAACATGGAGCAAAGTCAGATGCTGACGGGCTTAATGGCCAAAGGATATCTGGAACCTGCTATGTTTAATAAAGAAAAGAATTCATTGGAAGCAGAAAGAGAAAGTCTTTTTGCGGAAAAGGAACAACTTACCCATTCTGTCAACGGAATTTTTACAAAAGTAGAGGAAGTTGACCGACTGCTTAAGTTTACGACTAAGTCCAAAATGCTCACAGCCTATGAGGATGAGCTGTTTAAAAATTATGTAGAGAAGATTATTGTGTTTTCACGGGAGGTAGTTGGGTTTGTATTAAAATGTGGAATCACACTGAAAGAAAGGTTGGTGAATTAGATGGGTCACACACCCTTTGGATATAGAATTGAAGATGGAAAGGCTGTTGTAGATGATAAAGCAGCAGAACAAGTAAAAGAGTTATTTTCAGGTTACTTGTCAGGATTATCCTTGAAGAATGCTGCAATAAAAGCTGGGATAGATTGCTACCATGCCACAGTAAGTAGGATGCTACTGAACAAGCAATACCTTGGAGACGAATTCTATCCTCCAATTATTGATGAGGAGATATTTGAAAAAGCAAGGTTAGAAAAACAAAAGCGAGCAGAAAAACTTGGACGGATATGGGAGCCTAAAGATGTACCAAAAACGGATTATCCTGTAAAGTTCAAAGCAAAACCTCTGGTACAAAAATATGACGATCCATATAAGCAGGCAGAATATGCTTACAGTTTGATAGAAAGTGAGGTGTAACCAGTGGCAGTTAGCAGGAATGTAACAGTAATTCCAGCAATAAAACGAATCGGAAATAATAAAAATAGTGAGAGTAAACCAAAAATACGAGTGGCGGCTTACTGCCGAGTTTCAACGGATAGTGAGGAGCAGGCCTCAAGTTACGAAATTCAGATTGAGTATTATACAAACTATATTAAGAGGAACAAGGAATGGGAATTAGCAGGTATTTTTGCGGATGATGGTATCACTGGTACCAATACGAAAAAGCGTGATGAATTTAACCGTATGATTGAGGAGTGTATGGCAGGCAATATTGACATGATTATCACAAAATCAATCAGCCGATTTGCCAGAAACACGTTGGATTGCCTTAAGTATATCCGTCAGTTAAAGGATAAAAACATTGCTGTGTTCTTCGAGAAAGAGAATATCAACACTATGGATTCTAAGGGGGAAGTATTACTGACTATCATGGCATCCCTTGCCCAGCAAGAAAGCCAATCACTAAGCCAGAACGTTAAGCTGGGTATTCAGTATCGATACCAGCAAGGTGAAGTTCAGGTCAACCACAAGCGTTTCCTTGGTTACACCAAGGATGAAAACAAGCAATTAGTGATTGATCCAGAGGGTGCTAAAGTTGTTAAACGGATTTATAGGGAGTACCTAGAGGGAGCCAGCCTTTTGCAGATAGCAAGAGGACTAGAAGCAGACGGTATTCTAACAGCGGCAGGCAAAGCCAAATGGAGACCAGAAACACTGAAAAAGATACTGCAGAATGAAAAATACATCGGTGATGCCCTTCTGCAAAAAACATATACGGTTGATTTCCTTTCTAAAAAGAGGGTCAAAAATAACGGCATCGTTCCCCAGTATTATGTAGAAAACAGCCATGAGCCTATTATTCCACGCGAGCTTTTTATGCAGGTTCAAGAAGAGATGGTTCGAAGAGCGAATATCCGAGGAGGTAAAGGTGGTAAAAAGAGAGTCTATAGTAGTAAGTATGCTTTATCAAGTATTGTTTACTGTGGGCAATGCGGTGATATTTACCGACGAGTACATTGGAATAACCGAGGTTACAAGTCTATTGTTTGGAGATGTGTTAGTCGTTTAGAGGAAAAAGGCTCTGAATGTACGGCACCTACCATAAATGAGGAAACATTACAGGCAGCAGTGGTTAAGGCTATTAACGAACTTTTGACTAACAAAGAGCCCTTCCTCTCAACGTTACAGAAAAACATAGCTACCGTCCTCAATGAAGAAAATGATAATACCACCGATGATATTGATAGAAGATTGGAAGAGTTACAACAACAGCTCCTTATACAAGCAAAATCAAAAAATGACTATGAAGATGTGGCTGATGAAATTTATCGACTTCGGGAGTTAAAGCAAAATGCACTTGTAGAGAATGCAGATCGAGAAGGGAAAAGGCAACGAATCGCTGAAATGACTGATTTCTTGAATAAACAGTCACGTGAACTGGAGGAATATGATGAGCAGTTGGTAAGGCGGCTTATTGAAAAAGTAACGATATATGAAGCTAAGCTCACCGTTGAATTCAAGTCTGGGATTGAGATTGACGAAGAGATATAGAATATTAACCGCCAATTAAGGGCTAACACCATTTGGCGGTTTTTAATGGATTTTTTAATTTAAAAGTTGCTTAAAATGACTTATTGTGTTAAAATATATGATGATCCAAATAAGAATTTAGGAGGAACCGAAACTATGACAGCCTCAATGCGTTTAAGATAAGCTGGCAATAAAAAAAGCAGAATCTATCCCCGATGATAGGCTTTTTTGTTGTGCTTATTTATACGATATTGAGCATTCATTAGTTACGGTGAGGATATAGGTTATTAAACTATACCTTTATTTAACTATGTCTTTAATATGAATGTTTCCAAATTGTATGTATGCAGACCAAAAGCCACATTGTGGATTTAGGCCTGCATTTTTTATTGCCTAGAATGCTATTCAAAATAGAAATTCAAGCAAAATAATATGCAGGAGATAATATAAATGGAAAAATACAACAATTGGAAACTTAAGTTTTATACAATATGGGCAGGGCAAGCAGTATCATTAATCACTAGTGCCATCCTGCAAATGGCGATTATTTTTTACCTTACAGAAAAAACTGGATCTGCGATGGTCTTGTCTATGGCTTCACTAGTAGGTTTTTTACCCTATGCGGTCTTTGGACCTGCAATTGGTGTGCTAGTGGATCGTCATGATAGGAAGAAGATAATGATTGGTGCTGATTTAATTATCGCAGCAGCTGGTGCAGTGCTTGCTATTGTTGCATTCTATATGGAGCTACCTGTCTGGATGGTTATGATAGTATTGTTTATCCGTAGCATTGGAACAGCTTTTCATACCCCAGCACTCAATTCGGTTACACCACTTTTAGTACCAGAAGAGCAGCTAACGAAATGCGCAGGCTATAGTCAGTCTTTGCAGTCTATAAGCTATATTGTTAGTCCGGCAGTTGCAGCACTCTTATACTCCGTTTGGGATTTAAATGCTATTATTGCCATCGACGTATTGGGTGCTGTGATTGCATCTATTACGGTAGCAATTGTACGTATACCTAAGCTGGGTGATCGAGTGCAAAGTTTGGAACCAAATTTCATAAGAGAAATGAAAGAAGGAATTGTCGTTCTGAGACAAAACAAAGGATTGTTTGCCTTATTACTCTTAGGAACACTATATACTTTTGTTTATATGCCAATTAATGCACTATTTCCTTTAATAAGCATGGATTACTTTAATGGAACACCTGTGCATATTTCTATTACGGAAATTTCCTTTGCATCTGGAATGTTAGCAGGAGGCTTATTGTTAGGAAGATTAGGGAGCTTCGAAAAGCGTGTATTACTAATAACAAGTTCTTTTTTATAATGGGGGCCAGTTTAGCCGTTTCGGGAATACTTCCTCCAAATGGATTTGTAATATTTGTAGTTTGCTGTGCAATAATGGGGCTTTCGGTGCCATTTTATAGCGGTGTGCAAACAGCTCTTTTTCAGGAGAAAATTAAGCCTGAATATTTAGGACGTGTATTTTCTTTGACCGGAAGTATCATGTCACTTGCTATGCCAATTGGGTTAATTCTATCTGGGTTCTTTGCTGATAGAATCGGTGTAAATCATTGGTTTTTACTATCAGGTGTTTTAATTATTGGCATTGCCATAGCTTGCCCCATGATAACTGAGGTTAGAAAATTAGATTTAAAACAAAATTCATAGGAGGGACCATATTTATGTATTTAATTTTCATGTAATTCTTCCTGCTAAAATCGCAGGGTTTTCCCTGCGTACAAGCAAAAGAAAACATGCGATTATAGACAGGAGGAAATGTTATGGAATTGATATTAAAAGCAAAAGACATTCGTGTGGAATTCAAAGGACGCGATGTTTTAGATATAAATGAATTAGAAGTATATGATTATGACCGTATTGGTTTAGTAGGAGCAAATGGTGCTGGAAAAAGCACTTTACTCAGGGTACTTTTAGGAGAATTAACTCCCCCAGGATGTAAAATGAATCGTCTGGGTGAACTTGCCTATATTCCCCAGTTGGACGAAGTAACTTTGCAGGTGGAAAAAGATTTTGCACTTGTAGGCAAGCTCG
>Ga0265295_1000194_pt1 | contig 126252 bp, 110 predicted proteins | sample Munlansysbiofilm_FD_192503 | JGI IMG/M metagenome (GOLD analysis project Ga0265295, IMG submission 192503) | Leachate microbial communities from a municipal landfill in Southern Ontario, Canada - Methane capture system biofilm | ecosystem: Engineered > Solid waste > Landfill > Unclassified ...
TAGAACGAATTCTGACGGACAATGGCGCTTGCTATAGGTCTTGGAAATTTCGAGACGCTTGCCGTGAGTTTGGGATAACGCATAAACGCACACGGCCTTATAGACCACAAACCAACGGCAAGGCAGAGCGCTTCATTCGAACAGCATTGAATGAGTGGGCATACGCCGAAACGTATACCCACTCATGGAAAAGAACAGCTTATCTGCCGATATGGACGCATCGGTATAATTTCTTGCGACCACACTCGGCTCTTGGCAGAAAACCTCCAGCTTCAAGGCTAGGAGGGTGAACAACGTGTTGACACTCTACAACTAGAGCAATTACCGCTTCAAATGATTGCTGAACGGTCGGCAAAGCCGCCCTACGATCATTTGGCTGCAAGGATCTGGAAACAAATCCTTGTAGAGCATTGTAGAGCATTTCAGGTGTGAAATGCTCCAGAAGGGTTATGGCCGTGCGGCCTTGTGGCAAAGTTCGTAAAACCCTTCGGCCAGGGTGGGATGGGCGTGAATGGTGTGCGCCACATCGTCAACCTTGGCTCCCATGCGGATTGCCAGCCCGGCCTCGGCGACAAGGTCCGTGGCGTGCGGCCCGCAGAGGTGCGCGCCAAGAATGGTATTGTTTTCAGCATGGGCCACAAGCTTGAATACCCCGGCGATTTCTCCCATTGCGTGGGCCTTGCCGAGTTCCCTTACCTGCAAAAGCGTGCAGCGGACAGGCAGACCGGCGGCCAGGGCCTGTTCTTCAGAAAGACCCACGCAGCCGATTTCAGGCGTGGTGAAAATGGCCGAAGGCACAACGCTGTAGTCGCAGGGGGCGGGAGAATCAAGGTGGGCCACCACATGCTCGGCTTCGGCAGAGGCCATGTGGGCCAGCATGATTTTTTCCGGGCCGAGAACGTCGCCAATGGCAAACACACCGGGAACAGAGGTTTGCAGGCAGTCGTCCACCTCAATCCAGCCGCGCGGCGTCACGGCAATGCCCGCTTCGGCAAGGCCGAGGCCTTCAGTGTTGGGCACCCGGCCCACGGTGACAAAAACCGACTCCACATCCAGCATGGCCGCTTCAGCCGGGGCATCGCCCCTGGGCCGCGAGGGGCTTACGGCAAGTTTTGCCACGCCCTGTTCCACAGTGGCGGCACTGACAGTTTTGCCAAGCTCCACACGTATGCCCGCCTTTTTCATCTCGCGCAGCAGCAGCTTGCTCATTTCGGCATCCACCGAAGGGATGGGCAGCAGGCGGTCCTGTCCTTCAATGACAGTGACCTGTGCGCCGAAGGAGCGGAAAATGCAGGCCATTTCGCAACCGATAACGCCGCCGCCCACAATGGCGATGCTGGCAGGCACATGCTCCAGGGCAAGAGCGTCGTCGCTGTTGAGGATGTGTTTGTGATCGGCAGGCAGGGAGGGCAGGTCGAGCGGGCGTGAGCCGGTAGCGATGATGACGTTGTCGCTTTCTACAAGCACAGTGCCTTCCTGCGTGCTTACGGCCACTTCCCTGGCGCTGACAACCCTGCCGCGCCCGCGCACGATGGTGATCTTGAGGCTGGCGCAGGTTTTTTCAAGGCCGGTGGTCAGAAGACCGATGACGTTTTTTTTGCGCGCCAGCAGGTCGGGCATGGATATGGAGGCATCAGCATTGCCGGTGATGGCGTAGTTGCCCATATGGCGTATTTTTTCAAGGGCATCGGCAGAGCTTTTGAAGGTCTTGGTGGGGATGCAGCCCGTGTGCAGGCATGTGCCGCCCACGGCCGCGCTTTCCACAAGGGTGACGCTGTGCCCGGCGCGGGCCGCCGCAAAGGCCGCCATGTGGCCGCCGGGGCCGCTCCCGATGATGGTCAGTTTTTTCATATCGTTACCTCGTGCTGGCTTGCGCAGGTTTTATGATCCAGGGCTTTTTGCCCGGGGAGTGCATCACGATGGGGCGTTGTTTTCAGTGGCATACCATAAGGACGTGTGCCTGTCGTCAGGTGCCGTATTCCCTTGTTCGTGGCGCAAAATGACCTGTTTGTAAACAGCCTCAGGCCTGTGACTTCAGGTGGGTCCGGTATTCTTCGGCGGAAAGCAGCGGCACGGCATTGTCGCCTTCCCTGCGCAGGCGCAGGATCCAGCCCTGGCCGTAACAGTCGCTGTTGACGAGGTCCGGCTTGTTTTCAAGGTCGGTGTTGACCGCTTCTACCACGCCGGAAACAGGCGAGAACAGCGCGCTGACGGATTTCATTGATTCCACGGAGCCGAATTCTTTTCCCGCCTCAACGGCGCTGCCCACGGCGGGCATGTCCACGTAGACCACTTCTTCAAGCTGGGCCTGGGCAAAGTCTGAAATGCCCACGGTAAGGCCCTGAGCGTCTTCGCGCAGCCAGATATGCTCATCAGTATAGGAACGGTCTTCGGGCAGTGTGTAGCTGGACATGGGTTCTCCTCATTATCGGGTGTGAAAAGCCGCCGCGCCTCCCGTAGTGTGGGGCGCGGCGGCGGTCCTGACAGGGCGGGGTGTGTCAACCTGGCATGCGTTGCGGCGGCAGGGGCGTGATCTGCCTGCCTGACGGGAACTTGCGTGGTCGTGGCATAGCCGTCCTTTCAGGGTAGTGGTGCTTGCACTGCGGGCTATTGCGGGGCAGCCTCTCCATCCTGCAGGGGATAGTTGTAACGCTGTCCGTTGAGTACGAAGCTGTAGTTTATCTTGCTGCTGGCCTTGAGCATGTTGGCTACAGAGCAGTATTTTACAGCGCCAAGCTCAAAGGCGCGCACGAACCTCTCAAGACTGATTCCGGTGCCTTCAACAGTGTATTCCACATTGATCTCGGTAAAGATCTGCGGGATTTCTTCACGGCGCACGGCATCGGCCGTGATGGTGAAGCTCGTGTATTCCAGGCGCATCTTGTTCATGGCATGGCCCACTTCAATGCCGGTGCAGCCAGCCAGGGAAATGAGCAGCATTTCCATGGGGCGCACACCCTGATTGCTGCCCCCGTAGATGGCCGAGGCATCCATAACCAGGCTGTGGCCGTCGGAGTCCTTGCCTTCAAAAACCATGTTTCCTTTCCATTCCACGTTAATCTTTGCCATGGTGCAAAATCCTTATATCATAGATGGTTGTTGGCGTTTAGTGCTGAAGATAAGGGCCACCCAGGCACAGAGCACAACGAGGAAGGCTGTCATACCCCAAAGGCCTGTCTGGTAGAACCACGTACCGGCCGCCATAAGGGCGATAGCCAGCACGAGAGCAAGGCCGATGGAGGCATTGCGCAGCGCCCTGAGCCCGCCAGCGGGGCTTATGAAATACCAGCCCTTTTCGGCCAGCGAGACCACGGTCATGCCGATGATGTTGGCGGCCATGGCCACCCATACAGGATGAATCTTGAGGTAAAAGCTGCCCACTGCCCAGCCGCCGAGCCAGTTCCAGATGAGGCCCGCGCCGCAGCCCGCGATGAGGGCCGTCAGTGAGCCGCGCGGTGTGGCCACGCTCCAGAACAGGGCTGCCACCATGGGGGCAAAGGTCGCGCCGTTACGGGCGGTCCAGGCAAAGATGTTCCACCAGGCGGCCTGTTCGGAGCGCAGGTAGCCAAAAAGAATCATAAGGCAGGTGAGGGCCAGCAGCGAAAGGCGGGTAAGCTTGACAAGTTTGGCATCGCTGGCGTCAGGCCAGATGGCCGAGCCCACGTCGCGGCCAAGGCTGGTCGCGCCGGAGAACTGGCAGGGGGCGCCCCAGCCAAGAGCGCAGGCCCAGATGCCCAGGGTGAACAGGCCTACCATAGGGGCAGGCAGGGTTTCCATCAGGTAGATGGGCACGGCCACAAGGCCGCGCGCGTTACCGGGGGTGACAATGGCCGCCGCAGCGCCCACAAGCACGCCCATGGCGATGAAGATGACGTTGAAGCCGCCGGCGATCAGCAGGCCCTTGCGGCCTTCGTCAGCAGTCTTGCACGAAAGGGCCATCTGAAAGGCGGCCTGGGCCAGAAGCACGTTGATCAGAAATGTGCCGAACCACGCCAGAATGGTCTGCAGGCCCACGCTGGTGAGGCTGCCGTACTTGGCGTCTGTGGTCAGCAGGGTGGTTACGGCGTCAAAACCGGGATTGATGGCGATGGCGTAGATGGCCACCGCAAACATGATCATGAAAACAAAGAAGTTGGCGGTCTGCGTCATGGCTACGGACCACATGCCGCCCGCACTCAGGAAGACATACATGAGCGCCGCAGTGATCACCACGGCAAGCAGCATGTCCATACCGGTGATGGCGTTGATGCACGAGGCGAAAGCCAGGGCCGTGGCCACGGACCACATCGGAAAGGTAATGGCCGTGATGCCGCCGGCAATGCCCTTGGCAGCCCTGCCGTACTTGTCGCCGATAAGGCCGGATACAGTAACCATCATGCGCTTGCGGAAGGGACCGATAAGCACCAGCGCAATGATAAGCACGTGGGTCAGTTCCGCCACGCCGTACCACAGGGCGGAAATACCCGTGAGGTAGGACAGCTCAAGAATGGCGATATAGGTGGAGCCAGAAAACAGGCCGGTAATGCAGAAGGCGACGGTCCAGCGGCTGAACTTGCGCCCCCCCACAAAGAAATCTTCACCAGCTTGGGCCTTTTTTTTGGCGATCTGGCTCATGACAATGAGCAGAAGCGTATAGGCCAGGGCCAGGCCGAACATCCAAATGGCCGAAGAAGTCATAGATTACTCCTCATGCTTCCTTAAATTTCGCGCCGCCACAGGCGGGCGCGCCCCCAATACGTTGACAGAACGGCCGTTTTTTTCCAGGTGTCCGTACGGCCTGACGGTGTGCCGACATGTCGGCCTGCCGACCTGGCATCCTCTCTCGATCCCAGTTCCTCCGCCGCCGGCGGCAGGGGAACGTAGTGCTTTGCATATTCGGGTGTGTCGAAGGACACAGCCCCTATAGCAAACATTGTTCCAAAAAGTTTTTATAATAAAAATATATAGATATGAACATTATGAAGGGGCAGGCAAGGGGGAGGACCTGAAAAGGCCGTGCTTGTGCTCTTATGTAACATTCTGTAATATCAGGAGATCATGTTTTTAAGGGCAATGGCGCTGCCGAGTGGGTGTGGTTCGTTATCGAACCATGTGGTTCATTTGTGAACCACATGCTCTTTTTCACAACCTGCGGGCGTTCAGAAGCAGATATGGCACAGAAGGGGGGTATACGGACGGGAGTTTGCCTTTCAGAGTGGTTTAATTTTGAACCACCAGGTCATGTTCCCGCATCTTGCGCAAGAGGGTTGCGTGCGAGATGCCCAGCGCCCGGGCTGCGGCCCGTATGCTCACCGTGTTGCGCAGGGCGTTTTCAACACATTGTTTTTCAAAATGGCGCATCTGCTCCCGCATGGGGGCGTTGACGGGCGGCGCTACGGAACCATTGGGCCGAACGATGCTTTCCCACACCGGGGCGCGGTTGCCTGACGACAGGCTGGCGATGGTCAGCCGTTCCATAAAGTTGGCAAGTTCGCGCACGTTGCCGGGCCAGGAATAGGCTTGCAGCATTTCTTCTTCCGCCGGGCTGAGGCTGCAGGCGCAGGAATATTTTTTGCTGAAGCAGGAAAGAAAATGCTGGGCCAGGGGCAGGATATCCTCGCATCGTTCGCGCAGGGGCGGCACGGCCAGGGGGATGACGTTGAGGCGGTAATAAAGGTCCTCGCGAAAGGTGTTTTCGCGCACCATTTTGAGCAGGTCCCTGTTGGTCATGGCAATGATGCGCACATCCAGCCTGACGGGCTTGCGCCCGCCAATGCGGTAAATGACGCCCTCCTGAAGGGCGCGCAGCAGTTTGACCTGCAGGGTAAGATCCATTTCGCCCACTTCGTCCAGCATGAGCGTGCCTTCGTGGGCCACCTCCAGCATGCCCGCACGGGTGGCATTGGCCCCGGTGAAGCTGCCTTTTTCGTAGCCGAACAGCTCCGCTTCCTGCAGGTGCTGGGGGATGGTGCCGCAGTTTATCTGCACTAGCGGGCCGTTGCGCCGCTTGCTGTGGTTGTGGATGTGCATGGCCACAACCTCTTTGCCCGCCCCTGTTTCGCCGGTGATGAGCACGGTGGAGTCCACGCTTCCAAGGCGGGCGGCCTCATCCAGCAAGCGCAGCATGGCAGGGTTGTGGGCGATGGTTCTGGTTCCTTTGAGGCTGGCTTCCTGAAAGGCCGCCAGCTTGCGGCGGCTGTTTTCGGCTTCTTCCTGAAGGCGGGTAACTTCCGTCATATCCTGGGCAGACAATACGCAGCGGAAGAGGCGCTGGTCTGCGTCAAAGATGGGTGTGGTTGAAAAAATCACCTGCTTGCCGTTGCAGTCCTCCAGCAGGGTGCTGGCGCTTTTGCGTGAGTGCAGGGTTTTTTTGAGCAGTTCGGCTACAGCCTTCATGGCCGGGCTGGCCGGCTGGTTGATGGTGTCGCAATCCGGCAGGAGAAAGCGAATTTTATCGTTGGTATACAGGGCGTTGCCGTTGGTGTCGAAAATGATGATGCCGTCCGTGGCGCAGTTGATGACCGCGCTCAGCTCCCGGTTATGGCAGTCGGCGCTGCAGAATGCCTTGTAAATTTTATGGATGAGTTCTTTTTTGGTCAGCACGCCCACGAGCCTGTCGTCGTGGTCGAGCACCAGCATTCTGTCGATGGGCATACTGCAGGCCATGCCGAACGTGGCGTCGTTGCGTATGCTCACAAGGTCCACATCCATAACTTCACTGATGGGCGTTTCAAAAGATTTGCCCGAGCGTATGGCCTGCACAAGGCGGAATATGGTCAGAATGCCGCGCACTTTTTTGTTTTCGTCCAGAATGGGTACGCAATTGACCCCGTGGCGCTCGTAAACGGGCAGTGCGTCCTTGAGCAGGTGCCCGGGCGTCAGGGTTTCGGGATTGTCGTGCATGACTTGTTCAACAAGCATACTTTCTTCGGGCAGTGCGGGCATGGAATGTCTCGGGGTTTTGATGACCGGCGCGGTTTCTTCAACGACGCTGTGCCGGCATTGCCGGGCGTGTGGAACAGTTGGGCCGGATTTGATGCAGAGTCTGTTTTTACGCAGTATCCGGCAGTGGGCAGGCTGTCTGCCGCAGGGAGCGATTCCGGCCCTGCATGTCCGGCAAAGGAATCGCAACGGCGTACCGCGGCTATGAAAGGCGGCAGCCGGCAGTATCTAGTTAGGTACTGCCGGGCTGTTGGCAATAGCCTGCCCGGGGCAGCCCCGTATTTTTTTACGGCAGAGAGCAGGCGCGGAAAAACCTTGTCGGCCGCGCCTGCCCAAGGCAGACGCGACCGACAGGAAACGCGACACTGCGCGGCAGAGCTTTTTTGTTGCGCGGCGCTGCATGGCAACGGCCGGGCGGAGCAGAAAAGCTGAACCGGCTCTACAGGCCTTTTTCGGCCATGAGGCAGGCAAGGTCGCACACGCGGCAGGAGTAGCCCCACTCGTTGTCGTACCAGGCCACCAGCTTGACCATCTTGCCGTCCTGCACCGTGGTATAGGAAGCCTCAAGAATGGACGAGGCCGGATTGCCCTTGAAGTCCATTGAAACCAGTGCATTGTCATTATATTCAAGAATGCCCTTGAGATAGGTTTCAGAGGCTTCCTTGAGTTTGCCCAGCAGGGTTTCCGTGTCGGTTTCCTTTTCCAGAATGCCGGTAAAGTCCACCACGGATACCGTGGGCGTGGGCACACGCAGCGAATAACCGCTGAACTTGCCCTTCAGTTCGGGAATGACCTTGGCAACGGCCTGGGCGGCTCCCGTGGACGTGGGAATGATATTGCAGGCGGCGGCGCGGGCGCGGCGCGGGTCCTTGTGGGCCATGTCCAGGATGCGCTGGTCGTTGGTGTAGGAGTGGATGGTGGTCATGTTGCCGATCTGGATGCCGAATTCCTTTTGCAGCACCAGGGCCACGGGGGCCAGGCAGTTGGTGGTGCAGGAGGCGTTGGACACGATATGGTGTTTGGCCGGATCGTATTCCTGATGGTTCACGCCCATGACGATGGTGATGTCTTCTTCCTTGGCGGGGGCGGTGATGATGACTTTTTTCGCGCCGTTTTCAATATGCACCGAGCACTGCGAAGCCTTGCGGAAAATACCCGTGCTTTCCACAACGATGTCCACGCCGTACTGGCCCCAGGCAAGCTGTTTGGGGTCACGTTCGGCAAAGCAGTGTATCTTCCAGTCGCCCACGGTCACTTCCGCGCCGTCTATTTTGGCGTCCAGGTGCGCGCGCCCGTAAACCGAGTCGTATTCCAGCAGGTGAAAGTTGGTTTCGGCGTCAAAAAGGTCGTTGATGGCTACCACTTCCACACGGTCGCGGTAGTGCTGGTGCAGGGCGCGGAAAACCTGCCTGCCGATGCGGCCGAAGCCGTTGATGCCTATTCTGATCTTGCTCATATGCGCAATCCTCATGCTGTTGAGGGAAATGTCGTATGCTGCCGTGCGCCTTTCCAGCCGGAGCAGGTCTGCTGACGGCCAATGGGGCGGTTCTTGAGGCGCAGGGCGTAGCCCCTATGGACCGGGCAGAGGAACCGCGCGGCCGCGCGGAATAGCCCGTTTATGCCCGTGTGCTAGTCTTCGTATACCGAGTAGGCGTGCTTGCTCATCAGTTCGTAATTGTTGCGCAGCGCCTCATGCAGGCGGGCGTTTTCAATGGCAAGCGCAGAAATGGCGGCCACGGCTTCCATAAAGGTCTGTTCGTCGGGCGTAAATTCGCGTTCTTCGGCGGAATACACGCGAATGAGGCCGATGGCCTTGCCGTCCACCATGAGGGGAGCCGAAAGAACGGAAACCAGTCCTTCGGTCTTGGCTGATTCAGGATACTGAAAGCGGCCGTCGGCGGCGGCATCCTTGAGGTGGATGGTTTTGCCGGCCAGGACTTCACCGTCCATGCCGCTGCGTTTTACTTCTACCGGGCCTTTGCGCAGGTAGGTGGCTGAAAGGCCGTGGGCGGCGCTGGGCAGCAGAAAGCGGCCCGTGGTGTCCAGCAGGCGGATGGTGCTGGCCTTGCAGCCCATGGTGGACGCGGTCTGTTCCGTGATTTTGTGCAGGACGTCCTTGGGTTCAAGGCTGGAGTTGATGACCAGCGCCACATCTCTGAGTGCGCGGAAATAATCTTGTGCCATGTGTGCCTCCTTGAAGAAAGCGGTGCAAAAGAATCCGGCTGAGGCGGCATGACTGCCACAGCCCTGTAACCGTATCGGTGTTGAAATATTCTCGATTCAGAGTATGCGCTATTTTTCTCATTGGGGCAATGCGCCCCGGCGGCATGCGAACAGGCCTTTCCCGCGCCGCAGCAGAAGGTACTGGCTACGCTTTTACCTTGCCGCAGCCCTGCATGCTTACCTGCCCCTCAATGATGCCGCCTTCTTCGGTCAGAAGCACAGGGGTCTGCACCTGGCCTTCCAGAACGCCGGAGCCATAGACCACTACACGACGGCGGGCCGTAACCTCGCCGGTAAAGCGGCCGGAAAGCAGCAGTTCACCCACGTCGAGGCTGCCGGTGACCAGGGCGTCTTTGCCCACATTGAGTGTGCCTTCGCTGACAATTTCACCGCTGAACTTGCCTTCAATGCGCACAGTGCCCTTGAAATGCAGTTTTCCTTCGTAAACCGTATCGGAACCGAGATAGGCTATTTCGTCCTTGGCCACAGCGAACTCCCCGTTGGATTGACAATTATCCCTTGAACATGAAGCGCCGCATGGACACGTTGAGCACAATGCCCAGCAGCGTGAAATTAACTACGGTGGCGCTGCCGCCATAGCTGATGAAGGGCAGTGGAATGCCCACCACCGGCATGATGCCTATGACCATACCCATATTGATGAGTATCTGCCAGAAAAAGTAAAAAAATACCCCTACTACCAGCATGCTGCCAAAACGGTCTTTGGCCTGCGCGGCGGTGGAAAAAATGGACAGCAAAAACAGGCAGAACAGGGTTACCAGGGCCACGCAGCCCACAAAACCCCATTCTTCCCCGAAAACTGCCACGGCAAAGTCGGAATGCCGCTCGGGCAGAAAGCGCAGCTGGCTTTGCGTACCCTCCTTGAAGCCTTTGCCCCAGAGTTCGCCCGAGCCGATGGCAATGCGCGACTGGATGATGTGGTAGCCCGTGCCGCGCGGGTCTGTGGTGGGGTCAAGAAAGGTCAGGATGCGCTGGCGCTGGTAGTCGTGCATGCCCACAAGCCACATGAAGGCTCCGAAGCAGGGCACGGCAAGCAGGCAGGTTTTGAGCACATAGCCCTTGAGACCGTGAAACAGGATCATGCCTGCCAGAATAAGCAGGATCAGCATGGTTGTGCCGAGGTCGGGCTGGACGACGATGAGCGCGCAGGGCAGCAGGCAGATAAAGGCTATGGAGATAAAATCTTTCCAGCCCAGCGGGCGGCCGTCGCGCGCAAGCAGGCGCGCGGCCAGCACCAGCACGGAAAGTTTGGCCAGCTCAGAAGGCTGCACACTCATGAAACCCAGCGAAAGCCAGCGTTTGGCCCCGTAAACGGTCTTGCCCGCAATGGGAACAAGCAGCAGAAGCAGCATGGTCAGAAAAAAGAACGGCCATGCCAGGTTGCGCAATTGCCGGTAGTCAAAGGTCATTGCAAGCAACATGCAGGCCAGGCCGCACAGGCCCCAGATAATCTGCCGCTGGTAAAAACTGTTGAAAGCCAGACCGGTTTCCACCCGCGTGCCGCTGGCCGAATACAGGTTGCCCACACCCACAAGATAGAGCAGCAGCATGCAGGCCAGCAGGCCCCAGTTGATATAGCTGAACAGACTTTTGTCCATACGGTCTTACCTGGTCAAAAAAACGTACACTTGCGTGGTCTATGGCTGTTGGATCGCCGTACTTCCTGCGTTTTGCGCCGCCGGATGCGCCGCCACGGCGCTGGAAGCTCTGCCTTTTCCGGGCGTACGATCCGGGGAGCTGCCAGAAAAATGGCCCGGAAACGCACGTACAATAGGGCGCGGCCGCTGTTGAAAACATGTTCCGCGGGCGCTTTTCTGCGTCCAGCCAAGGCATCGGTGTGCCTGCCGTTTCTCTTGTGCCCGCGCGCGGGAACGTTCAGCGATGCAAAGATGGTACGTGCCCAGTTACGGTGTTTTCGCACTGTCCGTGCGGGGCAGTCCGGCCGCAACGGTTATGCCGTACAATGCCTAGTCTGTCCGTTCGCCGGGGCTGGCCGGCGCTGGCACAGGCGCGGGCGCCGCAGGCGATCCGGGGTCAGGGCCAAAGAGGTGCTCGTATACCTTTTTGGCTACCGGGCCTGCAACGCTGGAGCCGCCGCCGCCGTGCTCCACCATAACTACCACCACGTAAGCCTTGCCGTCCTTGACGCCCCAGGTCGTTATCCAGGCGTGGTCGCGCTGGGCGTATTCCATTTCATGTGTGCGCAGGCGGCGGTCTCCGGCGGCCATCTTGAGCTTGACCACCTGGGCCGTGCCGGTTTTGCCGCCCATGTCGGCGTCCTTGCGGTTCACGACCCTTGCGGTGCCGCCTGTGGCCGTCTTGCGCATGGCCTCAACCACAAAATTGAGGGTTGCTGCCTTGGCGGGAATATTGCCCTTGATCTCACGCTGGGCATCGTCCAGCAACTGCGGCTTGAGCAGGTTGCCGCCGTTGAGCAGGGCCGACACAAAAACAGCCATCTGCACAGGGGTGACAAGAGTGTAGCCCTGGCCGATGGATACGTTGTACGTTTCACCGCGCACCCAGGGCCGTCCGAAGCGGCGCTTTTTCCATTCCTTGGAAGGCACGAGACCGGATTTTTCGTGCGGCAGGTCAATGCCGGTGGGGCGTCCGAAGCCGCTAGCCTTGGCAAATTCCTCTATCTTGTCAATGCCCATGCGTTCGCCCATCTGGTAAAAATACACGTCGCATGAATTGACCAGCGCGCTCTGCATGTCTTGCGAGCCGTGCCCGCCGCGCTTCCAGCAGCGGAATATCTGGTTGCCCAGCTTGACCTGCCCCGGACAGAACACGCTTTCGCGCGGGTTGACGCCGCGTTCGAGCAGCATGGCCGCTATGACCAGCTTCCAGACGGAACCGGGCGGGTACACGCTTTGAATGACGCGGTTTTGCAGGGGAAAGCGGCTGTTGGTGCGCAGGGCGTCCCAGTCGCGCTGTGAAATGCCCGCCGCGAACAGGTTGTTGTCGTAGGCCGGGGAGGTGACCAGCGCACGCAGCTTGCCGGTATCCGGTTCCATCACCACCACACAGCCCGCTTCACCACCCAGGGCGTTCCAGGCGGCCTCCTGGAGGTCCCTGTCCAGTGAAAGGCGTATTTCCTTGCCGCCGCGCGGCTCTTCGCGCAAAAATTTGCCCAGTACGCGGGAATGGGCGTCCACTTCCACGTCGTACAGGCCCTTGCGCCCGCGCAGCTGCTTTTCCAGCTCCAGCTCCAGCCCCTGCTTGCCCACAAGGTCGCCCATGGCCAGGGCACTGTCTGCGGCCATCTCCTGCTCGTTGGCTTCGGCCACATAGCCGAGCACGTGCGCGAACAGGTCTTTTTCGGGATAGCTGCGCTTGGTGCGCACAACGATTTCCAGGCCGGGCCAGGCGTGGATTTCGGACTCGATGCGGGCCACAAGATCAAAGTCAATGTCAGTGATCATGAGCAGGGGTTCAAATGATTTGACCTTGAACCTGTCCTGCCGGAATTTTTCCCATATCTGGGGCAGGGGAATGCCCGACCATGCGCTGATCTGGGCCAGGGTGGCCGGTATGTCGGGGCAGTCTTCGCGTACGAGGGAAAGGCCGTAGGCCGTGCGGTTGTCGGCCAGCACCTTGCCCTGATCGTCCATGATGCGCCCGCGCGGGGCGAAGATGCGCTCGATGCGCAGGCGGTTGTTCTGCGCCTGCTGGGCAAATTCCGCGCCGCGGTGCATCTGCAGGTACCAGAAGCGCACCACGAGCACGAAGAACAGCAGGCCTACCAGAATCTGAAGCAGGATGATCCCGCCCCGAGGAGGCTGGTAGCGCTCGCCCTCTACCTGGATTTTGAGCCAGGAGCGTATGCCTTTGCGGGCGTTTTTATCTTTCGCGCCCAGCAGATTGTTCTTTTTAATTTTCCGCAGCATGGGCCTTTCCGTGTCGGGTAGCCACCAGAAGTTTCCAGGCAAAAGGAATAAATATGGCCTGGATAAGACTTTTGTCCAGTGTGTCCTGAAAGTTGAAGGGCAGGTCCTGCAGGGGAGCCATGAGCCAGGCCACGCCAAAGTAGGCCGCGCCCAGACAGGCCGAAAGCAGAAAGATGAACAGGAAATTTTCTGCCTCAAACAGCCAGCGCCCCATGCGGAACAGCACAATAACGGCTATATACCATACGATGACGCCGCCGAAGACCCTGGTTCCCATTCCTTCTTGCAGCAGAATGAAGAGGGGCAGCAGCCAGAGCATGTTTTTGTAGTCGCGTTCCTGCAAAAGTATGATGAGCCCCACGGTCATGACATCCAGCCCCGGTACGAAGGCCTGAATGCCCACAGCCGCAGCCAGAAAGCACAGCCACCAGATGACGTCGCGCAGGGTGCTCATGGGGCGGGGCGTCCGGGCGTGGGCGGCCCGTGAATTTCTTTGGGCGGCGCGCCCAGGTCCGGGGGTGGGGCCACTCCGGTGGGTTCAAGCAGCAGCACTTCTTCAAGATGGTGCAGATCCACCAGAGGTTCGGCCTTGATAGCCATGAACTGGGTATAGTCCGACGGCGCCACGCTGAGCACCCGGGCAACAGGTATACCCTTGGGATATTTGCCGTCCAGGCCAGAAGTAATGAGGATTTCGCCCTCGTTTACCCTGGTTGCGCGCTGTACGAAATTGACTTCAAGGGGCTGCCCGGTTCCCTGTCCGGCCAGGATGCCGGGGGCGCGGCTTTCTTGCGAAAATACGGCAATGCGGCTGCCGGGATCTGTGAGCAGCAGGGCGATGGCGCTGTGGGCGCTGGCCTTGAGTACGCGGCCCACAAGGCCAAGGTGGGTCACAAGGGGGGTACCGGGCCTGCCGCCTGTGCTGTAGCCCCGGCTGATGGTCACACTGTCGAGAACGGCATTGGGGCCCATGCGGCCGGAAAGCACACGCGCACCCAGGGGCCGCCAGCTCTGGTCCACCGGAAGCTGTATGAGGGCGCGCAGACGCTTGAGCTCGGCCATGTCTTCGCCGTTGGCCAGCAGCCGGGCTTCCATTTCATCAACGCGCTGCCGGAGTATTTCGTTTTCTTCGCGCACGGCCACAAGGTCGAAGTAGCGGTCCCACATGTCCTGGGCCGAGTCCTGGACGGCGCGCAGGGGTTTGAGCACGGCTCCGGCCAGCTCCAGCCCCACTTCAGCGGCCAGGTTGTCCAGCGCGCGCGTGCGCTGGTTCCATGAGTACATGGCCAGAAAGAGGATGAGCAGTATGCCCGCAAGAATAATAATGCGCCGCAGGGTCACAAGCAGAAACTCCAGTAGGGCCGCCTCAAACGGAGCCGGTCGCAGCCCGGCAGGGGGATGCGTGCCGCCGGCGGCGTGGGCCGGGGAAAATACGTTTTTGCCCGGTGGTCATCACGCCCGTTGCGAAAGCCGGGCATGACAGGTCAATGGCCTCAGCACAGCTATATTTTATCAACACGCCGGCGGCTGCGCGCGCAGGCCTCAGCCACGGGGGGCTAAGCACCACCTGCCGGCGCGCTGAACCGGCGAAGCGAGCGTTGTACATTCCGAGAATGCTGTTCTCAAAACCAGCGTTCCCTCGCAGGTAAAACGCAAACAACGCCGCGCCGGAGTTGTGTTTTCCAGCGCGGCGCCGTTGCTAAGTCCGGTACTGTCGAATTGAGATACGCGCACGTGCCGCACAGATCAGTCGATACACACTTCTTTGAGAATATGCAGGTTGTCCATGGCCTTGCCGGTACCCACAACCACGGTGGACAGGGGATCATCCACCACCGTGATGGGCAGTGATGTTTCCTCGCGCAAGAGCTGGTCCAGCCCCTTGAGCAGCGCGCCGCCGCCTGTAAGTACAATGCCCCGGTCCACAATGTCCGCCGCCAGTTCGGGCGGGGTCTGCTCCAGGGCGATGCGCACGGCCTGCACAATGCTGTCCACCTGTTCGGAAATGGCCTTGCGCACTTCCTCGGAGGTGATGATGATATTCTGGGGAATGCCCGTCACAAGGTCGCGGCCCTTGACTTCTATCTGCTGTTCGGGGTCAAGCGGGTAGGCCGAGGCGATCTTGATCTTGATTTCTTCCGCCGAAGATTCGCCGATGAGCATGTTGTACTTGCGTTTGACGTGGGTCATGATGGCTTCGTCCATCTTGTCGCCGCCTACCCGCACCGAGCGGGAGTACACGATGCCCGAAAGTGAAATGACCGCCACTTCGGTGGTTCCGCCGCCGATGTCCACCACCATGTTGGAGGTAGGCTCTTGGATGGGCAGGTCCGCGCCGATGGCTGCGGCCATGGGTTCTTCGATCAGGTACACCTCACGCGCCCCGGCGGACTGGGCCGATTCTTTCACGGCGCGCTTTTCCACCTGGGTGATGCCCGTGGGTACGCAGATCATGATGCGCGGGCGCACCAGACGGCGTGAATTGTGTACCTTGGCGATAAAGTGGCGCAGCATGGCCTCGGTCACCTCAAAGTCGGCGATGACGCCGTCTTTCATGGGACGTATGGCCCAGATATTGCCGGGCGTTCTACCGAGCATGCGCTTGGCGTCCTGCCCCACGGCCAAAACCACGTTGTTGCCGCGCGGGTCCTTTTTAACGGCCACCACCGAAGGCTCGCGCAGTACAATACCGTGTCCCTTGACGTAGACGCAGGTATTGGCCGTACCGAGGTCGATGGCCAGGTCGTTGGAAAACATGCCTAATGCGAAATCCAGAATCTTGGACATTACTCTAACTTGCCTCACTGTGCTGGTCTGCGTATCTTCGCTGCGAATGGATTTATCACGTCAAGTTCAAGGGCAACGCCCCGCGCCGATGTGCGGAGAAGGCGGGGGGCGGCAAAAAATCGGTAACGTCAGGCTGAAAACTGTTCTGCTAAATCGGGCGTGAAGTCAAGATGGCTGGGGCGAGGTTCAAAATCTTTGTCCCGCCGGTTCTTGCCTTTTTCCGCCTTTAGGGCTTGTAAACATGCTGCGTTGGCATACTCTGGCCGTGTATTTTCGTCGTAAATACGGTACACGGGTGCAAAAAATTCCACTTGACGCGGGGGCGTCCTGCCCCAACCGGGACGGTTCGCTTTCACACCGGGGCTGCACGTTCTGCAATGCCTCCGGTTCAGGCTCCGGCCTGGGCGTACGCGGCTTTTCGCTTGAGGAACAGTGGCGGGCATGGCTTGAAAAGTATCGTGCCACTGACGCCGACAGGGCCTTTATGGCCTACCTTCAGTCCTATTCCAATACCTATGGTCCCCCGGAACGCCTGCAACTTCTGCTCCAACAGGTGGCGGCCCTGCCGGGCTGCCTCGGCGTTGCCGTCGGCACGCGGCCCGACTGTCTCGGCCCGCACAAGCTGGATATGCTTGCCGCCTGCCGGATAAACGCCAGTGGAAACGGCCCGGATGGTGTGCACCACTATACGCGAAATGCTCATGGAGACAATGGGTACAAAAAGGGCGCCGGCGGCATGGAAAACGGCGGCCTTTCCGAGGTCTGGCTGGAGCTTGGGCTGCAAAGCGCTCACAATGCCACGCTCAGGCGCATCAACAGGGGGCATGACGCCGTCTGCTCTGAAACCGCAGTGCGGCAGGCCGCCGAGCGCGGGCTTGCCGTGTGCGGTCACCTCATGGCCGGACTGCCCGGCGAAGATGAGGCTGCCTTTCTGGAAAGTCTGGACTGGGCGCTTTCGCTCCCGCTCAGCGGCCTCAAGCTGCACAACGTGTACGTGCCGCGCGGCACGTCTCTGGCCCGCCTGTACGAAGAGGGCGGGTATCACCCTCTGGCCCGCGACGAATATGTGGACCTGCTGTGTACGGCGCTGCCGCGCATACCTTCGGCCATGGTCATGCACCGGGTGCAGAGTGATCCTGCCCCGGGTGAACTTCTGGCGCCGGCCTGGGCGGCGGAAAAGCGCGGCGTCATTACCGACCTGCGGCGCGCCCTGACCGCCCGTGACCTCTGGCAGGGCAAGACGGCAGATGTGCCGGACATGCGCCCGGAATGGTACGGTGGTTGAGGGCGGCTTAAAAACGGCCCTCTAGGCCCGCTTCATGTCCTGGATAAGCTCCGCAAGTTTTTGCGCCTGCGCCGCAAGGCCGGTCACGGCACTGGCGGCCTCGCCCATGGCTATGGCGGTGTGGCGTGACATGTCGTTTACTTCCACAATGCTTCTGTTGATCTCTTCGCTGGCGGCGGACTGCTCTTCGCTGGCGGCGGCGATGGCGTTAATCTGGTCTGTGGTTTCCTCGATAGTGGTCACAATTTCCTCGAGGGCCGCGCCGGACTGCCCGGCCAGGCTCGTGGCCTCGCCGATGGCGTTGACGGCGTTTTCCACCCCGGTCATGCTTTGCCGCGTGCTTTCCTGAATGGCGCGTATGGCTTCCGCCACGTCGCTGGTGGACGTCATGGTTTTTTCGGCCAGCTTGCGCACCTCGTCGGCCACCACGGCGAAGCCGCGTCCGGCGTCCCCGGCGCGGGCTGCTTCAATGGCGGCGTTGAGGGCCAGCAGGTTGGTCTGGTCCGCGATGTCTGAAATGACGTTCATGATTCTGCTGATAGCCAGGGCATGCTCGTTGAGCCGGGCCATATCGTCCTTGAGCGCCAGGGAGTGTTCCTGCACACGGGCGATGCTGCTCATGGCGTCATGCACGATGCGCGCGCCCGTCAGGGCCTTGTCGCGGGTATCCATGGATGCTCCGGAAGCCATGCCGGCGTTTTGGGCTACTTCCTGCACGGTGGCGTTCATTTCGTTCATGGCGGTGGCTGCCTCCGCAAGGCGCTGCGACGATTCTGCCGCGCCCTTGTCAGACTGCTCAATCTGTGCCGAAAGCTCGGTAGATGCCGAAGAGAGCACCCCGGCAATACCTTCAAGCTGTCCGGCAGCGGCCAGCATGCCGTCCCTGCGCGCCGTTTCAGCCTGCGCCTGCGCCTTTTCGGCCCGATCCTGCGCGGTTTTGGCCTGCTCCAGCGCTTCTGCGGCCTCAAGGGTTTTTTGCGCTGCCTCCTGCACACGGCTGTGCAGGTTTGTTATCATGATTTTGAGCGAAGCGTGCAGGGCGCGGATTTCCAGAGGGCTTGAAGGCTTTATGGTTGTGAGGTGATCCAGGCGCCCGGCGGCCACCTCTTCGGCCTCGGCGGTAAGCTGGAGCAGCGGAGGACAGATGCGGCGGGTCACGCCCCAGGCAATACACAGGATCAGCGCAAGAATGCCCGCGCCAAGCGCGGCCTGCACCCGGCTGTAGTGATTCTGGCTTTCAGTGACCAGGCTGGTTATGCGGCTGCGTTCCTTGTCAACGCCGTCAATGTATACGCCCGTGCCGATAATGACATCCGTACCCGGAACAAGCTGCGCGTAGCTCAGCTTGGGCTGTACGCCCGCTCCCGCTTTTTCAAAATGGTAAAGGACAAAACCGCCGCCTTTCCGGGCAGCATCAATAAGATCGCGGATAAAGGGAACCCCGTTGGGATCTTTCAGGTCAATAAAGTTTTTTCCGTTCTGGGATTTGTTGATCGGCACGTTTATGCGCGTTCCGTCTGTCTTGTAGGTAAACAGGTAGCCTTCTTCATCGGGGAAAAAACGCTGAAAGTCTGTAAGTTCTCCGATGAGGGCGTATTTTTCTTCCGGGCTGGCCGCATCTTCAAGACTGCGGGCAAGGGTCTGCGCGGCAAGTTCCACCGTATGCTTGAGTCCATATTCGTATTTTGCTTTCAGCGCCGCGGATATCTGCGGCAGGGTTATATCGTCGAGCACCAGCTTTGAGATGTACATGTTGCTGAAAAACAGTATTCCCATACCCAGGGTGAAAGCCAGACAAAGTGTAACAAGCCACGCTTTTACGTTCATGTTGATGCCTCGACGTGTGATGTGTGACAATATGTCGCGGGTAAAAAAAGCAGCGGGCCGCAGAAATGGCGGTGCGGCCGGATGCTGCAGGAAATCTGTATGGCTGCGGGCGTAGGGGGGCTGTGGATTACATGCCGGTACATCGGAGATGTAGCCGGACAGCCGACAGTATTCCGGTTTCTGTATTTCAGAAAAACAATACAGTTAAATATATATAAGGTCAAAGGTATAGTTATATAAACCCGTGCCGTACCGCTATTCATAACGCTGTGGGCTGGCTGCAGCCGCAAGCTGCTTTTACATGAAAGGCGTTGCCCGGGAACAAGAAAAAAGAGGGCGCATCTATGCCCGGAAGCAACGGTTTTTCCGGTCCGGCCTGTTGCTGTGCCGGCCTGCCGGTCGTGTAGCGGGGGATGCGTGTTTCAGGGGGCAGGCCAGGGCCGTGCGTGCACCCGGCGATATGAGGGCAATTTTATACTGAAGCTGTTCCGGGCTGTGTGGACGCCGTCCGCCACGAAGGCGTCCACACAGCCCGGAGGGGTTGCGGATGGAGCCGTGCCGTTCGCTGCCAGGCGCCGCAGTGAGCGCCGTAGCCCTTTAAGAAGGCAGATTATCAAAGGTAAAATATTTCAGGACGCGGCAGCGTGTGGACACTGCCGCGCCGGAATATATCGGGCAGGTTTGGGAACAGCCGTTAGTCCAGATTGAGGATGACAGAAAAAGATTTGAAAAGCACAGTGGCTTTCTGTCCGGCCTTCAGCCCGCAGGCGGGGTTCTGCCCGCCGCTCTGGATGGCGCATACCAGGCTGCCTTCCGGCAGGGCCACCAGCACCTCGGCCACCATCTGGTCTTCACGCACGCGTTCCACCACGCCCACAAAGCAGTTTTCCGCCGGAGGAGCCGTGTTTTTTGGCATTTCCCCCGGCGCGACCAGCACCCAGGGGGCCTTTACGCTGGCATTGACCAGCTTGCCTTCGGCCAGAGCCAGCGTGCGACAGCTTTCATCCGTAATAAGCGATACAATTCGCAGGCCGCCCGCCGTGCGCATGGCTACTTCCACCATAATGCCGGTCTGGCGCAGCGACGTGATGCGACCTTGAAAAACGTTTCTGGCGCTGGTTTTCATCGGCCGCTCCCTTTGCAGTTGTTCTCGCAGAAGGCGTCTCGCCTCCTGCAGGTCGCAGCGTACAATGCCGCTCTGTCCCGGCGCGGCGCGGCGCCCCAGAAAAATATCCACCACGGGCAGGGGCAGGCCCTGCCGCCCCAGTTCCAGAGCGCGGCTGTGGCGCAGGGCACGCGCGCTCAGCAGGCCTTTGGGCAGTCCGCAGGCGGCTCCGCACTGCTGCAGGCAGCGACGCACATAGCTTGCATCGCAGCGCAGAAGATCGTGGCTTTCAGGAAAAAGAGCGGGATCTTCCAGCACACGCCGCAGGCGGCGGCTCACGGTAAGGGGCAGGGGAACCTCACGGCCCGGGCTGCCGTTATTGTCAGGCAGGCGGATGATGCCTTCCTGCAGATCCATATGGCCCGGCTTGAGGCTGAAAATTTCCACCAGCCGCAGGGCGGCATAGCGCAAGAGCATGAAGATGAGCCACATGCGCAGTCTTGGGCGCTTTTCGCGCGGGCCGCGCGCTGCCGCGGCCCGTTCCCACAGCCATGATTCCACTGCCAGCAGTTCTCTGGGACTGATGCGGCCGGTATCCTGCAACAGGGCGGCGGAGTCGCGGCGCATAAGCCGCTGGCGCAGCCACGCCCGGTCCGCGGAAGAGAGCGTACGCAAAAGCGCGGCCATTTCCTCACGGTTTTTGTTTTTTTCCATGCCGTATCCTGTCATTTTTTAGGTCTTATACATAAAAATATGCCGGGTTGTATAGTGTTCACGCTTTTTATGTAAATCGTGACCTCCTTGCCCGGACAAGGGGCTCCTGTATGAGTTAGTCAAAACTATCGCGTTATAACGCGAGGGAGGAGCCTATGAAAAAATCGTTCTTTTCCCGCATTTTTCTTACCCTGGCCTGTGTGGGACTTTTGAGCCTGCCCGCGCATGCCGCCGAAATGACGGTTTCGGGGGCGGCCAGCCTTACCAATGCCTTTACCGAACTGAAAGACATGTTCGAGAAACAGCATCCCGGCCTGAAGGTCAATGTGAACTTTGCCGCCTCCAATCCTCTGCTCAAGCAGATTCAGGAAGGTGCACCCGTTGACGTGTTTGCTTCAGCCGACCAGGCCACCATGGACAAGGCTGCGGCTGCAAAGGTCGTGGACCCCGCCACCCGCAAGAATTTTGCCGAAAATGACCTGGTGCTTATCGTTCCTGCAGGCAGCAAAAAGCCCGCCGCCCTTGCTGATCTGAAAAAATTCAAAAAGGTCGCCATCGGCAACCCTGATTCCGTACCCGTGGGGCGCTACACCAAGGCCGCTCTTACCGATGCCAAGCTGTGGGACGCCATGCAGCCCGCGCTGATCCAGGGCAACAGCGTACGTCAGGTACTGGATTACGTGGCACGCGGTGAAGTTGACGCCGGTTTTGTTTACGCCACCGATGCCAGGCAGATGGCGGACAAAGTGGATGTAGTTATGGTAGTGGGCGGACATGAGCCGGTCACCTATCCCATTGCCGTGGCCCTTACCGGAACCAACCCCAAGATGGGGCAGGAGTTTCTGAACTTCGTGCTTTCTCCCGAAGGCCAGGCTGTTCTGGCAAAATACGGTTTTTCCAAGCCGTAGACCGTGCCGTGCCTCTGTATCAGGCGTGACGGCGTCGTAACAGGGGATATTTTGCAGCATACAGGCCGCTGCCGCAGGGCGGCGGCCTGTATATCCGGCTTCCGCCACGGCAGAGGCGGGCGTCCACGGCGGTATTGTATGCCGGAGGCGGAGCATGGCAACGATTTTCGCGGAGGAGTGGTTTTTTGATGGATCTTGACGGCATCTCCATCTGGAGCCCGCTGGAGCTTTCGCTCCGGGTGGCCGGTACGGCTACCCTGGTTTCCTTTGTGGCGGCCACCCTCATGGCCTGGCTGCTGGCCCGTAAAAAGGGTCCCATGCCGGCGCTGCTGGACGCCCTGTGTACGCTGCCTCTGGTTTTGCCGCCCACTGTGCTTGGCTACTATCTTATTCTTCTGGTGGGGCGGCGCGGCCTGCTGGGGCACTGGCTGGCCGAGATGGGCATCAATCTTATCTTTTCGTGGAAGGGAGCCGTGGTTGCGGCCACGGTGGTGGTGTTCCCGCTCATCTACAAGTCTGCCAGGGCCGCCCTGGAGCAGGTCGACTCGCATCTGGAAAATGCCGCCCGCACGCTTGGGGCCTCGGAATGGCGCGTATTTGTCAGCGTATCGCTGCCGTTGGCCTGGAAGGGGATTTTTGCGGGGCTGATGCTGGCCTTCGCGCGGGGCATGGGTGAGTTTGGCGCCACGCTTATGATTGCGGGCAATATTCCCGGTAAAACGCAAACTCTGGCCCTTGCCATTTATGACGCGTTTCAGGCGGGCAATGATGTGCAGGCCACCTGGCTTGTCATTGTGACCTCTCTGGCCTGCGTGAGCATGCTTATGGCGGCGGAACTGCTGCTCAAGCTGAAAAGGCGGCGGCGATGATTTCCTTGCGCTTGTATAAAAGCTTCAAAAACGCGGCCGTGCCTTTCAGCCTGGATGTGGATTACGAAATCGGCGACGAACACAAAAACGTGGTGCTCTTCGGGCCTTCCGGTTCCGGCAAGAGTCTGACCATGCAGTGTCTCGCCGGGCTTGTACGGCCGGATTCCGGGCATATCCGTCTTGGTGGCCGCACCCTGTATGACGGGCAGGCCAATGTTTTTGTTCCGGCGCAGCGCCGCCGTATCGGCTACATGTTTCAGGACTATGCGCTTTTTCCTCACCTGACCCTGTTGCAGAATGTGGCCTACAGTGGCACGGGGCTTTGGCCCTGGCGCGTCTGCCCGGCCCAGCAGGAGCGGGCGCAGGCTGTGCTGGAGCGCTTCGGCATAGGCCATTTGGCCCGCAATCTGCCTTCGCAGCTTTCCGGCGGGCAGCGGCAGCGGGCGGCACTGGCCCGCGCGCTTAATGCCGGGCCGGAGCTGCTGCTGCTGGACGAGCCGTTTTCGGCGCTGGACCCGCTGTTGCGGGAACGTCTGCGCGAAGAGCTGCTGGAACTTATTGCCGGGCTTACTATTCCTGCTGTCATCATCACCCACGATCCGGGCGATGTGGATGCTTTTGCGGGCAGCCTGATTCTGTATGATCACGGCCACGCCAGGCTGGTTCCCGACTATACGGAGCTGCGGCGGGGATTCGGCAGCCCGGGGCACTGCCTGCGCCATCTGCAGGAGCAGGCTGCTGCGGCGGGCTGCCCTGCGGAGCAGGCCTTTTGATTTTGCGCCGTCGGCAAACAGCGTGCCCGTAAGGGCGCGGCAGCACACGGCCATCGCGACTCCGGCCGTGTGCTGCCGCCAGCCGGGCCTGCCCCGGCCTGCTGCCACAGTCCGGGGATCCTGCTTTTTCCTGCCGTGCGCGAGCCGTTAACAATCTGAAGAATCCCGACTGCCTTTATCCTGCCTTCTGGCCTTGTGCGCGTCAAAGCGGGCGCCTGCCCGGGGTGGACACCACAGCAACCTGCTTCTGATCCGGGTTATCTGCATTTCTGTTTTTGCTTCAGGGCGGCTGACGGGTCGCGATTTTGCTGCAATCTCCCCCGTAGTGCCGACGGCATCTGGGCTGATAAACAAAAAAATTGTCATCATGATGGGCGAAAATGCTCTCTTTGGAAAAAGTGTTGTGTTTATAGCTAATTGAATGGTGGCGCAAATTTACAAAAGTTTGTAAGTTCTACCGAAAGAGCGGTTGTCGCATACTGGTTGAACGCTCGACCTGTGAACGGCTGTAATCAGCATATGGAGCGGTTTTTTCGAGCTCAGAAGTGGTTTTTTTCAGGGAAAAAAGAGGCCGGTAAAATCAGGCAGCACGACTTTTTGGGCCGACATGCTTTATCGTGACTGAAAAATTTTGCGCTAACATACTATTAAGAATGAAAGTTAAAAAAGTAACAAATCAAGCGTGGCGGCGAGTACACAAAATTTTTTGTAAGCATGGACACAGCCATATTCACATGGTATCAACTGCTCATAGTCTAACGGCCTGATCTATGACGGCAGCATTGTGAAACGTATGTACTTTTACAGAGATGGTTCCGGTAGCCAGTTCTTTTTGCCGTCAGATTGAAAAAATGTTTTTATGTATTTTAATAATTTTTTCTATATTTTTTAAAATGTCACTAAAAGCACATACCGATTTTTGTATTCTATTTTGATGTTTCTGACGGTCTTGCACGGGCAAAAAGCCCGTATGCCGGGGCGGTTGCAGTGAGCCTGCCCGGCACAGGAGGAAACGTGGTCAGTTTTGACAGGCCCGTGTGGGCAGAAATAGATCTTTCGGCCTTTCGCCATAATATGCGGCAGATCAAGTCGCTTCTTCAGCCAGGCACAATCTTTTGCCCCATTATCAAGGCTGACGGCTACGGCCACGGAGCCGTGCCTCTGGCGCATGAGGCAGTAGCCATGGGGGCGGGCTACCTCGGCGTGGCTATTCTGGACGAGGCCGCGGCCCTGCGCGCGGCGGGCATAACCCTGCCCATTCTCATTCTCGGCTATACGCCGCCCCAGGCTGCTGCCTTTGTGGTCAGTAACCACATTACCCAGACCATTTTCAGCAAGGAACAGGCCGATGCCCTGTCTGCCGCGGCCAGTAACCTGGGCATCACCGTCAAGGTTCACGTCAAGGTGGATACCGGCATGACCAGAATCGGCGTGCGGCCCGAAGAGGCTGCGGCGTTCTGCTCATATGTGGCCGGACTTGAAAACGTGCATCTTGAAGGCATGTTCACGCACTTTGCCAGTTCCGACAGCGCCGACCATGCGTACTGTCTTGAGCAGTTCGGGCGGTTTACGGCGGCCATTGCCGCTGTGGAGGCCTCGGGCATTCGACTAGGCATCCGGCACTGTGCCAACAGCGCCGCCATATTGTCCCTGCCTGAAGGTCATCTTGATATGGTCCGGGCAGGGATAATTCTTTATGGCCTCAAGCCGTCCGACGAATGCCCCATGCCCATTGATCTGCGTCCCGTCATGCGCCTCAAGGCGCGGCTGGCCATGGTCAAGCAGGTTCCGCCCGGCGTGGGCGTGAGCTACGGCAGCATCTATCACACGCAGAAAGAAAGCAGCCTTGCCACCATCCCCATTGGCTATGCTGACGGATACACGCGCATGCTGAGCCGCAAGGCGCAGGTGCTGCTGCGTGGGCAGCGTGCCCCGGTGGTGGGCCGTATATGTATGGACCAGTGCATGGTGGATGTGAGCCATGTGCCGCAGGCCGCCGTGGGCGACGAGGTGCTTCTTTTCGGCGGGCCTGATCTGCCCGCAGATGAAATTGCCGCCCATCTGGGTACTATCAACTATGAAGTTGTCTGCATGGTGGGCAAACGTGTGCCAAGGGTATACGTGGAGTAACGCTTTTCCCCCTTTTTGTTGATGCCGCTTGCAACATCTTGCCCGAGGAGAATGCCGCTGCTTGTCGCGGTCATGAAACTTACGGTCATATGCGGATGACCGTGCCTCGTGCCGCAATCCACATACACAACATGCCAAAGAGGAAAAAGGAGGTCCCCCCCACTCACAAACCCTCGTTGTCAAAGGATTCGCATTCAAATTCGTTCAAGGTTTTGCAAGGAGACCATATGTCGAGCGAAAATAAAGGTGTAACTGGTGAAAATCTAACCCGAGGGCTGGAATCGAGACATATCCAGCTTATTGCCATTGGCGGCGCCATTGGCGTGGGGCTGTTTCTGGGGTCGAGCACGGCCATCAGAACTGCCGGTCCTGGCTTGTTGCTGTCCTATCTTATCGGCGGCATCATCATCTTCTTTGTCATGCGTGCGCTTGGCGAAGTGGCGGTGGCCTATCCCGTGTCAGGCTCGTTCAGCGCCTATGCCAATATGTTTATGGGGCCGCGCATGGGCTACATAACAGGCTGGACCTACTGGTTCGTGTGGATCGTGACCGGCATGGCGGAAATTACGGCGGTCGGCGTGTACTGCACCTTCTGGTGGCCGGACTTGCCACAATGGATACCAGCGTTGCTGGCGCTGGTATGTATGACCACAGTCAACCTCATCTCGGTCAAGCTGTTCGGCGAGTTCGAGTTCTGGTTTGCTCTCATCAAGGTTGTGGTCATCATCGCCATGATTGCCATCGGTCTTGGTATCATTCTGTTCGGTATCGGCCACGGTGGCGTACCCACGGGCATCAGCAACCTGTACGCCCTTGAAGGCGGCTTTCTGCCCAACGGCATGACCGGCGTATTCATGGCGCTTTCAATGGTCATGTTCGCCTTTGTGGGCATTGAGCTTATCGGCGTTACAGCCGGTGAAGCCTGCAACCCCGAAAAGTCCATCCCCTCGGCCATCAACAAGGTGCTGTGGCGTATTCTGCTGTTCTATATCGGTGCTCTTTTCGTTATCATGAGTATCTTTCCCTGGAACGAAATCGGCGTACACGGCAGCCCCTTTGTGCTGACCTTCAAGAACATCGGCATCGCCGCCGCTGCGGGCATCATCAACTTTGTGGTGGCCACGGCGGCCCTGTCTTCGTGCAACAGCGGCATCTACAGTAACGGCCGCATGCTGTACAACCTTGCTCTGCAAAAGCGCGCCCCCCAGTATTTTGCACAGACCAGCAGGGCGAACGTGCCCGCGCGCGGCATCTTGGTGTCTTCGTGCATCATGCTGATCGGCGTGTTTCTGAACTATATCGTTCCCGAAGAAGTCTTCCTTATCGTAACCAGCGTGGCTACCTTCGCGGTTGTGTGGATTTGGGCAACCATCATCATAGTGCAGATGAAGTCCCGTCAGAGCAAAAGCCCTGAAGAGGCGGCTGCCGTCAAATACAAGATGCCCTGGTATCCCTACTCCAACTACTTCGCGCTGGCCGGGCTGGTTTGCGTTTACGTGATTCTCAGCCTCGGTGAGTCCACCCGCATCGCCATGATAGTGGGTCCCATATGGATTATCGGCATTAACGTGGTCTACAACCTGCTCGGCTGGAACAAAAAAGACGCGCAGCCGGGCCTTGGTGCCGAAAGCTAGGGCGCACACAGCAATGCTGCGGCGCGAAATTCGAGTGTGCGTTTCGCATTGCCGGTTTTTTGCAGAGGATCGACTCCGCATGAAAATAACGGACGCAGCATGTTCAGATGCTTTGAAATGTTTGGGGCGAGAGCGTACAGGACGCTGGATGCCCGTATATGATGCAACAGGTTTATACAATTACCTTCAAGGAGCCTTATAATGAAGTTTCAGGGTATGACTATCGGTGTGCCGAAGGAAATCATGCACGGCGAACGCCGCGTGTCCGCGACTCCTGACACCGTCAAGAAGATGGTTGCCGACGGCGCCACGGTTCTTGTTGAAAAGGGTGCCGGCGACGGCGCGTTCTTTGCTGACAGCGCCTATGTTGAAGCCGGGGGCAAGATCATCGAGGACGTTCAGGAAATCTTTGCCAAGGCTGACGTTATCCTGAAGGTGAAAGAGCCTCTGTTCAACGACAAGGTGAACAAGCACGAAGCGGAAATGGTGCGTGACGGGCAGTATCTGATCACGTTCCTGCACCCCGCGGCTCCCGTGAACCACGAAATGATGAAAAAGCTGGCCGCCACGGGCGTGATCAGCATCACGCTGGATGGTATTCCGCGCATTTCGCGTGCTCAGGGCATGGACGCTTTGACCTCCATGAGCACGGTTGCCGGGTACAAGGGCGTGCTTATGGCGGCCAACCGGCTTGCCAAGTTCATGCCTATGGTTGGTACGGCCGTGGGGGTCATCAAGCCTGCCAACGTGCTGGTGATCGGCACGGGCGTGGCCGGGCTTCAGGCCGTGGCCACTGCCAAGCGCCTGGGCGCTGTTGTCACGGCTGTGGACATCCGGCCCGACGCGCGCGAGCAGTCCATGAGCCTTGGCGCCAAGCCCTTTGATGTGGGCGTGCCCGCCGAGGTGGCCATTGGCGAGGGCGGCTACGCCCAGCGCCTGAGCGACGAATGGCTGAACAAGGAACGCGAGGCCCTGAAGCCCCTGGTGAAGGACGCCGACATCATCATCCTTTCGGCCCTGATCCCCGGCAAGCTGGCCCCGATCCTGATCACCAAGGAAATGGTGGCTTCTATGGCTCCCGGTTCCAGCATCGTGGACATTTCCATTGACCAGGGCGGCAACTGCGAGCTGACCGAAGCCGGTGAAGTGGTGGTCAAGCACGGCGTGACCATCGACGGCACCAAGAACATCCCCGGCATGATGCCCACAAGCTCCACCTGGATGTTTGCCAACAACGTGTACCAGTTGCTTGCCTTCCTTGCTCAGGACGGCAAGATCGTTCTGGACAGGACCGACCCCATCATCGAATCCACGCTGAGCACCATCGACAAGCAGATTGTCCACCGTGGCGCTCGTGAAGCCATGGGCCTTTAGTCGTTAAAGAACGCCGGGCGCGGCCTGTTCCGCGTCCGGCGTTCCGGCATACAGGCCGGGAAAAATATTATCCGAGGAAGACATATGACCCCATTTACCCTGCTGGCGGTGTTTGTAGTGGCAACACTGCTTGGCTACAAGATCATCAGCCATGTGCCGAGCCTTTTGCATACCCCCCTGATGTCGGCCATGAACGCCCTTTCGGGCGTCATCATTCTTGGTGCGGTAACCGCGACCTATCTTGCCGGTTCGACCTTTTTCACGCTTTTGGGGGCTGTTGCCGTGGCCATGGCCATTGTCAACGTTTTCGGCGGTTTTGACATTACCCACAAAATGCTGCGCATGGTCGCCGGAAAAAAGAAGTAGCCCTTCTCTGGCCTCTGCATCAACCATAAACCGGAAGAAAGGGTTGCTGTGAAATGAATGCAATAACCTACAACATCATAGCCGGCATTCTTGTGGCTGCCGTCCTGTTCGGCCTTCGCCTCATGAACAAGGTTCCCACTGCGGTCCGGGGCAACCTCTTTTGCGCCTCTGCCATGGGCCTGGCCATTCTTGTCACCATGTTCAAGGACGGCTCGCTGGCCTCGCCCGCACTGTGGCTTGCCATTGCTGTAGGCATGACCCTGGGTCTTACCTTGTCCAACAAGGTCAAGATGATCCAGATGCCGCAGATGGTGGCCTTTTTGCACGGCATCGGCGGCGGCGCGGCGGCCATCGTGAGCTTTCTTGTGCTCACCGACACGGGCGCGCCCTCGGCCTTTGAGCGCGGCAGCGCCTGCCTGGCGCTTGCCATGGGCATGACTACCATAGCCGGTTCCTTTGTGGCTGCGGGCAAACTGCACCAGATTCTGCCGCAAAAGCCCGTTATTCTGCCCGATCACACCAAAATCATCATGGCGATTCTTGCGGTTATGGGTTTTTCCGTGCTTATGGGCACGGCCTTTCCGCAGTTTCTGTTCGGTTTCTTCATCTTTTTGATGTTTGTCACCGGCACGGCCTTCGGCATCGGCTTTACCCTCCGCGTGGGCGGGGCCGACATGCCCATCACCATCTCGCTGCTGAACTCAATGGGCGGCGTGTGTGCGGCCATTGCCGGTTTTGCGGTCAATGACCCCCTGCTTGTGGCCATCGGCGGTATTATCGGCTCGTCCGGCTATCTGCTGACGCGCATCATGTGCCGTGCCATGAACAGGAAACTGCTGTCCATCCTGCTTGGCGAATCTTCTGTGGTGGCCCCGTCGGCCCCGGCCAAAAAGGCTGCTCCTGCCGCCCGGGCTGCTGCCCCGGCCAGGTCCGTCGAAAGCGAAGCCGCCAGGCTTGTACAGAACGCCAGAAATGTGGTTATCGTGCCCGGTTACGGCATGGCCCTGGCCCAGGCCCAGTACAAGGTCAAACAGCTTGCCGACCTGCTGGAAAGCAGGGGCGCCAGGGTAAGTTACGGCATCCACCCCGTTGCCGGGCGCATGCCCGGGCATATGAACGTGCTGCTTGCCGAAGCCAACGTGGACTATGAGCACCTGCTCGAAATGGACACGGTGAACCCCATGTTCGCAGAGTCCGACCTTGTGATCGTGGTGGGCGCCAACGACGTTGTGAACCCGGCAGCCAACACTGCCGAAGGTACGCCCATCTACGGCATGCCCATCCTCAAGGCCGACGAAGCCAAAAACATCATCATCGCCAACTATGACGACAAACCCGGCTACGCGGGCGTGCCCAACCCCCTGTACGGGCGTGACGGCGTGATCCTCATGACCGGCGACGCCGGCAAGACCTTTGACAGGCTGCTGGCCTATGCCCAGGGCAACGGCCCTGCGGACGAGGCCGCTCCCGCCGCCGGTGCGGACAGCAGGGAAGCCGAAGCCGCAAAGCTTGTGCAGAACGCCAGAAATGTGGTTATCGTGCCCGGTTACGGCATGGCCCTGGCCCAGGCCCAGCACAAGGTCAAGCTGCTTGCCGATGCGCTGGAAAGCAGGGGCGTCAAGGTGAGCTACGGCATCCACCCCGTTGCCGGGCGCATGCCCGGGCATATGAACGTGCTGCTTGCCGAAGCCAACGTGGACTATGAAAATCTGCTCGAAATGGACACGGTGAACCCCATGTTCGCAGAGTCCGACCTTGTGGTGATCATCGGGGCCAACGACGTTGTGAACCCGGCAGCCAACACTGCCGAAGGCACGCCCATCTACGGCATGCCCATCCTCAAGGCCGATGAATGCAGGAATATCATCGTCTGCAACTATGACGACAAGCCCGGCTACGCGGGCGTACCCAACCCCTTGTACGAGCGTGACGGCGTGATCCTCATGACCGGCGATGCGGCGAAAACCGTGGACCGGCTGGTGAGCTTCGCCCAGGGCGAAAGCCCGGCCGCTCCCGCCGCGGGTACGGACAGCAGGGAAGCCGACGCGGCAAAGCTTGTGCAGAATGCCAGAAATGTGGTTATCGTGCCCGGTTACGGCATGGCCCTGGCCCAGGCCCAGTACAAGGTCAAGCAGCTTGCCGACCTGCTGGAAAGCAGGGGCGCCAGGGTAAGTTACGGCATCCATCCCGTGGCCGGCCGTATGCCCGGGCATATGAACGTGCTGCTTGCCGAAGCCAACGTGGACTATGAGCACCTGCTCGAAATGGACACGGTGAACCCCATGTTCGCAGAGTCCGACCTTGTGATCGTGGTGGGGGCCAACGACGTTGTGAACCCGGCGGCCAACTCTGCCGAAGGCACACCCATCTACGGCATGCCCATCCTCAAGGTTGAGGACTGCAGCAACATCATCATCGCCAACTATGACGACAAGCCCGGCTATGCGGGGGTACCCAATCCCCTGTACGAGCGCGAGGGCGTGATCCTCATGACCGGCGACGCCGGCAAGACCTTTGACAGGTTGCTGGCCTATGCCCAGGGCGAAAGCCCCGCCGCGCCTGCCGCCGCACCTGCCGTTTCCGGTGGTGCGGATCAGGTTGACATGGTGCTCAAGGAAGCAAAAAACGTCATTATCGTACCTGGTTACGGCATGGCTCTGGCTCAGGCCCAACACAAGGTCAAGCAGCTTGCCGACCTGCTGGAAAGCAGGGGCGCCAAGATAAGCTACGGCATCCATCCCGTTGCCGGGCGCATGCCGGGCCACATGAACGTGCTGCTTGCCGAAGCCAATGTGGACTACGAAAACCTGCTTGAAATGGACGTGGTGAACCCCATGTTCGCAGAGGCCGATCTTGTGATAGTGATCGGAGCCAACGACGTGGTGAACCCGGCGGCCAACACTGCCGAAGGTACACCCATCTACGGCATGCCCATCCTCAAGGCCGACGAAGCCAAAAACATCATCATCTGCAACTATGATGACAAGCCCGGTTATGCGGGGGTGGACAATACCCTGTATGGCAGGCCCGGCGTTATCATGATGCTTGGCGATGCTTCGGCGACTATGGACAAGCTCATAGCCATGGTTCAAAAATAGGGCAGCTTTGCATTAACCTGCTCTGAATAAACAGATACGCTGTCTGGGGGCGCTCTCTTCTTCTGGAGGGGGGCGTCCCCTCGGCGTTGTGGGGCATTGAAGCGCGGCGGCAATGGGCGTATGCATTGCCGGACGGGCCACAGGGAGGCCCGAATGCAGGAAAAGCGGCCCGGCCAGCCTTTTTGCCCGGTCCGAGAAGGATGGATATATGATGACGCTGATAGTGCTTTTTGCCGTGGGCCTGGCGGGCGGCCTGGTGTTCGACTATTTTGATCTGCCCGGCGGCCCCATGACAGGAGCCATGCTGGCCGTGGTTATTTTCAAGACCTTCGGTTCCGTGAGTACACCCGAAATACCGCACTGGATACGCTATGTGATCTATGGCTGCGTGGGAGTGATTGTGGGCAATATGTACAGCCCTGACATGCTGGCTGTGATCCGTTCCACCTGGCCCATAATGCTGCTGTCTACCGTCATCATACTGCTGGCGGGCCTGTTCTGCGCCTGGGTGAGCATGCGCTTTGGCGGCATGAGCGCCGGGGGGGCCTATCTTGCCACCAGCCCGGGCGGCTTCAATGCCATTGTGGCTCTGGCAGGAGATGCGGGCAATGAAGCCCCTGTGGTGATGGTGTATCACCTGGTGCGTATTTACGCCATTGTGCTGCTGTCCCCTCTGGTCGCCAAGTTGCTGACAGCCCTTATAAAGTAGGTCAGCAAACGGAAAACCGTGCCCACGCTTGCGGAATATCCTTCTGCCAGCATGCTGCCCGTAAATTTCCGGCTGGAGGCATTGTCATACCTGCCTCCAGCCGGTGTTGTCATGTTTGCGCGCTTACAGTTCTGCCCGCACACGCAAGGCGGCGGCAATCATGTTTTCCAGCGCAGGCCATGCTTCATCCCACTGGCGGGTCTTGAGACCGCAGTCCGGATTGACCCATAGCCGATCCTTGTCGATATGCTTCAGAGCCAGGTGCAGCAGGCGCGCCATTTCATGGGCTGTGGGGATGCGCGGGCTGTGAATATCATATACGCCGGGGCCTACCTGCCCGTCATAGTGAAAACGGGTAAAGGCATCCAGCAGTTCCATGCCGCTGCGGCTGGATTCGATGCTGATGACGTCCGCATCCATGCGCGCAATGGCCGGCAGAATGGCATTGAACTCACTGTAACACATGTGGGTATGTATCTGCGTGCGGTCTTCCACGCCGGTGGAAGCCAGAAGAAAAGCATCCACGGCCCATTGCAGATATTTTTCAGCTTCGCCGGCGGTCAGCGGCATGCCTTCCCGCAGGGCGGCCTCGTCAATCTGGATAACGCCGATTCCAGCCTTTTCAAGATCCTGCACCTCATCGCGGATAGCCAGTGCAATCTGGCGGCATACCTCGCTACGTGGCAGGTCATCGCGCACAAAACTCCAGCAGAGGATGGTCACCGGGCCGGTAAGCATGCCTTTGACGGGTTTTTGTGTCAGTGATTGTGCATAGCGCGCCCAGCGTACCGTCATGGCTTCCTTACGGTACACATCGCCGTAAATGACAGGCGGCTTGACGCAGCGGCTGCCATAGCTCTGCACCCATCCGTTGCGGGTAAAGCAGAACCCGCCCAGCTGCTGGCCAAAGTATTCCACCATGTCGTTGCGCTCGGCTTCGCCGTGAACCAGCACATCCAGTCCCAGTACCTCCTGCTTTTTGATGCAGGCGGCTATTTCTTCCTGAATGGCCGCTTCATAGGCATGGCTGTCCATCTGGCCCTGCCTGAAAGCCTGTCGCGTTTTGCGGATGTGCGCAGTTTGCGGAAAAGAGCCTATGGTTGTTGTGGGCAGAAGGGGCAGACCCAGCCAGTTCTGAGCCGCGCGTCGCGCGCTGCGGCAAGAGCGGCGGGTCAGCATGGCCGGGGTAACGGCTGCCGTGCGTTGGCGCACAGCAGGCAGTACGGTGCCTTCGTACTGCCGGGCACTTTCCATTTGCCCGGCATTGGCAGTGAGCAGGTCAGAGCCGTTGCCGCAGGCAATGGTTGCAAGGTCGGCCAGTTCCGAACATTTTTGCACGGCAAAGGCCATACGGTTTCTGACAGCAGGGGGCAGTTCCGTTTCCTCTGCAAGATCCACAGGGCAATGCAGAAGGGAGCAGGAAGAGCCAAGCAGGATGCGATGGCTGCCAAGCTTTTTTGCAGCGCGCTGCGCAAGCTGCGTTGCCTGCGCGTAGCTGGCTTTCCAGATGTTGCGGCCGTCCACAAGCCCTAGGGACAGGGCCGTGCCATCGGGCAAGGCCGACAGAACATCGTCAAGCTGCCCGGGAGCGCGCACAAGATCGATGTGCAGGGCTGCGCAACCGCTGTTTACAGCCAGGGGCAGGTGCCGCGTCAGCGGGCCAAAATAGGTTGTGAGCATGAGTCCGCATGATGCCGTGCCGGCCGCTGTATTGAGTGCCCCATAGGCCGCAGTAAAGCGTTGGGCAGCAGCATCGGGCAAAAGATCTGTGCCGAGCACAGGTTCTTCAATCTGTATCAGGGTACAGAGGGGAGCCAGCCGTCTGATGAGGGCGGCATAGGCAGCCAGAACCTCGTCCAGGCGCGCCCAGGGATCCGCCTTTGCCTGACCTTTGGCCAGCGCCAGCCAGGTAAAAGGCCCGATGACGGCAGGTTTGGGACTGAAACCCAAAGCGGCTGCCCGCATTGTGGCTTCAAGCACGGGATGTTCACCGGGAGTCCATACGGCATCGGGTTCGATTTCCGGCACAAGGTAGTGATAGTTGGTATCAAACCACTTGGTCATTTCCAGGGCAGGGATGTTGCGCGAGGCATCGCCGCGTGCCATGGCAAAGTAGCGGGCAGACTCATCCTTGCCGCCCCGGTCGCAGGGCGCAAAACGCGACGGGATGGCCCCGAGCATGATGCTTGTGTCCAGCATGCGGTCATACAGGGAAAAATCACCAGTGGCGACATGGGTCAGTCCGGCCTGCTGCTGAATGTTCCAGTGCTGGTGCTGAAGGTTGTGGGCGGTTTCCTTGAGGGTCTGGGCGCACGTGTCACCTCGCCAGAAGGATTCGAGAGCCAGTTTGAGCTCCCGGTGCCTGCCGATGGAAGGAAAGCCGAGGATGTGGGTCTGCATGGTTGCTCCTTTCATATGGTGTTGAAAGGGCAGTCTTTTCACGCGGAGAGCGTTTATACCTGAAGAGGGAGGAGGCTCCCGGTTCCTCTTCACGGCAGGTACGAAAACCTGCCGGCATGCGCATCACGGATGCACATGACCTGGCCGGCTAAAAAGCCGGGCCTGGCGCTTGCCTGAACGCGAGACAGTACTGCCGTGCCGCCGGGTGGCGGCCGTGACGAGGCGTCTCCTGGCTTCCGGCCCCTGCGCGTATGTAGCGCGTGGCCGCGTCTTCCCGTTCAGCAGAACAGTGGCGCGGCGCGGGGTGTGTGCCGGTTACAGTGGCGCGTCCGCAACGGATTTTCACCGTTTTCCGTTTCTCATCACTATATTGAGATAACCTGATATTATAAGCGGTCATTCGTGTCAAGACTGGTGCAGCCCCTCCGGAAGATTTCTGTCTGTTACGGCCGGGCGGGTTGCGGATGCAGGCCGATGCTGCGCAGTCTACGCCTCTGGCAGGGAGAGGACGGTAGCAACCTGAAGGGACGTTATGGATGGAAGCAGCAGAACTGCTTCAGCCGTTGCTGTAGATGTGGGAACGCGAGGCAAAAAGAAGCCTGCCGCGTGGCAAGCGCTGACGCAGCCGGAGCAGCCATTGCGGTCATGGCCATGGGGCCGGCGGCCTAGTCCTGGCGTGTCAGGTGGTAGATGGCGGGAACCATATACATGAGGCTGACCGTCTGTTGCGCGGGGTTGTAGCGCGTGGCCACGATGACCGTACCGAGATTCCAGATGTGTCCGTCGTCCCCTTCTCCGGCGGATGGCGGCCCGAAGCGCTCACTGACCATGCGCATGATGCTCTGGGCGGTGTCCTTGTGGGGGGCGGCATATTCCAGTTCTACAAAGCCCAGAGGCGCGGGCCTGCCCGGGCCGTAGCAAAGAGCCATTTGCCGTGCGCCGGGTACAAGGGCGCCGGGGATATACAGGTCGCAGATATAGGCATCGTCCTGCCGGGACGGCTGCATGCCGGCCCTGGAAAGCGTGTCGCGCATGGCCGTGCGGTTGGCCGTATCCAGCCGTTGCCCGAAAAGCACGGCTCCGTGGCGTACTCCGGAGGCTTCGGCCATGGCCTCCAGCTCTTTCATGGCATGAACAGAGCCGCGCATGGCTGCCGCATAGAGTAAAAGCGTGGCTCGTGCCGCATTCTTTTCCACACCCTCTCCGGCGCGATAGAGATGGCCCAGCCGGGCGAGCGCGTCTATCTGCTGCTGGGCTGCTGCGCGGCTGTACCATGCGGCGGCGGCCTTGTAGTCGCGGGATACGCCGTGACCGCTTTCATACATAAGCCCCAGATTGTACTGGGCTTCGGGCTGGCCCTGTCGGGCCGCGAGGTCAAACCAGCGGGCAGCCTCGTGGGGGTTGGCTTCAATGCCACGTCCCTGTTCCAGCATGCGGCCGTAATTGCTCATGCCTGAGGGATGCCCCGCTGCCGCAGACTGGGCAAACCAGTGCAGGGCGCGCCCTTCGTCAGGCTCTACCCCCAGACCGAGATCATAAAGCACGCCCAGATTGTTCATGGACTGCCCGTCGCCGCCATCCGCAAGGTGCTGCCAGATGGCCCGCGCCTGGGCAAAATCACCTTTCTGGTAGGCCTCATTGGCCTGTGCTTCGGGGCTGCCGGGTGTAAAGGGGCTTTCCGCTTTTGGGGTTTCCGGCACATCCGGGGGCGTGTTTTCTTCCTTTGCGGCCGGGGGCGGTACGGAAGTCGGCGTACCGGCATGGTCTGCCGCCGGGCGGGAGGCCTCCGGACCGGCAGTTTCCGTAGCCTTGGCGGGCCGGGAACTGCGACGTGCCTTTTCCTGCCGCTGACGTTCCCTTTCTGCATTTTGCTGCTTCTGGCGCAATTGCGCTTCAGGCGACTGTGGCTGCATTTCGGCCACGGCCCGGGCCGGAACACGATTGCCGGGTGTGGCCGGAACCGGGGCAGGGGCCACAGGGGCCACGGGAGCCGGTGGCGCTACAGGAGCCGGCGGCGGCACGGCAATCGGGCCTGGAGGCATGGGAGCGCCATTGGGACCTGTGCTGTTCAGGCTGCCGCTGCGTATGGACGTTGAGGGATGGCTTGCAGTGTCCTGCGGGGCAGCCGTTGCGTTATCTGAAGCCGTGCCTGTGTTGCCGCCAAAGAGAAAGCCCATAATTTCGCGGGTGGGGGAGACTTGCCGGCCATCATTTCCGGCGTCCTGCAGGCTTGCGGCTTGCCCGGCATTGTCGCTCCGCCCGCTCGATCCGCTCCATCCGGGCCTTTGCTGCCCGCCGGAGGGCTGGAGCTGCGGAGCCTGAACCACCGGAGCCTGAACTGTCGGTACAGTGACCGTGGGAACGGGTACAACAGGTTCATGCACTCTAGGCTCGGCAGGTGTGGGCGTGGGGATGGAGGCGGCCGCCGCCAGGGCCGGGCGTGGTCCCCATACGTATGCGGCGGCAAGGTGCGTACCCGGGGCGCCCGGTGGCAGGGCGCACAGGATCAGGGCGCACAGGGGCAGGACATGCAGGCAACGCGCGCGCAAGGCAAAAAGACGGGTTTTGAAAGTGCGCAGGGCTGCGGAAAGAAATCCATCAGGGGCAAGCCCCCACAATACGGGCATGGTGACCTTGCGGGGACTGTTTTTGCACCTTGCAGAGCCTGTGGGTGCCGTTATGTCGTGGAGTTTGTCCCGGCGCATATTGCTTTCCGTTTGCGTCCTGTCGATTCTTGTGCCTTTGGCCGGATCACGATCACACCTGTAGTGTAAACTCGTTGTGCAGTCGCCCGGAAGGCGCGTATGGCGCACTATGCCCCTTACGCCGGATGCCGGCGCAGCCTGCGGATAGCGCTGTGCATGTTTTTGACCCAATGCGGGGCCGGTTTACACCTGCCCTTGCGTCCGGAGGTTTTTCCACAGGCTGCTAAAGGCCGTACCTGTTCACGGCAGCCGTTTACGCGGCAAGTGCGCAACATGTGTGCTGCCGCAGTGTTTTTTATCGCATTGTACCTTTGCGAGTGGGCATTTCAAAGGTAAGGAGCTTTCGTTCCGGCGCGTAACAGAGCAAATGCATTGTAGTTGCGCCTTTACACGGCGGGTGCAGCTTCGCGCAGCCGCCAGAGCATTTTCACCTTGACACTCTACATCTAGGGCTTGCGCTTGGGGCAGTTAAAGTTGTTGAAGTCCGTTTCTGTCCTGTCGGTCACGCGCTCGTCAAAAACCAGGGCGTGACCGCGCCAGTCGCGGATGACTGCATTGATTTTTTCCATATTCACGTAGGTCAGCAGGGCGGGCCAGCGGTCGGCCATGTCACGCAGCATACGGGCATAGGTTACTTCGCCGCCGTGAAAGCCGTCAATAAATTCACAGTCGCCGGAGCCGAAGGTGCGTGGATCGGTAAAATCGACCACCTCTATGCCACGCGCCATCAGGGCCTCTTTGAGATGGAAGAGGTGGGGATAGTCCGCCTCACGCTGGCGTATGGAGTCCAGCACTTTGACCGACAGGGGCGAAATAAAGACAAAAGTGGCGATGCCCCGCGATTTGAGACGGCAGTAAATTTCAGCAAAGGCGTCCACATGGGCGGAGCTTATGCCGCCAGGGTCACGGCTGCCCTCAAGGGGCCGGGCATGGAAAAAGGCCTTGATGCCGTGCCGCACCTGGGTGAGGGTGTCTTCAAACTGGTAGTCAAAGGGGCGTTTTTGTCCTGTGGTTTCGGCAGTGTAGTACCACGATCCGTCAGGGCCGAAACCGTCATCGGTCTGTTGCGCCATGATGCCGTAACGTCCGGCGCGAAAGCCCCCGGCGGATTCCAGCAATACCGGGGCAATGAAATCGTGAATGGAAACCTTGCCTTCCAGCAGCCAGCCCCAGGGTTTTTTCAGGCTTTCAAGCCCGTAGTTGTAGGAGCCACTGGTGGGCGGTTCGTCCTTGAACGGATCGGGATGCCACTGGGGCATGAACCACCAGAAATCCAGGCCGATGATGAGGGCCTCGGGCCTGTGCTCGGCCAGCATGGCGTCAATGGTGGATCGTAACACGGAAAGATTGCCCGCCGTGCCGCCCACGTTGAGGAAAGACTTGCGGAAATAGGCCGAGCGGAACTGCATGACACGCGAAGAGCCGACCGCCGCGATTTCAGGTTTAACCCTGGAATATAGTTGAAGCTTGTAGTCCACAAAGTCCTGTGAAACGCCAGAGCCGAAAATGACAAAGCGCCCGGCCGCCTGATCTTCCACGGCGCGTTCCACTGCCACGTCGCCACTTTTGTAGAGCCACCACACGGTATAGGGCAGCACCAGCAGGCAGGCCGCCACGGCAAGAAGCAGCAGCACACGGAAGTAGCGGTGGAGGTAGGCGGCTTCGGTGAGAATTTTGCTCATGATGTGTCCGCCCCTCTAGAATTGAAAGTACAGGAAGGTCGCCTTGCGCGACACCAGAACAAGGGTCACGAACGCCAGACAGGCCAGGCCCGTTGCCCATGCCGCTGATGGCCGCCAGCTCAGCAGCGGGCGCGTGCCGTCGCGCTTGCCGTGCAGCAGTTCGTGGCTGTTGGGGAAGGCCCATACAAGCACAAGGCTTATGCCAAGCAGGGCAAAGGGCATCCAGCCCTGAAAATAGTTGTTGGGCAGCCAGCGGGCGGCCAGTGCACCCATTGCCGAAAGCCCGGTGTGGTCCGCAGCAAGGCCGGCGGCTTCAGCCGTGAAAGGCCCGGCAAACATGGCCCCGTACATGGTCACCGCACCGTCAAGGCTTACGGTGCGAAAGACCACCCAACACAGGTTGATGCACATGAACGTGAAAAAAATGAAGAAGATGCGCAAGGGCAGGGCAGCCAGAACCCGCTCCGTCAGGCTGCCCTTGATGCAGGCGCGGAAAAAGTGATTGATACTCAGCATGGCCCCGTGCAGCGCGCCCCATATGATGAATGTCCAGCCAGCGCCGTGCCAGGCCCCACCTATGAGCATGGTCAGAAAGAGGTTGCGGTACTGCATGAGCCGCCCTTTTCGGTTACCGCCCAGGGGGATGTACAGAAAGTCCCGCAGCCAGGAACTCAGGGTGATGTGCCAGCGCCGCCAGAAGTCAACAATGCCCGTTGCCTTGTAGGGCGAATCAAAGTTTTCCGGCAGCCGCAGCCCCAGCATGAGGCCAAGGCCGATGGCCATATCGGTATAGCCGGAAAAATCGAAGTACAGCTGAAAAGTATAGCAGAAAGAACCCAGCCAGGCCTCGGCCCCGCTGACGGGAAAGGCTTTTTCCGCCGCATTGAACACGGCGTTGGCGTACACGGCCAGGCCGTCGGCCAGCAGCACTTTTTTGGCAAGGCCTATGGTGAACAGGGTGAATCCCTGGGCCAGCCCTTCGGAGGTGGAGCCGGAAAGCTCGTCAAGCTGCGGACCCATCTGCTCATAACGCACGATGGGACCGGAAATCACGTAGGGAAAACAGGCCGAAAAAAGCGCGTGTCGTGAAAATCCCTGGGGGGTCACCTGCCGCCGGTAGACGCTGACGAGCCAGGCGATCTGTATAAAGGTGTAAAAAGAAATGCCGAGCGGCAGACCCGGCGGGGTGAAATTCCACTCCGCGCCCATAAGCAGGGCCAGGTTCTGGGCGAAAAACCATGAATACTTGAACCAGAGCAGAGGCAGCAGGTTCAGGATCAGGGCCAGGGTCAGCAGTCCCTTGCGGCTGCATGCCCAGCAGCCCAGGCGTTTAAGCCCGCCGTTACTGAAAAGTTGTCGGCGGTTGCGCGGGCTGCCGGTTGTTTGCCCGTCCGTCCCGTCTTCGGCATAGGGGGGCGCTGCATGAGCTGCGCCGTCAGTGCCGGTGGCAGCCGCGGCTGCGTTTTCCGGCGCGGACAGTGCCAGGGCAAAGGCGTAGTTCATGATAAGTATGCCCGCCAGAAGCAGCAGAAAGGGAAGGCCCCAGAGGGCATAAAATACGGTGGAAAAGAGCAGCAGAACCAGACTCAGCCGTGCGGGGCCGAAACCCGCCGCCAGCCGCCAGCACAGCAGCAGAAGAGGCAAAAACAGAAAAAGAAAGGAATAGGAATTGAACAGCATACGCAGCCTCCCCCCGGAACGCGGACTCCGGAAGCCCCCGGCGAAAAAAGGCCGGAGCTCCACAGCAGCACAAGCCCGCTACGGCAGACGCTGGGCACAAAAAAGCACTGGGCAAAATGCTGCCCGTGCAACGGCTGGCCGGTAAAAGAAACGCAAGAGCCTTCGCTGCGGAGCCCAGCGGATGTCCGCCGTGAAGGCGCAGGCGTTGCGGCGCGGCTAGGGATTCAGTTCTGAGCGAAACTTCCGCGACAGACGAAAGACCATAACTTTGCGCGGGGGCAGGGTAATGGTCTCATCAGTCTTGGGGTTACGCCCTTTGCGTGAGGCCTTGTCATAGCATTCAAACTTGCCGAAACCGCTGATCAGCAGGGCACGGTCCTTTTTAATGGCCGTTTTCATGATTTCCAGCAGTTTTTCAACCACGTTTTTCACGTCAACGCGGTTTTTGTCGGTTTCTTCGTAGATGGCCTCCACGATGTCCGCTTTGGTCAGAGTTTTCTTCATTGTGAGTTCTCCGGCGCGTATTGTGGCGCTGGTATGTCTGTCACAAACATGGTCCTGACAGGTATGGCCAAATGGTAAACAAAGGCTCGCTTCACATGAAGGGCACTTTTGTGTAAAATACACGCAACTAACGGGCAGAGCAAGATTTTTCTTAAAAATTGCCTTCTTGCCGAAAGAATGGCCGTAGTGCGCGCCGCGTATGGCTTCACAGGCATCGAGTATATATGAAAACGGTATCTGCCCGAATTTTTTCTTTAACCCTGCCCTGGGTTCTGCCTGCGGCGCAGGCTTGTGCGCTCGTGCCGGTATTTCTTCCTTTCAGGGGTTGCCCGGTGCGTTGCGTCTTTTGTGCGCAGGATGTGCAGACAGGTTCCGTCTCTGCGGCGTGCCCGGCAGAGGCAGTGTCCGGCACTGCTTTTGCGCCGCGGACGGGCACGGCCCCGGCCGCTGCTGCGGGGCGCGCCTCCCTGCCGTCGCCCCTGCCTCCGCTTCCGGTCCAGCCGCTTGATGTCCTGCTGCATGAGACGCGGGGCAATCTTGAGCGCCGCCATACCCTCGGCCTGCCCCCCGCGGAACTGGCTTTTTACGGTGGTACATTTACTGCCATGCCTGATGGCGATCAGGCTGCCTGCCTTGATCTGGCGGGCCTGGCGCTTGAGCGGGGCTGGATATGTTCCTTCCGCTGCTCCACCCGGCCGGATTGCGTGACCGCGCCGGTACTTGAACGCCTGCGCGCGGCGGGTTGCCGTTGTGTGGAGCTGGGGGTGCAGAGTTTTTCCGATGCGGCGCTGGCCGCATCGTCGCGTGGGTATGACGGCGCTACGGCCCTGCGCGCCTGTGCCCATGTGAAGGATGCGGGGCTGGCGCTGGGGGTTCAGCTTTTGCCGGGCATGCCGGGGCATGCCCCTGCCGATTTTCTGGCTGACGTGCCACAGGCCCTGCGCGCCGGAGCGGACATGCTGCGCTTCTACCCCTGTCTGGTGCTCGAAGGTACGGCCCTTGCTCGTATGTGGCGGCAGGGGACATACAGCCCGTGGCCGCTTGAGGCGACGCTGGACCTGCTGGCGCAGGGCTGGCTGATGGCTCAGGCTGCCCATGTGCCTGTGATACGTATGGGACTCGCCCCTGAAGCCGCTCTGGACGGAGCTGTGCTGGCCGGGCCTGTTGACCGGTCTTTGGGCAGCCGCGTTATGGGGCGCGCCCTGCTGCTCGCCGTACGCCGTGCCGTGGAATCGGCGGGTGAAGCTTCCGGGGCGTCCTGCGTTCCCGTTCTTTCGGAGCTGCGCCTGCCGGGGGCCTGCCAGGGATACATCTGGGGAACGCGAGGCGAGTTGCGCCCTGCCTGGGCCGGCCTGGGGCTTGAGCTGAAAAATGCGCGTTTTGATGCCGCCTGCGGGCAGGCCCTCTTTTTGACCCTCACCTGTTCCTGATTACAAGTTGCTCCGGGCGGTTCCGGCCCTTTCGGCTTCCGGCCAGATACGGCCGGCGCCTCTTTTTTGCATTTCTATGCCGGTTCTCTTGCTGCCCCTTTTTGACGCCTTGCCGGGGCAGCCAGCATATCGCTATTGTTTTTATATATTTTTTTATATTTTGTATTTCCTTGTTTTGCCGGTCCCAGCAATAGTATCCAGCTTTTTTTTAAAGAAGATGTCTCCAAGGCATAATAAGTTTTGCAATAAAAACCGAAAAGCTATATAGGTGCAGTTAGGCTGGTATCAGTTTTTTGATTCCTCCTGTTTTTCCCTCCGGGTCTCTTCCTGTCCACTCCTCTGCCACTGACCTCTCACAGGCCTGAACAGGCTGTGTTTTTGGCTGTTAATCCACAAGACTTACGAGTTCAAAGGGGCTGTATATGAAAATGGGAATCATGAGCAAAATGATGCTCAACATTTTGGTTCCGTCCATGCTGGGGCTGACCGCGGTTTGCGTTTTCAGCTATTGGCGGGCGGAGACATCACTGACACAGCAGATAGCGCATGAGCTGAATACGGTTATCGACAAGCAGGTGCATGGCCTTGCCACTGTGCAGCAAATGACGCGCGGTCTCATGAAGACCAGCGCCGAGTCCAATCACGTTAAAAATGCCTTGCTCCGCCGCGGTTCTTCACAGTCCGTTCTTGAGGTTGTCTACGACGGCGAGCCGGCATCTTATGGATCAGAAGACGTGCAGAACGTCCTTGATGACCTTACGGAGCACTTCGGCATAGTGGATGGAGCCGGCCTGCTTGACCTTGACGGCAGGGTCATCGCCCACACCAGCCGGGATCTTGTTGGGCGGGGTATGGGTGATCGCAGGTCTGTGAACGTGGCCCTTCAGGGCAGCATGGGCATCGAGAACCTGCCCAACCATACAGGAGAACTCGCCACCATAGTTACGACTCCGGTCATGAAGGACGGCAAAACCCAAGGTGTGCTCTATGCCTATATGAGCCTGCCCCGCCTGAGCGCCGGGACCACGGATACCATAAAGATCGGAAAAGACGGTTTTTGCGCGGTTTATGACAGCGAGGGCAGGGTGCTCATGCACCCCGACAAGAGCCTGATCGGCACTGACGGCAGCAATCAGCCTCATGTCAGGGCGGCTCTGGGCAACGGCAACGGCCGGGTGGTTTACGATCATAACGATACCGAAATGGTGGCCTATTATCGGCACATGCCGGAAAGCAACTGGCACGTGGTGCTGGTGGGCGACAGAGACGAACTGCTGGAACCCGCCAAAAATCTTCTGAAAGAAAATATGCTTATGGGCGGTGTCGCTATTCTCGTGGTCGGCTGCATCATCATCGTTGTGGCCCGGGGTATTGCGCGTTCCATCAAGGCCGGTGAAAACTATGTGCAGGCCGTTGCCGGGGGGAACTTCAATCCTTCACCGCAGGAAGAAACGGAGCTGGCACAGGCAGCCAGACGCGGTGACGAGATAGGCGGCCTTTCGCAGGGCATTCAGGGTATGGTAGGCAAGCTGCGCAGTCTGTTTAGCGAAAGCGAGGAAAAGAATCACCAGGCTGAGATTGCCAAAACAGAAGCCGAAGAAGCCATGGGAGAGGCCCAGGAGGCGCGTAAACAGGCGGAAAACGCCCGGCAGGAGGGCATGCTGGCCGCCGCCGGGCAACTGGAAGCCGTGGCGGGGATTATTTCTTCCGCGTCTACACAGCTTTCTGCCCAGATTGAACAGTCCGACCGCAGTGCCGCCGAATCATCCCAGCGTCTTTCCGAGGCGGCTACGGCCATGAACCAGATGAATGCCACAGTTCAGGAAGTGGCGCATAATGCGGCTGCTGCTTCGTCGGCATCAAGAGAAACCAAGGAAAAGGCCCATGCCGGCGCCCAGATTGTAGAACAGGCCGTACGCAGTATAGAGGCGGTACGGCATGTGTCGGAAGAGCTGAAAAGCGATATGGCCGAGCTTGGCGATCATGCTCAGAGCATTACGCGCATCATGAATGTCATTTCAGATATCGCAGACCAGACCAATCTGCTGGCGCTCAACGCGGCCATTGAAGCCGCCCGCGCCGGTGATGCCGGAAGGGGTTTTGCGGTGGTGGCCGACGAAGTACGCAAGCTGGCTGAAAAAACTATGGCTTCCACCCATGATGTCAGTGCGGCTATCCAGGCCATACAGAACAGTACGGCAAAAAGTATGAGTTCGGCAGACAATGCCGTAAACCAGATCGCGCAGGCCACAAATTACGCCAGCGAGTCTGGCCAGGCCTTGCGGGAAATCGTGGCTACTGTGGAAGGCACGTCGGATCAGGTCAATGCTATAGCCACCGCCAGTGAAGAGCAGTCAGCCGCCAGTGATGAAATCAATCAGAGCATTGTGCAGGTGAACGAGATGTCGCGGCAAAGTGCTGTGGCTATGGCCGAGGCCACGCAGGCTGTGGCCGAACTGGCGGCTCAGGCGCACACGCTCAAGAATCTCATCGCACAGATGAAGCTCGGTTAGCGCCCGGGCATGGCCCGGTACGCCGTTGGGCAGGGCATTGCAAGAGCATAGCTAAAAGCCCCCGCGTTCAGGCGCGGGGGCTTTTTTGCCATAAAAAACGTAATGGTCGCTGGCAAGCCGGCCTGAAGCCGCCAGGCAGGCTGGCGCGGAGCCGGGCAAAATATTTTCCAGGGCGGCGTGGATGCGTATGGCGCGTGAGCATTGCCCGTACGGAGAGCAAGCCCCTGGCCTTCATGCGCGGATTTCGGGACAGGCTTCAGGGGCAGGCTGTGCGCCCGGGCCAGGGTGTTTTTCAGGCTTCACGTAATGTTACCTTGAAACTGCTCTGACGGGTGCGTGAGTCGTTTATCTGCACTGGCAGGCGCCGTGACGGGCGTGTCTTGACCTTTGAGGAGCGATACTCTCAAAGGTAATATGCTCCATAAAGAGAGGCGGCCGCCGGGGGCAACCGGCGGCCGAGAGAGGGAGGATGTTCCGATGGTTAGAGGTTTTGTTCAAAGGAGGAGGTTTTCGGGGGGGGATCCGGATGTCCTCAATGGGGGCGGAGGGCATGCGGAAAGTTTGCTGGTTTTTCCATATATCGTTACCGCCCGTCGGCGGGTTGGCTGGGTTGGCGACGCATTGCCGTTTTGTGCGGCTTTGCTGCTTCCCGCCCGGCTTTTCCAGAGCGGAAACTCTTGCGGGTTTACCCCGCCACAGGGCGTTTTCTTGTGGCCTGGACTCAACAGTTTCTTTATGTCTGCCGTTCCGTGGCGGCGTCGCGCACAGCCGAAATCTTGTTTATACAGCCTTGGCGCTTTTCTGCCGCTTCGCCTATGCACTTTCCGGTGTATGCCTGTACTGGCAGGCCGGAGTTGGAAGCCGATTTGTGCGCTACTGGAACCATATTAAATTTTTATAATGTGAATACGGTCTTGTTTGAAACATTATTTGTTTTTGTATGTCTCTATTCCATTTCCGTAGTCTTGTATAAAGATTAGCAATTGGTGTGCCAAAAGAGAGTTGTGCGATGTTTTTCAGTTAATATATTGAATTAAAAGTATTTATTTTTTTCTGGCTTTGGGCACAGCGCCTACGGCGCCTGTATTTTTTTTATACAGGTGTATTCAGGCTATGTATAAAATTTAATCAGAAGTATGATTTTTATGCGCTGATTGCGTCGTGCAACTGAAGCTAGCGGAATGCTCCAAAGGCAGCCGGAGACGTGAGGCAGGGAGAGGACAGGCGAATGGGGGAGGATGAGGTGAAGAGAGCGGCAGGCATAAGGCTGAAGACGCTATTGGACTCCTTCTATGGTGTCTTTTGAGGTGAACTCCATGCTGCATCCCCTGCTGGCAAGGGTCCCCAGGGGAATACCCACTTCACGTCGCATGCGCTGGTCCGCGTGAATGAGCAGGGCCTGCAATTCGTCGCGCAGCACCTGCAGTTCGCGGCCAAGGCGGGGCAGGGTGTCAGGCGATGTGTTGCGGTTATAGCTGAGTTCTTCCAGTTCGCTTTTTTTGGAGAAAATACGCTGCCGCAAGTCCTGCACCTTGGGGCGGTACTCTTCCATAATGCGCTGGGCCTTCATGCGCTGGCTTGGCGGCAGGTAATCCAGCCACACGTCCAGCGTGCTCATGGCCGTGCGCATTGCAGGAGGGGGAAGTGCCTCGCCCTGCTGGTTTTGCGCGGGAGAATGCGCGGGCAGCAGCATGCCGCACAGAAAGGTCAGTAAGAAAGAAGTCTTTCGCATGGCACAATGGTTCCTGATCTTGCATCTGTGGCGTCGGCAACGTCAGACGCCGTATATTCAGGCCGGAAACGGCAGAAGCGTTGCCGTGACAACGCACGTTCTGCATCTTATGCATTTGCAAAAATCATGCAACTTTTTTTATGGCCTCCGCCCGGTGCATGATGACACTGCGCGCGCATGACGCTATAAGCACAGGCATGACCTCGGCACACAACAACCCGGACGGCGAAAGCCGGAAAGAGCCGCCCCAGGGCTGGGGAGGACTTGAGCTTTACGCATCCATGAAGGGGATGCGGGGCGTTTCACGTACGCCCCTCGGCTTGCTTATGGGCGGCGCGGCCCTTGTGCTGGCTCTCATGATCAGCCTGCTGGCCTATATATCCATCGAGCGCAGCGAGGCTGCCATGGCCCGATTGCTCGCGGAAAAAGGCTCTTCCCTCATTATTGCCTTTGAAAGCATTTTGCGCTCCGGCATGCGCAGCGAGGCGGGCGTGCGCCTGCAGGTGCTGCTGGAAGAAATGGCGGCAAGCCCAGGCATTGTTTTTGTTTCCGTAACCATGCCTGACGGCATTATTGTGGCGCACAGCAACCGTGTGCGCCTTGGAGAAATACTGAAAGTTGAAGACAGGGAGATGGACGAGACCCGTATGCGTGACCTGAACCCGGGCATGCTGGCCCAATGGGGCATCATGCAAATGGAGGGGCAGCGCGTTTTTGTGGTGTACCGCCAGTTTTCCCCCGGCATGGCCGACATGCCCAGAGGCTATCCTGTGCCGATCATTTTTCTTGGGCTGGAGATTTCGCCTTTTGAAATCACGCGCAGCCAGAACCGGGACTATGTGGCCATGCTTTCGTCCGTGACCCTTCTGGTGGGTCTGGCCTGTCTGTTGGCGCTGTATTATGCCGAACGGGCGCGCGAATCGCGCCAGCAGCAACGCAAGGCCGAAGTCGAGGTGCGCCGTCTTGAAGCCGAGGTGCGCCGCAAGGAAAAGCTGGCTGCTGTGGGCAATCTGGCCGCCGGGGTGGCTCACGAGATCCGCAATCCCTTGAGTTCCATTAAGGGCTATGCCACCTATTTCGGCCAGCGCTTTCCTGAGGGCAGCGAAGACCGCGCCGCGGCCAATGTGATGGTTAGCGAGGTCGACAGGCTCAACCGCGTCATTATGGATCTTATCGGCCTTTCACGGCCGAGCGATGTCTGCCCCCGGCCCGGGCGTCTTGCCGATGTGGTGGAACACGTTATGCGCCTTATCCGGCAGGATGCAGAAAAGCGCGGTGTTGAGGTGGAATGCCGGGTGGCCCCGGGCGTACCGCTGGCTATGGTCGATCCGGAACGTATGGGGCAGGCCCTGCTGAATCTTTGCCTCAACGCGCTGGACGCCATGCCGGAGGGCGGACGGCTCACCTTTGCCGTGACGTGGCATAAAAAAGGCGTATGTCTTATGGTGCGGGATACGGGCGTGGGGATTGTTCCCCGGCAGTTGCCGCATGTCTTTGACCCCTACTTCACGACCAAGGGGCAAGGAACCGGTCTTGGGCTGGCCATGGTCCACAAGATCGTGGAGGCGCATAACGGCGAGATCAGCGTTACTTCCCGTCAGGCGCAGTCCGGCGCGGCGGGCGAAACCATCTTTCGAATCTGGCTGCCGGAGGCGCCTCCGGCAACACCGCCTTTTGTGGAACGCAGAAAGAGAAAGCGTCTGTGATTCACCGGGCTGCGCGCGGCAAATGACTGCGGCCCGGCTGGTCAGGAGGATTATCAGGGTGAAGAACAGCATTCTTGTAGTGGACGATGACGACGCGCACCGCGGTATGCTGCGAACCATGCTTCGTTCCTGGGACTATGTGGTGGAGGAGGCTGCCGACGGCGATGAGGCGGTGGCTCTTGTACGGGAAAAGGCCTTTGACGCCGTGCTGACCGACGTGCGCATGGCGCGCATGAACGGCATACACGCGCTCAAGGGGATTCTTGCATATAATCCCGCGCTGCCTGTCATTCTCATGACGGCGTATTCCTCGGTGGAAACAGCCGTGGAGGCTTTGCGCCTGGGGGCGTATGACTATCTGGTCAAACCTCTGGACTTTGAAAGCCTGAAGCATTCCTTGCAGCAAGGCATTGAGCGTTCGCGCCTGAGTGTCGAAAATCGCGAACTGCGCCGTCAGTTGAGTCACGCGGCGGCCATGCCCGGCATTATCGGCCGCAGTCCGGCCATTCGCGCCATGCAGGAAATCATGGATACCGTGGCCCCCACCGAAGCCACGGTGCTCATTACCGGCGAGTCGGGAACCGGCAAGGAGCTGGTGGCCCGCGCCCTGCACGGCAAAAGCCTGCGCGCCGACAAACCCCTTGTTACCGTCAACTGTGCGGCTCTGGCGGAAAACCTGCTGGAATCAGAATTGTTCGGGCATGAAAAAGGCTCGTTCACCGGTGCGGAGCGCCGTCGCGAGGGGCGCTTTGCCCAGGCGCACGGCGGCACGCTCTTTCTGGACGAAGTGGGTGAGATGCCCCTTTCGCTTCAGGCCAAGCTGCTGCGTGCCCTGCAGCAGGGTGAGGTGCAGCGCGTAGGCTCTGACACGCAGCTCACTGTGGATGTGCGCGTACTGGCCGCCACCAACCGTGACCTGCGGCACGAGGTGGCGCACAGGCGTTTTCGCGAAGACCTGTTTTTCCGCCTGAATGTCATCAGTGTTGAAGTGCCGCCCCTGCGTGAAAGGGCAGAAGACATTCCTGTGCTGGCGGCATATTTTCTGGAAAATTTTGCCAGTCGTAACCGCAAGGCCGTGCGCGGGTTTTCCGCTCAGGCGCTTGACATCATGCTGCGGCATTCCTGGCCGGGCAATGTGCGCGAACTGGAAAATGCCGTGGAGCGGGCTGTTATTCTCTGCACCGGCGATCTTATCACCGCGCGCGAACTGCCCTCTGTGCTGTCTGAAACCGTTGCGGCGGCAGAAGCTCCGGCAGAAGCGGATATTTCTCTGGCGGGTCTGCCCCTGGATGAGGTGGAGCGCCGGGTCATTGAGGAAACCCTGCGCCAGACCGGCGATAACAAGAGTGAGGCCGCGCGCCGCCTGGGCATTACCCGCGCCACCCTGCACAACAAGCTGCGCAAGTACGAGTTTGAATAACGCGGTGTTGCCGTGAACCAGCGCTGACGCCGTCCTTGTTGCTGCCCGCACTGCGCTGATCCGGCCTTTGCGAGAGCTTTTTTCGCATTGGTGCTGCGGTGTGCCGGGCGGCCACATATTTTCAGCAGGCCCTGGGACAGCGTATTTGTGCCGCCCGGGCCGTCAACCCCATACCGGAAGCAGCATGAGCAATACACACGCTAAAAATATGAACAGCAAGGATATGCCGGACGATACGCCGGATCAGAAAAGGCTGGAACGCCTGGCAGATTTTTTTAATGAAGTGGGAATGCTGCGCCATACTCCGCGCACGGGATACGCCTTCCTCGGTTCCGGTAAAGAAAACGTGGCCGAGCATTCTTACCGGGTCAGCGTTATGGGCTATGCATTGGCCCGCATGAGTGGCGTTGATCCGGCAAAAGTGACGTTCCTTTGCCTTTTTCACGATCTGCATGAGGCGCGCACCGGCGACCTCAATTATGTGAATCACCGTTATGCGCAATGCCAGCCCCGCCGCGCTCTGGAAGACTGTGTTGCAGGCACGGGCCTTGAGGACGACGTGCTGCCCCTCTGGGATGAGCTGGCAGAGAACACAAGCCCTGAAGCCATGCTGGCCCACGATGCTGACCAGCTTGACCTTATATGCAATCTTAAAGTGGAGCTGGACAAGGGCAACGCTTTTGCCGGGCAATGGCTTGAAAGTGCCGTCAAGCGGCTGCGCAGTCCCGCTGCCCGTGAACTGGCGGAAGTTGTGTTGCGCACGGACCATAACCGTTGGTGGTACGGCCGGGTAGATAAGGACTGGTGGATTCGCCGCGGCCGGGAATGATACTGATACGCGTTTCGACAACCCATAGAAATTACTTTACAAAATATTCAAATATACGCTAGTTTCGTTCTGTCCAGAATTGTAGGAAAATGCCGTTGTGGCGTCTTCTCGCCGGGCCGTAGAAAGGGGGAGGCATGCATTTTCTGGGGGATGGAACGGAAGACCGCGCCGGGGGGTACATGCGGCTTTCCGGCGACTGGGGCGTGGAGTCCTTTTTTCCCGAACTGGACCTCAAAAGTCGGGAAAGCTGCCGGATACGGCGCCTGCTGGGTTGTATGGAGCAGTATGACCGCACTACATGGCTTTTGCAGTTTGAATCTTTTTTGCAAGAAGCCCTGCGGGTTGTGCGTTCAGATCTGACGGGACGGCGATTTGCTGTTCTGCATGCGGATATGCAGGGTTTTCAGGTGCTCAACCGTCTTTACGGCGAGCAGGCGGGCAACAGCATGTTGCGCGCCTTTGCCGCATTTTTGCGGCACCTGGACTGCTATGTGTGCGCCAGCCGCATTTTTGCGGACCAGTTTACCATGCTTTTTACGGTTCCCGAGGGAACAAGCCTTGAAGTCGCAGCCGGAAAGATTGTGGCCAAGGGCGAACTGTTTCTTGCAAAAAAGCGCAATCTGCACCCACGCAGCCATCTGGCCTTTGTGGGAGGGGTCTGCCCTGTAGAAGGTACGCCCGCCAGCCTGCACCCGCACGTAAGCCGGGCGGACCAGGCGCGGCGCGCGCTCAAGCCCACCCTGCGCTCCCGCGGGGGAATTTTTACCGATGCGATGGAAGTGCGCCGCCTGCAGCGGCAGAGCCTGTATGAAGACGTGATCAAGTCGCTGGAATGCGGCGGCGTTTTCTTTCTGCTGCAACCGCAAATAGATATTGCCACCGGCGCAGTGGTGGGGGCCGAGGCCCTGGCAAGAATGCGCACTCCTGACGGCAGGGATATCATGCCCGCCAGTTTTGTGCCTCTGCTTGAAGAGTCGGGCGACATCATCAGCCTGGATTTTCTCGTTTACGAGCAGGTTTGCCGCTACCTGCGGCAATGTCTTGATACGGGCAGACCGTTTGTTCCCGTAACCGTCAATATTTCCCGCGAAAATTTTAAAAATCCTGCCTTTGCCGAAGAATTTCATGCCCTGGTCTGCGCGCACGGTCTTGAACCGCGGCATGTGGGACTGGAGATAACTGAAAGCGTTTTTATCAAAAACCTTACAGAAATACGCGACAGCGTGCGCCAGTTCAAGCAGTATGGGTATTCCATCTGGCTTGACGATTTCGGCGCGGGCTATTCAAGCCTCAATGTGCTCAAGGAAGTGCCTTTCGATGTCATAAAGATTGACAGAAGTCTGCTTGGTTCCGGTGAAATAGCGTCGGCCAACAAAAGCATCATCAGCAGTATCATCAGTCTTTCCGGTGACCTGCATATGGAAGTGTTGTGCGAAGGGGTGGAAAACGCCACGCAGCGCAATTTTCTTCTCGGTTTTGGCGGCATCCAGGCGCAGGGATTTTTTTATGCCCGCCCCATGTCGTGTCAGGACTTTGAAGCACTCATGGAAGGCGGGGCCACGCTCAATCCTCCGCAGGGCGGCGTACGCTGAGGGCGCAGCCGCGGGCAGGCCATGCAAAAGAATATCCGCGCCGCAAGCGGCGCGGATGGCAAAAGACCGCCCAAGGGCTTCTGTTTCAGGCGTGCCGCGCCAGGCGCGGCACGGATCAGCCGATGACCACGGTTCCTAGGGGGGCGTCATCCAGCAGATAGCGGCGCAGGCTTGAAGGCGCCCGCCCGTCCAGGATGAGCGCGCGGCGGCAGCCCGAGTCCAGGGCGTGCAGGCAGGATTCCACCTTGGGGATCATGCCGCCCGTGATAACGCCTTCAGCGCACAGTTTTTCTATCTCTTTGCGCGTCAGGGCGGGTATGAGCCTGCCCTCGGCATCCAGTACGCCCGGCACGTCGGAAATAAGCACGAAGTAGTCTGCGGCCAGCGCCCCGGCCAGCGCTCCGGCGGCAGTGTCGGCATTGATGTTCAGTGCCTGCCCGTCTGCACCTCCGGCCACCGGGGCGACTACGGGTACAAAGCCCGCTTCAAGCAGGCAACGGGGCAGGGCCGGGTCCACAGCTTCCACTTCGCCTACAAGGCCCAGTGCGGGGTTTTTTATGGCGGCGCGCAAAAGGTTGCCGTCCCGGCCCGAAATTCCGGCGCTGCGCACGCCGTGCGCGGCCAGAGAGGCCACCACGGCCTTGTTTACCTGGCCGCACAGCACCATTTCTACCGCTTCCATAGTGGGTTGGTCGGTAACGCGCAGGCCGTTTTCAAAGCGGCTTTCAATACTCAGGCGTTGCAGCAGGGCGGAAATCTGCGGTCCGCCGCCGTGTACGACGACAAAGCCCATACTCTGGGCCGAAAGCTGGGCGAGGTCTGTAGCAAAAGCTGTGCACAGGTCGGGCTTGTCCATGGCGTGTCCGCCATATTTGATGACAACCGTGGCGTTGTTCATGCGTATTCCTTGTTTGCGGCCGCGTGAGGCATCGCTCTATAATGTGTCTGGTGACTGCCAAAATTACCATTCCGCCATGCGGCACGCAAGCGCGCCGGGTGGCAAATACGCGACAAAATCAATGCGGTTTTGTCTTCATGCCGGCATGTTGCGCAACACAGGCTGGAGACATCCGGCCTTTACAGAACGGCATTGTCTTGCGGGCATAAAAGCGCTAGCCTGCACGCCAGCTCTGGAGGCAGTATATTGTTAGAGGCGCGGCGAATTTTTGACGAAGAACTTTCCTGGGGACGCGAGGCGATGGCGGCGGCCAGTGTTGGGCTGTGGGCCATTTCATATGACACGCGCACGGAAAGAACCGCCATGTTCACCAATGAGGCCATGCGCCGTTTGTTGGGTGTGCCTGAGGGGCTGGACCCCGAAGCGTGTGCGGCGTTCTGGCTTCGTCATGTGGACAGCCGCGACCTGCCCCTCATCCGGGACAGCCTGGCGGCGTTTAAAGATGATGCCTCCATGCGTGAAATCCGCTACGCCTACTGCCATCCCGGCATGGGGGCAATGCACGTGCGCTGCGGGGGCCGGCGCGTGTCTTCTGCCGATGATCCGGTATTGCGTATTACCGGTTTCCATCAGGATATCAGCGAGCTGCACGCGGCGCATAATGCCCTGCGCGAGAGCCTTTCACGACTTTCGCTGGCGTGCCGCCTGGGTTGGCTCGGCGTGTTCGAACTGGGCCGTAAAAACGGCAGGCCGGAATTTTCGTGCAACGAGGTTTTTTACGAGCAGTTCGGCCTGCGTGAAAGCGCGGACGCCGCGGAACGGCTCGTGGCCGTGGAAAAATGCATCCTGCCCGAAGACCGCCACCGCTGGCGCAATCTCTGCCGGGCCGAAGGCTGGACCCTGGGCTTCCAGGAGCATGTGGAACTGCGCGTGAGCCACCCTTGGCGCGGCCTGTGCTGGTTTGTGGTGGCCTACGAAGTGGTGGGCACACAGGACGAACCTCGCATCACCGGGTATGTGCACGATGTGACGAAGCAGCGCCAGCATGAATGCATGCTGCGCGAGGCCAAGGAAAGCGCCGAGGCGGCCAATGCGGCCAAAAGCATCTTTCTTGCCAACATGAGCCACGAAATACGTACGCCCATGAACGGTATTATGGGCATGGCCCATCTGGTGCTCAATACAGATCTCAGTCCGCAGCAGCGGGACTATGTGGAAAAGATCCATTCCACCTGCGAATCCTTGCTGGATATTATCAATGATCTTCTGGATTTTTCCAAGATAGAAGCCAATCATATGGATCTGGAGGCCCTGCCGTTTCAGCCTGTCAATGAGATGGAGGCGGTGCTTGCCCTGTTGCGCCCGCGCACCCAGCACAAGAACTGTGTTCTTGAAAGTCATATCGATCCCGATATTCCCCAGACGCTGGTGGGCGACGCTCTGCGCCTGCGGCAGATACTGCTGAATCTGGGTGGCAATGCCATCAAGTTTTCAGAGCGCGGCTTGGTGCGCGTGGATCTGCAGCTTTTGCACCGCGGGGGCAATAGCGTTACCCTCGCATGCCTGGTGAGCGATGAAGGCATCGGCATGAGCGAGGAAGAGCAGGAACGCATTTTTACGCCGTTTTCCCAGGCAGACACGTCCATCACGCGCCGCTTCGGCGGCACCGGCCTTGGTCTTGCCCTGTGCCGTCGTCTGGTAGAGCTGATGGGCGGCCGGATACATGTGCAAAGCGCACCGGGCAAAGGCAGCGTATTCCGGGTGGAGCTGCCTTTCGGCGTGGGCCGTGATGATATTTTTGCTCCTGACATGGCAGGGGCGGGACCGGAAGAGCAGCCCGGCTGCCTGCGGGGGCTGCGGGTGCTCATGGCTGAAGACGGTGATATAAACCGCGAGATTATGGAAGTGCTGTTAAGCGGCATGGGCGTGCAGTGCACGGCCGTGAGCAATGGGCAGGAAGCGCTTGAGGCGTGGCGGGCGCACGCCGGGGATATAGACCTTATCCTTATGGACGTGCAGATGCCCGTAATGGACGGCTACACCGCCACGCGCGAGATCAGGGCCGACAGCCGGCCCGAAGCGTCTACGGTTCCCATTGTTGCCATGACAGCCTATGCCATGCGGGGAGATGCGGAGCGCAGCCTTCAGGCTGGCATGAACGCCCACCTGACCAAGCCGGTCGATGTGCGCGAACTCACGCTCACGCTCAAGCGCCTTGCCTGCCCCTGCGAGGTGAGGCTCGGGTGATGTCTGTGCGGCGCCTGCCGCCCCTGCGCCGCTGTGTGTCTGCCGTTGTAGCCGGACGGCATGTACCTGGTCTGCACGCGCCCGCCCTGTATGCGCCCGTATTTCCGGCGCGCCCCGGCAGCGAGTGCAAAGCCGCACAGGCTCAGGCAGCCCGCGCGACGCAGCGTCGGAACCGGCACGGCAAAAAAATTTCTTTCGTAGAAAGTTAAAACCAATCTGCTCCAAGGATGACAACATGACGCAAGTGGTTACACGATTCGCCCCAAGCCCCACGGGACACCTGCATATAGGCGGTGCGCGCACGGCCATTTTCTGCTGGCTTCTGGCCCGTCACTTCAACGGCCGCTTTCATCTGCGCATAGAAGACACCGATCTTTTGCGCTCAAAGCAGGAGTATACCGACTCCATCCTGGCTTCCATGCGCTGGCTCGGGCTGGACTGGGACGGTGAGCTGACCTATCAGACGCAGCGTACCGACATCTACAACGCCTATGTGGATAAACTGCTGGAAAACGGCCACGCCTACTGGTGCTCCTGCACCCCCGAGACAGTGGAGGCCATGCGTGAAGAAGCCCGCGCGAAGGGACTCAAGCCGCGCTATAACGGCTGTTGCCGCAACCGCGACCTGGGACCGGGCGAAGGGCATTGCGTGCGCCTCAAGGCGCCGCTGTCGGGCAAGGTTGTTTTTGACGACCTGGTCAAGGGCAAGATTGCCGTGGATGTGGGCGAACTGGACGACATGGTCATCCGCCGCGCTGACGGCATGCCCACGTATAATATGGCCGTGGTGGTGGACGATCATGACATGGGCATAACCCACGTCATCCGTGGCGATGATCATGTATCCAATACGCCGCGCCAGATTCTTATTTATGAGGCTCTGGGCCTGTCCGTGCCGCGCTTCGGCCATGTACCGATGATTCTTGGTCCTGACCGCCAGAAGCTTTCAAAGCGCCACGGCGCGCGCGCTGTTATCGAATACCAGCAGGATGGCCTGCTGCCGCAGGCCCTTGTGAACTACCTTGTGCGTCTGGGCTGGTCCCACGGCAATCAGGAGCTGTTCACCCCGGAAGAACTGGTGGAATACTTCGACGGCACCAACCTCAATCCCGCGGCCGCAGCCTTTGACCCGACCAAGCTCGAATGGTGCAATGCCCACTTTATGCGCGAAATGCCCCTGGCGGAGCTGGCCGCGCTTACTGCGCCCTTTGTGGAGCAGGCGGGCCTTGGCAGCCTGCCGCAGGAACGCCTGGAACCGTTGTGCGCCATGTTCCGTGAACGCGCCAACAACCTCAAGGCCCTGGCCGAAAGCTTCCGCCCCCTGCTTGTTCCTGCGGCGGAGCTTGAATACGCCGAAAAGGACGCCGCCAAACATCTGGCGGAAGCAGGCAAGGCTCATCTGACTGCCCTGGCTGCCGTATTTGCCGCCTGTGCCCCCTTTACGGCCGAAAACCTTGAGGCTGCCCTTAACGCCTATGTGGCGGACAACGGCCTCAAGTTCAAGGAGGTGGCCCCGCCTTTGCGTACTGCCCTTATGGGCTTTATGGGCGGCTCGCACCTGAACGAGATCATGGCCTTTCTGGGCAGGGATGAAACCCTGGCCCGCCTGGAGAAAGCTGCGGGGTAGGCATCCATTCAGACTGTATTGCGCCGGAGCAAGAGAGGACGTCCACATCAGGGCGTCCTTTTTTTAGAGCAATTTAACTTTTACATTGCTCTGACGCTTCGGACCAGCACTGTTTTGAGAATGCCTTGAACCGGCGTGAACAGCCCCCATGCGGTGCGGAGCAGTCGGGGCCAATCTTTGAGGCTGCATGGCGCGCAGGTCCCAGACGTCGGCGCATCGGGGAGCAGGGCATGCCGATCCCGTCCGGGTGATGCCAATCCTACTGATACAGTGTGCTCATGGAGCGCAGCAGGTTGGTGAACAGACCGTCCAGCCCCAGAATGAATGTTTCCACATGGTCGGCCATGATGACGAGCAGCAGGCCCACAAAGAAAAATCCTACGCCGATCTTGGCCGGAAAGCCGAACTCCATAATATGTATCTGGGGTGATGTGCGGGCCACAAGGCCCAGCGCCACCTCAACCATAAAAAGCGCCACCATGACGGGAGCCGCAATTTGCAGGGCCAGCACAAACATCTGTGCGGCCAGATGCAGTATCTGCCACAGGATGTTGGACCCTATGAACAGCGCCCCCGGCGGCACGATCTTGAACGATGCCGCAAAGCCCTTGATCATGTACAGATGCCCGTCCAGGGAAAGAAAGGTCAGCAGCGACACCATCCAGAGAAAAAACGCCGTGATGCCGGTCTGGTTTCCGGTAAGCGGGTCTGCAAAGTTGATCATGGTAAAGCCCATCTGAAAGCCCAGCAGTTCTCCCCCGGCCTGAATGCCCATGAACAGAAAATTGACGGCCATGCCCAGCACAAGGCCCAGCACGGCTTCGCCCAGAACCATGAGCACCAGATCAAAGGGGTGCGCGGGCATGGAACTGCCCGGCAGGGCCAGATGCGGCCATACACCCAGTGTGAATACAAGGGTGACGGCGGCTTTGACCTGAATGGGGATGTTGTTTGTGGAAAAAACAGGCAGCATGAACATGACGATACTTACCCGCATCATGGTCAATATGAGGCTTAAAACCTCGGCCTGATTATATCCGAACACGTCCATACCGGGAAACTTGCAAAATGGTTGCCAAAAAGAACAGCCTGTTATGTATCGGGCGCGTCAGAAGCGTGACATGTGGCGAAACGCCGGACAAAATCCAGCCCCGCAATACGCGGGGCTGGTATCAGCCCCGGCGTTGCTCTTCACCGCGATAGCGCCGCAGACTGCTGAAAACCCACAGAGCCAGCAGGCAGACCAGCAGTGCCGCTGACAGCAGCACCGTACTGTGCGCGGCGGTAAAAGCCGCCTGCCCTGCCTCGACAATGGCCTGTCCCTTTTCACCGCCGGTAAGCTCCGCTGCCACCATTGTGTCGCTGATGGAGTCCAGGGCGCTGCGCGGCAGATGCTGGCGCAGGTTTTCGGGCAGCCGCAAGGCAGCGCTGTAATTGGCCGCCAGTAATACGCCAAAGGCTGTGATGCCCAATCCCGCGCCCAGATCGTAGCCCAGAGCTTCGATGGACCCGGCCGCGCCACCTTTTTCCGGCGGCACGCTGCCCATGATGGCTATGGAGGATGCAGTCAGGCCGATGCTGAGCGACAGGCCCAGCACTACCATATAGGCTGCCACAAGCCAGCCCGCATCATGAAAGCTGGCAAGGCCCAGCCCGGCAAGGCTGCCTCCGGCCGCCAGCAGGGATACCGTGAACACGTTTCGCAGGCCAGCCATGACGACCAGCCTGCCTGCCAGAGGCCCGCCCACGGCAGAGGCGGCCATGATGGGCAGCATGAATATGCCCGCCTGTAGCGGCGTGCGGCCGAGAACGAACTGCAATTCCTGGGCAATGGTCAGTTCCACGCCTGCAAGAGCGCCAGAAACCACAAGAGCGGCCACCAGGCCCACGCGAATGGCGGGCAGCCTGAACAGGTCGAGATCCAGCATGGGGGTGCGCGCTGTCATCTGTTTTCGGATGAAGAGCGCCATCAGACCAATGCCGCACAGCAGCGCAATACCGCAAAGCAGAAGGGAACTGTCCTGCCTGAAGATCGTTTTGACCGCGTATACCGTGGACATAAGGCCCGCAGCCAGTGTCAGGGCCTGCCCGATGGGCCACGGCTTTCGGGGGCCGGGACGGGGCCTGGGCAGGATCGCGGCGGCCAGGGGCAGAATGATCAGGATAAGCGGCACATTGATAAGAAAGACTGAACCCCACCAGAAATGTTCAAGCAGCAGGCCGCCCACCAGAGGCCCCATGGCCGCGCTCACGGTACTTACAGTGCCCCAGATGCCCAGGGCCATTGCCCGTTCCTTCCAGTCGTCAAAGGTGATCCGTATGATGGCGAGCACGCTGGGTACGATCATTGACGCACCCAGGGCCAGACAGGCTCTGGCTGCGATGAGTGCTCTGGCCGTGGGCGCGAAAGCCGCTGCCAGCGATGCGGCCATAAAGATGACCAGCCCGGCTAGCAGGAGCTTGCGTGGCCCGACGCTGTCGCTCCGTGTACCCATAGGAACCAGCAGGCTGGCCACGATCAGGGGGTAAATGTCTATGATCCAGAGTATCTCCGTTCCCGTGGCCTTCAGGGCGAGGGTCAGGGAGGGGACGGCGATGTGAAGGATGGTCATGTCCGTGGCTATGGGCAGCCATGCCACCATAACGGCCAGCAGTATGCGCCGGCGGGCAGCCCTGGACGGGCCGGGCTTGCCGGAAGTATCCGTGGGCTGCCCGTTGCCTGTATTGAGATTGTCCTTGTTCATAAAATAATTGAAAATCTTTGTTGCGCCAATGTTGCCGAATGTTGTCCGCTGTCGCAAATTCAGCGGTATTCTTTCATGTTTTGCTGCCCATCTATTCTTTGCGCAGCATTTTGACAACGAGCACAAAGAAGAGTGGCGTGAGGTATATGCCCAGCATTGTTGCCGTCAGCATACCTGCCATCACTACGGTTCCCAGGGCGTTTTGCGCTCCGGAGCCGGCCCCGCTGCTCAGGGCCAGGGGAATGACACCAAGAATAAAACACAGGGAGGTCATGATATGATGGGTCTCAGCCTCAACCGGGCGGCCTCTGTGGCCGCGGCCATCAGGTTTTTCCCGGCCTGATGCTGCGCGCGGGCGAATTCCACAATAAGAATGGAATTCTTGGCTGACAGGCCCACAATAGTCAAGACCGCGATCTGAAAATAGATGTCATTGTTAACCCCACGCAACCACATCAAGAAAGCTGAAAATGGGCATCATTTCGCCTACGTTGTTACGCACGTGGTAGCGGTGAAAACCTGTCGAGCTGGCGCGAAATTCTTTGCCTGCAGGTAGATTTTTGGGGTACGGCCCCTGTTCACGAAATCATTGATGTATCCACATGCTCAAACCGCTATGGCGGGCATAAGTACATCTTTCTGCGGCCCGGCTTTATACCGCGGATTATTTCTTTTGCGGCGTCTCGCGTGAAACAGGGGCGGAGAGCCTGCGCCTGCGTCCGGCGGGGCTTTATGCCCGACTGTATCACAGGGGCAATTTTGAAAGTCACGAGACCGCCTACAGAAAAATGATGGACGCCGTGGCCCGGCAGGGATGGGGCATCAGCGGCATCTGTACGGGTATGACATGGCTAGCTACATCGTGTGTGCTACTGCCGATGAGTATATAACGAGGTACTGTGTGCAGGTGAGTACGGACGGTGTGCGGAGCGGCCTGTAGACACTTCATGGCGACGGGCTGTGCTCGTTGCGTTGGCTTGTCCGGCGTAGTGTCGTGAAAAGAATACGGCCGCGATGTCTACAGCAGAGCTGCCTGTGGGTTGCTGCTTCTGGCTGCAGCGCTTCCTGCACCGGTGTGCAGGCTTATTTGTTCAGCTTTTCGGCAATAAGCTCGCGTATGATCTTGCTCAGACCGGGCAGGTCTGGTTTGGACACCTGTTTGTCGGCCCCGACCTTGACCCCTTTGGCATACAGGGCATCAGTGATGAGCGAGGAAAAAAGGATCACCGGCAAGGTACTGAGGCCGGGGGTATCGCGTATCTGGGCCGTCAGCATGTGGCCGTCCATTTCGGGCATTTCAATATCCGAAATGACCAGATGCACCATGTCGGTAAGTTCCTTGCCCTGTGCCTGCGCCTCGTTGCGGGCTGTCTGCAGGTATTCCCATGCCTCGCGCCCGCTGGCTACGGCCGTGACGCGAAAACCGGACTTTTGCAGTGAGGATTTGATGATGTGCCGCAACGAGTTGGAGTCGTCGGCCACAAGCAGGTGAAACTGGCCCGCACCTTCCACGGGTGTGGTGTCTACCTTGATCTGTGACATGTCCAGGGTGCTGTCCAGGCTGGCAAGGATTTTTTCCATATCCAGGATAAAGAGCACACGGCCCTGAATGCGCAGCACCCCGGTAATGCTGTCACGCGAGTAGTTCTGCACGTACTGGTTCGGCGGCTCGATGCGGTCCCAGGTCATGCGGTGAATGCTCGTTACGGCCGAAACCAGAAAGGCTGCCTGCACGCCGCTGAATTCGGTTACAATGACCTTGGCGTTGTTTTCGGTGACCATTTCCTTGCCGAGCCATGTGGCAAGGTTGAGAATGGGCAGCACCTTGCCTCGCAGGTTGAATGTGCCGAGCACCGAGGGGTCGCACTTGCTGGGGACGCTGGTGATGTTGGGCAGGCGGATGATCTCGAGCACCTTGGCTACGTTGATGCCATAATGCCCGCTGTAGGCGCTGCCGTCCGGCTGCTTTTCGTCTATAAGAAATTCAATGATTTCAAGTTCATTGTTGTTGACGTTGAGCATGCTGTTCTGCGACATGGCTACCATCCTGTCTGCCTGCGCATGACGCACGGCAGGGCTTGTGTGCTGGCGTGAAGCGCCGCCCGGCTGGGGACGCAGGGTCACTGTTGTCCTCATCGGCCGGAATGATTTTTTTCTTAGAGCAGCAGCGGGGCGGCGGTGCGATTTTTCACTGTTTTTTCTGTGCGCACTGCCGGAGCATCTTTGCTGCCGTGTATCTTTGAGGCGATGGCCGTGTTGCGGGCCGCTGCCTGCAACTCACTGCATCCGGCGCATGCAGGTCGCGGTACCGCTTGCGGCAGGCCTGCGGGCTAGGCCGGCGGAACCTTGCGTCGGGCCGGGCGCGGTGTTTTGGGCGGCTCCAGCCTGGGGCAGAAGATCGCCATTTCGCACTGGCCGCACAGGGGCTTGCGCGCTTCGCATACCTCACGCCCGAACCAGACCATGCGGTGGTTCACATCACCCCATTCTTCACGGGGGAAAAGGGCCATAAGGTCGCGCTCGATAACAACGGGGTCCGTTGATTCGGTCAGCCCGAGCCTGTAGCTGATGCGCTTGACGTGTGTGTCTACCGCGAGACCCTCATTGATGCCGAAAGCGCCGAACAGTACCACATTGGCCGTCTTGCGGGCCACACCGGGCAGGGTGATGAGTTCTTCAAGGCTGTTGGGGATCCGCCCGTCGTATACCTCGCATACGCGGGCTGCGGCCCCCAGCAGGTTTTTGGCCTTGCTGCGGTAAAAACCCGTGGAGCGTATGACCGCCTCCAGTTCCTCAACCGGAACCCCCATGAGGTCGGCGGGGCCGGGCCAGCGGCGGAACAGTTCCGGAGTGACGGTGTTGACCCGGGCGTCCGTACACTGGGCCGCCAGCACCGTAGCCACCAGCAGCTGCCACGCCGTTTCGGCGTCCAGATGGGTATGGGGGGCGGGGTAGCGGGTGCGCAGGGCTGCCAGAACTTTTTGCGCCCGTGCCGGGCGGGAATTTTTTGCGCTCATGTCCGTCCTATGCCACAGGCGTCGGCAGCCTGCAAGCCGTGGCGGGCGCGGTTCGCGGCCTCTTTGTTTTTTGCGGGTTTGGGTATAAGCTGCCTCGCAACGACATGCTGTAGGGGAGAAATCATGTCCTATCTGGTTTATGTCACCGCGCCCGATGAAGAGCTTGCCCTTGATCTTGCCCGCATGCTGGTAGAGCAAAGCCTTGCCGCCGGGGTGAACATCGTGCCTGGCGCGCGTTCCATTTATCGCTGGCGCGGCCAGGTGCATGATGCCGCGGAATGCCTGCTGCTGGCCCAGGTAAACCATGAGGCGCTGCCCGCCTTTGAGGCCGCCGTGAAAAGCATGCACAGCTACGAGGTTCCCTGTATCGTGGCCCTGCCCATAGAGGCCGGGCATGAGCCGTATCTGCGCTGGATCAGGGAAAACAGCCGTCCGCCCTCGGCCTGACATTGCCGCGCCGTGGAGATTCCGGCATGATTATCTGCCCTTGCGGCGTCCGGTGCGAACCGAAAATGCGCGGGCCTGCGCCGGGGCGCAGCGGCAATTACATCCGTCCACCCCATAACGAGAGGAACTCATGTCCATCTATGTTTCCGGTTCTCTGGCTTTTGACCGCATCATGACCTTTCCCGGCAATTTTCAGGACCATATCCTTATGGACAAGCTGCACATGATCAATGTGAGCTTTATGGTGGACGGCATGGATGAGCGCCGGGGAGGCTGCGCGGGCAATATCGCCTATTCTCTCGCCCTGCTTGAGGAAAAACCAGTGATCGTCGCCGCCGCCGGGCGCGATTTTGATTCCTACGCGCAGACCCTTGCGGCCCACGGGCTGCCGCTTGACGGCATACGCCGCGCTGACGAGGTGTTCACGGCCCTGTGCTATATTACCACAGACCTGAACAGCAACCAGATTACGGGTTTTTACCCCGGGGCCATGACCCTGCCTTCGCTGTATGATTTTCCCGCTCTTGACCCGGCAAGGGATATAGCCATCGTATCGCCCGGCAACCTGGACGATATGCGCCGTCTGCCCCGGTTTTATCGTGAAAAGGGCGTGCCCTACATCTTTGACCCCGGCCAGCAGTTGCCCGTGTTGACCGCTGAAGAACTGCTTGACGCCATTGAGGGGTCCCTGGCCTGCATCACCAACGACTACGAGCTGAACATGATCTGCAAGGCCACGGGCAGAAGCGAGGATGAAATTGCCGCCGGCACACGCTGGCTTGTGACCACCCTTGGTGCAGAGGGCGCGCAGGTGCGCGGCAACCGGGGCGAAAACGTCCGCATTGCGCCCGTACCCGTTGAAAAGGTGCTGGACCCCACCGGCGCGGGCGACGCCCACCGTGCGGGCCTTATCAAGGGGCTGGTCAGCGGTCTTGCCATGCCCGAAGCCGCCAGGCTCGGTTCGGTGAGCGCCAGCTTTGCCCTTGAAAAGTTGGGAACACAGGAACATGCCATCACTCCGGCGCTGTTCCGTCAGCGCTACGAGGCTGTCTTCGGGCCGTTGCCCCAGGGTATTTTTGCCGCGTAGGCAATCCCCCACGGTTGTGCAGGCTGAGGCCGCCGCCAAGCCTTCGCGCAACAGTTGCTGTAACCAATACCGGGCAGGCCGGATGTCAGCCCTGATGCCCGGCCTGCCCGACAGATACCTGCCGGAGGCCGTCATGACGCATAATCTGCCCGAGGGCATCAAGGTGCTCTTTGTTTCAGGCTTTGGTCCTGTGGTGCGCAGGCAGGAGGCAAGCGAACGCCTGTACAGGGACACGCTGGGGCTGCCGCTTGAACCCACAGAAGGGTACGAGGGCTACTGGCACACGCAGGCCGTGGACGGCGTAAAACACTTTGCGCTCTGGCCTTTGGACAAGGCGGCGCTTTCCTGCTTCGGCAGTGCCCAGTGGCCCGATGATATACCCGTGCCGCAGGCCTGGCTTGAGATGGATGTGGAGGATATTGAAAGCGCCACCCGTCTGCTGGAAGAAAGCGGCTGCACGCTGCTCACGCGGCTCAGGCAGGAACCCTGGGGCCAGACTGTCACACGTTTTCTCAGCCCGGAAGGGCTGCTGGTGGCCATCGCCCACACGCCGTTTTTGCGCGAGGCCGGTCAAGACTGTTCCTGAAGGATCCTTTTGCGTTCTGCCGCCGTTGCGGCAGCATTGTCCGACAATCATGCCTGCCCGCCAATATGGTTTCAGGGCAAGGAACCGTTCCCGGCAGGGAACAGGGGCACTCGAATGTCAACTGCCCCGGAGTTTTTCCGTATTCACTGTATCCATCGGGTGAAAGGCTCCGGCAGGGCAAAACAAGGTGCAGCAGATCCCGTAGATGTGGCGCGGCAGCAGTCCTGTTTCCGTTGTGCCGGCCCGTAAGGGCGGCCGCCGGAGTGTCCGTGTGCCGGGCGCATCTGTTGCGGGATTTTGCCGGAGGAAAGTATGCTGTATATAGCGCTTATGGTCTTTGGCGGATGTCTGGTGGCCCTGCAGTCGCCGGTTAATGCCGCCTTGAGCCGCACAGTGGGGATCTTGGAAAGCAGCTTTGTTTCGTTTGCCGGCGGCACGTTGTTTCTCGGGCTGGCTGTGCTTTTTTTCGGGCGCGGGCAACTTATGCGCCTGCCGGAAGCGCCTTCGTGGCAATGGATCGGTGGCGTTTTCGGGGCTATCATGGTGCTCAATACCATCATTGCCGTGCCGCGCATTGGCGTGCTGACTACGGCCATGGCCATGATTTTCGGCAATCTGCTTATGGCGGCCATCATAGACAACTATGGCTGGTTCGGTTTGCCGGTGACGCCTTTCGGCTGGCGGCGGCTGCTGGGCTTTGTGCTGGTGCTGGCCGGACTGGCGCTGGTGTTTCGCCGGTAGAGCCGTTTTACCCGGAAACTGTTCCGGCAGGGCGCGGGCAGGCTTGCCGGACGGCGCTTTTCAGTTTGCCCGGCGGGCTGTTTTTGAAATTTGTGGAGAAATAAAGGAAAGATCATGCGGATAGACGCAGTAAAGGCCGTGCTGGCAAGCCACGGTCTGGCTGAGGGATATATGGAATTTGAGGTGTCGAGCGCCACCGTGGACCTCGCGGCGGCAGCCGTGGGCTGCGAGCCGGGGCGCATTGCCAAGAGCCTTTCCGTCATGGGACCCGAGGGGCCGGTGGTGCTGGTGGTTATGGGCACAGCCCGGCTGGACAACCGCAAGTTCAAGGACACCTTCCGGTGCAAGCCGCGTTTTATCAAGCCCGAAGACCTGCAGGAACAGGTGGGACACCCCATGGGCGGAGTCTGCCCTTTTGCCCTGCATGACAATGTACGCGTGTACCTGGACGCCAGCCTGAAGCATTTTGACCCGGTGTATCCCGCAGCCGGAGCGCCCAACAATGCCGTAAAAATTTCTCTGGCCGAGCTTGAGCGTGTTACCGGGGGAACCTGGGTGGATGTCTGCAAGGAAGAAGAAAGGGCCTGAGGCCGCTACGGGCCGACAGCCTTTGTCCGCAGCCCGTTGCCCGGGATCGTGGGCAACGCAGGCGACAAGGCAGGGCCGTCCGGCTACCGGTTCCGGCCCCGGCGGCAGCCGCCCCCGCCGCACTGCGCGCCATCGCCGTTGCACAGCCTGTATTCTCCGCCTTCAATGTGCAGCATTTTGCCGTTGACCAGTGCATCCGCCAGCTTTTTACGCGCCTCGGCATAAATGCTCTGCACGGTGGTGCGGGCAATGTGCATGTTCTCGGCGCAGGCCTCCTGGGTCATGCCTTCAAGGTCAATGAGGCGCAGAGTTTCATACTGGTCCACGGTCATGATAACGGCATCCTCCGCGGTTCCGCGCGGGCCGTGCATATCATGCCCTCTGTGGCGGCCTCCCCGGCCCAGGCCGCGTCCCGGTTCCGGCCCGCAGGTAAATGCTGTATCAGAACCCTGGGCATTGGCCGCAGGGCCGCCGCACCCGCCCTGGGACGGGGAATGTCCGGGCAGGGGGCCAAAGCAGGTATTTCGAGGCATAGAGCAGACTTTACGCCATTTTTTTGGTCTTGGCATGGTTATATCACCGCATATCAAGGCCGCCCCTGAGGGAGCGGCCTGTCTGAAGGGTTGGGCTGGTTTTTCAGGCCAGCATATCTCTACAGTCTTGGTAAGGGATGCCCGTTCTGGCGCTTGACAGCGCAAATACATTGCGTTTGCGTTTCCACGGCGGGCGCCTGCCCGCGCAGTCGCCAGAGTATTTTCAAAGTGAAAATGCCCTAGCTTTCTGTGGCGTCATCAGCAGCGCAGGCGGGCGTGTTCATGCGGCGCATGCCCCTGCCGCGGCACATGCCGCGTCCCTGGCCCCTTCCGTATTCCTGAGCAACATCCATGCCGGGCATGTTCTGACCGCGGCAGGCTCCATGCCGCATGCCGCGCCCCATGCCGCCGCCCTGTTTCATATTCCGTTCTACAGCGTTTCCGCTGCACATGCCGCGTCCGCGTCCGGTGCGGGGACCGGCTCCTTCAGGACCTGTAGTATCATTGCAAGGCATATGAACCTCCTTTTGTTCTGACTGCACCCTGCGCCGGGTGTTTTGTTATTGACATATGTCGTAAACAAAGTATGGCCTTTATCTGACATATGTCAATAACATTTTTTTGCGCAAAATATCTGCATGAAATAGAATGTATTATGACTATGGTGAGTGCAGTGCCGCAGCCGTAAAAGGGCATGCTGAAAGGCGCGGCAGGCATGTGTTGTAATGCCTGTTGTGCGGCAGAGGGGGCTGCCCGTGCGTGAAGCCTGAGCGGAGGCGCGGAGCAGGCGGTTTCAGCCTGGTCTTGTTGGGAGGCAGGCGCACGGGCGTCCGCAATAAAGACGCCGCAGCCAGTCCGCACGGTGTATCTGTACCGTGTTTTGGGGCAATGTTTCTATGGGTTTTTTCTGTGGAATTGTGCTGCACAGAAGTGTCGCGCAGGCACATGACGTGAGCAGGCGTTGCCGTGAGCGCCGCAAAAAATTTACGGATGCATGCTCAAGGCAATACGACCAGAAAGAAGGGCGGAAGCCTTGCGGCTCCGCCCCTGGGGGTAACGCCTTTGCCGTCTCGGCCGCCGGTCTTGCGGCGGCTTGTGCACGCCTGCGCGGTATCGTCGGCAGGGGCAGGGCGTTGGCTATGGTAACCGTACAGCGCCTTATCTGGTGAACAGGATAAGGGCGACCATCTCCAGATCTTCCGTACCGGTATTGAGAATGCCGTGGACTTCGCCGTCATTACAGACGGTCACATCACCGGCTTTGACAAGCACTTCTGTGCCGTTGTCATTATAGGCTCCCTGCCCTTTGAGCACGTGATAAATTTCAAGCTCTCCGCTGTGCTTGTGGCTGCCGATGGCGCAGCCGGGCTTGAGATTCACCAGATTGAACAGACGGCCTTTTCCGGCCAGCCCTTCTTCATTAACGATTTTGGTGAACTTGGTGGTTCCGGGGCCACCGAACATTTCCTTTTCAAACCCTTCCAGTGCATCGGCGCGATAGATCATGTGTTCTCCTTGTGCCTTTGTTTGGTTGCGGCCTGTGCGCTGCCCCGCGCGCTTGCGGCTATGCGTCCGCTGTCAGGCGCGGGCAGCTGCCCAAGGCCTATGCGTCATTGTCGTCCGTATTGTCGGGATGGGGCGTGCCTGCCGTATTTTCTGCCACCTTTCTGCTGCTGGCCGCCTCAAGCCTGCGCCGGGGGCGCCGGGTAAGCCTGCGTGCAGCGCGCAGTTCGGAAGGTGGCGGAGTGTTTTTTACGCGAGGCGGCATTTCCTTGATATGGATATCCAGTTGAGGAAAAGCCACTTCAATACGTTGATTGCGAAACTCTTTTTCTATTTCAAGGCGAATGGCAGAGGTTGTGGAGGCTCCCACGTCATAGTCCCGCACCCAGAAAAGCAGGTTGAAATCAAGGGTGCTGGCGCCGAAGTCCGCAAAGATCACATTGGGCGGCGGGTATTTGAGCACGTTGCTGTTGGCGTTGGCCGTGGCCAGCAGAATGCGCATGACTGCGGCCGTATCGCTGCCATAGGCCACGCCTACCTTGATTTCCTTGCGCACGGTGCGGCTGTTGCGCGTCCAGTTGATGAGGCGGCTTGCCACAAATTCCGAGTTGGGCACGATGATCAGGGCGTTGTCGAATGTTTCCACCATGGTGGCGCGCACGCTGATCTTGCGCACACGGCCCTGGGTTCCGCCCACTTCCACCACGTCTCCGGCCTGCAGCGTGCGGCTGAAAATAAGAATGAGGCCGGACAGGAAGTTATTGACAATGGTTTGCATGCCGAAACCGATACCCACGGAAAGACCACCAGCTACCATCGCAAGATTGCTCAGTTCCATGCCCAGGGCCTTGAGCACGAAAAGGCCGAAAAAGCACCACAGGGCATAAGAAAAGGCGGTCTGTATGGGCGGAATGAGCGTGGCGTCTATCTGCAGGCCCTGCTTGGGCAGCCGCCCCAGAAATCGCGACCCCATAGCCACGGCCGTGCGCGTGATGTAAAAGGCGCTGACAATCATGAGCAGATGCAGCACATTGAACTGAGTGGCCCCCACATTGACGCCGCGCAGAATGTAATATTGCAGCAGGGGCAGGCCGCCGGGCAGGGTTCCCACCCACTGGGTCACGCCCACAAAGGCCACCACCAGCACTACGGGCGCTGCCAGGGCTATGGCCGTATGCGCCAGCGCCGCCCGTATGCCTTCCTTGGGCAGCTTTTCGCTGACCGTGGTGACAAAGCTCATGCCGCCGAGCGAAAGCTGCAGGGCCAGAGAGCAGGAAACAAAGCAGAGATACAGCACCATGCTGTAAAGATGCAGGCCGAATATGGTCATGATGAGGCACAGCCACAGCACCACGGGTTCGGCTTCAAGCACCGAGCTTTCCAGATGCAGGGGGCCGAGGTCCTGCTCCTTGCGGCGGCGCTGCCGCATGATGTCTGTGATGAGCAGCCCCATCCAGATGACCAGCACCAGCGGCCGGAGCAGCGGCAGGTACAGGAGGACGTAAGCGCACAGCGTCAGCGGAATGAGATGCCAGAAGGGTGAGCGGTCTATCTGTACTTCCGGGTATTTGAGCCGTCGCAGGTCCCAGGCCAGATTGATCTGCGCCACGATGAGGCTCAGGTTACCCAGGGCCAGGAACAGGCGAAAAAACTCGCCTGTGGCTGAAATGGAACTGCCCAGCAGGGCCAGCCCCACGCAGAACCAGGGCAGGCTCACATGAAAGATGTGACGCACTGTGGGCGTTGATGTTTCATTAAGCCAGCGGCGTGACAGCAGCACGGTAATAACACCCGCAAAAAGCAGGCACATGAAAAAGCGCAGTACAGCCGTGCCCCAGTTTTCGGGGGTTACGGGCACTTCAACGGGAATGCGCAGCAGCAGTCCCTGATAGGAATAGGTCATCTGCTTGGGGAAATCGGCCCAGGCCGCCGGGCTGAGCCAGGGGACGGGCTTTTGCAGGTAATAGTCCTTCCACAGGGCGGGCAGTTGCGAACTGATTTCTTCGCGTGTTTTTTCCAGCCGGTTGAGCAGGGCCAGCGAGGGCGCAAGCGCTGTATCATACTGGGCCAGCACTGCCGTGAGGCGCAGGCGTGTCATGGCCAGAGCCTGTATGTATTCCTGCATTTCGGAGCTGAGGCGCTCGTCGTGCAGGTCTTCGGGCAGGCTGTCAGCCAGATAGCTGATGCGCTCAAGCAGGCCCTGGGCCTCGCTGCGGGCGTCCATCATGGGCGACAGTATCTTGCGCACCTCGGTGATGGTCACGGTAAGGCGGCGGCTGACGGCCTCCATGGCGTTGGGCATGTTCTTGTAGGTATTGCTCAGCACCAGAAGGCGGCGTGCCTCGTCAACAAAAGGCTGCACCTTTTCACTCACGTTGAGGGCGCGGTCGGCAAAGGTGTCGCTCATGGCCAGGGCTTTGCCGTTGACCTCTTCAAGCATGCTGTGCTGGCTGCTCCAGACCATTTCCCAGGGGTCATGCAGTACGCCGGATTTTTCTTCTTCCTGTGCTGTAGCGTTTTCTTCTTCCTGTGCAGCCGGAGCGTCCTTTTTGTCGGCAGCGGCAGGCCTGGCTTCTTTTTTATCCGCCTTGGGCGCGGCATTTTCTTTCTTTTCCGTTTTCGGCTTCGGGCTGGCTTTTTTTTCGGCTTTGGCCTTTGCCGGCTCCTTTTTTTCGGACGTTCCCGGGCGTGGGGCCGGGGCGGCAGATTCGTCGCCATTGGCGGCGGGAGCAGCGGGCGCTGCCTGCGGTTGTACCGGAAGAGGCGCGGCCGCGGGCGAGGTTTCCTGGGCAGACGGCGTACCCTGCGGGGCTTGCCCCGCTGCGGGAGCCGGGTTGCCGGTAGTAGCGCTATCGGCGCTACCGGCGGGCAGAACGGCTGACGCCGCACCGGGGGCAGCGTCCGAAGGTTTTACGGCGTCGCGGCTGGCGGCAGCGGGATTTTCCGGTGTCGCGGTGTCAGTGTCGGCGGCCGGGGTATGGCCTGCGGCAAGAACACAGCACAGGATCAGCAAAAAAAGGCTTGAAAAGCGCAGGAAATATCGCATGTATGGCCTCAGGGACTGGTGGTCTGTATAGTAATCTGAAAAGGATGGTTTTTCTGTTGCCGGCATGAATAAGGGCGTGGTAACCCCGGTTGGCAAGGTCCACTACGCCCTTCTGAATGCATACGCCAAGAGCTGGCGTTTGAAAAGGGCAGGCCCCGGGCAAGGCGGGCAAAACTCCGTGCCGGGGCTGGACAAGGCAGACGCCCGGCGGCATATTCGCCTCATGGAAAACCAATCTTTCTCTGCCGGGGCAATGCCCGTGGCTCTGGACCGCTGCGAAGGCTATGACCGCCAGTCGCTTGACCGCCTGACAGGCGATGTGCTGGATGCCGCGCGTATAGCACAGTTTCATTCCCTCAAACCGGGAACCAGGGTGCTCGTGAAGCCCAACCTGCTTATGGGCAAGCCGCTGGCCTGTACCTCACCCGGGGTTGTGGCCGCGGCCTGCCGCTGGCTCCGTGACCACGGGGCACAGATGGCCGTAGCCGATTCGCCGGGTTTCGGGCGTGCCGTGGCCGTGGCCCGCGCCATTGGCCTTGAAAGTTCCCTGCGGCCTCTGGGACTTGCCGTGCGCGAACTGGACAGGCCTGTGCCTGTGCGGCTGGATACGGATCTGCCGGCAGGCCTGCAGGGCGGCAGGGGCGGTCGCAAAAGGCCGTCTTTTCAGGTATCAAGTGCTGTGCAGGAATGCGATTTCATCCTTTCCCTGCCAAGGGTCAAGGCGCACGGGCAGATGCTGCTCACCCTGGCGGTGAAAAACTGTTTCGGCTGCGTAAGCGGCCTGCACAAGGCCGTGGCCCATGCCCGCGAGGGGCGCGACCCTGTATATTTTGCCGACTGTCTGGCCGCGCTTTGGGCCGCCCTGCCGCCGGTGGCCGCCCTGGCTGATGGCGGCGTGGCCATGCACAGGACGGGACCGTCCAAGGGGGAAGCCTTTGTGCTGAAACTGATGGGAGCCAGCCCCTCGGCCGTGGCGCTGGATGAGGCGCTGTATGCGGTTTTTGGCCTTGGCCCGCAGGATGTCCCTCTGGGCGCGGCGCTTGCGCGGCGCAAGGCTCCGGGCAGCGCGGCGGCGGGTACTGAAATGGCCTTTCCGCTTTTGCGCCCCGAAGATTTCGACGCCCGCGGTTTTGAGCTGCCGCAGCGTCTGTCCCACACGTCTTTTCATCCCGCGCGTTTTGTACAGAGTTGCCTGCGCCGCGCCATCGCGGCCATAAAAAAATAAGGAAGCAGCAAATGCCAAGAATTCTTCCCGGTGAAACAGATATTTATGCCATTACTGATTCCCGCCTGTCGCTGGGGCGCTCCCTTGAAAAGGTGGCTTCAGCCCTGCTGGGGGCGGGCGTGCGTCTTTTGCAGTACCGCGAAAAAAATTTCAAAGGCGGTGAAATGCTTGAAGAATGCCGCCTGCTGCGCCGCCTGACCCGTGAGGCGGGGGCCTGCTTTATTGTTAACGATCATGTGGATATTGCCATGCTTGTGGATGCTGACGGCGTGCATGTGGGGCAGGAGGACCTGCCTGTGCCTGAAGTGCGCAGGCTTGTGGGACCGGACATGATCATCGGCCTTTCCACCCACGAGCCGGATCAGGCGCTGGCCGCGCGGGCGCTGGGGGCGGACTACCTGGGTGTTGGCCCCATTTTCGCCACGCAGACCAAGGAAGATGTGGTGGCCCCCGTGGGTTTTGGTTATCTGGATTGGGTTGCCGCCAACATTGATATGCCTTTTGTAGCCATAGGCGGCATCAAGGCCCACAATATCGCTGAAGTGGCCCGCCACGGCGCGCGCTGTTGCAGCCTGGTTTCCGAACTGGTGGGCGCGCCGGACATTGCCGCGCGTGTGGATGCCGTGCGGCGGGCCATGCGCGGCTAGGGCGTTTTGAGTTCTTGCTGCTCTGACGGCGGCGCAGGCGCTTGCTGCTGCGGCATAAAAGCATGCTTGCCCGCCCGGTCCCGGTTCACTGGGCGGGCCGATACGCGCCATCATGCCCCGGCCCGGAATTTTCGGCGGGCGTGACTCATTTTTGCAAAGGAATGTCTGTATTTTTTTCCGGGGCAATGGATCTGCCCGGGACCTCCGGCGTGCTATGCAGGCACTGGCGCAGGGCCGTCATGTTGGCGGAAAGCATGCCCTTGCGCCAGATCAGTTCCGTGGTGGCGTGGCACAGGGGATGCCCCAGCCGGTGTACGGAAAGGATGCCGTCAGATCGGCACAGGTGCAGCACCGAATCCGGCACGGCACCCACGCCCATGCCCGCTATAACACCCCCCACAATGGCATGGTACGAGGCCAGCTCGGCTATACGCTCCGGTTCCCGTCCGTGGGCGCGAAACCAGTTGACCAGTCGGTTCTGGTAGGCGCAGCCGCCCTGAAAGGCCAGCAGGGTCTTGCGCCCGATGTCGTCAGGGCAACGGATGGGGCTGTGCCCTTCAGGGGCGATGACCACCAGTTCCTCCGCAAAGGCGTTCATGCGTTCCAGCCGGTCATCTTCAGGCATGTCCACCACAAAAACAGCGTCCAGCCTGTTCTCGAGAACATCCTTGTATAAAGAGCGGCTGGTACCCACGACCAGTTCCAGCGCTATTTGCGGATATCCGGCGTGCAGTCGCGCCAGCACTTCGGGCAGCCGCGCCGCCGCCGCGCTTTCCAGCGCGCCGATGCGGAATTTTCCGCCGGGAGCCATGCCCCGGACGCGGTTTTCCGCCTCTTCGGCCAGAGCCAGTATCCTGAGCGCGTATTGATACAGGCTTTGCGCCTTGTCAGTCGGGTAAAGGCGCTTTTTTTCGCGCAAAAAAAGCTGTACGCCCAGGTTTTCTTCCAGTTGAAGGATGCGCATGGTCACGCCCGAAGGAACCCGGTTCAGCGCTTTGGCCGCAGCCGTGATACTGCCTGTTTCCATCACGCTTACAAGGGTACGCAGGTCCGTCATTTCCATTTATTCACCAAAATTGAATATCCTTGTTATTTTTATTCAGTTGTCATGAACATCTTTACCATTATATAGTCCCCTGCAAATGGCAAGCACCGAAATTGTTCGCGCGGCGGCCCAAATGTGGTGGTAGCGGTAATGAAAGAGACATGGAAGTTTTTGTGGCAGATGGCCTTTCTTATGGCCCTCTTTTTGGCGTCAAACTGGCTGGTGGGCGTTACTGGTCTGCCCATGCCGGGAAACGTACTTGGCATTATTGTGCTTTTTCTTCTTTTGCTCACAGGTGTTGTTAAAGAAGACCACATCAGCACGGCAGCCAATTTTTTGCTCAAGCATATGGTTTTTTTCTTTGTGCCTGTGGCTGTGGGCCTGATGCAGTGGGGCGGCGTTTTTTATGATTACGGCTGGATTTTGCTCGCAGCCATTGTTGTGGGGGCCATTTTACCCCTGCTGACAGTGGGGCTTCTGGGCAGGGCTTTGCGCCGTCGCACGCGCCGGAAGGAGGAAGAATCATGCAGTCCTATGTAAGCATAAGCACGGTTCTTTGCATTCTGGGCACGTTGCTGGCCTACATGGCGGTGCGCGCCCTGTACATGCGCTACAGGCATCCGTTGATCAATATTGTGGCTCTTGGGGCGGCGATTATCATCACTGTGCTGGTGGTCTGTGATCTTCCCTATGCCGTGTATGAACCGGCAGCGAAAATCATGACGGTATTCATCGGCCCTGCCACCGTGGCGCTGGCCTTGCCCCTGTATCGCTACAGGCAGGTGCTTTTACGCTATGTGCTCGCCATTACGGGCAGCGTATGCGCAGGGGCCTTTGTGGCCATGTTTTCTGCGGGCCTTATCGCCAGACTTGGCGGGCTGCCCCAGGAAGTGGTTATTTCCATTATGCCCAAGAGTGTTTCCATACCTTTTGCCATTGAAGTCGCCGGGCTTTACGGGGGTATACCCTCGCTGGCGGCGGCTTTTGTGGTAGCCACGGGAACCCTTGGCTCGCTCATCGGCGGCTGGACACTTAATCTCGCGGGCGTGGCTGATCCGTTTGCGCGTGGACTGTCGCTCGGCACGGTGTCCCACGCGCAGGGTACGGCGGCGGCTTTGCAGGAAGGGGAAGAGCAGGGCGCCATGGCGGGGCTGGCACTTATTCTGGCTGGTATTATTACTGCCGCCATCGCTCCTGTCGTGGTCTGGCTGGTGCTGCGTTTTCCCGCCATAGCGTAGACCGCTTTTGGCTGAAGGCTGATTTGACGGTGTGTGTGCGGATGTCCACCTCAGGGATGTGAGTAAAATTTACTCGTCTGAATGAGCCTGTGGGTAAAATTGCCACAGGTTTTTGAAGCGGAGCCGGAACGTTGATTTAAAAATAAGCAATAAAAAAATGTAGTTATGCTGATTGCAACGTCTGGCACGGCTCTTGCCATTAGTAATATGCTCCCACTAATGGCGTAGCCGGCCAGCCTTCCAGGCAGGGGCTGACCGCGGATTGGATTGTCCACACCCTCCTCCTGTGACAACCCCCGGGTGTCAGGCGGGCGCACCCAGAAAGCCCGCCTGACACCAATGCTTCGCCAATGCTTGCCCGATTGTGAAAAGCCAAAGACCCGCCCGGCGATGCCGGACGGGTCTTTGGCTTTTCAGCAGGGCAGGCCTGCTGCGCGGCTAGCCGCGCAGGGCGTCAGGCCAGCTTCATGAGCATGGCCCCGCACGCGACCAGAATTACCGCAATTCCCCGCCATGCCGTAAATTTTTCATGCAGCAGAATCACGGCCAGCAGCATGCCGAAAATAACCGAGGTTTCACGCAGCGCGGCCACCATGGCTATGGGCGCGATTGTCATGGCCCATATGGCGATGCCGTATGAACCAAGCCCCGCCAGCCCCCCGAAAAGGCCGATGGCGGCCCTTTTGCGCACATAGCGCAGGTAGGTCGTGCCGTGCCGCTGCAGAATAAAAACATGCAGCGGCACGATGTTGATCACGAAAATCCAGCAGGCGTAGCTTACGGCGCTGCCACTGTGCTGCGCTCCCAGGCCGTCCGCCAGGGTGTAGCCCATGATGACAAAAGACGTGCGCAGCGAGATGAAAATGGCATTTCTGTTCGCGCCGCGCCGTGCATTGTCCTTTGCGAGACAGAAAACGCCGCAACACAGCGTAAGCACGCCGCACCATGCGCCGAGGCTTAGTGATTCCCCGAAGAAAAGCATGGCCAGCGATGTCAGCAGCGGAGCGCTGCCGCGCATGATGGTGTAGCCGAAAGTGAGGTCCACCTTCTTGTACGCTTCTGCAATGCAGATGTAGTAGGTGAAGTGGCAAATGCACGACATGCCGAGGTAGGGCAGGCAAGCCGGATCAAGAGGCGGCAGAAAGGGCACAATGCATGCTGCGCCAAGCCCGGCACCAAGAGCGTTAAGGCCGGTCTCAAAGAGTTTGTTTTCTCCGCCTTTGACGATGATGTTCCACAGGGCGTGCAGCAGGGCGGCAAACAGGACGGTAAGAACAATGTAGGCTGGCATGAAAATTTTCACTACGCCCATTGCCGGTCTTTGGCAAACGCAAGGCCGTGGATCGTCCGCAGGGGCTTGCAGCATGTGTTCAACGTCCTGCGGAGTAAATCATTTTCGGTTCATCTTGAGATATTTTTCTCAAAACGATGCTGTAGTGCATCCCCCAGAAGCCGAACTGCGCGGAAAATCGAAATAAATTTTTTTCAATATACTGAAATAAAAGGAACTGCCTGAGCAGGGCGTCTTGGCATATGTCTTGCTTTTTCTTGTGGCAGCGGCCTGCCCAGTGCTGGTCTGATTCTGTCGATCAAATTTTTTTTCGTGGAACACCATTAACCTTCAAGGAGCCTTATAATGAAGTTTCAGGGTATGACTATCGGTGTGCCGAAGGAAATCATGCACGGCGAACGCCGCGTGTCCGCGACTCCTGACACCGTCAAGAAGATGGTTGCCGACGGCGCCACGGTTCTTGTTGAAAAGGGTGCCGGCGACGGCGCGTTCTTTGCTGACAGCGCCTATGTTGAAGCCGGGGGCAAGATCATCGAGGACGTTCAGGAAATCTTTGCCAAGGCTGACGTTATCCTGAAGGTGAAAGAGCCTCTGTTCAACGACAAGGTGAACAAGCACGAAGCGGAAATGGTGCGTGACGGGCAGTATCTGATCACGTTCCTGCACCCCGCGGCTCCCGTGAACCACGAAATGATGAAAAAGCTGGCCGCCACGGGCGTGATCAGCATCACGCTGGATGGTATTCCGCGCATTTCGCGTGCTCAGGGCATGGACGCTTTGACCTCCATGAGCACGGTTGCCGGGTACAAGGGCGTGCTTATGGCGGCCAACCGGCTTGCCAAGTTCATGCCTATGGTTGGTACGGCCGTGGGGGTCATCAAGCCTGCCAACGTGCTGGTGATCGGCACGGGCGTGGCCGGGCTTCAGGCCGTGGCCACTGCCAAGCGCCTGGGCGCTGTTGTCACGGCTGTGGACATCCGGCCCGACGCGCGCGAGCAGTCCATGAGCCTTGGCGCCAAGCCCTTTGATGTGGGCGTGCCCGCCGAGGTGGCCATTGGCGAGGGCGGCTACGCCCAGCGCCTGAGCGACGAATGGCTGAACAAGGAACGCGAGGCCCTGAAGCCCCTGGTGAAGGACGCCGACATCATCATCCTTTCGGCCCTGATCCCCGGCAAGCTGGCCCCGATCCTGATCACCAAGGAAATGGTGGCTTCTATGGCTCCCGGTTCCAGCATCGTGGACATTTCCATTGACCAGGGCGGCAACTGCGAGCTGACCGAAGCCGGTGAAGTGGTGGTCAAGCACGGCGTGACCATCGACGGCACCAAGAACATCCCCGGCATGATGCCCACAAGCTCCACCTGGATGTTTGCCAACAACGTGTACCAGTTGCTTGCCTTCCTTGCTCAGGACGGCAAGATCGTTCTGGACAGGACCGACCCCATCATCGAATCCACGCTGAGCACCATCGACAAGCAGATTGTCCACCGTGGCGCTCGTGAAGCCATGGGCCTTTAGTCGTTAAAGAACGCCGGGCGCGGCCTGTTCCGCGTCCGGCGTTCCGGCATACAGGCCGGGAAAAATATTATCCGAGGAAGACATATGACCCCATTTACCCTGCTGGCGGTGTTTGTAGTGGCAACACTGCTTGGCTACAAGATCATCAGCCATGTGCCGAGCCTTTTGCATACCCCCCTGATGTCGGCCATGAACGCCCTTTCGGGCGTCATCATTCTTGGTGCGGTAACCGCGACCTATCTTGCCGGTTCGACCTTTTTCACGCTTTTGGGGGCTGTTGCCGTGGCCATGGCCATTGTCAACGTTTTCGGCGGTTTTGACATTACCCACAAAATGCTGCGCATGGTCGCCGGAAAAAAGAAGTAGCCCTTCTCTGGCCTCTGCATCAACCATAAACCGGAAGAAAGGGTTGCTGTGAAATGAATGCAATAACCTACAACATCATAGCCGGCATTCTTGTGGCTGCCGTCCTGTTCGGCCTTCGCCTCATGAACAAGGTTCCCACTGCGGTCCGGGGCAACCTCTTTTGCGCCTCTGCCATGGGCCTGGCCATTCTTGTCACCATGTTCAAGGACGGCTCGCTGGCCTCGCCCGCACTGTGGCTTGCCATTGCTGTAGGCATGACCCTGGGTCTTACCTTGTCCAACAAGGTCAAGATGATCCAGATGCCGCAGATGGTGGCCTTTTTGCACGGCATCGGCGGCGGCGCGGCGGCCATCGTGAGCTTTCTTGTGCTCACCGACACGGGCGCGCCCTCGGCCTTTGAGCGCGGCAGCGCCTGCCTGGCGCTTGCCATGGGCATGACTACCATAGCCGGTTCCTTTGTGGCTGCGGGCAAACTGCACCAGATTCTGCCGCAAAAGCCCGTTATTCTGCCCGATCACACCAAAATCATCATGGCGATTCTTGCGGTTATGGGTTTTTCCGTGCTTATGGGCACGGCCTTTCCGCAGTTTCTGTTCGGTTTCTTCATCTTTTTGATGTTTGTCACCGGCACGGCCTTCGGCATCGGCTTTACCCTCCGCGTGGGCGGGGCCGACATGCCCATCACCATCTCGCTGCTGAACTCAATGGGCGGCGTGTGTGCGGCCATTGCCGGTTTTGCGGTCAATGACCCCCTGCTTGTGGCCATCGGCGGTATTATCGGCTCGTCCGGCTATCTGCTGACGCGCATCATGTGCCGTGCCATGAACAGGAAACTGCTGTCCATCCTGCTTGGCGAATCTTCTGTGGTGGCCCCGTCGGCCCCGGCCAAAAAGGCTGCTCCTGCCGCCCGGGCTGCTGCCCCGGCCAGGTCCGTCGAAAGCGAAGCCGCCAGGCTTGTACAGAACGCCAGAAATGTGGTTATCGTGCCCGGTTACGGCATGGCCCTGGCCCAGGCCCAGTACAAGGTCAAACAGCTTGCCGACCTGCTGGAAAGCAGGGGCGCCAGGGTAAGTTACGGCATCCACCCCGTTGCCGGGCGCATGCCCGGGCATATGAACGTGCTGCTTGCCGAAGCCAACGTGGACTATGAGCACCTGCTCGAAATGGACACGGTGAACCCCATGTTCGCAGAGTCCGACCTTGTGATCGTGGTGGGCGCCAACGACGTTGTGAACCCGGCAGCCAACACTGCCGAAGGTACGCCCATCTACGGCATGCCCATCCTCAAGGCCGACGAAGCCAAAAACATCATCATCGCCAACTATGACGACAAACCCGGCTACGCGGGCGTGCCCAACCCCCTGTACGGGCGTGACGGCGTGATCCTCATGACCGGCGACGCCGGCAAGACCTTTGACAGGCTGCTGGCCTATGCCCAGGGCAACGGCCCTGCGGACGAGGCCGCTCCCGCCGCCGGTGCGGACAGCAGGGAAGCCGAAGCCGCAAAGCTTGTGCAGAACGCCAGAAATGTGGTTATCGTGCCCGGTTACGGCATGGCCCTGGCCCAGGCCCAGCACAAGGTCAAGCTGCTTGCCGATGCGCTGGAAAGCAGGGGCGTCAAGGTGAGCTACGGCATCCACCCCGTTGCCGGGCGCATGCCCGGGCATATGAACGTGCTGCTTGCCGAAGCCAACGTGGACTATGAAAATCTGCTCGAAATGGACACGGTGAACCCCATGTTCGCAGAGTCCGACCTTGTGGTGATCATCGGGGCCAACGACGTTGTGAACCCGGCAGCCAACACTGCCGAAGGCACGCCCATCTACGGCATGCCCATCCTCAAGGCCGATGAATGCAGGAATATCATCGTCTGCAACTATGACGACAAGCCCGGCTACGCGGGCGTACCCAACCCCTTGTACGAGCGTGACGGCGTGATCCTCATGACCGGCGATGCGGCGAAAACCGTGGACCGGCTGGTGAGCTTCGCCCAGGGCGAAAGCCCGGCCGCTCCCGCCGCGGGTACGGACAGCAGGGAAGCCGACGCGGCAAAGCTTGTGCAGAATGCCAGAAATGTGGTTATCGTGCCCGGTTACGGCATGGCCCTGGCCCAGGCCCAGTACAAGGTCAAGCAGCTTGCCGACCTGCTGGAAAGCAGGGGCGCCAGGGTAAGTTACGGCATCCATCCCGTGGCCGGCCGTATGCCCGGGCATATGAACGTGCTGCTTGCCGAAGCCAACGTGGACTATGAGCACCTGCTCGAAATGGACACGGTGAACCCCATGTTCGCAGAGTCCGACCTTGTGATCGTGGTGGGGGCCAACGACGTTGTGAACCCGGCGGCCAACTCTGCCGAAGGCACACCCATCTACGGCATGCCCATCCTCAAGGTTGAGGACTGCAGCAACATCATCATCGCCAACTATGACGACAAGCCCGGCTATGCGGGGGTACCCAATCCCCTGTACGAGCGCGAGGGCGTGATCCTCATGACCGGCGACGCCGGCAAGACCTTTGACAGGCTGCTGGCCTATGCCCAGGGAGGGCAGGCCTAGACCCGATGTATTTGCCGTCTGGCATAAAGCAAAATGCTCTGCGCGGTCTCCGGAAAAACGCATGTCTCTGGATGTCCTTGAGGCCCACCCCACTCTGGCCCCGGCACGCAGCTGAGACACAGCCCGCAATCGCGTTTTTCATGCGCAGCAGCTCCGGGCGCTCTTTCCTGACAGGGAGAGGGTGCCCGGTTTTACATTTTTTTCATTTTCCCACGCGACATATGACTCTTTCTTTTATGACTCGTACAGAGATGCAAGTCTCTTTTGCATTGCCTGGGGGGTGCTCTGTGAAAATATTCTTTAATTCGGCGCTGTTGCCGGCATGGCATGCTTATTGCCTTTTATTAAGGCAACAAGCCGGGCAGGGCTTGCAATGCGCGCGGTCTGATCAAGCAAGTGACAGCCGCCAGCAAGGAGGGTGTGGAGTATGTCTGCCGACAGAACTGCGAAGCTTTTTTGTCGTCAGGCCGGCCCTTGCCGGATGCGCGGAATGTTTTGTTGAACTATGGGATTTTGATTTCAGAGCTGTTTATGGCCGCAGTCCAACATTTTTAAGGAGTGAACTTCCATGTCAGCAAAGAACACAAATGAATATGTCAACGGGGATATAAAAAACGTATGGCACCATCTGATGCTGCATCAGGGCAATGCCCCCATGATTGCGGTAGAGGGCAAGGGCCTGTACCTCAAGGATCTTAACGGCAAGGAATATCTGGATGCCACCTCCGGCGGCGTCTGGTGCGTCAATGTGGGTTACGGCCGTGACCGTATCGCCAATGCCGCCGCCGAGCAGATGAAAAAACTGCCTTTTTATGCGGCCAGTTGCGGCTCCCAGCCTGCCATTGATTTTTCTGAAAAGCTGCTTTCGCACATGCCGGGGCTTTCCCGCGTGTATATTTCCAGCAGTGGCTCCGAGGCCAACGAAAAGGCCTTCAAGATGGTGCGCCAGATTTCCCAGCTCAAGCACGGCGGCAAAAAATATAAAATCATTTACCGTGACCGCGATTACCACGGCACCACCATCAGCACCCTGAGCGCTTGCGGCCAGGAAGAGCGCCGTGAGCAGTATGGTCCCTTTACCCCCGGTTTTGTGGAGTTTCCCGCTTGTCTGGCCTATCGTTCACCCTATCCTGAAGGCACGAAAAACCTGGGCGAAAAGTTTGCCCGCGAGCTGGAAGCCGTGGTGCTGAAGGAAGGTCCCGACACCGTGGGCGCTGTTATTCTGGAGCCGATCACGGCTGGCGGCGGCATCATTGTGCCTCCGGAAGGCTACTATGAGACCATTTCCGAGATATGCAAGAAATACGGCATCCTGATCATTATGGATGAAGTGGTCTGCGGTCTTGGCAGAACGGGCAAATGGTTCGGCTACCAGCACTTCAACATCCAGCCCGACATTGTGACCATGGCCAAGGGTGTTGCCAGCGCCTACATGCCCATTTCCTGCACCGTGACCACCGAAGAAGTGTTTGCGGCCCTGCAGGATACCACCGACAAACTCTCGTATTTCCGCGATATCAGTACCTTCGGTGGCTGCCTTGCCGCCCCGGCTGCGGCTCTTGAAAACATCAAGATCATTGAAGAAGAAAGCCTGCTGGACAATGTTGTAGCCATGGGCGACTACCTGCAGCAGGGGCTTCAGGAGCTGCTTTCGCACAGCAATGTGGGCGATGTACGCGGCAAAGGTCTTTTGCAGGGCATTGAATTTGTTGCTGACAAGGCTTCGAAAAAGCCCCTTGAAGAAGAAAAGGTCATCGCCGTCTGCGGAGCCATGGCCAAGCGCGGCGTGCTTGTGGGCAGAACAAACCGCAGCTTTGTGGGCCGAAACAATATCGTCAATGTGGCTCCGGCCTATATTGTGACCAAGGATCAGATTGATATCATTCTCAAGGCGCTGCGCGAGTCCATAACCGAAGTTCTGGGCTAGCAGCCGGCTTGCCGGGCTGATTCACATCGGCAGCCTGTCTGCCCTCCGGCAATAGTGAGCCTTGCCGGTCGGTACTGGGCAACCCGAAGAGGACGGCCGGGCAAACCATCAGGGACCGCTTCAGACAAGATTCTGGGCGGTCCCTGTATTTTGTGGGGTCAGTTTCTTTTTTTCTCTGTGACGGGAATGCGCAGCTGCTTGGCCTTGCGGACCACTGTGGACTGGCTGATGCCAAGCCTGGCAGCCGCCTTGTAGGTGCTGCCCGTAGCCGCCAGGGCTTCGCTGATGAGGGAGCGTTCCAGATTTTCAACGGCTTCCCTGAAAGAAAGGTTTGAATCGGCCTGCCCGGGCAGGGACTCATCCTCTTCGTCTTCGCAGATGCCGGGCAGATCACCGAGCAGGTAGGCGGGCAGGTCGCGCATGGATATGACGCTGCTTTCGGTCATGGCGGCCAGAAAGTCCACCGCTGCGCGCAGCTCGCGCACATTGCCCGGCCAGGAGTGCTTGCTGAAGCAGTCAATAACGCTGGGTGAAAATGTTTTTATGGTGTTGTAGCGGGTGCAGGCTTTGTCCAGAAAAACCATCATGAGGGCCGGTATGTCTTCGGGGTGTTCCCGCAGGGGCGGCATGTTTATGCTCAGCACACGCAGGCGGTAATACAGGTCAGCCCTGAACAGGCCGCTGTTTACAAGCTGGTCCAGCGGCCTGTTGGTGGCCGCGATGATGCGCACATCCACGCGCAGTTCCTTTTCGCCGCCGATCTTGCGAAACCCCTGCCCGTCAAGCACGTGCAGGATTTTTGCCTGCATGCTCAGGGGCAGTTCGCCTATTTCGTCCAACAGCAGGGTGCCCTTGTCGGCCAGCCCGAAATAGCCCTTTTTGCCCGAACGGCTGGCCCCGGTAAAGGCCCCTTTTTCATAGCCGAACAGTTCCGATTCAATAAGCGTCGGGGGGATGGCCGCGCAGTTGACAGAAATGAAAGGGCCGTCGGCCCGTGGGCTTTTCTGGTGTATGTAGGAAGCGGCATAGGTTTTTCCTGTGCCGGTTTCGCCAAGAATGAGAATGCCGGAGGGCGCACGGGCCGCTTTTTCAAGCTCAGACACGCAGCGGCGCATAACCTTGCCCGTAGCAACGAGTTTTTTTTCATTGCTGTGTTGCACGGCTGCCGCTTCGGCCTGACGCAAAAAAGCGGTGCGCTCGGCATCTGCCAGCCGCCGTTGCAGGGTTTCAAGCTCGGTGAGATCGCGGATACAGGCTACCACGCGCCAGATATTGCCCTGCTTGTCAAAGATGGGTGTGCTTGTATTGAGACAGCGGATTCCATTAGGGTAGTCGTCGAATCTGGTGACGATCTTTCTTTGTTCAAGGGCTTCCAGTGTTACCGCTGCAGAAAATTTGCCTTCCAGCACCGGAATGGTGACAGATTTGCCGATCATCTCTTCAGGTTCAATATTGGCGATGCGCTTCATGGCCTTGTTGACGTGCAGGGTGGTACCGTTGCTGTCAATAATCCACATGCCGTCATACATGGAGTCCATGATGGCGTGCAGTTCCTGATACAGGAGGTGCACGTCGGGCTGGTTGTCCGCCGCGTGGTTTTCATGCAGCAGAACGAACCTGCGCCTGTTTTTTCCGGGGCGGGAATCTTCGCTGTTCAGCCATTTCCAGCAGAGCGTCCATTTGCCGCAGGGCAGGCTGATGTCCGTGGGAACATCCGGTTTACTTGCTTGCACCTTTTTGGACAATTCGTGGCTGCAATATAGCTCAAGTGTTCTTAAAAAAGAATGATTATTATCTTGTGTGGAGGGATCGATTTCTTTATTGCCTGATAAGCTATTGTTGATTTTCTGCGTAAGTAAATGAAACGAATGACTACATGCCTCAATATTCCATTGTTCATCACTGCAAACAAGAGCACAGCTGCTGGAAGGTATCAGATTAAGCAGATATATTATGTCATATATGCGTTTGTTCATATGCGCCCTTTCCATTTTTCCGCAGATGATGCGATGCTGCATCACGTCAGGATGGTGGTATGCTTAATAAGGCGATATTGCATTACCATTATGCCGGGGGCATGGTGATAATGTCAATGTTTAAAATATGTTAACCATATCGGCACTCTGGAACACTTCTTGTATTACTCAGATACAAGCTTAGGCGGTGCACAGGCAGCCCCACGTTACAGGCAGTTTTTGGCAAATCCCATATGGTTTTGCAATCCACGGGCCACAAGCCCGTAAAACATGACAAGACGCCGGATACGCGGGCAGCGGTAACGAAACCTATCATGCATTGTATCGGAGGATAACATGCCCAAGATGACGCCCAGTGAAGCCATGACAGAAGTTCTGGTGCAGGAAGGAGTAAACCATGTAAGCGGCATTCTCGGTTCCGCATTCATGGATATGCTGGATTTGTTCCCCGCTGCGGGGATTGATTTTGTCTCGGTGCGCCATGAGCAGACCGCCGGGCATATGGAAGACGCCTACAGCCGCCTTACCGGCAGGGCGGGCGTGGTTATCGGGCAGAACGGGCCTGGAATCACCAACTATGTGACGGCCGTGGCCACTGCCAATATGGCACATTCTCCCATGGTGGTCATCTCTCCCAGCGCAGGCAGCATCTCTGTGGGCTGGGACGGCTTTCAGGAATGCGACACATGGAATCTGTTCAAACCCATCACCAAAGCCTCGCTGCGCGTGCCGCATCCCAAGCGCGCCGCCGACATCCTGCGTACGGCCTTCCGTATTGCCTACGCCGAGCGCGGCCCCGTGCTCGTGGATATTCCCCGCGACTATTTCTACGGTGAACTGGATGAAGATATCCTGCATCCCTCCCAGTACCGCGTAGCCCCCGGCGGCATCGGCAATCCCGAACACTTTGCCGCCGCCGTGGAAGTGCTGAAAAATGCCAAAAACCCGGTCATCATTTCGGGCCGCGGCGTGGTGGATTCCGGCTGCATGGAAACCCTCAAAGTCATGGCAGAATATCTGGGCGCACCCGTGGCCACCACCTACCTGCACAACGATGCCTTCCCCTGCGATCATCCGCTGTGGACCGGCCCCATCGGCTATATGGGTTCCAAGGCCGCCATGCGCATCCTGCAGAAGGCCGACGTTATCCTGGCTGTGGGTACCAGGTTGTCCTATTTCGGCACACTGCCGCAGTATGACATCAACTACTTCCCCAAGACCGCCAAGATCGTGCAGATTGACATCAACCCCCGTCATATCGCCAAGACGCACCCCGTTGCTGTGGGGCTGTGTGCCGATGCCAAGGACGCCTCGGAAGAGCTGTTCGCGCGTCTGCGTGAAGCCGTGCCTGCCAAGAAGGACCTCACCCCGGTGCACAACCTGGTGAAGGACGAACTGGAAAACTGGTACAAGGAAATTGCGCTGATCGCCGACGAACCTGTGGAAGCCGGACGCATGCACCCGCGCAAGGCTCTGGAAGTGGTGGGCAAGTTCATTACGGATCACGATGCCATTGCCACTACCGACATCGGCAATACGTCTTCCACTGCCAACAGCTACCTGCGTTTCAAGAAGACCAAGCGCCATGTGGCCACCCTGACCTTCGGCAACACGGGCTTTGCCTATCAGGCCGCCCTGGGCGCGCAGCTGGCCTGCCCCGAAGACCTGACGGTGGCCATTGTGGGCGACGGCGCGTGGGGCATGAGCCTTTTTGAAGTGCCTACCGCCTGCCAGTACAACCTGCCGGTTATTGCCACCGTGTACAACAACGGTGCCTGGTGCGCTGAAAAGAAAAACCAGGTGGACTTTTACAATAACCGTTTTGTGGGCGCGGACATCTGGTCCAAATCCTACGCCAAGATAGGCGAAGCCATGGGGGCTGACGGCTATACCGTCAATACGCAGAAGGATCTGGCCGAGGCTCTGGACACGGCCAGAAAGAACCGGCGCCCCGCGGTTATCGAAATCATGACCGACGGTACGCGCCTTGCGCCTCCCTTCCGTAGGGACGCCCTGGCCTTGCCGACCAGGTTCCTGCCCAAGTACGAGCATCTCGACAAGGCGCACTTCAACAAATAGTCAAAAAGGGCGCGTCCGGGTAACCCCCGGGCGCGCCCTTCCGCTTATTGAGGCAAATTTATTCATATTTCAGATACGGCGATTTTTTTGCGCTCCACAACTTTTTATGCCAGCAATTTTATTGCCTGAAGCGCCACGGAAGGTGCCAAAACCGAGGAGAACTGTTGTATGTCACAAGTTCATGAATCCCGACCGGTCTTGGAAAAAAATATGTCCCCGTTGTCCATATGGGCGTTAGCATTCGGCGCGATTATCGGATGGGGAGCCTTCATTATGCCCGGCTTGCGGTTTTTGCCGGGATCTGGGCCGATCGGTGCCTGCATAGGTTTTGTATGCGGGGGCCTGTTGCTCATGTTTATAGCGGTGAGTTACGGTAAAGTTGTGGGGCTTTACCCTGTGGCTGGAGGTGTTTTTGCTTTTGCCTACGCGGCATTCGGGCCGGGGCTGGCCTTTGTCGGCGGGTGGGCGCTGCTTTTGGGCTACCTATGCATAATCGCCCTCAACGGCACTGCCATCGTGCTGTTGACGCGTTTTCTCATCCCCGGTGTTCTGGAACTGGGGTATATGTACAGCATTGCTGAATGGAAAATATATTTCGGTGAGCTATTATTTCTGGAAGCCGTGTTGGCGCTGTTCTGGTATCTCAATTACAGGGGCGCGGATGTCGTAAGTAAAGTGCAGGTTGTGCTTGCGGTGATACTGGCTATCGGCGTGCTTGCTCTTCTTGTGGGGGCTATCGTGTCGCCGACAAGCCAGTGGCAGAATATCGAGCCGTGGTTTGCGCAGGACAAGTCGGTCATTGCCTCCATAGCAGCGGTCACGGCTATTGCCCCCTGGCTTTTTGTGGGCTTTGACACTATCCCGCAGGCTGCGGAGGAATTTAATTTTTCCGCAAAAACGGGCGTGCGGCTCATGCTTTTGTCCATTGTCTGCGGTATCGTCACTTACAGCATCATCACCCTGGCCGTAGCCGCTGTTATTCCCTACCAGGAACTGCTGGCGCTCAATCCTGTCTGGCACACGGGGTATACCGTCAGTCTTTCACTGGGCAAGGTCGGCAGTATAGTGCTTGCGCTTGCAGTGCTTTCAGCCATTCTGACCGGTATTAACGGCTTTTTCATCGCCAGTTCAAGGCTTATGTTCAGCATGGGGCGCGCTCACATTTTGCCGGTGTGGTTCTCCTCGCTGCACAAAACGCACAAGACCCCGCACAACGCGCTCAACTTTACCCTTGTTGTCGTGGCGATTGCGCCCTTCTTCGGCCGTGAAGTTTTGTCCTGGGTTGTGGATATGTCTTCAATCGGCACTATCGTGGCCTACTTTTTTGCTTCGGCGTCCGCTTTTGTGATCATGCGCAAGCATGAAGATAATTGTAATATAAGCGGCATACTTGGCTGCATGGCTTCTTTGGTCTGCCTGGGGCTGCTGACGCTGCCCATGTCTCCTGCCTGCATCGGGCCGGAGTCGTGGCACGTGCTGGTTGCCTGGTTTATCCTGGGCGTTTTTTTCTACATCGTGCGGTACAAGGCTGTACACGCCATTTCTGAAGAAGAGCGTACGTATATGATCCTGGGCGAATCTGACCTGAAGGAGCATATAGCCCAGCGGGCAGCCTCAAAGCCTGATCAGCTTGCGGCGTAGTATGGAAAGAGTACTTTTCTGGCAGGAGATGCAATAGCTTTGCTTTGTTAGCCTTGCTGTCTACACGCCAATGTTTCCCATGACCATGCGCATGGGGAATCCCGCCAGCAAGTTTACATGTGCTTGCACAGCCCCGTAAGCTGATGGCGTATCTCCTCCAGCGGCCGGTTCCCCTTTTCACGCGAGGGGGCCGGCCAACTTTTTGTGCAGCGTAAGTTGTAATGGCAGCGGGGCGTGGCAGCGTTTGGATGGGATACTGGAGCATGCTGCTTTTAAGAATCTACAGGTCCAGTATTTTTTCGACGATCGTCCGGCGTGTTTCTGCGGCAGCCTTCTGTCCGGCTGGAACCATTGCTGGCGGGGCTGTGCTCTCAGGTAAGGTGGATGCGGTTCATAAGACATCGGTGATGCTGTGATCAGAATTTGCAGCGTCTAGAACAAGCTAGCTTTCAAACTGCTCTGGCGACTGCATGAGCAGGCAGTCGCTACGGAGGCGTAAGCGCAGTTTAGCTGCGCGGTTAAACGCCGAAGTAGGCGTGTCTTAAACTTTGAGAATGTACATTCTCAAAGGTGATCTGCTCTAAGGCCGCTGCCGCGTCACCTGCCTCACCTCTGCGCGTTTATGCATTCTCGATGGCAATGCGGGCTTGAAACAGGAGGGCCTGCGGCAGGTCATATGTTCTTTTCGGTAATTGTTTTAGCACGTTACTTATGTCTCAAGTGTGAAATATGCTCACGAAAAAAAGGCTTATGACGTGTAGTCATAAGCCTTTGATTTTCTTGGTGGGTCGTGCGGGGTTCGAACCTGCGACTCTCTGCTTAAAAGGCAGATGCACATTTATGTAATATGCCTATATATAACAACAAAATTAAATAATGATTTCCGAACGGTGCTCATAACTGCTTGAATTTGCTAATAGGGGATTAATAGGGAAAAGGACGTGTAGTCCCTTGTAGTCCCTAGAAGGGGTCAGGCTTTACGGCCAAAGCGCGACGAGTCTCACCAGGTAAGACGTGGTAGTACCATTTGTGTGTCGTCGAGACGGCGCTATGCCCCAAAAGTTTAGCAACGGCAGCATGATCCGCACCGCCATTAAGCATGGTGGTAGCAAATAAGTGGCGAATGTCATACATGCGGACGTGGTATCCAAGATTTGCACGTCTTTGCGCTCCTTCAAACGCTGTCTGTAACTTTTTTACCTGCCGCCCTTTGTAGTCAACAACAAACTCCCCCAGGGCTTGTTTCCGCTTTTCTTTAAGTGCAGCCTCGAAGTGTGGGAGCATGGGGACGGCACGAAAGGAACCGTCGGTTTTTGTCCCATATATTTTGATGATCCTAGATTCAAAGTCGATATGTCGCCATCGGAGGGCAAAGAGTTCTGAACGGCCTGGGCGAGTGCCGATGTGCCACTCTACTTTTATTGCCCACGCGAGGTGTGGTGCTGCGCAGTCATATAGCTTTAGGAGGTCAGGGACAGAAAAGTTGAATTCGAGACGTGGCTCTTTCTGCCGCTCCCACTTGTCGAGTGGATTAGTGGCGGTGAGTTCATGCTTGCGCCCAAAGTTGAAAGCCGCCTTGAGATAGCCAAGGTATCGCTGCCGAGTTGCCAGGGAGACTGTGGGCCAAGCTTCGGCGGCCATAGCAATAACGTCTGGGTATTTGAGATCATCAACAGGGCAAAAGCATAACCTCGGCAAGATTTTTTTGTTGAAAAGAGTTTCCATCTCTTCAAGCCATTGTGCTGATTTTCCGCTCAATTTCCTCTCAGTGAGATATGCTTGGGCCAACTGATCCAGGTGTATCCGGCCAGTCCGTTGTACCCGCTTAGTAACAGCCCCCTTTGCTTTCTGCTCTTTGACCTGCCTGTCTAGTTCACGGGCTGCGGTTTTGCCTTCCTCGCCAATTCCCGTGTATTCGCGGAGTGGGTATTTCTCCCCAGGGATGCGGTATTGTACGTACCATGTTCCGTTTTTTTTGCAGCCAATACTCATATGCTCACGGGAGTGAATGAAGATTTTTCCCGAATTTGAGATCGTCGGGCAGAGTGTAAAAAGTAATTGCAGTCAACCATAAAGGCATCCAGGTCTTCAGTGCGGAACCTGTCGCCTGCTGGGCCGTGCCGTGGGATTTTGTATCTCCTGACGTATCCCCGAAAAGTTGAAAGTCCTTTGCGGATATAGGCAGCGGCCTCTTCCGTAGTTTTGTACGGTGAGCTTGTGGCGTGTCTTATGTGCATAGGCACCTCCTAAAGGCACCCATGCTAGGTTTATTCCACCTAGTTTTCAAGGTATAAAAAGGTCAATTCATCCTATCTTTGATTTCCTGCATGACCTCCCACACCAATGTGGGAAATTCCACGTCCAACGCTTCGGCCATCATGTAAGCTTCGCCAATGCCTAAGCCTCGCTTGCGTTCCTTTTCTCGCGTCGCGCGCCATGCTCTTGCGCCTGAGTCTTCTCCAAAAACGCGCCTGCCAAACTCAGAGTGCGACATCCCCGCGGCTTCGACGCGTCTTGCCATTGCCTCTACAAACAGATTCTCAAGAAGTTCTGATTTTTTCATAAATCCACTATAGAGGGCAATACGCCCTATGCGAAGAGGCGAAATCTGTCTTGACACTATAGGTCAATACGGCCTATTTAAAAAACATGAAAACACAACTGCACACTCATATTGAACGGCTAAGGCATTTTCACGGCTCCTACTCGCAGGCGGCTCGGGCTATTGGTATGGACGTTCGCAGTTTTCGCCGCGGACGAAACATCTGCATGTCGCGAGCAGCCGGGCTTCATATCATTGCCGAGGGCAAGCTGCTTACCCTGCGCATGGTACTGCGCGCTTTGGTAGCTGAGGGCACAGTATCCCCCAAGGTTGTTCGGCAGGCCCTGCGCAAAGTACTGGCCTCAAGGTCACAGTAGCCTACGTGGCATCTCCCGCAATCAAACGGATAAATCCACAGGAGAGCTACTATGGAACATTTAGCGAGCCTTGCGCCAGAGGATGTTTTTCGGCTGGCCATCTCACGCAGCCGTCATGCTCCCTCAGTTCTTGCAAAACACCTAGGTGTGAGTGAATCCTTTTTACGGCGTGTGACCTCAGCGGAAAAATATTTTCCAAGTTACGAAGACATCCCGGCATTTTGCGATGCTGTGGGTAATACCTTGGTGATCGAGTGGCAATTTGCCCGCGTGGCATGCACCTCTCAGCCCCATTTACCCGTCACCCCCAGCTTTCTCCATACTCAGGTTCTAAGCTTGGCCAAGGAGCTTGGCCATGTATCTGAAAAAATAATAGCCGCCACGGCAGATAATCGCATCAGCAAGGCTGAAAACCGCACAATCCTGAAAGAAGTACTCGACCTGCTCGAAGCTGCAACAGGTCTGGCGGGGGCTTTACGTGCGCATGACAAAAAAGTGGTACGTCATGGCGCATGACATTCCTGCCTCAGAAATCGTCAACGCGCTGCTTGATTCCCGCCTCTATGAGCTGAAGCGATCAGGTAACTACCTGCGCGGGGTCTGCCCATCATGCGAGCAAAAAACTCTGTATATCGGCACTAGCCATCCGTATGTGCTGCGCTGCACCCGTCTGAACAAATGTGCCTTTGAACAGAACGTGCGCGAGGCCTTGCCTGATTTTTTTGGCAACTTTGCCAAGCGCTATCCGCCCACTGCAGAAAACCGCGACGCCACAGCCGATGCCTACCTTGCTCTGGATCGTGGCTTCGACCTGGGCAAGATCCGTGGCTGGTACGAGCAGGGCGCTTGCCCCGTACACGGCACAGACCAGTACATCCCCACCGTGCGCTTTTATCTTGATGCAGCGCGCACACGCTGGTGGGAGCGCCTGATCGGCCGCAAGGGCAACAACGGCAACAAGGCCAGCTTCGGCGGCAAACGTAAGGACGACGGCACCCTGTTTCGTGGTGACGCATGGATCCCGCCCGGCATGGCCATAGAAAAGCTTGACCGCGTTTTTCTGGTGGAAGGCATCTTTCACGCCATCGCGCTTTACCATGCCGGGTTTAAGGCCGTGGCCTGCTTTTCATGCAATACGTTCCCCGATGTCTTTATCAAGGAGCATGCAGCTAAAAGCGTTAAGTGGACGGTGGCTATGGATGCCGATGCCGCTGGCAGCCGTTGGGCCAAGCGGCACTACCAGCGCCTGAAGCAAATGGGCGAGCTGGCCAGCGTTTGTTTACCGCCTAAAGGGCAGGACTGGGACGACATGTGGCGGGCCGAGCACCTGACCCCAGTGCTCATTTCCAAGGGGCTCTACAATGGCCGTCTCATGGTCGCAGAGAGCGTGGAAGAAAAAGCCTTCCATTACTACGTGCGCAACAGGCGCGAGAATTTTTTGCTCGACTTCAATAATGCCCTTTACTGGATTGAGCTGCGGGCCGACTTCCGCACCGAAGTTTATAATGCTGTAAACGCCCAGGCTGAAAAAGACGCGGAGAACCGTGCGGCCGAGGCCAAGGCTCAAAGAGCCAAGCAAGCAGAGCAGGAAAAAGCAGCGGCGAAAACCACACCCACCAAAGCCTCCACCGAGGCGTCAACGTCCTCGGCAGAGATGCCAGAGCAGCCCCAGGTGAAAGACGATCCAGACGACCCGGAAGGGCAGATCCTTATGACGCCAGAGGGCCGCCAGATATTCAACCGCCACTGTGGTGTAGACCAGATCTCCAACGTGCTGCCGCGTTGCCTGTACATCACCAAAGATCCCATCATGGACGAGATCCGCTATCAGTTCCAGATTGCCTATGCCAACGGAACGCCGGACGAGATCATCCCTCTTGAAGGCTCGGCCATCACCTGCCCGGCAGAGTTCAACAAGGCTCTGCTTAACCGCAGCCTTGGCGGCACGTTCGACGGTGCTGCAAAGCAGTTTCGCATTCTGCGCGAGGGCTGGCTCAACCGCCGCCTTGTCACAGTTTCTGCCTTGCCATTCGTGGGCTACGACTCGGCTACCAAGGCCTACATTTTTAAAGACAACGCATGGCACTGCGGCCGCCGCATGGCTGCAAACGACCAGGGCTATTTCGAGATCAACCGCCAGGGCGTCAAAACTACCTTGGCCAGCGTTTCCATTACCACCGAGGGAGAATTCAAACCGGACTGGCTGCCCAACTTTGTTAAAGCCTTCCACTGGCAGGGGCTGGCCGTGCTGGCGTTTTTTGCCGCTTCGCTTTTTGTGCAGCAGATCCGCAGCCGGGATAAATCGTTCCCGCTGCTTGAATTCACTGGCGATCCCGGCGCGGGCAAATCCACCGTGCTTGAATTTTTATGGAAGCTGCTGGGCCGTGACGATTACGAAGGCTTTGACTTGCTCAAGTCTACGGCAGCAGGCCGCCGCCGTGCATTCAGCCAGGTCAGTAACCTGCCCGTTGTCATTATCGAATCTGACCGCGACGACGGTCAAAAAGACTCCCGCCAGAAGCAGTTCGGCTTTGACGAGGTAAAACCGTTCTTCAACGGACGCGGCACCGGCACCCTGGGCGTTTCGCGGCGCGGCAACGAGACGGACGAAAGCGTGTTTCAGGCCTCGCTGATCATTTCGCAAAATGCCGAAGTTGAAGGTTCGGAAGCCCTGCTGCAACGCATCGTGCATTGCCATGCGGATAAGAAGCACCACGGCCAGGGCACACGCGATCTTGCCCGCTGGTTTGAACGCCAGAGCGTGGGCACTGTGGGCGGCTTTCTCAACCGGGCGCTGACCCGTGAGCGCGACTTTCTTGAAACCTATGCCCAGGCATACACAAAATACGAAACGATGCTCTCTGGCGGCGAGCTGCACAACGAGCGCATTATCAAAAACCACGCCCAGGTTGCGGCCTGTGGTGATGCCCTGGGCGTGATCTTTGGCGACTTCATGACAGACGAACTGAAGAGCGGGCTTTTCAACTATCTGCTTGGCCGCGCCCTGGCGCGTGAAAAGCGCCTGGCCAATGACCACCCGCTGGTCGAGCAGTTTTGGGACATTTACGAATACATCACCATCAAGATCACGGCCAGCCTGCGCCTTGACAAGGCCGATCCCGAACCGCTCAACCATGCCCGCAACAACGATGGCCGCATCGCCATCAACCTCAATCAGCTTATGGAAGAATGCCGCACCTGGGGGCAGCCAGTACCAGACGTGGGCCAGCTTAAAAAGCTGCTGCCCCTGTGCCGTCGCCACAAGTACATGGGCAACATGCCCATCAATAGCCGCATCACGGGCAAGACCATGCGTTGCTGGGTTTTCAGCCGTGCTGGCGGATACGCCACAACTACCGACGATTTTTAGGGGGAGGAATCATGCTCATGTTCGCAGGCTCACACACCCGAAAACTCTACATCTGCACGTCCACGCGCAATCTTGCGGCCTATCGCCAGATTCAGGAGGCACTCGTGCTTTCACGCTTTGAGCTGCAAGACTGGACGCGCTTTTTGCCCAAGCCCGGGCCGGACTTCGACACCCGCAAAAATGAAGATCCTCACGGTGCGGCCTTTGCTTATTGCAGCCGTGCCCTGGGCAGCGCCGATATGGTGGTCTACATCGGCCCCTCTGGCTGCGATGCCTCGGCAGAACTGGGTATAGCCTGGGCCGCAGGGGTGCCCGTGTGGGGAGTGGCCGGGCCGGATCAGCGCCCCGGCGTCATGATCAAGGGCTGTGTGACCAGATGGTTCCCAACTGTGGAAGCCCTGGTGGATCAGCTCACGCGTTGGCGGGGGTGGTGAACAAAAGAAGAGCAGCCCCGTTGGGCGAGGCTGCTCAAATAACCATTTAACCTTATGAAGGGAAATGACTTATGGAAACTGTACGCAATTCTTTTGTATTCGGCAATTCTGATGTGCGCGTAGCGCAGGACGAAACTGGCGTCCTTTGGTTTGTTGCCAAAGATGTGGCCGAGGCTCTGGAGTATCAAGAGTCGTCCATAACGCAGATCATAAATTTGGTGCAATCCATTCCAGAAGAGTGGAAGGGTCTTAAACCGATTAAGACCCTTGGAGGACGGCAGGAGGTGCATTGCTTGGCTGAGCCTGGCCTCTACTGGTTTCTCGGCAGAAGTGACAAACCCAAAGCGTTGCCATTTCAAAAATGGATCTATGGAGAAGTACTGCCATCCATACGCAAAACTGGCGGCTACGATCTGCGGCTGAATATGGACGAGGTAAAGCAGATTGTGCGCTTGCCCGAACCGTATAAGCGCGATGCCTTCCGTCGCCTGCTGGCCCAGGCTGGAAAGCACAATGACAAAAGCGAAGGTACGCGCCTCATGCTGAATATATGCTGCATCTTTGCTGCTGCTGAAACTTGTTCTCCTCTGGATCAAGCCCGCCTGACAATCTAGCCTTTCCATAAAAGGGGCTGCCTCACACAGCCCTCTCACCGCCCCGTGCCGATTAACTCTCCGGCGCGGGGCTTTTTTATCCCCAGGCAGACATAACGCCAAAACAGGACAACATGCTGAAAAAATTATTTAATGACCATAAAAGCTGTCTCTTGAAAAAATCGTACTCATATTTTCCTTGGGGGCATCGGAAAGGCGTAACATATGTAATATTACATTATTTCATATAGTTATATAGTAATATTAATGCAACATGGTTACGGTTTCTCACCATAATAATGTTATCTTTTCCGGTAACATTTTATGTTTTATAACATACTGTTTTTATTTATTATATTACAATATGTCTCAGGTGATGTTACGGTGTATTATACTGAAATTACAACACATAACAGATATTACGCTGTTGCGAACCCCTGGCCTGCTTTACATCTGACCCCCTGCCTATTGCTACCTCTGCCGCCATTGACAAAGAGTATATTTTTTATACCATATCAGCATGAAGTTTGAATACGATCCGGCCAAGAGCGCGGCCAACAAGATCAAACACGGCCTCACCTTTGAAGAGGCCCAGGCCCTGTGGGAAGACGAAAACCTTCTTGAGGTGCCAGTGCTGCGCACAGGTGAAGAGCGCTACCTTGTTATCGGCGCTATCAGCGGCAAAATGTGGACCGGGGTTATCACATACAGGGGCGGGGCCGTGCGCATTATCTCAGTACGGCGCTCCCGCAAGGAAGAGGTGGAATACTATGAGTCATGAAAAGAAGATTTCAGCCGAGGAATTTGACCGCCGCTTTGACGCTGGCGAAGACATTTCCGGCCATGTGGACTGGGCAGCGGCCCGCAGGCCCAACAAGCAGACGCAGCGGGTTAACGTGGATTTTCCCGTCTGGATGGTAGACGCCCTTGATACCGAGGCCCGCCACCTGGGCGTGAGCCGTCAGGCGCTGGTCAAGGTGTGGATAGCCAACTGTCTTGCACGCGATTCGCACAGCGCGCGTTAACATACTCACTAGATAACATAAGAAAAGCCGGATTATCTGGCTTTTTTTATTGAAGCCAACTAACGCCAGCGCATTATCGTTGCCACTCCTTTCCTACCTCGTTTCTGGCTTGTAATAGCTTTCGGCATGGGGCAGACTACCCTATACTTATAATAGCATTGGGGGGCTGCATGCGTTTTCTGAAAATTATGGGTTTCTGGTGGCTGGCCGGTACGGCCCTGATCCTGAGCGTTATGCTTCTGCTTGAAACTACAGGGCAGCTTGTACCCAAAGAGCCTACGCCCAAAGGCGTTTATGCTACGCTGTTCACTATTGATCTTATTCTTATTTGGGGCAGCGTCCGTCTTTTTAAAAAGCTCTGGCCCCGTCGCGGCTCTGCCGCGCCCATCAGTGTCGCCGTGCTGCGTACGCCCACCGTTACAGCCACGGGTGAGAAAAAAGGCTTCTTCCAGCGTATGCGCGATGACCGCGCCCGCAAGGCCGAGGTCAATCAGGCCACCAGAGACATAAGCCGCGCCGTGGTTTCAGGCGTGCTGCTGGACGATCTCTTTACCGTGGCCGGGGCAGTATCCAAAGTGGCCATGCCCGCAAGGCTCGACGTGCCCACCGTGCGCGCCGCCGTCATGTCTTCACTGGATGGCGTGGTGGATCAGGCCCTGCAAGACGGTATTTTGAGCGAAGATGAAGAAAGCCGCATTGCCGACCTCATGAGCCACTACCAGATCACCGTCAACGACCTACCCCTCGCCCTGGGCGAAAGGCTCACTCAGGCGGCTGTTATCCGCGACCTCATGGAGGGCAAGGTCAATCCCCGCCTGGAAGTGACGGACATGCCCTTCAACATCGGCAAAAAAGAGGTGGTCATTTGGGTGTTCCGCAATGTGCATGCCTATGAACACAAAACCGGGTACCGCTACGAGGGCGGTTCACGCGGCACGTCCATACGCATAGCCAAGGGCGTTTACTGGCGCGTGGGCAACTACAAGGGCCACAAGGTTCCTGTTGAACAGCGCATCAGTATCGGTTCCGGCCCCCTGGCCATTACCAACAAGTACCTTTACTTCATGGGCGAAAAAAGCCTGCGCGTGGCCCACAACAAGATCATCAGCATTGTTCCCACTGGCGGCTCCGTTCTTGTGGGCCGCGACCTCGTGCGCTCACATACCCTGGAGCTGGACACGGGCGACGACTGGGCGCTGGCTAACATGCTGAGTAACGCACAAAACTGGGGATAGGCATGGACATCAATTGGACGAGCCTGCTCACGGGCATTGCTGGCGGTATTATTCCGGCTACTGTAGCGTATTATATGGGAATGAAGAATATCAATATTTCCCAAAAAATACATAAGGACAATCTTGAGGTTGAAAGAGAAAAAATATTTTCATCAGTAAAAAGCAAATCTGATGAGATTTATCAACTGCGAAAAATTGAACTTGAGAAGATAAATTTTAATGACAAGAAAAAAAATATTGTAGAATATTTGTCAATTTTACAGACAGATATGTTTTATGAAATAGAACTTGATTTTAAAAAATTATCACAACTTAGAATTCTATTGTATATGAGCTGCACTAGTGAATATTTTTCTTACCTCCATAGGTTGTATGAATACATATTGCAGCATCCTCAAATGCTAGATTTTAAAAAATTATGGAAAGAAACAGACGGTTCAAACGAATTGTGGGACACTATAATTGAATATGATAAAATATATGGGAAAACTATGAAAGCAACGCGAAAGCTTTTTCATGGAGAACCAATTGAACCTATAGTTATTCAGTCTTAATTTTATATCGTTAATCCAAGTTGTTTATAATTATTTTATATTCTTTTTCGTGTTGGATGGCCTTTCTCAACGATATATGAGCACATTTTTCATCACTTTTTATTTCTTTATATTTCTTATTTACTTCAGAGTCTGACATGGAAATTCCAAATGTGACGCTTTTTATAGCTCGCTGATCTATACTAACAACGCCAAAATTATTATTTTGGCGTTCGGTTTCATGAAATTTGATTACAGTTCTCCATTCTTTTTCATATTTCCACCTGTCACTTTTTGAATAAAAATATTTTAACGCTGTTACATACATGTCTGTGTCATTACCTCTGTTCCAAAGGTCATACATATCTATTTCTGGCCTATCTTGAACATACACTATTTTATTAAACATAAGAGACTGCTTTCCATGAATAACAGATGAGTGAATATGTTCTGCATCAAATTCAATAACAAACCCTTTATGCGAATCTGCATAATGAGACCACATCAACATATTGTCATCGGATTCAGTAAGACAAAATGCTCCACATAACATTGTAAAGTTTTTATGGAATTTCTCTCTATAGCTATCTTGATAGTATTTTTCTCTAATAATTCTGTCATTCATAAACGTGTAATATTCATCTAGAAAGCTGCTAAAATCTAAAGAATAAATTTGGGGCATAAACCTTCGTAGCAATAATTTTGTAACTATATCTAAATATATTTTATTGTGAGTTTCTTTAATACAAAAGTTTAATTTTGGCAGAGCCTCAAACGGATCATTAAATTCGTTCATCGGAGTGAATCGAATTGTCCATTGTTTAAAAATAAAATCCCAATTTTTTGGGGGATAGTATTTATATAGCGAAGGTGGAAATAGATTTAGTTCCATGTCTTCTCCCAGATGATCTCTTGACAGCCTAATTCCTTCCTGCCATTCTCTCAAGAGGTGCTTCAAAACACTCTGTTTCCTCGGCGGCTGGCCATTCCGTTATAAGTGGCTTTTTTTGCGCCCGTTGTGCGTCCCGCGCATGGCAAAGGGTTACCATCGGAGTTATCTCCGGGTGTGGGCTAATAGAATACGCGCAAGCGGAATACGCCCGCCGTTCCGAGGACGGTTTTGAGCACCCGGAGTTTTTGCGTCTTGTGAAAATTCCAATCAAAGAATCCCTCGGAGGCCTTATGTCCCAATCCCCACAGCAAGGGCTTATGCCCCTGGCTTTTGAAGAAAGCCTTGTTCGTGTAATCCCCGACCCGCACGGCGCCCCCCTTTTTGTGGCAAAAGATGTTGCCCTCGCCCTCGATTATGAGTGGAAGGGATCCTCTACCATTGGTCACGTTCCTGAAGAATGGAGGGGGGTCTATTCTGTTCAGACCCCCTCGGCGATCCAAGAAATGCTCACCCTCACAGAGCAGGGTTTGTATTTCTTTCTTGGCCGCAGCGACAAGCCCAAGGCCCTGCCTTTCCAAAAATGGCTTGCGGGCGAAGTGTTGCCCGCCTTACGCAAAACAGGTTCTTACGGGCAAGCCGCACAGCCGGTCATGACGCCCGGCAATGTTACCCTTGCCGAACTGCGCCGTCTTGTGGCCCTGTGGGCCATGCTGACCAACATGCCCTCGCAGTCCCTGTGCGATCAGCTTTTCACCATGTTTGGCCTGCAGGAAGAAAACAGTGACCAGCAGGCCATCAACGCCGCCGCCCTGCATGTGCTGCACCAGAACAACCAGCTTTTGGCCCAGGGCCGCAAGGTCAGCGAACAGGCCGTGGCGCGCTATCAGCGTGAAATACAGATAGTTACGGAGCCGCCCATGCTCAAACTGTTCTGGCAGCAGTTCCACACACTCAATGCGGACGGCAGGCTCAACCATTCCCGCAATCCTGATCTCATTGCCTTGCGGCTTACCGAGGTTGTGCAGGCAGCCAAAGCGCAAGATATTTGTCCCTTCACCGTGACCGAGCTACGGCGTTTGTTGCCCTTGGGCCATACCTATCGCCTCATGGCTGCCAGCAAGGTGGTCTACTCCGTCCTGTTAGGAAGAACAGTACGTTGCATGGTTTTCTTCCGCCCGCAGACGGAAGGGGAGGTCGGTCATGAATAAGTCCTTTCTTTCCCATCGTCTTTCCCTTGTTCAGGAACAGCAGCTTGAGCTGGCCGTGCTTGCAGAACATGTTAAGCGCGGCTCTGGTCATATGCGCCGCCTTGCCCTTGAGTGCCTTGCCCAGCGGCAGGCAGAGCTTGCGGCCGATCTGGCCCAGGTGGCACAGTTGGCGGCCCCGCGCGCGGCCTTGCGCAAGGAGGTGGCGGCATGAACTGCGCACACATCCAGACCATACACTTTGACACTCCCACAGAAGTACTGGCAGCCCTTGAGCGCCAGCGCGGCGATTTTGCCGACCTTGCTGATGAATTGGCCACGGTTATTCAGGCCGTTGGCAAAGCCATAACGCCGCCCCCACAAGCGCTGGAAGACAGGACAGGCGCGCGCCGGACGCTCGAAAACCAGCAGGCGCAGCTTGTCTGGCTGGCTGCGGAAACTGGCGCCATGCTCGCCGCCCTCGCCGATACAAGGGAGGATACAGTAGTGTTCGCACCACACCAGCAAGCTCGTGAAACCTCTACGGCTCTGCATCTCTACACCTTGGCGGCATCCCTTGACCATGTTTCGGAGACGTTACCAGAAGAGCAGGGTGGCCTGGCCCTGATCTTGCGCATGATCAGCGCTGAAGTGTTCCGTTGCGGTGAAGAGGTGGACGAAGCCAACAGCTAAAAGCTGCCAGTAAAACAGAAAAAGCCCCGGAAAACCGGGGCTTTTTCAGGCTAATTGCGCGAACAACTGCACTTGCTCCATGGCACTTTTTTTTCGGATATCTCGCCGGATATGTTCGGGCAAATCACGAGCTGACGGGGAAAGGGTGTGTGAAAATGTCAGATCCATAACGAACGTGTGTCCACATTCTGGATCATTGCAGGTGCAATAAAGTTGGCGCATGGTGGCGCTGAGTTCTTTACTTGTGCGTATGGTGGCCTTGGCCTCGCACCGCGGGCAATAGATTCGCATAACTGACCTCTGCTCGCAAAGTTTTGCCCTTTAATGCCGCCTCGTCAAGGCATATGGGCATCTATGTCTGCTATGTACCCGTATCCGCCGAATCGTACTCGCAGGTGTTCCGGCAAATCGTCGTTCACCACGCCCAGGTCTTCCCGCAACGGTTCAATTTCGTTCTGCACATACACGGCATCGGCTTTTTCAATGTCGCCCAGGCCTCCGGCTACCGAGGGTATGATGTTGGCCAGGGCGGGCGGTATGCGGTGGGCCGCGATAATGTCGTCGCGTGATATGTTCTTGATTTTCTCCAACTCGTCCTTGGTAGAAAAATCGCCCACAGGCAGTATCTGAATGTCTTTTTCCTTGCCGTTGGGTATGTGCAAGAACAGGTTGCGAAAGTTCCCCACGCCCTTGCTTTCCTTCATGGCCATGCGCAAGGCGCTTTCGTCGTCAAGGTCCAGATAGGCCGAGCTGCTATAGAACACATAGCCCATATGCGCGCCGTTGCGGTAATAACGGCGGCGAAACAGTGTGGCGTCCTCCTGCAGCAGCATACTCTGTATGGCCCCCAGGTACGAGGGCAGGCCGTAAATTTCTTGCGACACGTCATAGTTCTTAACGTGCAGCACTTCGCCCGGTTCAAAGGTGGTCATGCTGCCGTCCACGCCAAGCATTATGTACTGGTCGTCAGCCTTGGCACGGCGCATGTTTATGGCCGCCAGGTGGGCATAGCCCACCACCTGCCCAAACATGTTGTACAGCCGCTGCAAATAGGCGTTGGCAAACACCATATAGTCTGTGGCTGCCTTGCGCATGGTTATGCGGTCAAGCGCTGCGCTGCCCATAAAGCCCCGCAACAGCTTGTTTACCTTGAATTCCAGCATGGGCCAGTGGTAGGCGTTGGCCCGCAGCAGCCGGGCAAGGCCGGTCAGGGGCACGGGTGTTTGATAATACTGCCCGTTGTCCTGCAAATATACGCCAAGATACTGCGAAAGCTCGCCCGTCATCACGCTTTCCGGCTCGCCAAAGCTGAAGGCTATGGCCCGGCTTTGGTCGCCCTTGGTAGCTGCCGCATGCTGCCCGCCGGGCCGCTTTTTGTGTTTTTTCATGTAGCTTCCTTTATGAGCTGAATGCCAGCGAGCTTGTCTTGCCCCCAACCCGTGACTGCCGCGCCAACGGCTCGGCGGCCAGAGCGTGCATGATGGCCCAGGCCACGTCAGCATGGCCTGTGGTGTCTGTTCTGTGGGCGGCATAGGTTACTTGCCCACTGGGCGTGGCCACTTGCCGAATGGTCATGAAGGCGTGGGCAATATCCGTTTCAGCGGCGTCCCAGGCGAGGCGTTTTTGTTCCATCACTTCAAGCGCCTTCAGCACCAGGGCGGCCTTGGTTGCAAGGCTGTAAGTTATGGGCATGGCCACGGGGCAGAACAGGCGCACATTTTCAAGCACGGCCTGCCCCGGGCCGGTTACGTCAATGCCCATGTGCTGAAAGCGGTATTTATCGTGCAGCTCGCGTATGCGGCCCACCTGCCACAAATAGCTTTTGCCCTTCCAGGTGTGGCGCTCCAGCGTGCGTATCTTGTCGCCTGCCTTTTGCGGCGGCAGCAGCACAACAAAGCTGGCGTCATCTCGCGTGCGCGAGGGGTCGTACCCTCCCCATACCCCGGCATTGTCCACCGGACGGGCCTGGCGCAAATCAATGCCCCATCCGTCCGGGTCTTCCATGCAGCCTTCAAGCAGGCCCAACAAAAAGACGGCCAAGGTGTCGTCAATAAATTCGCAGCCGAAAAGCTGGCGCATATCCTCGGGGCTGTATTCCTGCTCCAGATCGGCCCGGTTGAATAGGTTACAGCCACCGGCCTCGGCATCGTCAAGGGTGACAATGCGGCGGTAGGTATTGTCCGGGCATATCAGCCCCTGGCGCAGTGCTGCTTTGTCCGGCCAAGGTGCGGGATTTTTGAAGCGCGAAAGGTATTCCTTGCCGCTCCAGCGCGGATAGGCCTCATGCGTGATGATTGACGGCGTTGAAAACATGGTGCGCCGCCATTTGGCATGCGCGGCCATGCCGCTGGCCACTTTCCAGAATTCCTTGAACTTGGGCATCCAGAAGAATTCGTCGCCATACACATGCCCGTGATAGCCTTGGGCCGATCTGGAAGATGTTGCCAGAAAATACAGGGTGGCCGGCCCTTTTGCAGTATGCAGCACCAGCGGGTTGCCCTTGAGCTCAATGTCAAAGGCTTCGCCGCAAATGTCGCGTATGTAGTGCAAAAATATTTCGCTCTGCGCCCTGGTTGCTGAAAGAAATATCTGGTTATCCCCGTTCAGCACCGCGTCTTCAAAGGCCTCCTGCGCGAAAAACCATGTAAAACCCAACTGGCGGGCCTTCAAAAACATGCGGTTCCGGTGCTCTTTTGTGGCGCTAATTTCCCGCTGGTAGGCAAAAAAGCGTTTGTGCAGCCGTTCCTTAAAATCCTCGGCGGTCAGGTGCGAAACATCGTTCTTTTTCCGGCTTTTTTTTCCGCTCTTTTTGGCGGTTGTGCCGCCGTGAAAGGGGTTCTCCCGTTCCCGGCCTTCTGCTGCTTCTCCGCTTTGCCCAACTGTGGCCGCCTGGGCCTGTTCACGCTCACGCATGCGCAGGCGGCGCTCCTGACTTGATATGAGCAGGTCAATCTCGCGCAGCTCGGCCTGCGTTTTGTTGTCACGCCCCACCAGCACTTCAAGGCGGCGGTTTATGGCCTCGTCTGGTCCCTCATGGCTCAAAAGATCAAGCCATGCCCCTTTTACCGACCAATCATAAATGGTGCGCTCAGGCACGCCCAGGGTTTCCGCTACTTCTGCCACCTTCCAGTGGCGCAAAAAAAGGCTCCGGGCGGCATTCTTCACTTCCTCGGGGTAACGGCGGCGGGGCGGCTGTGATTTTGGGTCATTTTGACCTCGTTTTCTGTCCGTATCAGGTTCAGGCATAAAACCTGATTATCATTATAAACAGTCATATTCTCCATATTTTAATTGTAGATTGCCTTTTTACAACCAAGATGTTTTGACCTATCCACCTGCTTTGTGTCTATCTGTCTTCATGGCAAAGCTCACAACTGACTTCATCAAAGTGGCCCAGGTCGGTCCCGCTGCTGACGGCAGAACCATTCATGAAGAATGGCTGCGCGAAATGGCAGAATCTTACAATCCTGCCACCTACACAGCCATGCTCTGGCCAGAACACTGCCGCTGGTTCGGCAACCTTGGCGAAGTGCTGGAACTGCGCGCCGGGCCGGATGAGGCGGGCGTGTTTTCGCTGTTTGCCCGTTTTGCTCCCAATGCCGCCATGCTTGACTACAACGCCGCCGGGCAAGGTCTGTTCTATTCCATTGAAGTGAGCGAAAACTTTGCCGACTCCGGCAAGACCTACCTGTCCGGCCTGGGCGTGACTGACAGCCCGGCCTCTCTTGGCATGCCAAGCACTCGCTTTACCGCGCAAAAGGACACCAATTGTTTCAGTAACGTGCCCTACGCCCCAATGAAGCCCGAAGACAAAGACGATGCCCCGGGCTGGTTCAAGCGATTTTTTCCTCAATTTTTCAACAAAACCGAAGGGGCCGCGCCGGAAGCTGCGCCAAACCCCGAAAAGGAATCAAACATGGAAGAACTGGAAGCCCGCGTTACCGCCGTTGAAGAAACTGTTGCCGCCCTGGCTGAACAGGTCGGCGGATTTGAAGGCCGTCTGGCCGCGCTTGAAGTTGACGTTGCAGCCGGTGGCTCTGGCGATGCTTCTGGCGGCGATTTTGCCGTCAAGGCTCTTGCCCGCCAGATCGGCGCTCTGCGCAATGAATTCCGTCAGGCTGCGGCCGCTGCCCGCCCGGGCACCACGGCTCCCAAAACCCTTGGCGCAGCGCGTAAACCCCTTCTGTAGCGCCAGTCAGCGCCACACCGCTTAAGGAACATCATGAGAAAGAATACTTCCGAACGCTTCGCCCGTGAGGTGCTGTCGGCGCTGGCTCAGGGCTACAGCGTGCCCAGTGTGGGCGAGCATTTCGCCATTGAGCCCAGTGTGGCGCAGCGTCTTAACGACAAGATTGTGGAGCAGTCCACATTTTTGCCCCGCATCAACATTGTGCCTGTGGACGAGCTGGTGGGCGAAAATCTGCTCGGTTACGCCAAGGAGCCCGTCACCAGCCGTACCGACACCAGCGGCAATGGCGAACGCAAACCCAAGGACGTGCTGGGCCTCGGCAAATATGACTATCAGCTCCACAAAACGGATTCTGACGTTGCCATCCGCTATAACACCATCGACGTTTGGGCCAAGTTTCCCGATTTGGCCGACCGTTACGCCCGCTATGTGCAGGAACGCATCGCCGCCGACCGTGAACTTATCGGCTGGTATGGCGAACGTGCCGTGGCCACAACCGACCTTGTGGCCAACCCTCTCATGCAGGATGTGAACAAGGGCTGGCTGCAATACATGCGCGACAATCTGCCCGCCAATATCCTCACTGAGGGCGAGCACGCGGGCGAAATTCGCATCGGTAAAGGCGGTGACTACTCCTGCCTTGATGTGGCCATCAACGACATGGTCGAGGGCATCCCGTATTACCTGCAGAAGGATCTCGTGGCCCTCATCGGGCGCGACCTCATTGTGCGCGAGCGCGCCATGCTTTTTGAAGCAGTGCAGGGCACGCCTACCGAAAAAGCGGCTATGGATTCCTTTTCGCAAAAGTACGGCGGCCTGCCCTGGGAAACGCCGTCTTTCTTCCCCGCGCGCGGCCTCGTCATTACGCCTCTGGCCAACCTCTCCCTGTACCATCAGGACACCTCCTGGCGGCGCAAAATTGAAGACAACGCCAAGAAGGACCAGTACGAAGACTACCTTTCCCGCAACGAGGGCTATGTGGTTGAAACGCCCGAGCAGCTCGTGGCCTGGGAATTCGCCAACGTCAAACTGCCCTTTGAAGAGGGCGGCCAAACGGTGTGGAAATAATGAAATTCGGCATCATGCGGGCGCATCAGGATCGTGTTGGCAATGAGGGGCGCGTTATTGCCCAGTTGCCCAAGGGCAAGGCCCCGGCATCTCCCCAGGGCAAGGGCCTTCTGGCTGGCCGCCAGCTTGAGGAGTTCCTTACGGCCTCCCTGGCTGAAGATCTTGCCGTGCTCAGGGGTATGGCCGCAACCGAGCGCAAGGCCGCGCACAAGCGTGATGTGCTGTTGCCCAAGTATGCCGCCTATGTGGATCGGCTGCGTCAGCAAGGGCAGAAGCATGAACTCCTGGGCTACTGGCTGGTGTGGTTGTTCGACGCGGGCAAAATGGATGAAGCGATGGCGTTTGCCGAGTGGGCCATGCAGTGCGGCCTCAAGCTGCCCGAGCGCTTTCAGTCTGCTGTGCCTTATTTCGTGGCCTCGCAGGTTGCGGCTTGGGCCGAGGGAGAATTTAACGGCAACCGTTCTGTGGAGCCGTACTTTACCAACTGCGCTCTTGGCATTGCAGAAGATCCGGACTGCTGGAACCTGCCCGATGATTTAACTGCCCGTTATTGCCGTCTGCAGGGGCTGGTAGCCGAGCGCGGGGGCAGGCTTGAAGAAGCCGAAGCCCATTTGCAACGGGCGCTGGATCTCGGTGCCAAGGTCAAAACCGCTCTGGACAGGATCCGCAAGAGAATTGAACGCGGGGATACATCCCCCGAGGACGGTGCCACCGGAGATGACAGCCCGGCGGCGCCCTCTGAAGATTAACACATACTCATCCCCCAACCGGAAGGCGCGGGCGGCGTTTCTCTAGCGGGTCGGCCGCTGCCGTAGAGGCGCAAGCCTCGCGCCTTCCTACTTTTGAGGTTTTCATGAGCTCCCTAAAGGGTTTTGGCATTACAACCGGCAAAACTGCCACCACAGTGCTTGATGGGGATGGTTTTTATCCTGATCTGGGTGTTGCCGAGTTTATGGAGCTTTACCGTTTGCCCGCCGAATACGCCGAAGCGCTCATTGCAGACCATCTTGACCTTGCCCGGCTTTGGGCCGCTGGCGAACTGGCCGCGTGGCGTGAAAAACAGCAGGCATCTGGCCACACTGCCCTTGATCAAATTTCTGTTCACGGCATTTCTGGCGGTGCGCTGCGACTCTACAAGCGGGCAGTATTTTGCCGGGCCAAGGCCCTGCTGTTGCCGCAGTTCGCCACCATTGAACGCCGCGAACCCGCCCGCAACGATGCAAAGGAAGCGCCGGAAAGCGCTCAGGCCTTCTTTGCCCAGGCGGAAAACGCTCTGGCCGCGATCACGGGCCGTACCTTCATCACGGTGGAGGCCATCTGATGCGCAAACTGGCCGCCCTTGTCGGGCATATCCTTGAGGCTACGGGGCTGCCGCCGGAACAGGTGTTTGCCTATGCCGACCAGGGCGATCTGTATCCCCTGGGCCGTGACCGCGGCCCTCTGCGTCCGGAGCCGGGGGAAGATGCCCCCGTGCTGCGGCAGGTTGAGCTTGGCACATTCCGCTACGACGGCGTGATCCAGATTGAGCGCTACCCGGGGGCCGGGCACGATTTTGCCGCCCTTATCACCACATGGCTTATTGAATGCGATCCGGCCCGTGACGGCCTTGCTGATCCGGCTCTTGATATCGAACTCAATATCCGTGGTGGGGACTGCGATGTGCAGGTGGCCATAGAGTTTGAAGAAAGGCTGGAAGCCGTGGAGGATCCGGCGGGCAACATACCCTTTGACGGTACGCGCTGGTCCCTGGCTTCCGTGACCATCACGCCTGCAACCACGCTTACGGCGCTTGCCGCCGTTAATACCGGGGCGGGCCATATACCGGGCAAGGGTGATGGCAGATGAGTGATTTTCGCCTGACCATAAAATCAGATGCCCGTAACAGTCTGCTCGACCGCCAGCTCAACGCCTTCAAACACGATGTGCGGGCACGGCAGAAGCACGCACACGCCCTGGGCGGCATGGTTCGTTCTGCCGCAAAACAGAATATCCGTGGCCAAAAAACTTTTGAAGGTCAGCCCTTTACCCCTCGTCAGGCCAGCCGGAAAAAAGCGGCAATGCTTCGCGGGCTGGCAAAAAAACTCGCAGTCATCAGCAAGGCGTCTGAAGGCGGGGGCGTCATTGTGGGCTGGCGCAACAATTTTGAAGCAGGCATTGCCGGCCGCCACCAATGGGGCCAGGGCGAAGACTGGACGCCGCAGCGGGCCAGGGCAGAGCGGGGTATCCCCAATTACAAGGCTCCTTGTACCCGCGCACAGGCTAAAGCTCTGAATCAGGCTGGCTACAGGCGCGCGCGCAAGGGCAAGCCTGCCAAAAAAATGAGCGCCAAGGCTCTGCAGCAAACTCTCACTCTGGGGCAGGCGGCGCTTATTTTGCGCCTTATGCGTACTGGTCAGGCCAAGGGCAAGCAGCATTGGCGTGATACTGTTCCTGCCCGTCCCTTTTTGGGCGTTACTTCGGCCAAGGCCAAAGAATATAGCGAACAGCTTGCCGCCAAAATCATGCAGACCACCCGCAAGGGATAGAGAGGATACCCATGCTCGGAACCGTACAAGTCAACAATCTGAATTTGATTCAAGGCCCGCTGACCGCCGTTGAAAACTTTTTGCTGTTCACTGGCCAGGGCGCGGGCACCAATGAAGGCAAGCTCATTTCCGTCAACGCGCAAAGCGACCTTGACGCTGTGCTTGGGCTTGAATCGTCAAATCTGAAAAAGCAGGTTGCCGCCGCCCAGCTCAACGCCGGGCAAAACTGGAATGCCGCCGTGCTTCCCCTGCGTGATGGCGACACCTGGCAGGATGCCGTGGATCTGGCCGTGGAAGAAATGCAGGTCGAGGGCATCTGCCTTACGGATCCTGTTTCCCAGGCTGTAGAAGTGGAGCGCATGCAGGCCAAGGCTGAAACCATCATGGCCAAGTATATGGCGCCTGTGTTCATGGCAGCCTCCGCCCGCGCCCCGCTTGAAACTGAAACGTGGGAAGACTACCGCTCGGCCATATCACCCATCACCAGCGGCCTTGTGGCCGATCAGGTCACGCTTACTGCCTCCATGTACGGGCATGAGCTCGGAACCTACATGGGGCGGTTGTGCAACAAGTCCGTCACGGTGGCAGATTCTCCCATTCGCGTGAAAACGGGCTCTTTGCTTGGTGAATGGAGCGTAAAGCCTACGGACAAGGATGGCCGCAATCTCGACATGGCCACGCTGTATGCTCTGGATAAGGCCCGTTTTTCCGTACCGCAATGGCATCCCGGCTATGACGGTATCTACTGGGGCGATGGCAATGTGCTGGACGTGAACGGCGGCGACTATCAGGTCATTGAAAATCTGCGCGTCGTGCAGAAGTGCATGCGCCGGGTGTATCCTCTGGCGGTGGCCCGCATAGGCGACCGCACCCTCAATGAAACCCCGGAAAGCATCGCCGCCGCTCAAACCTATTTTGCCCGGCCCCTGCGCGAAATGGCCAAAAAACGCAAGATCCTCGGTGTTCCCTTTCCCGGTGAAATTCACCCTCCCGCCAAAGACGCCATCACCCTTGTGTGGCTCTCCAAATATGAGTTGGAGGTCTGGATCACGGCCCGCCCCTACAACTGCCCCAAGGCCATCACCTGCAACCTTTTGTTGGATCTGACCAACTACGCTTAGGAGCGCCATATGTCGCGTCAAAGAATCGGAGCCAAGGATTTTGACATCACCATCGGGGATCTCTCGCTCAGCGTGAGCCAAGCTACCCTGGGCATTACAGACAATATTGAGGTCGCCAAGGACAAGGGCGTGCCCAACGGCTGGGTTGCCGGTGACGTTGGGGCCGAAGGCGACATGGATCTGGACGCCCTGGGCGTATCCATTCTTTCTGAAGCGGCAGCCTCGGCAGGTTCGTGGCGCGAGCTGCCCGAGTTCGACATGCTGTTTTTCGCCAAGGCCGCCAGCGGTGAGGAAATGAAGGTCGAGGCCTTCGGCTGCAAGCTCAAGGTCGAAAGCCTGCTCTCCATCAACGCCAATGAAGGGGCTTCCAAGCATACCACCAAGGTGAAATTCCTCGTCACCAGCCCCGACTTTGTACACATCAATGGCGTGCCGTACCTGGGCACGTCGGAAACCGAGGGCATTGTTACCCCCAGTTAAGGATGCACGTTATGCCTAAGCTGTTCCGTCATTTCAACGAATATTCCGGGCCGTGGCCGTGGCCAAATTTCGCGCCGAAAGAAGTTTCCTGCTCCCATTGTGGCGAAATGTATTTGGACTCTGAAAGCATGGATGCCCTGCAGGAGTTGCGGGACTCCCTCGGGATCCCCATCGTTATCACCTCGGGGCATCGCTGCAGCGCGCATAACAAGGCCGTTGGCGGGGTGGAGAGCTCGCAGCATCTTAAAATAGCTTTTGATTGCGCCTGCCCCGCCAATGAGCAGGACTCGTTTGTAAAAAAAGCTGTGGAAGCTGGATTTCGCGGCATTGGCCGCTACCCCCGGCGCGGCTTTGTGCATCTTGATATGGGCCCGCGTCGCCAGTGGACAGGGTAACAGAATGAAAGGTGCTGCCATGAAATATCTTTGCGCCGCCTTGTGCGCCCTGTTTGTACTCGTCCTCGTGGCCCTTTATTTTCTCTGCGATGCCCTGACCGTTGCCAAACACGATCTTGCGGTGGCGCATGCTGTCAACGCCGAGAACGCCAAATCTGTTGAAGCCCTGACCCGCAGCGTATCCATTAGTGAACGCGCCATAACTGGATGGGACGAGGACCGGGTAACCATAGCGCAATTACGGGCCACAACACGCCAATCTATCAGGGAGGCCATGAAGGATGAGATATTCAAAATTTGGGCCACTGGTGTTGTGCCTGCTGATGGTTGGCGGATGCTCCACAAGTCCACTGGTAAAGACGGAAGTTATCCAAAGGATGCCCCCCGAAGTCCTGATGCAGGAGTGCCCGGAAACAGTAATTCCCCAAAGCGGCAATAACGGTGAACTCCTCGAAGTGACCGCGTCACTTCGTCAGGATTTGGAAGAGTGCAATAAGAAGCTGAAACGCCTGCGGGAATGGGCGCATGAACATCAAACGCCTGGGAGTAAGTGATGCAGGATCCCGTCGACCTGACCTATCTTGAGCGGATCCTGCAATTCACCCTGCTGCCCGCCAGTCTGTATGGCGCAAGCGGGGCGCTCATGCACTCGGCACGCAAAGGGCGCTCCATCGGGCAGACCTTCGTGGAAGTTGTGGGCGGCGTTGTCACCACAAACATGACATGCCCGCTCATTCAAGCCGAAATGCCCGAAAAATGGCACTACACCCTGTTTTTTCTGGTGGGGTGGGGCGGGCTGGAACTGGTGGGCAGAATTTATGAAGCCGCGGTGTGCGCTCTTGAGCGGTATATTCAACGCAAAGTCAACCCTGAAAATGGAGAAAAGGAATGAAAAAGACCATCACTCTGAACGTCAACGGCAAGCCCCTGCATTTCGACATGACGCCCGAGATCTACAACAAATACATCAATGAGCTTACGGCCAACAAAAAGGTCGCGCCTACGCAGAATATGCTTATGCGCGCCGTGCATGATGACGACAAGGAAGCACTTAAAGATTTTGTCGCCATGCCCGGCGTCATTTTCGACATTGCGTCCATGCTGGTGGAGGAATACGCGCCTGAAATTTCCGTTACTGTGGGGGAGTAGAGCGCCTTGCGGCGCAGTTGGAAACTCCTGGGCTGTCCCAGGTTTTTGTGCTCTGCCGCAAATGGTTTCCCGGGCGTGAGGTTGACGTGGACTGCATGGCCGAAGCCGTATTTCTAGAGCGTGATTACTGGGAAAAAATGAATATCGCCGTAGCCAATGGCATCTCTAAAGCCTTTAACCCCTGAAAATTATGGCCACAAAGCTGGAAAAACTCTTTTTCACCATCGGCGTGCAAGATGGCGCTTCAAGCAAGATAGCCAAGCTGCAGGCCAATATCTCAACACTGGCTGACAGGGCTAAAGGCGCATTCATTGGCATGGGGTCTGCCGCTATGGGCTTGGCGGGAACGGCGCTCTCAATCAAAGCCCTTGCCGGGCCAGCTATTGAACTCAATCACGCCCTGGGCGAAGTGGAAGCCCTGGGCGTTGATTCCAAAGGGCTCAAGATTCTGCAAACCGAGGCCGGGCGTTTTGCCATGCAGTATGGCAAGAGTGCTACGGAGGTCATCAAGTCCTCCACCGCCATTCAGGAGCAGGTCGACGGGCTTACCGCCAAGGAGCTCGCAACGTTTACCACCGCCAGCAATGTGCTTGCTATGGCCAGCCGTTCCAGCGTGGACAGTATGACAGGGTATGTATCCAAGATGCATGGTCTGTTCGAGACTCAGGCTGGCAATATGGGGCAGGCCCGCTGGGCTGAACAGATGGTCGGGCAAACCGCTTTCGTAACCAAAGCTTTCAAGGCCAAAGGGGAAGAGATTTCTGCGGGTTTTGACGCCCTGGGCAACAGGGCTGTTCGTGCTGGAATATCTGCTGGCGAACAAATGGCGGTCATAGCCGCTGCCCAGCGAGACATGGGCGGCACGGCAGCAGGGGAGCAGTACAAGCTGCTGGTCGACAAGGCACGCACGGCAGGGCGCGCCCTGGGCGTATCGTTTACCGACCAGCAGGGGCGCATGCTCTCCATGGTTGATATTCTTGAACGTGTGCGGGCCAAATATGGCGACACCCTCACCACTGCGCAACAGGCCAGCCTTGGCAAGGCTCTGGGCGATGAAAAGGCGGGGGCCTTCCTCAACACCCTGCTTTCCAAACAGGGCGAGCTCACCCGGGTTATCAAGGACGTTTCCACAGTCACAAACATGGACGGCGCCAGGGCATCGGCCCGGCAGACAACAGATGCATTCCAGCGTTTCGGCGCATCCTTGGACTATGTGAAGACTAACTTCATGCAAAAGCTGCTGCCCACCCTTGAGCGATGGACGCATAAAGCCAGTGACCACCTGGACACCATCAACAAGTGGATCACCAGGTATCCCAACGTGGCCCGCGTGATTGGCTATGTGGTGCTTGCCCTGCTGTCACTGGCTGCGGTTGTGGCTGTTGGCACTATGGCCTTCAATCTGTTCAAGCTCGCAAGTATGCCTGTTGTTGGGGCAATCAAGGGCATCACATCCGTATTCAAATTGCTGACGGTGGCCATACGGGCCAACCCCATCGGCTTCCTTATCTGGGCGCTGATTATGTGCGTGATGTATTGGGATGAAGTTTCGGCGAGTATTGGAAAAGTGTGGGGGCTGTTACGCGGTTTCTTTGAATCCCTGGGGCCCATCGGCGCACCCTTTGTTCTGCTAATGGATACGCTGGCCGAGCGGTGGCGGCTGTTTACCGACCTTTTTAAAGATTTTTCATGGACAAAGCTGTTGCGGTTCGCCCTTGCCTCAGTCCTCACGCCTCTTGAGTTCTTTATAAATGCTATCGGCAAGCTGCTCTCGCATGTGCCCGGCATGAGTGAGCAGGCTGAAAAGCTTATGAACTGGAAGGCTGCAAATCTTGTCGATATGCCGTCTACTCCCGAAGATCTGGAGGTCGAAAGCCTCAAGCAGTCCAAAACCCTGCAGGTGCAGCACGAGGGCGTCATGCCGTCTGGCGGCAGCTCGTCAACCATGAACAACAATGGCCGCAGTGTAACCATTGGCGAGCAGCACATACACGTCGAAAACGCCACCGATATGAATGATTTTTAGGCAATGGGGCTCGGGTAATGGCAAAATTCATGTACCGCGACCTGCTTATCGTTGACGACGACATATCCCTCGACGGCGGGGGCTACCCGGTCCTTGTCACAGATCGTCCCTGTATCGCCCAGGACATTTTGCACATGATCCGTGAGAGTGGCTTGCTTGTCGAGCTTGTAGGCGAGCGCGATGTGCGCAGGCGCAAGACGAACCTGGTCAAACTCACGCTGATGGTCGACCAGGACAGCCGTATCAAACCAGGCACAACTGCCATTGAAGAAGTGTGGATCAGCCGCGAGCGCGTGGAATTCTGGCTTACAGCCGAAACTCTGGCCTTTGGGCGCATATCATTTCTGGCCATTGCGGGTAACGCAACGGAGACGACATAATGGAAAGTTTCGCCAAAGAACTGTTCACGGGCATGGTACGCGATTCTGGCATGCCTGTGACCGAATCTGACATGCGGGCCGAGTGGGAAAAGCTTAATCAGGGCGAAGGATCGCTCATCCGTAACGATTCGTCTTTTTCTCCCTTCTGGCGTCTCATTACGTCCATTGTTACGCGCCCTGCACAGTGGCTTGTCAACCTGCTGGTCGAAGACGTGTTGCCCAATTCCTTCCTGCGCTTCGCTTCTGGCGTGTATCTGGACGTATACGCCTGGGGGCTCAATCTCGTCCGCAAAGGCTCGGCGCCCGCCCGGGGGCGCGTTGTATTCACCAGGGCCACGGCTACAGGTGAGCTGAACATCCCGGGCGGCGTATACATTGAAACGCCTCCCGTCAACGGCGTGGTTTACAGGGTAAAAACCCTCGCTCCGGCCGTTATACCCAACGGTGATATTGCTCTCGAAGTGCTTGTGGAAGCTGAAGAGCACGGCGAGGCATGGAACCTGGGCGCGGGCTATTACTCCATTCTTTCACAGCCAATTAACGGCATTGTGGATGTGACCAACCCCGCCGACTGGCTGGATACTCCGGGCGCGGATACGGAGAAAGACGATGCCCTGCGCCTGCGCTGCCGCAACCAGTTTGCAGCCGTTGGCCAGTTACATCATGACGCGGCCTACAAGGCTTTAATTGCGGCTTTTACAGGCGTGCGTATCGACTATTTGTACTTTGAAGCCCGTCAGGCCGTGCGCGGGCCTGGTACTGCCAACTGCTATGTCATGATCGAGAGTGGCCCTGCTCCGCAAACCCTGTGCGATGCCATTAATGGGTACATCATGGACGGGGGCAACCACGGGCATGGCGATGATCTGCTGTGTTTGCCCATACCTGAGCAGCCAGAAGCGCTTGTGGTCACTGTGCATGCCGTGGATGAGGCCGGGGCCGAACGGCGCGCGGTACTGCTTGAAGAGGTGGAAAATCGCATCCGTTGCGCCTTCCGCCAGAACACGGCTTACAATATGACAACGCCCCTGCCTCAGTCCCGGTTTTCATTTTCCCGCCTTGGCGACGAACTGCATGCGGCTCTGCCGGATCTGAAAAGTGTGGAATTTCACCGGGGCGAGGATATTGTATCGCTTTTGACCCTGCCAGTGCTTGAACGCCTCGACATTACAATGGGAGCTGCTGCATGAGCTCGCCGCTCTCGCCGTTTTCCTTGTCCTTCTGGATGGACGGAGCCGAGAATACCAAGCTCGGCAAGGCAGCCCATGCGTGGTTTTCCCTGCTTGGTAAAACCGCAGCCTGGAGTCTTGATAACCGCGACCCCATGACTTGCGACGAACGCACGCTGAATCTGCTTGCTTGGGAGCGCTGCGTGCGGCGTTATCCCGGGGAACCTGAACGCCTCTATCGCCTGCGCGTCAAATACGCCTATGCCAATGCCAAAGATTCCGGTCAGACGGCAGGTTGGGGGCGTATTTTTGAGCGCCTGGAGCTTGGCGGCCTGACCCTGGCCGAGCGCGTACCGGGGCAGGACTGGGATCGCGTGGGCATCATTGCCGATGATTCGCAGTTTCCCGACCAGCAGAACGTGCTGGAAATTATTATTGAAGACTACGGCCGCACCTGCCGCCGTTACTATTTCGACAGCCGCATTCCCATTCCGGCCCTGGCCCATGTGGGCCGCTTTTCCTGGCATCAGGAAACCGTAGAAGCCGCCATGAGCACCCGCACCATTGCCGATGCTGGCGCGCGCCTTTCTGTTTTTGACCACCATGCAGCTACCGTGGAGGCCCACGCATGAGCACAATATTGACCGCAGCGGGCGAAAGCCTCATTGCCCGGCTTCAGGCCGAAGGCAAGGCCCTTGTTATCGACACTATGATCCTGGCCAACGTGCCCGGGCAGGATCACACCCAGGCCATTGCGCCCGGCGTCACCGTGCCGGCAGAAGCACAAATTGCCCTGCGCTACGCTATACCGCCGCAGTACCGTGCCTACGTCAACCCCAACCAGGTTGTCTACAGCGCCATGCTTGGCAGCGATATGGGCGATTTTACATTCAACTGGCAGGGCTTGTGGTGCAGCGAGCACGAGACACTGGTGGCCGTGGCCACGTTCCCGCCACTGGAAAAACGCCGCTACGACGAGGCCAACGGCAAGACGGGCAACAACCTGACCCGCAACTTTCTGCTCACGTTCACCGGCGCGCGCGAGCTCACTGGCCTGACCATCAGCGCAGACGTGTGGCAGTTGGACTTTACCGTGCGCCTCAATGGCATGGACGAGCGTGAGCGCCTTTCCAACTTCGACATTTACGGCCATGCCTTTTTCGACGCGCAAGGCTGGCTGCTGCAAAAAACGTCAGAGGCCTACGCCTTTACCCCTGGCCTGGGCTATGTGGGCGGTATCCGCGCCGAGCTTGCGGAAGCTCTGCCCCTGGCCACGCCTGAAGCTGCAAACTTGCCGCAGAATGTCTGGCTTGACGTGTGCCTGCGCCATACCGGCAGCGACCGTATTGCCGAGGCCGCGCCCATGCTTACGCCGCCCACAGCCCCCCTGGCTGACAGCGTAGCGGACGAAACATGCCTCAAGCACTACCGCGCCCTGGTTGCCCGCATAGAGGATGACGGCACAGTTACGGATCTGCGACCGCGCAAAACCTCTGGCGCTCTGCCCATACCGGACGTGGCCACGCCCGAAGTGGCGGGCACTATGCGTCCTGATGATGTGACCTGCCATATGGATGAGGATCTGCTCAAGGTCAGCGGGCGGTACACCATATGCGCCACAGCAGCGGGTACAGCGGCCAAAACCGCAAGCCTTGACCACTTCGCGCTTGTTCCTGGCGAGATTGTTCAGGTGGTGTTTGCCAACGTGAACACCGCTGCCAACCCCACCTTGAACATCAATGACAGTGGGGCCAAACCGCTCACGTACTGCGGGGTACCTGTTGAGGTCGGCGCGCTTGCCCAGGGGCAGGTCTACACCCTGATCTATTCCAGCAGTAGCTGGCAGATATTGGGTGGTATGGCTCCGTACCCCATCGGCCAGTATGTCTGGTGGGAGGACACGCTTGTGCGTCCCGGCTTCAAGCCTGCCAACGCCAATATCATTTCCGATTTTGCGGCCACATACCCGCAGATGGCGGCCTACCTCTCCACGCCCCACGGGGCAGCACGGCTGTTTGCCTCGCTTGCGGAGTATGAGGTGGCCCACAATGCGGCGTGGGCTACACTCGCGGACGGCTCCAAAGTCTCCTGGTCGAACATCGGCGGCGTGGCAAAATTTTTCTGGAACAAAGCGGCCGACACTCTTCTGATGCCGGATTTGACGGAGATGACCAGATTTATGGCAGGTGCGTCTCTCGGCGTGGGAGGCGTTGATGGCGACCGGGGGCGCAACGCAGCAGGCGCTGTCGGTGCTATTGATATGTCAACTGCTGGCACGGGCTACGCCCCGACAGGGCCGTTTTACGGCAGTAAACAGCGAACGGGCTGGCAGGGTGGGTCATACGTTTTCCGGGAAACTGATTTTTCACTCGCGCGCGTCCAGCCCACAGGCCCCGCGTTTGCTCCCAGGCGTTGGGGTGCTCTCGCGTGCTGCTGGCTCGGTATTCCGGCGTCATGAGGCAGGCTGGCCCAGGTATGCGCAGGCCAACGCGCCCCAACGCCGAGGGGCGTTGGTGGGGCCGATGGGTTGGACGCGGGAGAGGTCAATAGAGAGGCTGGAAAATCGTGCATTATTGGACCCCTGACCCGTCAAAAACTCGCTAGCTCCGCCCGGATGATACAGCGCACCGGATCCAGACGCCCCCGTGCCCGTAACGACCAGAGCAGACCCGTTAGCATTCCGCCCCCGGTCACCCTGCACGTCTCCCACGCCGAGAGGCGACAAAAATTTTTAAGGAGTTTTTATGGCAATCGCCCACAGATATTCCCGGCCTGAACAGTATTATACGTCCTCTGCCGAAGATCACGGCTATCCTCCGTACAACTCCACGCCCGACGATTTGCCGCCCCGTCCCTGGGGGCGGCAGTGGCCGCAGCATGTTAAAGGCACTTGGGTGTTGGTTGAGGATCACCGGGAGCGCAAAGCCCCCGCATTTTCCGCCGAGGACGAGCAGGAGGGGACAGAATACTGGCTGGCCGATGACACCCACGACACCCCGGCCCGGTACATGCACACGCCCGGCCCGCTGCCGACGGGCGCATTGACAACACGGCCAGAGCAACCACTGGCGGACGTTAAAGCCGCAAAGGTGGCGACCATCATTGCCGGGCATGAGGCGGCTCTCGCCGGGGCCGTAGCCTTGTCTGACCCCACGCCGTCAACAGTGGCGGTAGAGGCTGGCCTATTGGCAGCTTCAGACCCCGAGGGGCTGGAGTACGTGCGCAATGCCTTGGCAGCCCGCCGGGCCGCATTGCTTGCCGCTGTAGCCGCTGCCGATACGGCAGAAGCTGTGCAGGCTATAGTCGTCAGTTACGCCGTCTAGAGGTTCCTCATGTTATCCACCGCACTGCCTACCGAGATCCGGGGCGGCGTCTGCACCGGGCCAGAAAAGCCCAAGGAAGACGGTGCCACCGCGCGCGGCCCAGGGCGTGTCACAGTCATCAGTGACCGCGTGTTCGACTTTCGCGATTACCCCACCGCGAAACAAGATGAAGTGATCAGCGGTGTCGACGGGGCCATCGTGCGGATGCAGCGCTGCGTTATTCTGGGCGGCATCAAGGCCGTGCTTGCCGGCAACGGCGATAACCCAGGGCACGACATGCGTTTCGGCCATTGGGAAATGGAAGACTGCATTATTATGGGCGCTGGGCGCCGCTGCCCCGAGGTGCAGGATTTTGTGGAACTGACCATGCGCCGCTGTTGGATCCACAACTGGGGGCGCGCCTTTGACGTGCGCGCTTTCGGTGGATGGGCGCATCGCGGTGGGCGGCTGGTTGCGGAAGACTGCCTGTTTACCCAGGGCGGCGGTATCTTCAGCCTGGGGCTGCGCACAACCATTGCCGATATTTTTGCGCATATCGGGCAGGCCTGGAACGACGAGGGACTGTCTGGCCTGCTGCGTGCCCGCACCTACCTGCCCGGCGTGTGCCGGGGGCTTACGGCCAGCACTGGCGGGCTTGCCCTGGCCACGCGCTGTTATCGCAACAGGTGCTGGATCCGGCTGGAAAATTGCGATCCTTTTATTGACAGCGCCGAAGCTTTGCAGATCGTTGCCGACATCGATGCGCTTATGCCCGAGGAAGGCCGCAAACGCATGGGCAGCCTTGTGGAAAAATTCAAGGCACTGGAGGGAATATGAGCTTTCAGCCTGTCAGTTTTTCGCCTTCGGGTTCAGTTGCCGATCTTTCTGCAGGGCTCGGCCCTGCATTGGCAGGTTTGCAAAACGGCCTTGCTCAGGGCGCAAGATCTTTGCAGGGGCTTGACCTTCCCCCGTCCGGATCCGGCGACCTCGAGGCGCAGATGGCACAAGCCAGAAAGCAGGCCAGCACAGCTCTGGCCGAGCCTGCGGCGTTTATGGCCATTACGCCTTTTCAGCACGGCATCGGCACCCGCAAGGGGGAATACGCCTATCTTACGCCTGCGCAGGCTTTGGCCACGCTGGCCAGCAGGTTTGAGGATGCGCAAGTTACGAGTGATGGCGACAATACAGAGCTGGCGCTTGTCGTGATGCTGGTGGCCACAGTCAGCCATGCAGCTATGGCCCAGGCACTGGAAGGGTTCAACAAGGTCTATCCCATCCCTCAACTGGAGCAGGTTTGCCGTCGGGCAAAGGCCCTGTCCACCCTTGAAACGGACAAGTTTACCATTCCCAAAGGGCCGGGTTTCCCTGCCTGGGGCCAGATGGCGCCGCAAAAAAACGCCACTGGCCAGGCCGTGGCCAAAGCCCTGGGCGGTATGTTGGCCGCGGGAGAAGGCGCGGGCATGGGGGCCACCTCCCCGGGCGACATGTTGGCGGCTTTTGCCCAAAAACAGACACAAAAGCTGCAGGAAAAAGCGGCGGACCTGCAAGCCCTGGCCGACAGCATGACAGGCGGCAATGACGCCTGGGTGGGCTTCAGCATTCATGCGCCGGGGCCGTACCTGTTCCGCTATCTGGGCAAATTGCCCATACCCTTTGACGAGGCCAGCAAATGCACGTCCCTGCTGTGCTGGTTTGGCAAGCCTGATCAGGTGGCCTTTTATCGTGAAAGCTTCGGCCTGTGCCGCCGAACACTCACCAATGCCGCCTGTCTGACCTGCCTTGGGGAGAATGCCGCATGTCCTTTCTGATTCTGGATGATTTTACCGTGCCCGGCTTCGGGCTCAACGTGAGCGTCAACGAGCAGCTTAAAAGCGAAGACGCCTCGGGCGAAAGCTCATCCACAGCCACAGCCAAAAAAGGCAACAAGGGCAAAAAGCTGGAAGTGCGCCTTTCCCTGCGCTTCAAACATGCCGACGAGCTGCGCCAGCTCATGCGCGTGGCCGAGGCTACCGAGGGCAAGGACGGCAAGGTCTATACGATCACCAACGACACGGCAAACGCCGTTGGTATGCGCCAGGGGAGCTTCACCGGCAACATCAAGGTGGACGAGGCAGAAAACCTGCGTTTGTGGGAAATCAGCTTTACCCTGACCGAACACATCTCCGTGCCCGAGATGGACGAATCACGCCAGGGGGCCAAGCCTGTGGCCACGCAAAAAAATGCGGGCGCGGCAGTTGGCGGCGATGAGGAAGAAAAAGAAGAAAACCTGAGCTCATTTGAAAGAGTGCTGAAACAATTGAATGAAGCCATCGGGCCGGAGTCTGAACAGTGAAGCTGCTCAAGCGCCTTACCGTCAACGGTGTGGAATATCCTGTCGTGGCTGAAGAAGTGCGGCTGGATCTCGACCGTCCGGGCGTGGCCACGTTTCAGGTGTGGGCCGAAGAAAGGCTGGAGGGGCAGGTGGAATTTGCCCTGGGCTGGAGCATGCAAAGTTCTCTCACGCAATTTTTTACTGGTGAGGTGGCAACATCCACGCCTGTGGATGCCAGGCAGCAAAAGCTTTTTTGCCGTGAGCTTTCCGCTCGGCTGGACAAGGCCAGCCCCGTGGCCCTGCGGCATCCTACCATGCGCCATGTGCTTGCCGCATACGCAGAGCAGACCGGGCTTGCCTTCATCGTGCCTGATAAGCCCTATGCGGATACCAAGGTTCCAGCGTTCAACGGTTTCGGCAGCGCGTACCACGCCATGCAAAGCCTGGGAGACGTTTTTCATATTGACGATTACGTCTGGCTTACCCAGGGCAACGGCAAAATCTTCGCGGGCTCCTGGGCAGATTCCCGTTGGAAAGGGCGGGAGGTGGAAATCCCGCAAGAGATGCTCAAGAAAATTTCGGCAGACGGCAGCCGCACCATTGCGGCAGTGCCGGGCCTGCGCCCGGGCTGTGTGGTCAATGCCTCATCGGGCGGGGGCAGGGTTGAAACGGTGACTCTGGCGGGCATTCATATGAGGTTCAAATGCAAGCAATCCTGAAAAATGCCATTTTACGCCTTTTTCCTGAGCTTTCCGGCGGTCTGCATCTGGACAGGTACGGGCGCGTGCTGGCCATTGCCGATGCGCCTGGCCAGGGGGCAAGTTCTGAGCGTTTTCGTCCGCGTCTGGCTGCCGACATTGAAATTCTTACGGCGGATATGGAACCGGATCCGGCCTTTCCCAAATACACGGCCGTGCCCCTGCCCGTGCCTATGGGCGCAGGTGGGGAGGCTGGCGTGTTCGCGCCGCCCAGGCCCGGGGCGCTGGTTGTGGTGGGCTTCGCCTATGGCAGGCAGGATCACCCCATAATCAGGCAGATTTACGGCATGGGTGATTCCCTGCCACAGGTGGGGCCGGAAGAAATGCTGCTGCAGCAGGGCCCCACAACATTCCAGCGGGCAGACGCCGGGGGCAATTGGAGCAGGGAAACGGACGCGGCAATAACGGATAAAAGCGTGTCCCGTCGTGTGGAAGCTATGGACAGCACAACGAAGCTGGCCACGGAAACAAAGCAGGTTTCCGAGCATTCGCGGCTTGAGGTCGACGGCACCCGCACTGTGGAAGTGGGAACGCAGCTCACCATGCTGGCAGGATCCAGGGCAGACCTGGGCACCTTGGGCACGATGAACCTCACGGCCGGGGGCGAATCAACCCACACCACTGGCAAAAATGCCGTGGAAACAGTGGGCGGCGACCACATAAGCACCGTCAAGGGCAATCGGCAGATCAACATTGCTGGCAACCGCAGCATGCTTGTGCAGGGGGCCGATTCCGTTACCGTGCAGGGAACGGAAACCATCAAGGCCACAGGCAAGCTTGTCATTGAAAGCGGGCAAGAAATTCTGCTGCGCGCCCCTGTTGTCAAAATTCAGGGCATCCTCACCACCGAAGGCTATGAGGGCGGCCCCGGCAGTTCTACCCTGTACGGCGACTTCACCGTGCGCCAGGGCGGCGTTGCCGTTCCAGATAATGACGTAACCGCAGGCTCCGTTTCATTACGCGGCCACACCCACAAGGGGGTTCAGTCCGGCAGCGGCACCACCGGCACCCCGGTGGGCGGGGCATGAAAAAAGCCCCCTGTTTCCAGAGGGCCATAAAGGTCGTTATAAGCGCGACTTAATGCTGCTTCTTGCGCGTCAGCCATATTCCCCACGCGCCAGCAGCAAGCGCGAGAATGACAATACTTGTAATTGCTGTAGTAAAGCTCATTTTACGCTCCTTATTTTAAGGGTTATGGCCACTGCAAAGCAGGTCAGGCTTCCAATGATGCCGCCAATCATGTGAGTTGGCTGGAACAACCCGACTACCAAACACCCGACACTAAGCTTATCAAGCCAACCTGCGAGAAAGCCGACTGCTTCAAGTTTTTGTTTTTCGGTCATGAAACCCTCACCTTCATAATAGTCACTTTATTGCCCTCTGTCCATGCTGCGCTTACCGCGCTTACGCAGAACCCCGCCCTCATGTGAGAGCGGGGTTTTCGCTTTATTTAATCTTCTGCATCCGGCGGCGCATCATCAAGAAGGATGGCGCAGAACTCAACATCCTTTCCCAACTTGCCGATAAGGTGGGCCAGTCCGTCCATATCTTCAGGCAGGGTTCCGGCCAGATGCTCCATAGCTGCTGCCGTGTGGTAAAGATGCATGATGACGTTATCTGGAGGATTTTGTGGGGGCGCGCACTGCGCCGGGCTGATTGACTGAGACATGAAGCACCTCTGTTGATTTTTTCTATTGGAGCTTACAAAACGCAAAACTCCGGGTGCTAGAAACCGTCAACAGAACGGCGGGCTACTTTCCGGTTGCCCGGTATTGTATATCGCCCACACCCGGAGATACAGAACTCCGCAATTGCGTCCTTTTTCAGCAGACGCAAAAAAACCACAAGCTGTCGGGTGTGGAACCGCTGTTGAATCAAGGTGTTTCTAGCACCTTTTGAAATCATGCTGAAAAATGGGAATGGCGTCAAGCTGCGGTATAGTCCCGCCAGTATTTACCTCTACTTGTTATAGGAATTCAGTTCACGTATTCTAATAACAGATGAGAGGAGGAGTGCATGGAATTTTCGTGGTTGGAAGATATATGGAATTGGATTGTCAATAATCCACTTTTTAGTGGAGCCGGTGGAGCTGTTTTGGCGGTCATCATCGGGGGAATATTTCGTAAAAAACAAAAATCAGCTAATTCCATTGAATCTACAAATAACAGTGGACAAATTACACAATCGGCCAATAGCGCTGCGGTGTACTCAATTTTTGGCAATAATTCTCCAACTGTATATACTGGGGTAAGTATAAAGGAGGTCCAAGAATTTTCTACATCTTTAATTCAATCAGAATGTGAAAAATATAATGCTCGCGCTTTAATTGAAATTGAAAAAAGAATTAATGAATTTAACAGGTTTTTTCTGGATGTACTGCAAGAAGTAAACTTCAATTTTCAAACTCTATCTGATCCAGGGAAGCAGTATTCAATTAGAAATGCGCTCGCTCAATACATAAGGTCAGACAATAAATACACGCATGAAATTCTTATTGGGCTAGTAAAAAAACGCCTAAATTCTGATAATCAATCAATCCTACAAATTGGTTCCGATGATGCGCTCGCAAATATTTCTTCTTTGACAGCAAAGCAGATGGATTTAATTTTTTCGCTCTGCGCATTAAGGTATTTTCAAATAATGACGAATGATTTTAAATATTTTACTGCCTGTATTGAAGAGATTTCTAATGTTATTTCGGTATATGACAAATTAAGTATAATTGATTTCAACAATATAATATCAAAAGGATTTATGCTTGATGAGCCATTAGCCGTCGCATGGTATTCTGAAGAGAATCTTGGAGAAAATATTTATTACTGCAATAAAGAAATCTTTGACAGAGCAAATGTTGACATGTCCACACTTGAAAAAATAAAAGAAAATATGCAAAAAATATTTCCAATTACGCATCGGGCGAACGAGCGGCTAGGAGAGATTGCTCTTGGTAAAATGGGAGCGACACCAGCAGCGTTAGTGTAACCTTCCCCTAAAATAGGACCAGCGCATGGTAGAGATTTCTGGCAAACTGCCCTCAAGGAGACGGCAATGCAGAAATCTCGATTCACGGAAAGTCAGATCATTCGGATTCTGAAGGAAGCT